>Ga0196970_1000322_pt1 | contig 63761 bp, 50 predicted proteins | sample S1v_513CmetaG_FD_148672 | JGI IMG/M metagenome (GOLD analysis project Ga0196970, IMG submission 148672) | Soil microbial communities from Anza Borrego desert, Southern California, United States - S1+v_5-13C | ecosystem: Environmental > Terrestrial > Soil > Desert | place: USA: California...
CCGAAGGGGGTGGTTTCGAAAGGGTTGAAAGATGACACAGAGATGAAAACAAAACCGGCAGGCACAGTGATTTCTAATTGTCACTGAAGTGAAGAATAATTGTCATTGAACACCCTCTCCGCTCGTGACCGGTGTGGCTTGGGTGGCGTCGCGCATCACCCCAGCCGCCGAACGGTTCCTGCGAGTCACGCGAGATTCCGCGAAGGAAAGCTAAAGGCGACTGCACTATGGTGACGCTTCGTTGCTATCCCGGGTTGGGCCGCAATTCGCCGGACTCCGGTCCCGTCGGGACAACATCTGATCGGACCACCAGGAACCCAGCGCCATACCGCTGATATTGTTTCCAGCCGGTGCTGCAACGGCCGGGCACCTCTAATCCATTGAGCCAATCTCAAGCGCGTAAATCTCCCGGGCGAGACCTGCTGGGTGGCGGGGAGGAGAGATAAGCCGGTGGCGTTATCCAATGAAGCCGACCGGTTTGCACATTGCCTGGGAAGACATTCGAAATAATATCGACGTAGTTTGCAGGCGAATTCTCAGTTTCGGTCGCGATGAGATTTTTCGGCCAAGTCAAGTTGGCAACAGTTGGCAACAGCGGCACTGCCAAATAGTGCACTTTCGCGCGGCAGATGTTCGTCAGGCGAAATCTATAATGGTCTTAGCGCTTTGAGGGAAATTGGAAATTTGTTTCCATGATTCGAATCCCTTCGCTCGCTCCATCTTTTTCATCCACTTCTCATCCCCCGGTTCTGGTTCACTTTGAGCGGTAACGTTCCGCAGCGGAATGCGACCGAGCGCATCGGCGCGCCGCTGGCCTCGCTCCGCCTCCCCGACGCAGCGATAAACGCGAATTCATAACCACGGTCCCCCGCGAGTTCCTCGAGCTGCGGTGCGACTCCGCCTCCTTACTTTAATTCCTGCCCGCCCTGGCGAACGTTGCTGGCATCGAACAATCGTGTGCCCAGAATGATCTCCCTGGGCACCGTCTCTCCTTTGAGGATTTTCAGTGCGGTGTCGATTGCTTCTGCGCCTCCGCTTGGATACTCGAAGGTGGCATCGAGAATGGATTGGCTGACATAGGCAACGCCTTCCTGCGGCAAGGCATCAATCCCGACAAATTTGATTCCGGTTCGGCCCGACGCCTTGGCTGCGAGATAAGCACCGTGCGCCGCAGCATCGTTGTGCGCGTAGACCAGGTCAATTTTCTCGAAGCGCGACAATGCCGATTCCATCTCCTTGCGCGCATCAGGCTCGAGCCATTTCATGTCCGCGCTAAAAATGATTTTGATGTCGGAGCCGGCGATGCCTTCCAGGAATCCGCTGTGCCGATCCTGGCCGGGGGTTGATGTTTGAAGGCCCATCAACTCCACAACATTCCCCTTGCCGCCCAGCGTTTTCACAATCCACTCGCCCGCTGCCTTTCCTATCTTCTTATTGCTAGCCCCTATGAAACACGTGAACTTGTCGCCGAGCAACGCGCGGTCGAGCACGATTACCGGGACGCCGGCCTGTATCGCCTTAGCAACAGGTTCAGTCAGCGGCTGGGCTTCCTTGGGACTGATGATGAGCAAATCCACCTTGGAACTGACGAACTCCTCCACGTGCGCACGCTGCTTGAGGGTGTCGTTTTGCGCATCCTTGAACACCACTTTCAGGTTGGAGTGTTTCGCCGCCGCATTCTTGATATCCTCGTTCATCTGCACACGCCACGGTTCTCCCAAATTGCATTGAGACATGCCGATTGTGTACACCCGGTTCTCACCATCCGCTTTCGATTCGTTGCCGGATTTTGAGGCCGGGTCGGAACAGCCATTCGCCAGCAGACTGAGGAAAGAGAGAATTGCGAATGCCAGGCTGCGGATGTGGTTTGGTTTCATGAGTTTCGTCAGTTGCTAAAAAATGCGCTCAACTTTCACGGCGGCGTTGGGTCAACACGGCTGCGACAATGATCACCCCGGTCAACATCAACCGGCCCGCCTCCGGCACGGCATTGATGCTGAGAATCTTGTCCAAATAGCCAATCGTCAGCACGCCGAGCAAGGTCAATCCCATTCCCCCACGGCCGCCTGACAAACTCGTTCCGCCGATCACCACCATCGCGATGGCAATCAATTCGTAGCCGGCGCCTGCCTCGGGATCACCCTGCTGTTCCTGCGCCCCCTGGCAAATCCCGGCCACTGCAGCCAGCACACCGGAAGCCGCATAAGCGCAGATTTTGGCGGAGACCACCGGCACACCAGAAAGCCGGGATGCCTCTTCATTGCCTCCGATTGCATAAAGTTGCCGTCCCCAGCTGTGTTTCGCGAGCGCAAGCCATGAAAAACCAAGGCAGATCAAAAAAATCACTGTGACCATTGATACGTTGTCCCCAAGGATGCGAGTGTCCACGGCGCGGAACAGTGCGGGCACGTCCACGTAGTCGTAACTGCCACTGGAGCTCTTCACGGCTGTCGAAACCTTCATTCCGCCGGAGAAGTATTTGGCAGCCCCTCGAGCAGCCACCATCAACGCCAGGGTGGCTATGAACGGCTGCACCCGCAGTTTTGCTGCCACAACACCAGACAATCCACCGCTCACCGAACCCACCAGCATGCAGGCAGGAACAACCAGCCACCCGCTCCAACCCCAGTGAATGGCCATCTTCGCGCAGCACACAGCGACCAGCGCCAGCACGCTTCCGACTGCCAGGTCAATGCCGCCAGAGATGATGACGAGCGTGAGACCGCAAGCCAGAATTCCGTAGACCGACGCCTGTCGCAGGGCGTCACGGTGGGTGCCGATTTTGAAGAATGCTCCGTCGGCATTGAAGATTGCTCCCACCACAAACACGAGAACCAACGCCATGAACGCCCGCCCGGCTGCGCTTGTTGAGAACCTCCGCAGTCCATTCGTTTTTGCCATTGTCGAATCGCTGCTCATGCCACGATAGCGGGCGTCGCGTTGCCGACCCTCCCCATTGCCGCAGCCAGAATCGCTTCCGGCGTAGCGTCAGTCCGGTTGAATCTCGCAGTCACCCTGCCGCGGTGCATCACCACGATGCGATCGCTCAACGTGAGCAACTCGGGCATCTCGGAACTGATCAACAGGATCGCCATTCCTTCGGACGTCCATTCATCCATCAGTTGGTAGATTTCGCGTTTGGCAGCGACGTCGATCCCGCGCGTGGGTTCATCGAGAAGCAATACCCTGGGTCGCGTTTGGAGCCATTTTGCGATCGCCACCTTTTGCTGGTTGCCGCCGGAGAGCGCACTCACTTCCAGCTCGAGCGACGCGGCGCGCAACTTCATCCGGCTCGTGGTCTTTTCGGCCGCGGCCCGCTCCGCATCTGCTCGCCGCCATCCCGCCCTCGACAACTCCCGCAATCCGGCCAGAGTCGCGTTTGCAATAATCGAAAGGGACAGCACCAGTCCCGTCGCCTTGCGATCATTCGTGAGCAACGCCAATCCAGATTCAATCGCGGCGCGCGGGGAGGCGAACGACACTTCCCTGCCATCCAGGCGCATGGCGCCCTGCGTGGCGCTGCAGGCGCCAAACATTCCCCAGAAAAGCTCGCTGGCCCCCGAGCCCTGCAGGCCGCCGATACCAAGGATCTCCCCGGCGCGAACCTCGAGCGACACTCCGTGCACCGCGTTTTTCTCAGCGAATCCTTTGGGAAACACACTGAAATTCTCCAGGCGCACTCTCTCGGGTCCCGGATTGGGCGCGCGTCGTGGAAACTGTTCGCCGAGATCCCGTCCCACCATCCATTGGATAAAACGTTGCGCCGGCAACTCCGTTGCAGGTGCAGTGCCGACCCATTGTCCATCGCGCAACACCGTGATGCGATCCGCGATCTGCTCGATCTCCTCCATCTTGTGCGAGATATAAACGATCCCGCAGCCGCGTTCTTTCAAGGTGCGGATGAGTGCGAACAGCTTCTCAACCTCAGGCGCGTTCAAGGCGCTCGTGGGTTCGTCCATCACAATCACCTTTGCCTTTTGGCTCAGCGCCTTCGCGATCTCGATGAGTTGCTGCACTGCAATCGGAAATTGCTCGGCGCAACGGCGCACATCAATTTCCAATCCCAATTGCCTGACCCAGTGCAAGGCTTCCTCGTGCTGCCGCGCCTCACAGACGAAGCCAGCTCGCGTTGGTGTCCGGCCGAGAAAAATGTTGTCGGCCACGCTCATCGGCCCAATCAGGGAAAGTTCCTGATGTATCACAGCGACCCCGAGCGCACTGGCTTCCAGCGGAGAACACGGCCGCGCTGGCCGACCGCAATACTCGATCAGTCCTTCGAAGTCGGTGTGGATCCCCGCAAGGATCTTGATTAGCGTACTCTTTCCCGCCCCGTTTTCTCCCGCAAGCACGTGAACTTCGCCAGCCGCCACTTCAAACCTGACATCCCTGAGAACCGTCACGGCGCCGAAACGCTTCGTGATACCGGATAGCCGCACCAATGGTTCAGCGAGGGACGTGGTGCCGGACGACGAAGTCGCGTTCACGGGGACTGCACGCCTCCTGGATTTTGTTCAGCCAGCGGCATCCAAACTTGGTAAGGGTCCTGGGTGCTGCCGGCTTCAGCAAACGAGATGAGTTGAAGCGCGAAAATTTCATTTGTCGCGCGCTCTGCTGAAGGAGTTGTCCGGATGGCGTGAACAGAGCCGCGTTGTTCGCCGATTAACGTGCCAGCCTGCATCTTCGACTGTGCCGGCAAAATGCGGAAAGTTCCGATGGGTGCCCCGGGATTGAGGGCATCGTCTGCCGCCAGGATTAAAGGACCTCGCGCAAAAGCCACTTTGCCCGCATTTCCATGCGCTCCGACGATCGTGCGAAGCGACATTGGCATTCTCAACGTGATGACATCACCGTCATGCCATTCCCGTCGCAGCGCTGCATACTCGCCAGCGGGCAGCGACCTTTCCTGAGATCGGTCGTTTACCGAGAGCGTTGCTGTTTGGCTCCAGGCGGGCACGCGCAATTTCAAGGTGAACACCGAGGCTTGGTCGAGAACGACTTTAACGCGCATGTCGCCGGTTCCGGGATAGCCGGATTCAATTTCAAGGCGAACGAATTTGCCGTCGGGCAGCCGCAGCCGGGATTTCCCAGCTGTCAGAAAATTGATGATTACGCCTTCATGGTCGGCCGTCACCGCAAATGTCGGCACGAGAGCCAGGCCACGGGGTCCGCTTGAAAGGCAGCAATGCCCCGAGAGCTCCGCCGAGTAGGGTTTCTTTCCCTCGAGTTGCACATAATATCCCCAGCCACTGCCGTCAGGTTTCTGCGCGCCCAGTAATTGATTGTAAACGGCACGTTCCAACTCTTCCGCAAAGCGCGCTTCGCCAGTCAGCCGAAGCAACTGCGCGTTGAATTGAATCCACGTGACGGTCACGCACGTTTCACCCACGTCGGCATTGCCATTTGGGAGTTCATGGTCCTTGTGGAAATGCTCGTGGTGACTGGCGGTGCCTGTGAGATACAGGCGGCTGTTGACGATGTCCTGCCACGCATTCAATGCCGCCTCCAGCAACTGCTTCTCGCCTGTCGTGCGATAAAACTCGAGGGCGCCATTCAGGCACGAAAGCATTTCATAGGCTTTGGCGTTGCCGACCTTGTCCACGCGTTTGGCTGAAAGCAGAGTCGAAACAATTTTTGGCCCCGCGGGAGTCTCCCACGATGCGAGGATGTAGCGGCAGAATTCGAGATACTTCGTTTCCCCTGTCAGCCGATACAACAGGACCATCGGTTCCAGCACGCTCGTAGGAGCCATGCCCATGTGCCAGCCGGCTTTAAGAATGTCCCGCTGCCCGGCATTTGTTCCAAAGGTGCGACACAACAGATCGGCGCAACGCCGGCTGATGGCGAGCGCGTTGGTGTTCCCTGTCGCGCGATAATAAGTCAGCAGCCCAAGCATGTCATACTTGTGAGCCCAAACATCCCACTCCGTCCAACGTTGCTCGGGCAAGTAGGTTCCAAGATAGCCATCTTCCATCTGACACTTTCCCAACTCGGCAACAACGCGATCCAATTTCGTGCGGAGTTCGGAACCTTGCGAGTATTCCCACGCCAATGTCGCAGCGTGCAGCCATTTGCCAGCGTGTTCTCCATCCCATGCCTGCCGGCCTGGACGCTTGCGAAAACCTTCGAGCAGTCGTTCCTCATCAACCTTCGCAAGCCGATTCGTGACATTTGCGTCCAACCGCTTGCCCAGAAACCCACCCAGCTGGATCGCCGCTGGGATCGTGGCTTCCTGCCTGTCCTTGACGGCTGGAGGGACGGCGTCGACGACAACCGGGGCGCCGTGCAGAGCGGCGGCCAGTGAAAACAATCCGACCATTGTTGCGTTGAGAAACAGACACTGCATGCGATCAGTTCTTTTGCAACGTGCGGAGGTCGACGCTCGCGGGGCGGCTGTAAACCGGCGTTTGCGCCGTCAACGCATCGAATCCCAGGAAGTACCCTGCAGACTTCTCGGATTTGCCGGCGCACTCGAACCGAAGCGTGTGCTTGCCTGCGGCAACGTGATGCGTGCCCAGCTTGTGCTGCGCTTGAGTGATTCCGGGCGCGTAGAGATCAAATTGTCCGATTTCCCTGCCATCCAATTTCACCCGATAGATGCCGTAATCCCACGAGTGGGTGACTTTCCACGCAAGGCCGAGCGGCTGGTCCTTGTCGGTTTCGAATGAAACCTCCACCCAACCCTGGTCATCGGTGGGCTTGAACCAAAGTTGTTTTCCGTCAATGACGCCACCGAGTGGCTGGACTTCAAGCGGATGGTTCGAATGCCTGGCGGCCACAACGGCTTCATACCCCTTCAGCACCAAGCGTTCGCGGAGTGGCAGACGATCCACACCCGAAGGCAGCGCTGGCCACGGCTTGTGCGGTTCGGTCTGGTACCAGATGGCAACACTGGAAAACAGATCGTCGCGTTCGATGCAGCCGTCACTTTTTCCGTCGGGAAATTTCTGGAAACCTTTGTGTTCGATTTCCAACCGCAGGGATTTCTTGAAAGTGACCGGGTCAGGCAGATGAAATCTATAGGCCGTGCCTCGGTCGCCCGTATTGAATCCTTCCCACAAGGGTGTTCCATAGAACGGTCCGGCCTGCTCGCGAAAGCCCCAGCCGTCGCAGAAATAGTCTTCAGTGCCCGTGCCGCGCAAGCTGGGCGTTTTTTCGCCGTCGATGAAAAAGAAATCATCGCCCTCACCGTACCAGCCCCCCGAAGAATGATAAACGCTCTTGATCGTACCGACGTAGTGACCCCGTCCCTCAATGTCCGCGATCAAATAGTTCTGGCCCATAACACAGGGGAATTCCTGGCGATACATTGCGTGGAAATAAGCGGTGTCGGCCGGCAGGGAGTCATGCTTCTGCCAGTCGATGTAATAATAAAAGCAATCGCAGCGCCTGTCGCTTTCGTTAGTAACGGTGATGCGGGCTTTCTTGCGGAATGGCATCGGCCAATAGGAGTTTCGCCCGCGGCCCTCGGAGCTGACGCGAAGGGGAATGGATGTGAATGGTTTGTCCACGCCGAAGCCGATGCCAAAGAAATCACCGATGGGACATTCGACGCTGGGATGCTCCTCGTCGTCCCAATAAATCCGCAATGTAAGCTTGGCCGAGTAGAAGGGATCGCCGTGTGCAATGGTGATCCAGATGTGCACGATCTTGCCGGGTCCCTCGAGTTCAGCGAGCGTCAGCATTCCTCCGGGTTCGATTGGCCGCAGATCGCCATTTCCGTTCTTCAGGTCCGGATCTGTTGAAGACGCGCGGCGGGTTTCAAATCCCTTGAGCCGCTCCAGCCCGCCGAGCGGATTGCCAAGGTTCTCCTGCCCGGAAGAACCAAGGACGGTTAATGACAGGAACGCTGTGAAGACGAGACAGTGCAATTTCATTTTAAATTGACGGAGTTCATTTGAGATTCGCGGGCGATGAAACGCAAGCTTTGGCATGCCTCCCGGCACGGCCAAAGCTTGACGTTCGGAACGAATGCAGATCACTGGGCGAGCCGATAAAATCTGCTGGAGTCAGCGCCCGGAACAATCACCGCATTGTTGGTGATTCCTGCAACAGGCTGCCATTCTGGAGTAATGAGGTCGACCGCTTGTTCCAGTGCATAACCCACATAACCGGCCGGCCAGGATACGACCGCGCCAGCCGGAGAGCTTTGAACCGAAAGTGCGGGCGCGGGTGAGAGACTGGGAACGAAAATTCCACTCGCCCTGGCCGCACCCAATCCCGCGATCTCGGATGCAGATAGCGCGCGATCCACGAACGCGATACTGCTCACATAGAGCTCGTGCGTGTAAGTTCCCGAACTGTCTCCCTCATTAAACAGCAACAGGTCGGGACCTGGATCCTGATTTGAATAAAGGGCCCAGCGCCCGCCAATCCCATCGGCAGCCCGCGTCTTGACGTTCGTTCCATTGACGTAATACGTGAGCGTGTTCGCTACAAGGTCGGCGACGAACGCCACGCGGTTCCAAGTGCCGGGCGTGATGACGCCTGCCGCGGAATACCCACCGCCGCCGATTCCGACCGAACCATCCGCGGCAAAATAAAAGTCAGCATCATTCAAATTGAACGGATCAGTGTTGAACAGTGCGGTCCAATCCAATGGCCCCGGCTCCATCACGTCAAAGAGCAGGGTGTAGCGATTGATCGAGGCGTTTGTGCCCGTATTGGGACCACTGCCTGAAAAACTCAGGTGGTAGCCGTCCGTGTCGGAGGCAAAAGCCGGGACATGCATATAGGTGGCAGGCATCCCCTCGATGTGCGGAACGGTGCCGCCATCGGTCGTGCCGAACGAAGTGAGACCCGCGTTGCCGGGGTCTGCATGAGCCAGGACACCGTTCCCGAGAGCGGCGCTCAGGTCGCCTTCGGTGAAACGCCACTCATAGGGAGTGTAGTTCTGGACCGTAAACGTGACTTCGTTCGTTGCAAGAGTCTCGCCAGAACCGGCGATCAGCGTGTAGGTGTGCGTCGAGCCACCGCGAAGGAGGCCGCCGCTGGATGACTTGATTGCCTTTGTGGCAGCGGATGTGATTTCGATCGGCATCGGAACACCATCGAGCAGCAATTGAATCGAGTTGGTATTGATCACGTCATCCGGATCAAGAATGGTCGCCTGAAAAGAAAAGTTCGGCGCAACATTCGTCTCCCCTTGTGCAGGCGACATCGACGTCAGTGCTGGAGCCTGGCTCGGAAAAAGCAAAGGCGTTGGCGAAGCCGCCTCGCCGATCCACCCGCCCATCCCGGCGACCTCCGCGTCGGTCAACGGCCGATTCCATACCGCCGCAGTGCCTGCAAGACACCATGCGTCTTCCCAGTTGTCGTCTGCAAACAGGTGGAATCGATCCAGTTCCAAGGCCCATCGCCCGTCAATGGCCTGGCCGGGTCCATCGAGGATCAACGTTCCATCCACGTAAACGCGGAAGAAGTTTCCGTTGTCGACGGACCACACGATTCGGTGCCATTTTGTTGCATCAAACGTGATGGTTGAATACCCAACGCCTGAAACGCCGACGACGGCGTTGGAAACGGATGAGGCATTCACCCAAAGGTCGGCATCATTGGCGTTACCATTGAGCGACGTCTGGTACAGACTGTTCCAGCCAACACCCGCGAAGAAATCGACGGCAATCGTGTACTTGTTGATGTACTCGCCGTCGCCTTTCCCTTCCGCCCCAATGCCGTGATACACCGTCAGGAAATCAAAGCTCCGATCCTGGACGATTCCACCATCGCTATACTTGGTATGCCACGATTCCACCCCAAGATCAGTCCACGGACCCAGCAGGAAGTTGGCATTGTCGACATGGCTGTTTACGAGATTCGCACCGATCGTCGCGGTCAACTTGTCTGCACTGTTCTGAAAACGCCAAAGTCCCGTCACGCCCGGGGGAACGTTTGCCGCCTCGAGGTGGCCCGCGCCAATCAAAGCGAGCGAGAAAAGCGCTGCGTTCATCAGTAGCGGCAGCCGCGTTCCCCTGATTTCACCCCCCTGATGGGTTGTCCCGACTGCCAGGCATCCATGGATGCGAGGCACGGCCGAACGTTTGGTAGTATTCATATATCTGGTTTTGTATTCCGATGAAGCGTTGGTTCGAATGTCTTCGTATGATCTGCGCGGATAGGGCAAGGGGGCGCTACGGCGTCACCTGGGAGGCGCCCCATTTTTGCAAATCGTCTTTGTGTGGTTGCACCAAGGCGTGCTTGAGCTGAGCGTTGCACCGCTCGCAAACAGCAGCGCCTTCAGGTCCCGGTACTTTGGGTCGCAGAGTCAGATGCTGGTCATTCGCACATCGATATCCCACAACTTCTGCCAGGGCGTCCTCCTTGCACTTAGGACATTTTTCCAGGAACACCTTGCGCTCCGTGAACATCTTGCCCCTGCACTTCTGGCAGAAATAGCCGTTCGCATCTGTCTCAATCGCTTCACTGCCTGGCTCCGGGAAACAACCCGCGAGAACCAGACATATCACTGCTGCGAGCAAAGATTCAAAGATGAAAAAACGCGACTTCATGAGCCACAAACGCGTCCGCCACATGCATCCGCCAAACGAGTTGAGTCAGGGGTCGGCATCTGTTCCGAGGTAAATTGCGGTGATGTATTTTGTGTCCGGCCGGGCGCTGACAAATTCAGCGTGTCCGTCGCAGAAGGATATATTTCCGCCGCTCGCCCCGTGATTATCAATCGGATCAGGAAAGTTGCTTACATCCGTGCGCGTGCTTTGGTACGCCGAATCGCCATCCAAAAAGAGACAGGCACGCGACGGACCCGCCGCCATGCCTTTGTAGCCTGCATTATACGGAAATATGGATGTGAACTGGTAAACCCATGACTGGACGTTGCCTTGAGTTTTGGCCGCCGGAACGGGAGTGGGTTTCCCCTGGTCACCCCACCATGAAAACAACTCGTAGCTGGAACCCGGCTTCAGCGTTTTGTTGCCTGCATAGGACAACAAGTCGCGGAGAACCATTGGACCTGCAGGCGGAGGGCTGGGGACCCAGCTGTCCCGGATGAAATTCTGTGTGCCAGGACATACAAACGAATTCATGTTCGGAATGTACGCCTTGTAGAGCCACGTCTGGTTGTCGTCCGAGGGATCCACTGTCGGCGCGAACTGGCCTTTTCGATTTTCGTCAGAATACATGATGCTGCCGAGCGTCAGTTGTTTCACGTTGTTGAGGCAACTGATCCGCCGCCCCTTGTCCTTCGCCTTGGCAAGCGCCGGAAGGAGCATGGCTGCGAGTATCGCAATGATCGCGATGACTACCAGCAGCTCGATCAGGGTAAATGCACGCTGTGTCTGTCTGCTGGTTTGCATAATGCGAGACGCTTGAAAAACGCCAGACGTTGGGCCTGGTCTGGGACCGGCATGAACCCTACTCGATGGCGCCGCCTGGATCGATGTCTCACCTTCGTGATTTTTCAGACGGACACGCATGCCTCGGGTAAAGCTCGGTTTGGGTTCTGCGGAAAACTTTACATGGTGCAAATGCTTTCTCCATACCCTGTTTTAGGGAGACTTCTGGTACGGCGGGGCCTGGCGCATTCGCCTGCTTCAGGCTCTTCGTCAACAAACCCTGAATCAATATGATCTGATCGCGCACCTGCAGATCCCCACGGGAATGGCCGACGTTCTGCCAGGATTCCACACGCACGCGACTGCCAAATCTGGAACTTGAGGTATTTGCCGCCGTGGCTTAAAGAGGAGACGTGTTCAAGAAACGTCCAAGAACTCGACGCCATCCGGTTACTGATTCATCGGTGTCTGGCGGGCTTTCGAAGATGGAATCCGCTTACTGGGGGCAACGATTGTTCAAAAACACGTTCACCTACAAGGGGCGCAGAAGAAAGGTGAACGCCTGGTCTGTAAAAATACAGTTATTCGGCAAGCGCAAAACCTTTTCTCTCAGTTCGAGCGACCCAGCCGAAGCAGCAATAGAGGCCAGCCACATCTATCAAACCATCAACAGCCAGGGCTGGGATGCTGTCGGGCAGCGCCGTGGCAGGACAGGATTTCATCCGCCACTCGCTGAATCCAGAGCGGCTGCCACCGCCTCGACGGAACTTGGCCCGGAGTATTGGAAAGGACGGTTGATCCATCGAAAACATCCCGAGCCGGCCAGCGCCAGCGGCGAACGCTCTCTCTCGGTGCGCATCGAGCATTCCGGCGTCAGCCGGTATTTTCCGTTGGGCACGGGAGACGAAAGCCGGGCGGCGATCCAGGCAATGCACATTTATCAAGTGGTCGCCAGTCAGGGTTGGGGGATCGCCAACCAAAGATTTGCCAGGGAGCTCACCCTGGCCTTTCGCTGGCTGGAAGATCCCCTGGCGTGGACTTATACCACGTTACACACCCGGACCAACTCGGATGCACCCGTTTTTCTCCCAGGCTCGAAGTCGAAAGCTGCGAAACGAACTGTTGCCATCATAGAGCCCGATGCTGGCATTCGAAACGCGCTGATCGTCTGTGCCAACAGCCAGGAGGGATTCGGGTGTTGCGCTGCGTACAGCGGTGTCGCTGAAGCCATGCGCGAAATCACCCGGCGGCGCATTGACCTGATGATCGTCAACTACGCGCTCCCCGATCAGCCTGGCTCGAGCTGCCTGGAAGCGTTGGACAAGGAAAAGTCCGGCACGGTTGGCCTTCTCTACTCGGTGTTTGAAGATAGCGACCAGCTTTTCAAGTCCACGCCCGGAGGAGCGGTTGGATACATGTTAAAGCGCACGCCAACCAGCCGGATTTTCGATCCCATCGCGCAAACTGCTGGCGCACTGACGCGCGAAGTTATTGCACTGAAGATTCGCGAATATTTTCAACGGCTCGTTGCGGCAATGCCGTCGGGCCCCTCAGCCCTGGATATGGCCAGGCTCACTCCACGAGAACTGGAAATTCTGACGCTCCTCGCCAAAGGCGATCTTGCGAAGGAAATTGCCGACTCCCTGGACATCAGCGTGTGGACCGTGCATGGCCACGTAAAGAGCATCTTCGAGAAGCTCAACGTGCATACGCGGACTGAAGCCGTCTTGAAATTCCTGCAAAAATAGATTCGCTCGGGAGAGCTTGCTTCACCGGTGGATGGCCGCTGAAATGGCCGGAGGGACGGCATTCCATTTGGGCAACAACAACAGTCCTGCGAAAACCACGGCAGCACCCAGGCAGTTGAATACACCCTGCCAGCCCCAGCTTTCCTGCAGCAACCCGGGAATCACTCCACCCGCCATGGCTCCAATTGAACCCAGGCCGTTCACCAGTCCCGTCGCGGTTGAAGCACCTTTCTTCGCGCCGAAATCAACCACCGCGACTCCCGCGATCATGGCGTCCGGAGCGTAGGCCAGGAATCCAAGCAGGAACAGGCTTGCGCCGAGCGCCCAGCGCGTCGCCGGCAAATGATCAAGGGCGAACAGCAATCCACCCAACAAAAACAGGCACAGTATTGAGACAGGCATCCTGCGCGCGCCAAAAACCCGATCAGACACAACGCCCATCAGCAGAATGCTGAATGGCCCAGCCAATTCAAACATGGAGCTCAAAATTCCCGCCTCTGCCATGTCAGATCCCAGCCGGTCGTAGATATATTTCGGGCCCCAGAACAAGATCGCGTAACGCGTCGGCTTCAGGCAGAAATAAACCGCTCCCAGCAGGATCACCATCGGATTGCTCAGCACCGCGCGAATCACCTTCCACGATCCTTCCGGTTCCTCCTCCGGCGTTTCACCCGCCTTTACCAATGGCGTGGGCTCACCGTGATAGGTCTCCACAGGCGGCAAACCGAGATCTTCGGGACGGTCGCGTTGGAGGCAATAGAACAGTATCCAGACCCCAAGCAGAATTCCGGCGGGAACATAGAACGCGTATCGCCAGCCCAATCGCTCGGCGACAACACTCGCGATTAGAGAAGCCATCAATCCGCCGACGGCGTAATTCGTGCACCACAATCCAAGGACGAACCCGCGCTCTCGCCGCGAGAAAAAATTCCCAACATTCTTCACAAGCGGGGCCCAGCCGCTGGATTGGCAAAGTCCCTGGAAGAAAAAAAGGGCGACAAACATCGTGACGTTCGAACAAGCGCCCATCACGAATCCCGCCAAGACAGAACACAGCATCCCCGTGAGAACAACCCTGCGCGGCCCGAATCGATCCCCAGCCACACCCCAGAAAAACTGGCCGATCGCATAAGCGGCGAGAAACGCACCATCAATCCCGGCCATCTGCCTCTCGGTCAGTTGAATGTGCGTGTCTGCCTCGATGCCGGCCTTCGAAACGGCAAACGACATCCGAGTGAGATTGAAACCGGCGTAGGCCAGCCAGGTGATGGCGAAAGTCTGCCAGCGCCAGCGCTCATACAGGGGGTCGCTGCCGAGCTTTCGAAAGATTGGATCCAACGCCCCGCTGCCGACGAAGTCCGGCCTTGCAGCTTTGGGCGATGGCATCCGTTGTTACTACTTGGCGGTCCCGACCGGGAGCAAGTCCTGAATCGGCGGGCCCGACTTCGGCACCGCAGAATGGTAATCCTCACCCAAAAGCGCGGCGAGTGTCGCGGCAATCTGGCTGTGCGTTACCTGTGCGATGTTGGTTCGTTCACCGAGCGGCCGGGTGTCAGGTCCTATCACAGCCAGCCATGTTTTCTCCGCGCCGGCAACACCCGCACCGTGGTGCTTCCACTCCGCCCCGCTGCCACGTCCGTGATCGCAGGTAATGATGAAAGTGGTCTTGTCCTTGTAAGCAGCGATGGACTGCACAGTGTCCCAGAGCTTCCCTATGTAACGGTCCGAGTTGTTTGCCGCCTGCAGGTAATGCTCGTAATTCCCTCCGTGCCCCCATTCATCCGTTTCGCTTAACGCCAGCCAGACCAGGCGGGGTTGCTTGTCCCGCATATACTCGTTTGCCGCATGGAAATAAAACGAGTCAAAGGTCATCTCGTACCAAATCTGAATCGTATCCTTCTGCAGCTGTTGAATGAGTTCCAGCCGCGAGCCGGGTTCGCCCGGAAAGTTGGTGTCAAAACCCGACCATACCGGTATCCCACTGCGCTGCGTGTTCAGGACGTAGGGATGCACCGCCCAGTTCGCAAAGCCCACGACGCGACCCGCAAACGCTGGTTTGCGATGCAGCCATTCCAGAACGGAAACATTGGAATTATACCGCTTCTCGTTTTTGTCGATGCGATCGTCGGGTGAGCCAGTGAATATCTCATTGAAGCCTGGATACGTGAAATTTTTTCCGTTGGTGACAATGGAGACGCTGCCTTTGTTGCCGTTGCCGTAGAGCTGTCCTCGTTTGCCGATGGTTTTCCAAAGGAACGGCATGAGCGCCTGTCGTCGTTCCTCCGTCGTTTCGCGCCAGAACCAGGAACGCAAGCGGTTCGTATCCCACACCCCGTATTCTCTCGTTGCCAGCTGTTCCTCCATGCCCATAAAGACTTCCTGCCACCGCAGTCCATCCAGGGTGATCAACACCACATTTTCGGTCTGATGCGCAGGGGCAGCGATGGCCAGAAGACGCACGCACGAGAGCGCTGCCGCGATGAGGACAATTCTTTTGAACATAGAAGGTTTCGTTGAGTCGCGACGAATGTAAATTTCCCGATGTGAACGGCAATGCCTTGTTTAGGTGAGAATGCCGCCTTGCTTGGACGCATCTTGGACAGGTGGCATCCCAACCGCGGGCCGACCGACCAAATCAAGCCATTGACGTTACGCCACCAGCTTCGCGAGGCTACGAACACACCAAAATCACCCATGAGCTCACTCGTGCGAAAATCGTTGCGGCTACTCCTCGCGATAACCGCCATTTCACTTCCTGCTGCGGAACCGGCATTCGAGATCCGCCTCGAGGGCGTCAAATTCGATTATCCTGGCGCGGAGCAATGGGCGGCGATTGCCCGGCCTGATGGGCAAACAAACTGGGCATTTGCCATCTATACGGGCCAGAACAAATGGACCGTTCCACTCCAGGAAGATACGCCAGGCACATACCGGATTGTTCGCGTTGAGCGGCGGGCTGGGGAAAAGAAATCTGATGTCACCATTGGCAACGAGTCGCAACTCGCTCTCGATCTGCCGGCCGGGACGAAAGTTTCCAAACCCACCGCTGCGTCACAGCCCCTTTTGGAAGTCGGAGAATTTAAAACATTCTACACCGCTGCAGAACCGTGGTGCGTGAACGATCACACGTTTGTGCAGGGACCGGACAAGACATGGCACCTGTTCGGCATTACGCATCCAAAACCCCTGGTATGGGAGAAGGACCCCGGCCGGCAGCTGGCGCATGCCACCGCAAAAACCTTGCTGCAGATTCCGTGGGACAGCCAGCCGTTTGCGGTGACGCGCGATTGGGAGAAGTATCGCGAGTTTGTCTTCTGGGCTCCGCACGTCGTGCGACACGATGGAACGTATTACATGTTCGTCTGTGTCGGGGACCGCGATACCCACCGATATCGTATCCACCTCCTGACTTCGTCCGACCTCAAATCATGGACGCGCAGTCCGCACAATCCGATGGTGGTGGACGGCTTCGACGGTCGCGATCCATTCGTGATGCGTGTTGGCGAGCAGTGGGTGCTCTATTACACCGCCAACTCAACCCCCGAATGCGGCAATTACATCATCGCCGCCGTGACGAGCAAGGACCTTGTTCATTGGTCTGATCGCAAGGTGATTTTCATACACCCACGTGCCGGAAGTTTTGGCGGGCCCACGGAATCGCCCTTCATCGTGCGTCGCGGCGGCCAGTATTACCTGTTCGTCTGTGACAACGAATGGACAGACGTGTATGTGTCAACCGATCCATTCCACTGGGACTTTACACAGAAGAACACGCGGTTCCTTGCGCACGCATCCGAAATCGTTCGTGACACCGACGGGAAATGGTTCATCAGCCACGCCGGCTGGACCAGCGGACCGTTGAAGATCGCGCCTTTGAAATGGAAGGACGGTTTGGATATGGAAGCCACAAACATTTTGCCCGCTGAAAAATAGACTCCCGCGACAATCCCAACCAATTATCCGACGCGCATGAAACCAACATCGAAAAAAACCGCGCAGGGCGAGATCCAGGCGGGCATGGATCGGCGCCGGTTTGTCACGGCCGTCGCCGCGCTTGGCGCTACGGCCGCCTTGCCAGGCATTGCCACCGCCGCAGAATCCACGCCCTCCGACGTCAGTAATCCAGCTTTCCGAGTGGATGCTCTGCGCATGGCAACGTTGCGCAACGAAACCACCCGGCAATTCACGACGTTCAATCTCGATCGCAAGAGCAAAACCATTCCGATTCCGAAAGGCCAGCGCGTCACGATCGGCGAGGTGAAGGGAGAAGGATATGTGACACAGTTCTGGCTGACGTTTCCAGGCTGGTTCTGGCAGCACTGGAACACCAAAGCCGCAGTCAATCAATCCATCCTCAAGACATTGCTCCTTCGGATTTATTTCGACGGTGCGGAGCGGCCCGCTGTCGCCGCGCCCGTGGGCGATTTTTTTGGTGCTGGATTGTGTGAAGTGGCCAGCTTCGCTTCCCTCTACTTCGGGACCTCGAGCGGCGGATTTTTCTGCAAGTGGCCGATGCCGTTCCGCAAAAGCTTCCGTGTGGAGTTGGAGAATGTTGATCCCGAAATTACCACCGACGTGTTCTGCAACATCCTGTATCAACTCGCGCCTCTGCCGGATGGAACCGCCTACTTCCACACGCAGTTCCACACCGGCTTCAACAAAGGTCCGGAGCCGGTGAAAATCGCCGAAGCGCACGGACGCGGTCATTACGCCGGCTGCCAGCTCTACATGCAGGGCGAGGATCGCAACTACCTCAGCTTCCTGGAAGCGCCCGAGTACGTCTATGTGGACAACGACTGGGAGAAACCGCGCTTTGCGGGCACCGGCCTCGAGGATTATTTCCTCGGCGGCTGGTATTTTCGCGAGGGAACCATTGCCGGCCCCACCCATGGCGTGACCATCAAGGACACGCTCAATTCAAACGTGGCGATGTATCGCATCCACGAATCCGACACCATCCACTTCCGCGAGCGGCTTAAGTTCTCGTTCGTAAATCCCTGGTCACCCGATCGGTTAAAGCCTTTCTGCTTTTCCTCCGTGGCGTTCCTGTATCTCGACAAACCCGAGGGCCAGGGCCCTGCCATCCCGTCCGCAAAAGACTTGATGTGCTGGTATCGCATTCGCGACACCGATCACCTGAGCGTGCCGTGATCACAGCCGCGCGGACGGCTTACCAGTTGTCGAGCGCCAGGGTGGCAGCATCATCGCGATGGAGCGGAATGGATTTAAGCACCAACGCGCGTTCGCGATCCACCAAAACGCGGTCGAGTTGGAGCAGGGAGTAAAGCAGGCAGCCGACGCCATCCAAAGCCTCGTAGTAGGGCTTTGCGGGGTGACCCCGAAAAAGCCCGCGATACTCCAGCCGTTCCGTGGCGTCTTCTGCAACCTGCTGCGCCGTATTTAAATAGTGTGCGTCTCCGGTCAGCAAGAACATCTGGATGAAGAACGAAATCGTTTGCCCATAGATCCCTGCATAAGTGCCCCTGGGCGCGTACTGTTGCGAGTAGCCTCGATACCACGTGTTCGTCTCGCATTGGCGGGGCGGCAGCTCGCGCCCAATCCATCGGGCAAATCTTTCAGCTGTGACGCGCAACTCGGAGTCGCCCGTTCGCAACGCAGCAAAAGCAAACATTTGAGCCGTCGCGATCGGATGTTCGTAACCCGCGACGTACGGCTGCCACAGATCCAGATGCCCGCGCGGCTCATAGATCCCGTATTCTTCGGCCTGGAGTTCCTGATCCTGGCCTGCTGGAGGCGGAACGCGCGGGCCGCGCACAGGTGTTCCATCCAGATTAAGGGAGCCCCAAAACTTTCCTGTCTGCGCATCAAAGCCGTAGCGGCCGTAGGCTTTCAAATACGTCACCGCCTGATCCTGGAAGCGTGCATCGCCCGTCAGTTCAGTGCACTTGAAAAGCGAATGACAAAAAAGCCCGGTGTCGCTCGTCAGGAAATGCGATCCATCAAACCGATTCGCTCCAGCGTTCGGCCGGTCGGGGAACAAGCCGGTTGCGGGATTGCGGCTGTTCCAATACCGGTCTGAAAGCAAACGCACGCGATCCAGCCACACCCGCTCCCCGGTCTGCCGATGCAGAAACGCAAACGCTTCCGCACATGAACCGGCCGACATGGCAAAATCGCAGCCTCGCACCCCGTCACCATGGCGATCCACCTCTCCGGTTTCCTTGTCGATGACGTGCCACCGCCAGATGGCTTCAATCTCCCGGAGAACCGCATTGGAGTTCACATTCCAAAGTTGGGCCCACGGAATGTCATGGATGGCGTGGATCTCGTGGTGATTACCCAGATGCCCTGCCCTCTTGTCCGCGAACACGTCAAAGTGCCGATGCCAGCCCCACCAGATGAAACCCCGCTCGTCAACGAGATGCTGCAGATACCAGCCAACATACCTGTCTGCGAAATGCGCAAACTTCTCCTCGCTCGCGATCTTTGAAAGCGAATACATCGTTTTCAACATCGGAAGATCGGTAAGAAGGTTTGCACCCGCAGGATTGCGCCGCTCGCGACGCACTGCCCGCCAGGCTTCATCCAGCGCTGCCGGGTTGCTGGGACATTGACGGGTCTCGACATCGAGAATGCTTACAAGGATCGGGGCGTTCGATCTTCCGTAACGATCCGTGCCGTCACCCATCAGGATGGTAAGACAATCCCAAACCCGGCGGGCATAGACCGATTCAACCTCAGCCCCGCAGGCACCAGAGAGGAACACGAAACAAGCCAGCACCGCGCCAATCAAAACACTGCCGCGACAATAACAATCCATTTTCATGCCAGGTGCGCTCATGTCGATGCCAAGCAAGCATGACGCCGAATCCAGGCTGCGCGAGTCATTTCTCCACGTACGTGACTCGTGAACAAAATTTGAAACTCGCAACTCAAAATGAACTGCGGAATAGAAGCCATCCGAGTAGGCCAGCACCCATCACGACGCATGGGATCACAGTCTTGCCTTTCCACACGTACAAGGGGATCAGCGCGAGGACAAACACGGCCGCCGCCTTCACGTTGGTGATGGTTCCCACTCCGAGCGTGATCAGCGTCGACACAATGATTCCGACAACCGCAGCGGTAACGCCTTCCAACACCTCGCGCAACAGCGGCCGTTCCATCAACCGTTCGAGCTGCGTGTGAAAGAGCAGCGAGAAACAAAACGCCGGGAGAAAGACCCCGATGGTCATCAGAAGCGCTCCCAGTGCACCCCCGCCAATATAGCCGACAAACGTGGAGAAGATGATCAACGGCGCGGGCAGGGTTCCCGAAATCGCGACACCGTCCAGGAACTCGCCATCGCTCATCCATCGGCCGTTGTGGACGGCATCACGCTGCAAAAATGGAATCGCCGTGTAAGCTCCGCCAAACGTCAGCAACCCGGCGCGCAAGCCCGACACGAACAGTTGCGAGCCTGAGGCCGTGTGGCTCCCTTCAAGGACGGTGGATTGCATTGTTCCGGTCCGCTGTGTTGTTTTGAAAAGTTTTTGTTCAGGCCCATACGTCACCGCGCCCGCAAGCAAGACAGCCCCAAGCACGGCAGCAACCATCCAGCGCTTCTGTGTTGCAAAGAGATACGCCAGTCCGGCCACGGCAAGCGTCATCCAGAACGGCACGCCCAGCAGATCGACAACCCCGCTCACTACCGCAATCACGAGCAGCGCCCGATCGGTCAGGACATGTGATCCAATCCGATGCGCCGCCCGGAAGATCAACGCAATCACAGCCGGTTGTATTCCCAGAAACACCGCCTGCATTGGCGTCTCCGTGATTTGATACGCCACGTACAACCAGGAAAGGAGGAACATCAAAAGGAAACCCGGGAGCATGAAACCGAGCCCTGCCAGGATGCCGCCAATCCTGCCACGCGCCAGCATTCCAAAATAGACGCAGAGCTCGTGGGCTTCGGGTCCTGGCAGGATTTGATACATCGCAAGGAGCTTTTTGAACCGGGAAGGCGACACCCACTTCTCCTCTGTCACCAACTCCTGTCGAATCATGTCGATCTGAGCGACGGGCCCGCCCCACGCAAGAAGACCGAATCGCAAAAACCGCAGGAACAGCTTTGCGAACGATTCACGGGGTGGACCGTGGACGTCTGCTGCGTCATCCAGAAATGCGTGCGCCATGGCGGCCTTTTATGAGTGCAACACCTGGAGCAATCAAGTGCTTACAACGACAGCGTGACAGTGACAACTTTCCCGGTTTCTACTTGCCAGTGCTCGCATGGGGCGCTGCGACCTCCTTGGATTCCGCCGAATCCTTCTGCCGCAACCAGATCGAGAGAACTACAATGGCGAGGACCGCGAGGAACTCGCTCTGCCAGTTCTGGAACGACTCGAACCAAAACCGCGCCGAACTCGCGTACTCTGCCAGCGACAACTCCGCCAGGCCGTGAACACTTCGCTCCTCGTTATATTCCTTCACCCCCGAAATCGCGTGGCCAAGCATTGAAAGGAGAAACAATAGCCCCAGGGCGATCGAGAGTGAGTTCTCATAGATTTTGAGCATCCAGCCTCCACGCCGCACCGGGCTGGGCGTTTCGTCTGTAATTTTGCCGCAGCCTTCGGATTCGGATTTGTCGGGATCCTTTGACTCCGCCGAACCGCGCTGAAAGAGGAATGCTGTCAGGACGACGTACGCAGCCATTTGCAGGAATTCGCTTTCCCAGTTTTCAAAGAGAGCTTCGAGGAAGTGACTGCTGCGGATGTACTCGCCGAATGTGCTGGTCGGTTCGTTGTGGAGCCTTTGATCCTCGTTGAACTCGTGATTTCCGGCACGTGCCATGCCGAATAGGAAAATGACGAAGAGGAACACCAGAGTGAGCGAAAGACCGTTGTTGCGTAAGAAGTTCCTCATAGTCACTGGTCCGCTGACCTGCGTTCGCTCCCTCAGTCACCCGAGGCATCGTCGCGCGGAAACGTCGGACGGTAAACTGGAGCAAGTTGCCCAGCGGCTATGGGGAGAATCTAATGGGCTCTTGCCGCAGGAACGGTGAGCCTGTCAATCCACGCCAGCGCAATGGCGGAAGCAACGAACGTCACGTGAATGATCACCTGCCACAACATTGTTTTCTGATCGTGCGAACCTGCGCTGATGAAGGTCTTGAGCAGGTGAATCGAAGAAATGCCGATCAGCGCCGTCGCCAGCTTGACCTTGAGAATGCCTGCGTTGACGTGCGACAACCATTCCGGCTGGTCGGGATGCCCTTCCAGCCGCAGCCGCGAAACGAACGTTTCATATCCGCCGACGATGACCATGATGAGCAGGTTGGCGATCATCACCACGTCGATCAACCCCAGCACGCTTAGCATCACGATCGATTCAGCATCCGTGGCCGAGGTAGTGACCGAGGCCGGGGCAGGATGATTGAACAGTGCGAATCCGAGCAGATGCCAGAGTTCCAGCAGGAACCGATAAACGTAGACGGCCTGCGCCACGATGAGCCCAAGGTAGAGAGGAGCCTGGAGCCAGCGGCTCAGAAAAATAAAACTCGCGAGCGTCCGTTTACGTTGTGGACTGATTGCAGACGTCATGGTTCAGATTCGGGTCTCGTTCAAATGGTTGTGCGGCGACAAGTTATTGGTCGCCAGCGCAGCGTCCAGCAGAAAGCCGCGGAACGATCGAAAGGCAAACGGCTTTACGCGAATTACGCTCATTTTCGTGAAGTTCATCGATGTCTCTTCAGCCTCCGTTCGAGAGCTTCGCGCCACCATTCGGTTAGCTCGTCCGCTTCCGTGCTGCTGTCCGTCAAAGTCTCGTTCTTTTGGCAAATTTTAGGCGGCAATCTTTCGTAAGCTCCTGAATGTCAGCCTGCGACCGCAGTGTCTTTCGTGGCTATACCTCTTCTCCGCGGCCAAACAAATAATCTCACGCGAAGGCCGCGGAGGTCCCGAAGAAAAAAGACGTCGAACGGATTTCTGTTTTAAGTTTTTCGTGTTTCAGCATTTTTCTTCCATCCGTGTCCATCCCGTTTAACAGGAGCAAGCAGAGGCAGCAGAGAAAGGGCAAAGGAAGCTGTTTCCGAATCCGGGTTCATCCGTCTCCATCCGTGATTAGATTTCCATCTCCATTGCTGTCTCTTCGTGTGGTTCGTGTGATTCGTGGTTGAACTTCCTCTCTTCCAATCCGCGCAATTCGCGTAGACCCGTTTTGTCTTTCCCGATCTGCCTCCAGAATTCAAAAGAAGTTGCCTCACGGGAAGGGCACAAGAAGCGCGAAGAGAAGACGTTTAACAGGAGCACTCAGAGGCAGCAGAGAAAAGGGCAAAGGAAGCTGTTTCCGAATCCGGGTTCATCCGTCTCCATCCGTGATTAGCTTTCCATCCCCATTGCTGTCTCTTCGTTTGGTTCGTGTGGTTCGTGGTTGAACTTCCTCTCTTCCATTCGCGCAATTCGCGTAGACCCGTTTTGTCTTTCCCGATCTGCCTCCAGAATTCAAAGAAGTTGCCTCACGGGAAGGGCACAAGAAGCGCGAAGAGAAGACGTTTAACAGGAGCACGCAGAGGCAGCAGAGAAAAGGGCAGAGGAAGCTGTTTTCCGAATCCGTGTTCATCCGTCTCCATCCGTGATTAGATTTCCATCTCCATTGCTGTCTCTTCGTGTGGTTCGTGTGGTTCGTGGTTGAACTTCCTCTCTTCAATTCGCGCAATTCGCGTAAACCCGTTTTTTCCTTTTCGCGTTTTGGTTGCGGCTCTGCCGTGCTGTGTGATTCGTGGTTGCTTGTCTCTTTCCCTTCAATTCGCGTAAACGCGTTTCCCCATTTCGTTTGGGTTGCGGCATTGCCCTGCTGTGTATTTCCTGACGTCCGTTTTCCCCTTAGTCTATGTGGAATCCGAACACGATTCGCGATCTCCCAATTGATCGTTGACAGCCGGCTGCATGACATGGCTAATGGAACGCAGTTGTTTGCGGAGAAAGGTGGTACATTACGAAATCCAAATCTTCCCGAAAAAGCCTGCTGCTGTTGACTGCTGTTATTTTCTGTTTTGTCATCGGCCATTGTGGTCGGGCGCAAACCTTGGCTGACGCCGTGGATGCCAGCAGCCTCTCGTGGACAACTGGAGGTGATGTTCCGTGGGACGCGCAAACAACCAACACTCACGACGGCGTTGACGCAGCGCAGTCTGGAAACATCCAGTCGAACCAGATCTCATGGATCGAGACGGAGGTTGTGGGACCGGCAACGATCCATTTCTGGACGGCGACGCAGTTCGACGCATCCGGATCTTTCGGTTTCGTTTGGGAATTTACCATCAACGAAAGGCGGTCTGGTGTTTACCTTATGAGTTCGTTTTGGACGGAGCAGGTGCACGATTTGCCGGCCGGAACAAACGTGTTGCGCTGGACGGGCTTTTGTCACCATGGGAATTCCGGTTCGGTTTGCCTGGATGGGTTTGCCGTATCGGAGCCGCGGCCTCTGGCCATCGATTACGGACCGGCGGACGTGACTGCGTTCATGGGAGAGTTTGCCGGGATTTCTGTTTCAGCTTCGGGAACTCCGCCGTTCCGGTTTCAATGGCGGCGCGACGGAACGAACATCGTTCATGCGACGAATTCGTTTCTATATTTCCCGGCAGCAACCACAAACGATTCTGGAACCTACTCGGTCCTCGTGACTAATTCACAGGGTTGGATCGTGAGCAGCAATGCTTCGGTCACCATCCTGCCGCCGGTCCCCCCGTTTTTTACTTTCGAGCCGGAATCAGCCATTGCTTACACGGGGCAGAGCTTCACTGGGTGGGGCGGCGTCGGTGGTTCGCCTCCCTTTTGGTTTCAATGGCGAAAGGCCGGCTCGGACTTGCCCGGCGGCATCGGGGAATGGCTGAACCTCACGAACGTCTCTCCCGCACATGCCGGCAGCTACAGTCTCTTTGTCACGAACGCTTTCGGAAGCGTCGAGAGCAGCAATGTGTCGTTGACAGTGATCACGTCCGTGGCCCCGGTCATCACCTGTCAACCGCGCAGCGTGGAAGCAGCAGAAGGCGTGAACACGCATTTCACGCTTGAGGCCGCAGGTTTGCCGGACCCATGGGTTCGTTGGACCAAAGTCGGAACAACGTCATCGCCAAACCCCGGCGTGCCTTTTCCGCAAACTGCTGGCGCCAGTCGAACCAGGAGGTTCGACAACGTGAGCACCAATGATTCGGGCGTTTACTTTGCCACGGCGGGGAATTACGGCGGCGAAGTCGGCAGCCGTGAGGTGCTCCTGACAGTGCTGCCTCCCATCGCATCCATAGGCACATGGAACCAGGACGCGGAAGACGTTGTTGTAGCGAACGGCCTGGCTTATCTGGCTAGAGGAACAAACGGGCTCTCCATTGTCAGCGTGACCGATCCCGCGTCGCCGCACCTGGTCGGGAGCTTCGCCACTGCGGGTTATGCTTCGAAGCTAACTGTCTGCGATGGCTTGGCCTTCGTCGCCGAGGGAATTCTTGGTTTCGAGATCATCAGTGTTGCAGATCCCTCCGCTCCATTTCTGCTGGGCGGCTGCAACACCGCAGGATATGCGAGCGACATTGCCGTGCGTGGAAACTTCGCATATGTGGCCGACGGAAGCGCAGGGCTCCAGATCTTCGACATCAGTAATCGAGAAGTTCCTGTTCTGGCGGGCGGCTTTTCTACCAATATCCAGCCTCGCCACATATGCCTCTCCGGCGATATCGCGTACCTCACGTCAATTGCAGCCATTGTCCCGATTGGCTCCAATTCGTCGCCTGGTGGACTGCTCATCGTTAATGTCTCCGATCCAACCCACCCGTATGAAACGGGCCGTCTGGAAACGTCCGTCTTCGCAATCGCCGCCCAACAGGATTTTTTAATCGCTGACACCTCGATCATCTCCGTGACCAACCCAGCACAGCCCGCTTCGATCGGATATCTGAGCTACCAGACCCCCAATTTCCCGCGGCTTCTTCGCATCTCGGCAGTACAGATCGTGAACGGATTGGTTTATCTCGTCGATTCTGACGGCAGCACCATGGAACTGATCGTGTTCGACGTACGGGAACCGGAACTCCCGGTGCCGGTCGGCTACTACCGAGGTGACGGCTATTGCAGCGCCATCTCGGTGGACGGCAATCGCGTCTATGTTGTCGGATATGACACGCCGATGCGGATCATTCAAACGCCGTTCAATCTGAATTCCGCACCCGCGCCTGAGTTGTGGCTCTTCGGGCAGGACGGAATGAAGCTGATTCTCCGCGGGCGGCGTGGGCTGCACTACGCACTCGAGGTTGCCGACGATTTGAACAGTCCCGAATGGCAGAGCTCCGCAACAATGCTGCTCACCAACGACACCAGGGTCTTGGACGTGCCCGAGGGTCCACCCCAACGGTTTTTCAAAGCGAGGTGGGTGGACTGACCCTTGCGCAACGAAGCTTTGTTCTACGGGATATTTCGCTTTGGCTTCGATCGCGTGTTCTGTTTTAACTACCGCATGCGTTCAATCCCTGGCAGCTTCTGTCTGGCTTTGGTCTTATTGTCCGCCTTAGTGACCATGGCTGGTGAGCCCCCAGGATCCTCCGCAACCTCCAATCTCGAACAAGCTGCCATTCGCGACGTCCTGAAGCGCGTGGCCGACTGGCAATTGGTCAATCCTTCATCCTCCAGCAACCGTTATACTGAAGACTGCTGGACGTGGGCGGCCTTTTACACGGGGCTGATGGCATGGAGCCGAATGGCGGACGACCCACGCTATCACAACGCCATGCTGCAGATGGGCAAACGATTCAACTGGCAGCCGGCCCGGCGCATTTATCACGCGGACGACCATTGCGTAAGCCAGACATACCTCGAGCTTTATTTGCAGCATCGCGATCCTGCCATGCTTCAACCCACAAAAGCGCGCTTTGATTACATCCTGGAACATCCAAACACCAACAGCCTTCAATTCGATATCCGCGGCGCGCTGGATCGATGGTCCTGGTGTGACTCGTTGTTCATGTCGCCGCCGGCCCTTGCGCGTCTCTTCACCGCGACGGGAGATCGGCGATACCTCGACTACATGACGCGCGAATGGTGGATCACGACCGATTACCTTTACGACCGGGAAGAACGTCTCTATTTCCGCGACAGCACGTTCTTCAGCCGCCGCGAGGCAAACGGCCGCAAGATCTTCTGGAGCCGCGGCAATGGCTGGGTGCTGGCGGGGATTGCGCGGGTGCTGGAACACCTGCCGGCGGATCACCCAGATCGTCCACGATTCAACACGCTCTTTCGCGAAATCGCAGGGAAAGTTCTCGCGTGTCAACAACCCGACGGTCTTTGGCGAGCCAGCTTGCTGGACCCGCAGAGTTATCCAATGAAGGAAACCAGCGGATCCGGGTTCTTCGTGTACAGCTTCGCCTGGGGGGTCAACCACGGCCTGCTAGACCGAACGGAATTCGAACCCGGAATTCGTCGAGGTTGGCACGCGTTGGTGGAATGCGTTCAACCCGACGGAAAGCTCACGCATGTTCAGCCCGTGGGTGCCAATCCCAAAGAGTTCGAAGCATCGTCAAGTGACGTTTTCGGCGTCGGGGCCTTCCTGCTCGCAGGAAGCGAAGTCCATGCACTTGCTGTTTCGCTGTCCAAGGCCGAGCCACAAACATCAGAAAAACAATAGGGCAGTGGCTTCGTCATCTCAGCCATAACAGCGGCTGAGTGATGGCGATGTTTCGTTTAACCTCCCCATCTTCGGGGTCGGGCGGCAGCTCGGTCCATAGCTTGATGTATTTGGGCTCATCAAACATGAGTCCTGCAAACAGCAGGCACGGCTGGCGCGCCGGCCATCCGTTCCAGGCTTGCACATCGGGCGGATTCGGCCAACTCGACTTGTCTGCCAGATACGGAAAGAGGTGCTGCATCGCCCGCCGGATTCCGCGGCCGTCAGGCAACGCAAAGCGCCACAAATCATCTTCCGGCGTGGACGCGACCTGGCACAGCGACGTCATGTTATCGAGCTGAAAAATCGAATAGGCATAAGGTTTGGTGCGGCGTAATTCCGCTGGAAAGCTGCCATCCTGCGCCATCTGCTTCGCGACGAACACCTCCTTGAAACGCCTGCGGACTTCAGCGAGCCGATTCGAGTCACCCGTCAGGCGCGCGAAGCACGCCACCTGCAGCCAGTACGCCACTGCATGATTGTTGCCGGTGTTTGCCTCATCACGCCCGTTCCTGCTGGTGATCATCCACTCAGTGTATTCCCTGAACCATTGTTCAACGGCTGTCGCAACCTCGCGCGAAAAGGCCGGCGACTTTCGTAATGCGAGCACCGCCAGCGGCACTTCGGCAAGGTGCAGCGTATCGATGATGCCGATCCCCCGGCCGGGAGTGATCCCCGGAATGGCCTGTGCAAAGTTGAGGCTCGGGTTCATTCGCGTTTCAGCATCAACAAAGAAAACCCGCAACAGGGTTGCGCCCTTTTCCGCGTAACGTTCCTCCCCCGAAATGCTGTAAGCCGCCGCCAGCGCTGCCACAGCGTCGCGCAACCGCATCACGCAACGGCGATGCTCCGCGAAATTTTCAGGATTGGATTCCCCGTCCCGCTGCACATATGGCAACCCGTTTGTTGTATTCGGGTTGGGCCACCAATAGTCGCCGTTCGAATAAAAATCGTGAGGTCCTCCTTCGCTCAGCTTCGCCCGGAATTGCGTGATCGTGATTGGCGCCATTGCCAGCGCGAGGTCCGCCGCACGGAAGATCCGCGCCCGATCAATTCGCTCCACATCCGCGGCCGCGAACGGGAACTCCGTTGCCGACAGTCTCTGAACGAAAGACAAACTCCCGATGAGATAGATGACGAGACGGAAAACCTGCAGCGCGCGACCAGTGTTCATGTTTTCAAGGGATCGGGTGGACAAGTTCCAAAATAACCGCGGACAAACGCAGGCATCATGCACGACCTGGTGACGGATCCATTGCATCTCCGCGAACTCGCGGGCTATTTACTTTGGCATCTCGAGACCAACTTTTGCCGCGACTTGCGAGACGTCCTTGTCGCCGCGGCCGGAGAGGTTGGCGATCAGGATTGAATCCTTGCCCATGCCTGGCGCGCGGCGGAGGACTTCAGCGATCGCGTGGGAACTCTCCAGGGCGGGAATGATTCCCTCAAGCCGGGCCAGTTTCATGAACGCTTCCAGCGCCTGCTCGTCGGTGGCGAAGGTGTATTCGGCACGATGCGCATCACGCAGGTAGGCGTGCTCAGGTCCGACCGCGGCATAATCAAGTCCAGCGCTGACACTATGCGTCGATTGAATCTGGCCGCAGTCGTCCTGCAGGATGTAGCTGCGGGTTCCCTGCAATACGCCAAGCGAGCCGCCCTGGAATCGCGCGGCATGCTTCTCAGGCTGAATGCCGAGACCGCCGGCCTCCACTCCGATCAAGCGAACGGAGGTGTCTCCAATGAACGGGTAAAACAAACCGATGGCATTCGATCCTCCGCCGACGCAGGCCACAAGTGCGTCTGGAAGGCGCTGCTCTTTTTCGAGAATCTGCCGCCGCGCTTCGTCTCCAATCACGCGCTGGAAATTCCGCACCATGACAGGATAAGGATGAGCGCCGTACGCGGTGCCGAGAATATAATGCGTGCTGCGGACGTTCGTGACCCAGTCGCGCATCGCCTCGTTCACGGCCTCCTTCAGCGTCTTCTGGCCCGCATGCACTGGAACGACGTCGGCCCCCAGCATCTTCATGCGGTACACGTTCAGTGCCTGCCGTTCGCAATCGACCGCTCCCATGTAGATCACGCACTTCAAGCCAAACATGGCGCTCACGGTTGCCGTGGCGACTCCATGCTGGCCCGCGCCGGTTTCGGCGATGATCCGCGTCTTGCCCATGCGCCTGGCGAGCAGGATCTGACCGATGGCGTTGTTGATTTTGTGCGCGCCCGTGTGGAGCAGGTCTTCGCGCTTCAGGTAGATCTTTGCGCCGCCGAGTTCGCGCGTGAGCCGTTCGGCAAAATACAACGGCGTCGGGCGGCCGCAGAACTCGCGGAGGTAATACTGAAACTCGCGCTGGAATTCCGGGTCCTGCTGCGAACGAAAATATTCCGCTTCCAGTTCCTGGAGCGGGTGCATCAGAGTTTCCGGAACGTAGCGGCCGCCGTAGGGACCGAAATGCCCCTGGGCGTCCGGAACAGTTTCAGCAACAGGATGGTTCATGGCGGAAACCTAAGGCAAAGCGCGTGAGGGAGAAAGTGGGAATGTGGTGCGCGTCTGCAGCACGAGCGCTGACTTGCAGCCTGCTTAGGACGCTCAACAAGACGATCACGCGAGCGAATGGCGAGTTTAGTCCAACTCGCAAACAGGCCCAACGCTGCACTGGCAACTTCAAGGCTTAAGCCAAACTGCAGGCAGGGTGTAACCGCAGCGTTCTAAACGTTTCGGCGTAATCGACGCGCAGCCGGCTTGGAAGCCAGCGATACAACAGGTTGGGAAACCTCGCTACGCCGGCTCTCCCTTGGCTGCGCGGATGAACTCGCGAACTTTCACGTGATCCTTCACGCCCGGTGCGGATTCCACGCCGCTCGAAACGTCCACGGCAAAGGGTTGCACGCGCGTCACGGCGTCACCGACGTTCTTTGGTGTCAGGCCGCCTGCAAGAAAAATCAGGCGCCCCCACTGTTTCGCCTGCAGGGCAAGATCCCAGTTAAACTGCTCGCCCGTACCGCCAATGCTCTTTTCTGAAAACGCGTCCAACAACCAGGCGTCCGTTGGATAATCAGCGAGTTGCTTCAGGGAATCGGCATCACGCACACGAAAGGCCTTGATGCTCATCACTCCGAATTGAACGCAGAACTCAGGCGATTCGTTGCCGTGAAACTGCACGACGTTCAGGCCGCACTCGGTGATCGCCTGGAAGACGAGATCCTCCGGCGGGTCAACAAAGACGCCCACCTTCAGCACGAATGGAGGCAGGTTGCGAACGATCGCTGCGGCTTCGCTGACGCACACATAGCGCGGGCTTTTTTCGTAGAACATCAGGCCAATGGCGTCGGCCCCCGCCTCCGCCGCGGCAAACGCGTCGGCGGCGCTCGTGATCCCGCAGATTTTGACTTTTACGGACATTGAGTGGCCGCATCATTCCACGGAATTCCGGGAATCTCAATCGATGTCGTGGCTCAAGGTTTCGGACGAAGGTCGCGCGACGTTGCCAGGGCAATGGTGCGATGGTGATTCTTGCCGCCGACCGCGCAGTAGAAATGGTACACCACTCCATCATGCTTGATGAGCCATGGCTTGTGCGCAAACGGCGTGTCGAACGGCTCGCTTGGCTTGACGAGATCCTCGCCGTCCCATTTGGTCCAGTTCACCAGGTCGCGCGAAGCCGCAAACGTGTCGAAGGCACCCTCCTTCCAAAACGCACCAAAATAGAACATCACCCAGAGATCATTCATGCGCACCACTTGCGGATCCCCGCTGATCACGCCATGGCGCGCGCCCGCTGGCGGAAGATTCTCCAACGCAGTGCCTGAGCCGAACCGCTTCCATGTTTTCATGTCGTGCGAGGTCGCGGCAAATATCTGTTCGCTGCCGCGATTCGGCTTGGCGTTGTAAAACATTACAAACGGTGCGCCCAGCGTCCGGTGTTCATCCCGAAAAATGTAACTCTTATACAGCGTCTCTTTTTCCTGCGGGCGTGCATCGGCATCGTCCGCCCTCAGAACGGGCTTCGGAAGCTTTCGCCACGGCTCCGGACGCGAGGGATCGCTTGTGTAGCCCAGGCCGATCGCGAGCGGCGTTTTTTCGTATCCGAACAATTCGCCGCCAAGATAGGAGAGCCAATACTGCCCTTCGTATTGAAGAAGCGTATTGCTGCCGCCCCACTTGGTGTCGAAGAGCGCGACGCCTCCGCCCGCATTGGCATGATCCCATGTATTCGTGCCGCCACGATTCAGGATGGTGCCGAGGGGCTGCCAATGCAGCAGGTTCGTGCTTTCCGCCAGTTGCGTGGTGTAACCTTCAGGCGAGTTCTCAAGCAGCACATACATCATGTACCAGCGGTCTCCCGCGCGGAACACGTTTGGGCAATCAACCTTTTTTCCAGGAGGCGGCTCGAGAACAACGCCGTATTTGCACGGCGTTCTTACCTCCTCATAAATTGCCTGCATTTCGACCGGCGAAACGCCATTGGTTTCGGCGGCGTTGCTTGTGCCTGACGCCAGCAACATCAACAAGAGCGCTGTGTTCACCAGCAGGTTCCGCTCACGCGAACAGCTTAAAGTTTCCATGCATCTCGATACGGTTTGGGAGCCAGCAGCTTTTCCGCTGCCTCATCGCCAATCACCTTTTCCGCGGTCGGATCCCACTTCAGCGGCCGGCCTGTTTCCATCGCGGCCAGCGCGAGATGACACAGGCTTGTGTTGCGATGCCCCGCCTCCACGTCGTAGAGCGGTTGTGTTCCCGCTTTTACAGCGTCGAGGAAGTCCCGCTTTTCACTTCTCTTGTAGGTCAGGTGCAAATCGTCCGGGCCAGGTGTCCATCGAATCAGCGCCTTGTCGCTCGCTTCAACGGAGCCTGAGTCGTTGACCTGAATCCATCCATCCGTCCCTTCATACCGCACAAAAGGCTTCGGGTCGGTTTTGCAAATCAGATCCATTCCATTCGCAAAGCGATAGGTCACTTCGAAGTCGATCACCACGTTCCAGAGATTCTCCCGCGGCGGGAACTTGCCGCTTCCCCGCACTTCAACAGGCCCTGTGTGCTCAAGGTTCATTGCCCAAAGCGCCATGTCATTCAAGTGCGCTCCCCAGTTCGCAATCATCCCGTCCGCATAATCCCGAATACAAATCCAGCCGGGCCGTTTTCCCGTGTTATGCCGCGTATGAACGCGTTGCTCGGTATAGGGGGCCTCGGGTGCAGGTCCCAGCCACATGTCGTAGTCGAGTTCCTCGGGCACAGGCATCGCCGGCTGCGGTTCCAGCGTTGGATCGCGCGGGGTGGCGGTGATGACGCGCTGCAGCTTGCCGATCCTGCCGTTGCGAACTGCCTGAATAGCGTTGAAGAAGAACTTGCGGGAGCGGTATTCGCTATCTGTTCGAAAAACCACTTTGGTCTCCTTCACGACGTCGCAAAGCTTGCGTCCTTCAGCAATGCTGCGCGTCAACGGCTTCTCGCAACTGATCGACTTGCCAGCGCGCGCTGCAGCGATGGCCTGGATGACGTGCCAATGGTCGGGCGTCGAGATCATCACTGCATCGATATCCTTGCGCGCGATCAGCTCCCGCCAGTCGCGGAATGTGGCGCAACCCCTGTAGGTTCCTTCCTGCTTTGCAGCGTAGAATTCCTCGATCTGTTTTCGCGCCTGGCCCATGCGCCACGAATCCACATCGCACACGGCAACGCATTGCGCATCGTTCTCGTTGAGCAACGCGGGAATGTTTGCGTAGAACGCCTGACGCCCCGTGCCAATGAAGCCGATCGTAATCCGATTGCTCGGAGCGACTCCTCCCTCGAGGCCAAGCACGCGGGCGGGAACAATCATCGGGGCAGCGACGGCGGCAGCCGCTGCGGCGGCGGAGCGGGATAGAAAACGGCGCCGGCTCCAGTCCGGCTGCCACGACATCTTTTTGTTCATAATCGAAAAAACAGATTGGTCTTAACGCGCGAGGGTTACACTCATGAGGCCAATGACCACTTCGTTCGCGAGCGCGCGAACCGTCAGTGACTTCAATTCCTTCGCGGGATTCAGCGGAAGGTCGAGCACGGTTGCGGCGCCGCCCGCCACGGTGCGACCGCGTCCTTTGAATTCCACAGGATCGGTAACACGCACCTGCCCGGTCTTCAACACCACTCGCGGAGGAATGGGTTCGTCACGGCGAAACGCAAAGTCATCAATGAAATAATCCTGGTCGATCAACCACCAGTTGTCCGGGTTTCGCAGCGGCAAGCGCTCCACTGAGCCGTCCGTGTAGGCCACCACCACTTCACCATTGTCGAACCGGCTTTGCATCGGGCTCGACGAACCCGCCATCAACAGATACGCGTGCGATGCCTTCCCGCTGAGCCCAACCGCGGCTTCACTCGGATAGTTGTCCCACTGTGACGTGAAAAGCACATTGCGAGCGCCGTCCTGAGAAGGCGTTCGCAGGGGAACACCGTTCGGCAAACGGAGGACGCCTTCATTCGAACCCGCCAGGGCGCGCAAGCCGGAATCGTCGATATCGAACTGATCAGCGGGATGACACCAGCTGCCGATGCCTTGCTTGGGAACGGCGAGCGAACAGAACGGCGAGCGCGGCGAAAGGTATTCGTTCTTGAAGATTTGTGACACGCGGTCGTTGAAAACCGCGGCAAGATCCACCGCCTCGAAACGGGAATCCGCCGCAGCATCCAGTCGCCAGTTCACCACGCTGTTACTGACGGTCAGCGAATCAGAAATCTTCACTGAGACGAGATTCGCGCCGGGAACAAGGCGTTTCGCTGAAAGCACAATTTCATCGGATTCCGCGAATGCGCCGACTGGCACCTGCAGTCGCACGGTTTCATCTCCGGCCTCGCACGAGACCGCGCGGCTCAGCGGGTCTGGTGTGTTGTTGCGCAGTCGAAACCGAAGTTCACCAGGACGTTGAACGACCGAACCCACAATCTCCCAAGCCGGCCGCACTTCGAATTCGAGCGGCTCGCGCCATCGCAGTTTCCCCTGCTCAACCAGTGCAAAGACGGTGCGATGTCCAATCGTGCCGGCGACTCTTCCAGAAACAGTCGAGCCTTCGAACCCTTCGTCGTGCAACGCGTCTTGAGGGTCAGAGAGGCTGATGACGCGCGGCCCATTTGCAGCGCGATATTCGGATTGCAACGCGGCGATCGCAGGTCCTTGCATGTGGCGGATACCTCCGCCGTTCCAGTCGATCGTCACTGCGTGCGCGGAGCCCGCTTCGGTTTCAATTTCGATTGCTGGAGTGCCGATTGCGGTTTCAATTGGCTTCCAGGAAAGCTGTCTGCCATTGCATGTGACAGTGGCCTGATCGCGCAAAGCGGGTGCGTGCAGTCGCAGTTTCACGGGCTTTGCGAAACGCGAATGAAAGACGTAGTGCTCGCGGGTCCCATCCCGCTCGAAACGAATCGTGAAATCGGGATGGTCCATACGGGCGAATTGCCAATCGCCAGGGAAACCTGGGCGCACACGAACCTCGCCCTGCAGCAGGTCTGGCTGCACGCCAAACAATCCTTCCACAAGCGCTCGAGAAAGACTGCCAACGCCATCAGCAAAGTCGCGTTGCGATTCGCGGCGGTATGCGTCGTAGAAGGTGCTCATTCCAACGTTCCCCGGGCAGAGGCCGAGGAACATGCTGTCGAGCAACGCGCCTTTGAAGAGCGGCATCGCGGCATCCCGCCTTCCTGCCTGCCAGTGTGCGAGCGCGGTGTGCTGGACTTCGGACAGCACCACGTTGTTCAGCGACCAACTGTAAGGCATCCACGTGGTGGTCGGTTGCGTATGCGCACCTTCGGGAACGCCGGGTCCCCGCACGGGAATCTTCGTGATCTCCTTTTGCGCAAACCGGCTCATCTGCCACGCCTCTTCAGCTGAAGGCACCGCGGAATCGATCGTGTGATAGAAAGTCCAAGCCGCAGCATTTGGGTGAACGAGTTGAAGCCCGAGCAAATCCTTCCACTCAGCAAACCAGCCGCGTTCCGGCAGCCAGAGTTCACGCCGCATGGCCTGCCTGATGAGATCGGCTTCGCGATTGAAAGGCGCTGCATCTTTTCCAAGCCGTGCCGCAACACGCGCAGCCATGCGTTGATGAAAATAATTATACGCTGAACCATGCGTCGAACCTCCGCCGTTGTAGGCAAGATCGTCGCTCGCCCAGATCGCCGCATAAGCTTCGTAAAGCGGGAGCCGATCTGATCCAAACTCACGCCGGAACAACCGCCTTTCCCAGGCGAAATGGCGTTCAATCACAGGCCACATCCGCGCCGCGAATTCCAAATCACCCGTCCACAGCAGGTGGCGAAAGAACGCGTCCACAGCCACGAGGTTCATGTCGTAGTGGTTGCGCGTCATGTTGCCATTGCTGTGCAACGCCGCTTCGCTTCGGGACAAATTGGCCGATGCGTCGGCAGGAGGAATTATTTCAGGTATCGCGTTGGTATTCTGCTGCCGCGCGAACCCGTCGAAGTGGCGGCGCGTCCGTTCGTGCCAGCCCAATGCGTCACCCGAGTACATGCCGCGCCAGCCCAGCAACCGATTGCGCCACGCAACAGCGCCATGCATGAAGGATTCCTGGCGCGCATCCCACACGCCGTCCGCCGCGATGTTCAACGCCGCCGCCGCCGCGTTGATGAAGGGATCGGGAGTTTCAACCCGCACGCGTTCTGCGATGCGTTTGCGATGCTCCTCGGCTTCAGCGAATAATCTCGCGAGCGAAGCTTCGTCAGTTTGTGCCACGTCACGCGGCGCCGAATTGGTTTCCACCTGGCGCAGGACGAAGTGAAAGGCAGCTTGCGATTGAGCGTTTCGTCTGAGCACTGCCAATTGATTCTCGATGTTCGCTGCATTCGTATTCTGCAGGAGCGAAGACAGCGACGACCAATGGTTCGCATCGGCAATGACGGCGCGCGAAAGAGGCAGCACGCCTGCAATGGCTCCCGGCCGCCCGTGCGTGATGAACACCCCGTTGCCAGGCGTGATCCTGTCATCACGACACTGTTCCGGGCGCAACTGAAAGAACTGGCTTATGGGAAGGTTTTCGCAGCCGATGTCCCCGCTTCGCCTGCCCCGCATTCCATTCACCCCGCCGAATGCGAGGACCCATTCGGTTCCGTTTTGAATCGATGATCCCGGCTCAACGCGTCCAACCAACCCGCGCGCATCCTTCAGCGGCAGGACCGTTAACCGCGCAACGTGTTTCCCCGATGAGTCGGTGACATCGTAGATCAGGGATCCAGGCCGATACCGCGCGACGATATTGGAACTTTGGTCCAGCCAAGCTGCGGCGCCATTTGCGATCCAGCCCAAACGCAAATTTCCCCCGCGGCCTGGAAGGTAAAGCGAAAATTCCGGGCGATCGCCGCCATCGATCCGGAACGGCGCGTTGGCGGCATACAACGGGCGATTGAAATACTCTGTTCCGTTGGTGATCACGAAATCCGTTCCCTGCGGGGTGTAGCGCAGCGGACGATCGATCATGTTTTCGAGGATTGGCGTGAGTCCATGCGTCTCCTGCTCAGGTGGCCGCTCTGCGGCTGGCGTGGGACGGCAGACAACCAGCAGCGAAAGTATTCCATGCAGCAGTACCGTAAACCGGCCGGAGCTCCGTCTGCCGCACGCGCTTCGAACCCATGGGGCGCCGAGGCGTAAACCGCGCGTTCCAATAGGTGTATGCATAGGCATGTCTGATCCGGCAACGGCAGTGGTACCCCCACCCTGAATTGAACAGGGATCAACGGTTTAGGAAACCGCTGCTCTATCCATTTGAGCTATGGGGGCGACCCAATATCGGAGGCTCAATCGCGCCTCACGGTCCTGGATGAGTGTCGGAGAATACTATTCAACCGCTGCGGGATGCAGCAAGAGGTTTGGCCGGGATCCCGCCATGAGAATGGATGGTTCGCCGCGCCGCATCAAAAAGGCACAGAAGAATTAGATCTTCCAAGTTCGGGTCAGGCAGGGACAGCCGCTTCCGCCGCAGCCTGCTGTTCGAAAATCTGTCTCACTCTGGATACAAGGTGTGCGGGAGTGACTGGTTTCGCGACAAAGTCCGTCGCGCCGGCTTCGATCCCGGCACAACGAGGCAGTTGCCCGCTCAGGCCGCTGACCATGATGATCGGTATGCTTCGCGTGCCTTCGTGCTTCTTCAGCAGTTCGCATACAGCAAACCCATCCAGTTCAGGAAGAATGACATCCAACACAATCAGGTCGGGTTGAATGCTGCGCGCCTTGCGCACGGCTTCGAGGCCATCGACCGCAGTCGCCGTGGCGAATCCCTCCTCCTTGAAATGGATGCGCAGGAGTTCCAAGAGCTCCACCTGATCCTCCACCAGCAGGACCTTTTTCCGCCTGAATAGACTCGTTTGATTCATGAGATGCCTCAATTTGGTCCGTTGGACCGCGTTTCTGGAAAACCGGGGTTGGTAAAGCACATGCGGTGCCGGAGCCCCGGCGTAAAAACCGGGAAGTGAATAGGACACTGAGGGTGCCAGTCTGAATATCAAAATGGATCGCGCTGCAAAACCGGCGTATCTTCGAAAGAGCCAATGAAAACAAAAATCCTTTGGAAATGGAGTTTCGGAATGGCCCTGGCCTTCCTCCCATTCCTGGGCTGCGGCCAGAAGACCCCACCTCCAAGCCCTGTGGTGGTTCAAAACACAGCTCCTCTGGCAGGCATCGCCGCAAACACTAATTCCACTGCGGTTGAATTGCCGGATGTGGACGAATCCGAGGCAGCGCCTGAAGGCGAGTCGCTCGAGAATGCGCCTGCCCAAATTGTCGCCCCTGCGGAAATTCCTGCCGAGAACCTTTCCCGAGCGGCCGCGGAGATCGTCAAGCTCGCGCAGGCAGGATTGGACGAAGCGGTGATGATGGCGTTCGTAACGAACTCGACAAACACCTTTCGGCTCTCTTCTGACAATCTGGTTTACCTGAACGACATCGGCGTTCCAGGAACCGTGATCACCGCCATGATCCAGCGGGATCAGGCTGCAGGCATCAGCACCAGCGAGGCAGAAACTGTGATGCCCGCAGCAGCCCCCACGAATCAACCCACTTACGTCGCTGGTGCGCCGACTCCCTATTCGATGGAGGCCCCGGCAGCGACTGCTCCCGTTGATGTTCCTTCCGCTCCTGTTATCCAGGCGCCCGCAGAATCACAGGTGAATGTCGCTTACACCTACTTCTACGATTCGCTGGCGCCGTACGGATCATGGATCAATGTTCAAGGCTACGGGCTCTGCTGGCGGCCGACGGCAGTCGCAGCCGATCCCGGGTGGCAGCCTTACCTGCATCGGGGCCGCTGGTTGTATACGGACGCAGGATGGTATTGGGCTTCTGATTACACCTGGGGCTGGGCGCCATTTCATTACGGTCGATGGTTTCGGCACAGCAACTGGGGCTGGTGCTGGGCGCCTGATACGGTCTGGGGTCCTTCCTGGGTCAGCTGGCGGTACACGCCGGATTACTGCGGATGGGCTCCTTTGCCGCCCTCGGCTTATTATCGTCCTGGTTACGGCTTCAGCTATTACGGCCGTTCGGTCGGGATCGGATTCGGGTTTGGCCTTTCTGCCAATTACTATTGTTTCGTTCCCACGCGCAATTTCCATGGCCGGCACATTCACCATCACCGTCTGCCTCACCATCGCGAACGGGAGCTTTATCGCCATACGCGGCCGCTTCAACGGTATGACCGCGACGAACGCAACCGCGTCGTGAATCGCGGAATTCCGGTTGAACATGTCCGCGCTGCTTCACGCAGTGACATTCGCCCCATTCCGATTCGGGAGACCGATCGTCCGACCCCTGCGCGGTTGGAACGGCAGCGAGACAACACGCCAAGGCTCGCGGTATACCGCCCTGAGATGCCCCAACCCGAGCGCAACGGCAGATTGGTCGGCGAAGGCATCCGCCCCGCTCCCATCAGGATCCAGCCTCGCACTGTCGACAACCCGCGAGGAGAAGGCGCTGTTCCGACACCCGCCCGCACCGGCAGAGAAGCAGGCCGGGGACCTGCGCGCGATGGCAACGGCAACGGTGCGGCAAACGCGGTTCCCAGAAATGCAGTCCGGACGCGGGACATTTCTCCGAGGGAGCGCCCGCAGGTTGCTGATACTCCGGCGCCTGCTGGAAGTGTTACAACGCCGGTGCGTGTCGCGCCGCAGGGCCGGGATGGACAAGTCTCGAATTTGCGCGGGAACAATCGCCCTGAAAATCCAATCGCGGCGCCCCCCCCGCCCACTCAGGCAGTTCAGCCGTCGGTGACGCCGAACCAGCCCACCGAACGGACTGTTGTCCGCCCGCGAAACCCAGGTTGGGCCGCACGGACTGCCACTCCCCAGCCAGCGAGCCCATCGGCAACACCTGGCCCGACACCCACGCCAACGGTCCAGCCGCGCCCGCAAACGCAGGCTGAGCGCGGGGTGAGTCCACAGGCAAATCCGCTCCCTCGGATGAATCCGGGGGCCGCGAGCCCTCAACCGGGTCCCACACGCCAAGCCCCGATGGTCCGGCAGCTTCAATCAGCTCCCGCACCCGCCCCCGCACCGAACCCAGTTCACAATCAGGGTCCAGCAATTCGTCGATCCGTTTCACAGCCTGCTGTGACACCGCGCGCGTTTAATCCTGCGCCTGCACCAACGCCTGCGCCCAGGCAGGAGATCCGAACTGCACCGCGCGTAATGGAACAGCCCCGTGCCGTTTCGCCGCGCATGGAAGTTCCCGCACCTCGCGTTTCTCCGCCGCCACAGATGCAATTGGCCCCCCGCCAGGTTGTAACACCTCAGCCGCGCCCCTCCCCGCAACCGCGCCAAGCGCCTCAGACTCAGCCAGGTAACCGAGGTGAGGGGCGGCGCAACCGGTGATCGGTGCTATGTTCCGGCATGCAAATCACAAAGCAGCTGGCGCTATTCCTCGATAACCGTCCCGGAACCCTGGCCCGCATGGCCGACGCGTTGTCCGAAGCCCGCATTAATATCTACGCATTCGCCACCAGCGACACCGTTGACCACACGGTGGTCCGGCTTGTCGTGGACGATTATCGAAAGGCCTTGGATCTATTCGAGGAGCATGGAACGCTTGTGATCGAAGATGATGTCCTCATGGTGAATGGTGACAACAAACCGGGTTCGCTCGGGCGTATCGCACATAAGCTGGCCAAGGGAAAAGTGAATATCGAATACGCGTATTGTGCCACTCCCCCCGACGCCAAAAAGGGCCTCATGATTCTGCGGGTAAGCGATGTCAAGAAAGCCCTCAAAGTGTTGAACAGCTGACGCGCTGCCGTGCCGTTGCTTTACGAAATCAATACACGATGCTGGCTGCGAGACCTGTCCTCACGATGTGAAAGCGAAGTCACGCTCGGAAACGTTCCTGAATTTGAGTTTCAATTCTGGGCCAGCGCCGGCTTCACGCACATCTGGTTGATGGGGGTCTGGCCGTCAGGCCCGAAAAGCCGCCGATCCGCACAACTGCACATTGCCAACGCGATACGTGCAGGCGAGTTGCCGCCCGTGGATCCAGACGATGTCGTCGGTTCGCCCTATGCCGTCTCAGCGTATTCGGTATCACCTGACTTCGGGGCAGCCGGGGAGTTGAGCGCGTTTCGTCATCGACTCAACTCCCACGGAATCCGGCTGATCCTTGACTTCGTTCCCAATCATCTCGGGATCGATCACCCATGGATCGAGCAACGTCCACAGCTGTTCGTTGGAACCAGCTCGGAACGGCCGGGATTTTTCCGACCCGGCACGCCACAGGGCTCGCGATGGATCGCACACGGAAAGGATCCATTCTTTCCCGCGTGGTGCGATACCGCTCAACTGGACTATCGCAGCGACGAAACCCGCCAAACCATGATCTCGTTGTTGCATACAATTGCCGCGCAATGCGATGGCGTTCGTTGCGACATGGCAATGCTGCTGTTGAACGACGTCTTCAACGAAACCTGGGTGGCGTTCCAGATCGGCCAGGAGAACTCGGCAATGCACTCCGAGTTTTGGTCTGAAGCCATCGCAGCCATCAAAGAGGAGAATGCCCGGTTCGAATTCATTGCCGAAGCCTATTGGGGCCGCGAAGAGCAACTCCAGCAGCTGGGCTTTGATTTCACCTACAACAAGGACCTCTACGATGCGCTGGTCGGAGGCAACTCCGCGGCAGCAGTCAAACTCGTTGCAGAGACGCCGCCTCAGATGCTCGAGCGCGGCGTTCATTTCCTCGAGAACCACGACGAGCGTCGAATCGCGGGAACCCTTCCTCTTGCGATGCATAAACTCGCCGCATTGCTGACTTTCAGCCTGCCGGGAATGCGGCTTGTTCACGAGGGACAACTATCGGGAGCGCGAATCCGTGTGCCTGTTCAACTCGGCCGGCGGCCTGAGGAGGCGCCTGATCCTGTGATAGGCGGGTTCTACGACGCATTGCTGGCTGCGATTCGCAGTGCGGGCGTTGGCATTGGAATTTTCTCGATCTTGCGTCCATCGACCAACCGTCTTGATGAACGTTCCTCAGATTGCGCAATGGCGCTGCTTTGGCAACGACCTGGCCGGCTTGCGTTGACTGTTCTCAACTTGGGTGACGAGCCAACCCGATTGCGCGTTGATTTGCCCGAAGATGGATTGGCTGCTGAGGATCTCCTGAGATTGGAACCTAAGATCGCGTTTGAGTTGGCGGGAAAGCAGCTGGTGTTCGACCTTCCTGCAAAGAGCGGAACCCTTTTGGGATTGTGGCGCTCCTGCATTTCGGTTGTTCGCAATTCATCGCTGTTCCATACTGCGCCGCATTGAAACTGCTCGTCGCCATCACTGGAGCCAGCGGCGCGCTCTACGCGCAACGGTTGCTCGATCACCTGGATCCCACGAAGCACGAGGTGCATGTGGTGTTGAGCAATTACGCGCAACAGGTGATTGCACAGGAGCTGCCGCAAGGGCTGAAACTGCCGGAGGGTGTGCGCTCGCATAACCTGAAGAGCATGAACGCGCCCTTCGCGAGCGGATCCAATCCGCCCGACGCCATGGTGGTCATTCCCTGCACCATGGGCACGATGGGCCGCATTGCACATGGCTACAGTGAAGATGTCCTGCTGCGGGCTGCTGATGTCGTGTTGAAGGAGAAGCGAAAACTGATTCTGGTGCCGCGCGAAACGCCGCTGAGCCTCGTCCATGTGAAGAACATGGAACTGCTTCTCCTGGCCGGCGCGATTATTCTTCCGGCCAACCCGAGCTTCTATGCTGGGCCGAAATCGATTCAGGAAGTCGTCGATACCGTTGTCTCCCGGGTGCTCGACCACCTCGGAATTGCCAATCAACTCGCGCCGCGTTGGGCGGAGGAAAACGAATAACTGCCCGTGTTTTCCCGCGTCGGCAAATGGCTCGCGTTCGTGCGCTTCTCGCACACGGTGTTCGCCCTTCCGTTCGCCCTGGCGGCGATGTGCGTTGCCGCGCGCGACAATCGCGGATGGCCGGGATGGCGCCCGTTTGGTCTGATCCTCGCCGCGATGGTCTGCGCCCGCACCTGCGCCATGGCATTCAATCGCGTGGTCGATCGCCGTTTCGATGCGTTGAATCCGCGAACGGCACGGCGCCATTTGCCTGCTGGAGAAGTATCGGTCGCGGGCGCCGTAACACTCTGCGCCCTCTCCGCGGCTGGCTTGATCGCGGCAAGTTACTTCCTCAACCCGTTGTGCTTCTATCTCTCGCCCGTTGCCCTGGTTGTCATCTGCTTTTATTCGCTCACAAAACGGTTCACCGACTACACCCACGTGTTCCTGGGGATCGCCCTCGCGCTGGCACCCATCGGCGCATGGCTCGCTGTTAAAGGATCCAATCTAAGCATTTTGGAAATCATCCAGATGCTCGTTCTCTCGGCTGCGGTCGTGTTGTGGCTGGTCGGTTTCGACATCATTTACGCGCTTCAGGATTATGAGTTCGACCGTGCCCACGGCCTCCATTCGCTGGTTGTCGCATGGGGACCGAAGAATGCGCTTCAAGCGGCGTTTCTTGCGCACATGGTCATGTGCGGCCTGCTCTTTGCCTTCGGCGTGCTCTGCCGCTTTCGTGTCGTTTACCTGGTCGGCTGGATGATCATCGCGCTCTGCCTGGCGCTGGAACATTGGATCGCACGCAGGCGCAGCTTGAACTGGGTGAACGTGGCGTTCTTTCGTTTGAACGCGATTGTCAGCGCCGTGTTCTTCGCCGTCGTTGCCGCAGAAGTCATTTTTCGGGGCGGCTTCCGATGGCGTTGATCATGACCGCCAGCAAAGCCAGGTCAGGGCGGCGGCTTTTGAAGGCTGATCCAAAACCGGCTGCCGCGGCCCGGCTCCGATTCCACCCCAACCGTTCCGCCAATGCGCTGGATCGATCGACGAACAATCGCCAGTCCGATTCCCGTTCCAGCGTAGGTCTTCTGCGAATGCAACCGTTTAAAAACCTCGAAAATACGCTCGTAGTATTGAGGCTCGATGCCGATTCCATTGTCTCCAATCCAGATACGGTAGTGGCTGCCCGTATCCTCGGACCACACCGTGATTTCCGGCTTAACATCCTGAGCAACAAATTTCATGGCGTTGTTGAACAGGTTGGTGAATACCGTTGCCAGGACAAGATCGTGGCCCAGAACGACAGGCAGCTTACCCTTGCGAACGACTTTCGCATGGCGTTCCTGCAGGGTCACGTGCAGGTTTGCAATGACTCGGTTCAGAATCTCGTTGGCATCAACAGCAGTGGCCAGCAACTCGACGGTGTTGAAACGGCCATACTCGAGCAGGTCCTGGATCAAGGTGTCCATCTGCTGGCCCGCGGCCACGATGCGCCGCACGAAATCCGCCCCGCGGTCGCCGAGGCGCACGTTGGGGTCCTCCTGGAGCGCGGTGCCAAAGCCCGCCATGACACGCAACGGCCCGCGCAGGTCGTGTGCGATGCTGTAGCAGAAGCTCTCGAGCTGCTTGTTGCTTTCACGCAGCTCGTGCGTGCGGGCATCCACGCGGCGCTCCAGTTCCTCGTTCAGGTGCTGCAGCAACTGGTTCGTCTGGGCAACCTGCTCCTCCGCGCCCTTCCGCGCCGTAATATCCTCCAGGGCAATCAACAGGACGGGCGCCGAATCCTCCTTGTGCTGGAGTCTGCGAACGTTGCACAGGAGCACCTGGGGACCGGACGCCCGATGTTGCATCCTGAATTCAAAATTCTTCAACGGAACGTTCTTGAGCAGGACATCTTCAAGCCGGCTTCTCAGGTCGTTGCCTGTCCACGACACCTTGAGCACTGCTTCCAAGGACAAACCAGTCATCAGCTTCGGCGCCGCGTGGAAAAGCTCCGCGAACGCTTCGTTCATCCTGAGGATCCGAAACGAAGCGTCGACCACCAAAAGGGGCTCGTGAATGGTCTGGATGATGGCGTCAGCAAACTCCCTCGCTTCCCGTACGGCACCTTCGTTCTTTTGCCGCTCTGTCAGGTCGACGATCGCCGTCTGGTATTCCCGCCGCCGCTCTGTTCCCGAGCATGTGCTCACCATCTGCACGGGGATGGATCGTCTCTCAGTGTGCTTCAAACGCAGCTCCGAAACCACTAGGCCGCCGCCATTGCAGCGGCCGCAACGCCGCAGATGCAGCAGCGCAATGTCGATGTCTTCGCATAAAACAAAATTCTGAAGTGCGGGATTGAGCATGCTGTGGAATTCCAGCCCGAGAAGATTGGCCGCCGTACGGTTGCAATCCGTGATCAGGCCGTTTTCGTCCAGGGTGACATAGCTGATGGGAATATTCTGGTACAGGTTGTGAAGGCGATCCCGGGCTTGTTGCAACTCCTTCTGCTCGCGGTGCAGGTGGGCGATCTCCATTTCCGCCTGGGTCTGTTGAAGTTCCAGGGAAACAACCAATCTATCCCGTTCCTCTTTGGCCGCTGTGGATTCCCCTGATGTCATGCGCCTCAAGGAGACATGCCGACGATTCCTCGCCAGTTTCTTCATTCAATGCCTGTCTTCTGCGACGGACCACGAGAGTGGCGGAGCCCGAGAACGCAGCCTAAGCTGGTAAAAATGCCGCTACAAGGAGTTTTCGAACAATACGGAATTGTCCTCGGAAAAAATTACTGAGAAAGAGAGGCGGCCGATGTCGTGGCCTCACCAAATCGCACGACAACATAGTGAGTTCCTTTCGATTGCTGGTATATGCGCCGCGCCGCCACCATGAATGTTGAGGGTTCGCCCGATTCTCCGAGGATGTCCACGCGGCGGTTCGCCGCCCGTTTGTTTTCCGGAAGGAGCTCCGTAAGCAAAGAACGAAGAGCAGGAATGTTCCATCGGCTGTTGCGCATCTCGAAAATCCCCTTCGCCTCGGTTTCTTCACGAGAGAGGCCAAACGTCAGCAGGAAGTTATCGTTTGCCTTCGCCACGACCAGCTCCTCATTGAGAATCAGCATCGGGTCCGACGTCATTTCCGTGATCTCATCGATTGCTTGGCGGATATCCCCGATGTCCACAAGGACGATGACGGCGCCTTGAATTCGATTCTCGCTCGTGCGATACGGGCGAATCCTCATGGAATACCAGTGACCTTCCTTGTCCTGGACGTCGATTTCTCGCATTATCAGGCTGTCGATTACCTCGGAAACGATGCGATCCAGCCGGGGAACCGTGATGTTGGGATTGATGTCACTGATGCGGCGTCCAACGTCGGCTGGGATGAGATTGAAGAGCCTCTCGGCAAGCGGTGTGAATCTTCGAAGCGCGAGATCGTTGTCGAGCATCAGCATCGGCATGTTAAAGCTGCCGAGCAGGTTGTTCAGGTCGTTATTGGCCTGGCTGAGTTCCACGTTCCGGTTCTGCAATTCCTCGTTTAATGTGGTGAGTTCCTCATTACTGGATTGCAATTCCTCCTTCGCCGTTTCCAGTTCTTCGTTGGTGCTTTGCAACTCCTCGTTGCTCGACTGGATTTCCTCGTTCGCAGACTTGAGCTCCTCGTTCGTGACCTCCTGCTCTTCGATGATGGTCTGGAGCGATTCCCGCGTGTGATTAATCTCCTTACGCAGTCGCTGAATCTCGCGTTCAGTGAGCTGCTGAGCCTTCGGCACCTTCGCCCGCCGCCCCTTTTCCTCCTTCTGCACGCCAATCACATCGTGGAACAGCACGAGGAAAAAGCGGACGGAACTGGGAGAGGTCTTGAAAGGAACAACTTCCACGCCGACTTCACGATAATGACCGTTGTAGCGGATGCGGACGGGGTGTTTTCGAACGGGAAGCCTCGTCTTGGATGCCTGTGCGAACGCCGTGCGGATGTCGATGATCAACTCTTCGCGCGCCATCTTGAGCAGGTTCAGGCTGGCGGTCCCCGGCGCGGGTTCCATGTAATAGCCCGTGCGTCCTCGAAAATGCAATACTTCGAGTCTGGAATTCACAACCACACCTGCCGGCGCGTATTGCGAAAGAAGGATGTCATCCGCCCGGCGCTGCAGGTCCAGAGGACTGAGATCCTCTTTCAGCCGGGCGGGCTTGTTCTGGGAGATCTCAGGCGAGGGTGACGGAAAGAACTCCAGATCAGGCCGCGAATGATTCTCCACCTTGCAATAAATCTTGTTCTTCTTGTCTACCACTGAGAAAAGCGTGGCAAAACTTCCCACAGTTTCAGACGTGCCAAGCATCAAGAAACCGCCCGAACGCAGCGAGTAATGGAAGGTTGGCATCACCTTGCGCTGCAGTTCCGGCCCCAGATAGATCAGAAGGTTGCGGCAGCTGATGAGATCGAGCTTGGAGAACGGGGGATCCTCCGCAACGTTCTGGCGGGCAAAGATGCAGAGATCGCGGATGAACTTTGCAATCTGGTATCCGTCCTCGACCTTCACAAAATATCGGCGCAGCCGCTCTGGCGATACTTGCGCCGAGATGTTGGAGCTGTATAACCCGATACGCGCGCGGGCGACAATCGCATCGCTGATGTCGGTTCCGAAAATCTGGATCTGCTTGCCGCTCACATTCTTTCCGAGGAATTCGTGGAGGCATATGGCCAGCGAATACACCTCCTCGCCAGTCGAACAGCCCGGAACCCAAATGCGGATCGGAATTTCGCTGTTCTTGTTCTTTGTAATTCCCGGAAGCACCTTCTTCTTGAGCGCCGCAAACACCTGAGGGTCTCGAAAGAAGCCAGTGACTTTGATCAGGATGTCATTGAAAAGCAGGTCGACCTCGGCCGGATTCTTTTGCAGGTGCCGCAGGTATTCCTGAAGGCTGCTCATCCTGCGCAGCACGATTCGCCGAAGGATTCGGCGCTTGAGAGTTGTGACCTTGTAAAACGTGAAGTCCACGCCCGTGGCGGATCGAAGCAGGGAAAAAATCCGGGTCAGGTCCGCATCCATCTCGGGTTGGGGAGCGTGCAACTCCTCGATCCTGGCGCGCGGCGCCGCCTGGGAAATACGCTTCAGCTCGCGCGCGATGTTTCCCGGCGACATGACAAAATCGACACATCCCGCCCGCACGGCACTCCCTGGCATCGCCCCGAATTTTGCAGAACGCTCCTCTTGCGCAAACGTGATCCCGCCCTCCGCCTTGATCTCCTGCAGACCCTCTGTGCCATCCACACCATTTCCAGAAAGCACAATTCCAACCGCCGCATTTCCCTGGTCCATGGCAAGGGACCGAAAGAAACGGTCGATCGGCAGGTTCGGCCCTTGAACTTCCTTGCGTGGTGTCAGATAGAGCACGCCGCCCGCGATTTCCAATGAACGGTCGGGCGGAATAACATACACGTGATTGGCCTCGACTACCGTTGCGTCCTGGATATCCCTCACGAGCATGGATGTCGCAGGTGAGAGGAGATGCGTCAGGCTGCTTGCGTGCGATGGATCCAAATGCTGCACCAGCACGAACGCCATGCCCGTGTCCGTGGGCAGATTCTCCAGCAGCTTCGAAAAAGCCTCCAAGCCGCCCGCCGACGCTCCGACTCCAACGATAAGAAACGGCTTGTTTCCGTCGGAAGAATGGGTGTTGATCCGCGACGTTGCGGCTGCCTCCTGAACCTCGGACTTTGCCGCTTGAGGATGGCCTGCTTCGCCGCCTTGCCCGGCCCCCATCGCAAAAGACGCGGCTGATTTCGATGAGCTTCGTGTGCTGCGCTTTTTCCGGGATCCTTCCACTGGCCGCGCAGAAGGGATTTTCGTGGTGGCCGGTTCGGGGAGCGGTGAAGATGCCTTGCGTGGCTTCGATTTCGGGCTTCGGGAGTTGGATGACTTTGACATTTGACCCGTTCGACAGTAACCGGAATTGAACGTGAGCTTAGAACCAGCCTCTACAAACGCAATCGCCATCTGCGCACGGCCACGACGCCACCGCGATTGGAAGGGTCATCGCGTTCAGAAACTGCGTTGGTATTTCGCTGCACATCTCTGCTCTTTACAAGCGCCCCAGCACCTCTTCCAGCAGCTTGATATCATGCGCAGCGGCGCTGGCGTTTTCTTTGTAACGTTTTTTTAATTGGGCGTTTGAACCCTCTGCAAGGTGCTCGTAAATCGCCTGGCTTTCCCGCAGCTTCCGCAAAGCAACCCAAACCGCGCGTTCAACGGCCTCGGAATGCCCTTCGGTGAAACTCTCAAACGAAAAGCGATGGCCGACATGGCAATGCAACTGTGTGGATTTCCCATTCTTAAACTCGAGCAGCGCGCCGCCGCAATCGGGGCATGTAAAGGCGATTGGCTCGTTGTTTGCCGCTATGTCTTCGGGCATTTCGCACTCATCTCCGGCAAGCTCAGGCAAATCCGTGACACGCTTGTTGGAAACCATCCGCACCAGCGCTCCTGCAATATCGCCGATCTTGAGGCATTGATCCGTCTTCACCTGCCGCATGACGTTTGAAGGCATGTCGGAGACTTCAGCATCGCTCGGATCCTGGACGATCACAGAGCCGCCGCGGGATTTCACTGCAAGCGCGCCCGCGCTGCCGTCGTCCAGCGCACCCGAGAGCACCACGGCCACAACTGATCGTCGATAAGCGCGCGCCGCGCTGCGGAACAATGTGTCCACGGCCGGGCGGTGACGATTCTCCCGCGGGCCCATGGTGGCAATGGCACAACCGCGCTTCACGATCAGGTGTCGATTTGCCGGTGCCACATAAACGCTTCCGGCGCGCAGCGGCGTCGGCTGCTCGGGGCTGGTCACAGGAAGTTTGCTGGAACGCTGGAGAACATCGCGCAGCGCACTGGAGTGTTCGGCAATATGGATCACCGCGAGGATGGGCGCCGGAAAGTCCGGCGGAATACCTCGAAGCAGCGAGCACAACGCCTGAATCCCGCCAGCGGAACCGCCGACGACGATGACTTTCTTCATCCCAAAGGGTAGCACGAGGCACGGGCCGCCGAGAGTGGTAGTTCTCACCAGCCCGTGAATACTGGGGAGAACCGCCGCCCAAAGGCCGGTCCTCTCGAAATCGGGGTTCGTTGCTGCGGGTAATGGCGTTGTTGGCCATTTGCTCTCTCCCAGTGCATAATGGAAGCATGAAAACCGTTGCGATCATCGGAGCATCGAGCAACCGCGGAAAGTTTGGGAACAAGGCAGTTCGCGCATTTCTACAGCAAGGTTACACGGTCTATCCCGTGAATCCCAATGAAGCTGAGGTCGAAGGATTGCCAACGTTCAAAAATGTGCGCGATGTTCCTGAACGGCCGCATATGATCAGCGTTTACGTGCCGCCTTCGGTTCTGTTGAAGGTGTTGCCTGATATCGCGGCGCGGGGATGTGACGAGCTGTGGCTGAATCCGGGAACGGAATCAGACGCCGTGCTGGAGGAAGCGAAACGCCTGGGGCTCAACGTTATTCAGGCTTGCAGCATCGTGGGAGTGGGTGTCTCGCCGTATCGCCTTTGAAGGCGAATCCATCACCTAACGCCATTGCCTGCAGCTATTTGCCTTTCAGCGCAGCCAGGCCGTAATCGCGGTTGAGCTTGGCGATAAAGCTGAGGCTGATTTCCTTCGGACACACGGCCTCGCACGATCCCGTCACTGTGCAATTGCCGAATCCTTCCGCGTCCATCTGCCGCACCATGTTCATCGCCCGGCGATCCTTCTCAGCCTTGCCCTGGGGCAGCAGGTTGAGGTGCGACACCTTGGCGGCAACGAACAGCATGGCTGACGCGTTCTTGCAAACCGCAACGCACGCTCCGCAACCAATGCAAGCCGCGGCGTCCATCGAAAGATCCGCATCAGTTTTGGGAACTGGCAATGCGTTGCCGTCCGGAGTTCCGCCCGTGTTGACGGAAACAAACCCGCCCGCCTGGATGATGCGGTCAAACGCCGCGCGATTCACCGCCAGGTCTTTGATCGTGGGAAATGCTTTGGCGCGCCAGGGTTCGATCGTGATGGTGTCGCCATCATGGAAATGGCGCATGTGCAACTGGCAGGTGGCCGTGCCTCGATGGCCGCCGTGCGGTATGCCGTTGATCACGAGCGAACACATGCCGCAAATGCCTTCGCGGCAATCAGAGTCAAAGGCGATCGGATCCCCGCCGGCCTGGATGATGTCCTCGTTAACGACGTCCAGCATTTCCAGGAACGACATGTCTTCGATGACACCCTTCGCCTGATAGGTTTCAAAGCGCCCCGCGGAGCTCGCGTTCTTCTGCCGCCAAACTTTCAGTGTAAGATTCATGACTAACGGAATGTTGCTAAAGCTTCTTACTTGTAACTGCGGGTGCTCATGTGCACTTCCTCGTACACGAGCGGTTCCTTGTGCAACACGGGCTTCTTGTCGAGCCCCTGGTATTCCCATGCGGCAACATACGAGAAGTTGTCGTCATCGCGTTGCGCCTCGCCATCAGGAGTCTGGAATTCCGTCCGGAAATGGCCGCCGCAAGACTCATTGCGATGCAACGCGTCGAAGCAGAGCAGTTCCGCAAACTCCATGAAGTCGGCAACACGGCCGGCATACTCGAGGTCCTGGTTGAACTCGCCGCCCTCACCCGTCACGCGCACGTTCTTCCAAAACTCATCGCGCAGTTCCGGAATGCGTTTCAATGCCTCCTTCAGTCCCGCCTCATTGCGCGCCATGCCGCACTTCTCCCAAAGCAGCTTCCCGAGTTCGCGATGAAAGGAAGTGACTGTGCGCTTGCCCTTGATGCCGAGCAAGCGATTGGTGAAGTTGCGGATGTCCTCCTCCACCTTCCTGAATTCCGGGTGGGTTACCGAAGGTTTTGCCTGCTTCGATGTCGCGAAATAATGGCCGATTGTATACGGCAGCACGAAGTAACCGTCCGCCAATCCCTGCATCAATGCACTGGCGCCCAGGCGATTGGCTCCGTGGTCGGAGAAATTCGCCTCGCCCACGCAAAACAAGCCTGGGATGGTTGTCATCAGGTTGTAATCCACCCAGGTGCCGCCCATCGTGTAATGCACCGCGGGATAAATGCGCATCGGCATTTGATACGCGTTTTCGCCCGTGATCTTTTCATACATGTCGAAAAGATTTCCGTAACGCTCGCGAATCTTGTCTTCGCCCAGGCGATTGATGGCATCGGCAAAATCAAGGTAAACGCCCAGTCCGCCGGGCCCCACGCCACGGCCGTCGTCACACGCTTCCTTGGCCGCTCGTGAGGAGATGTCGCGTGGCGCAAGATTTCCGAAACTCGGATATTTGCGTTCGAGGAAGTAATCGCGGTCCTGCTCGGGAATCGACGATACCGGCTTGCCGCAATCCTCCTTGCGCTTCGGAACCCAGACGCGCCCGTCATTGCGGAGCGATTCTGACATGAGTGTCAATTTGGACTGATGCTCTCCGCTGACAGGGATGCAGGTGGGATGAATCTGTGTGTAACATGGATTCGCAAAGGCTGCGCCCTTCTTATAGGCGCGCCACGTTGCCGTGACGTTGCAACCCTTGGCGTTGGTGGACAGGAAGAACGCGTTGCCATAGCCGCCCGTGGCCAGGACCACGGCATCCGCAGCGTGCGATGCGATCTCACCCGTAACCAGATTGCGCACGACAATGCCCTTGGCATGGCCGTCAACGAGGACCACGTCGAGCATTTCCGTGCGCGGATACATCTGCACCGATCCCAATCCAATTTGGCGGCAGAGCGCCTGGTACGCACCGAGCAGGAGTTGCTGGCCGGTCTGGCCGCGCGCGTAAAAGGTGCGGGAAACCTGGGCACCGCCGAACGAGCGGTTGTCGAGCAATCCTCCGTATTCGCGGGCGAATGGAACGCCTTGGGCAACGCATTGGTCGATGATGTTAACGCTCACTTGTGCCAGCCGATGCACATTCGCCTCGCGCGCCCGGAAATCGCCGCCCTTGATGGTGTCGTAGAAAAGCCGGTAAATGCTGTCACCGTCGTTCTGGTAATTCTTGGCGGCATTGATGCCACCCTGCGCCGCGATGCTGTGGGCGCGCCGCGGGCTGTCCTGGAAGCAAAAGCACTTCACGCGATATCCGAGTTCGGCGAGCGTTGCCGCCGCGGAGGCACCTGCAAGGCCGCTGCCTACAACGACGACATCAAATTTGCGCTTGTTGGCCGGATTGACGAGCTTCAGGTCGAATTTGTGCTTGTCCCACTTCTGACCGATGGGACCGGAAGGGATTTTGGAATCGAGGACCATATTACTTCAGCGCCTCCTTCCCGAAGCCAAAGAGGATGGCCGCGGGAATTGAGATGTAACCGAGAAAAATCAGGACTGCGAGAATGCGCGCCCCTTTGTCCAGGCAAGGTCCGTAAACCTTGTTCTTCCAGCCGAGCGATTGAAACATCGCGCTCGCACCGTGACTCAGGTGAACACACAGCAGACCAACGCCCAGTGCGTAAAAGAGCGACACCCAGACGTTGCTGAAGCCGATGATCATCATTCGGTAGACATCATGCCGATGCAGGTCGACTGTCCCGCGGATCGGTTCGGCAAACGATGGGTCGTGGAAATCAACACCTGTGAAGTTAACCGCCTTCACGCGCACGGTGTAATGCAGCAGGTGATAGATGATGAAAACGAAGACGATCAATCCGCTCATCATCATCGTCCGCGACGCGAAGGTGGACCCAACGGGTTTGTATTCGCGATAGCCCACGGGACGTGCCGCCATGTTCTGCGTGGTGAGCGTGACTGCAGACCAGATGTGCAGACCGATCATCGCGAGCAGGCCACCGCGTACGAGCCAGAGCCCCTCACCCAGGTTCTGCAGGAAGTGTCCGTAGCGGTTGATGGCTTCAGGTCCCAGGAAGATCTGCAAATTGCCGATCAGGTGACCGATGACAAACAAGAACAGACCACAGCCCGTGACAGCCATGATGTACTTCTTGCCCAAGGAGGTTCCGAAGATGTTGTTGATGACTTTCATTTAGCTGGCTCCCGACCAGGGGAAACGCGAAGGCAATCTACGTATCATTTGCGCGCACCGTCAATGTTGCAGTATTAGCTATAAGGATTTCCCGTTCGCAGCATTCAAATCCACTTATGCACATTCAATTCGGCGCACCAGGCTGAGGAGGTTCGGGACTGTCATCTCAGTTTCAACGTCTTGCCCGCGATCGAGCAGCACTGCCTGGAATCTTGCGTTGCGCGCGCCGTGCACATCCATTTCCAGACTGTCACCGACGTGAAGAATTGCCGCGGGGTCGACTTTGAGAACCGAAGCAGCCCGATCAAAAATGACACGGGACGGTTTGGGTGCGCCCACTTCGCACGAAATGAATTGCGACTCGAAATACTGCGCGAGTCCCACGCGATCGAGGAGGAGTCTCAGCCGTTCGTCCCAATTGGAAATGACTGCAAGCTTCACGCGCTGGGATGCCACGGCGTCCAACGCAGGCTTTACGTCGTCGAACACCTTCCAAACATCGGGTTCCGTGAAGCGTTCGTACAGGTCCGCGAAGAATGGCACTGAGCCGCCGGGAAATTGAAACGTCTCTTGAACCAGCTCCTCCCATCCGCGCCGCGTGTAATCGAACATGGCGCACGCACGCCACGCCTTTCCAAATCTCTCGTTCAAGAGCTGCGGGGAAGGGGGAACAAACCCGTTTCGCAGGGCGACTTCGGCATACACGTGACCGACTGATGGCCACGGGGAAATCAGTGTCCCGCCAACATCGAACGTGATCGCTTGAATTTTCGAGGAGGATTTGGCCATGCCTTCAGCGCCTGCCTGCCCATTCATTCAAGTGCCGTTCATCTCCTGCATCGGGCGGCGCAAGTCCCAGCAACTGGATCGCTTCGCCCACCAGGTAGAGCGATCCCGTGATCACCACAGTTTGGGGGGTTGCAGCGGGACGGATCGCTTCAGCCAGTGTGCTGCAAGCAATCACCTCCGCTGACGGATTCGATTGCACGCAGGCCTCGACAAGCTGCGCAGGCATCGCAGTCCGTTCATTCTGAACAGGCACCAACAAAATGCGTGGGGCCAGCGGGCTGAGTGCATGGCAGATTGCGGAGTAATCCTTGTCCAGCAGGATCCCCAGGATGAGCGTGCGTTGTTGGGATGCCTCCCGGCCCAAAGCACCTGCCAGCGCCTCAGCTCCCGCGATGTTGTGAGCACCATCCAGCAGGAAGCGCTGACCGTTTGCGGCGGTGAAACTCTGCATGCGTCCAGGCCAATGAACCGTCCCAAGCCCCGTCCGGATTGAGGATTCAGGAACGGGAAGGATTCCCTGCAAGGTTTCAATTGTCGCGATAGCTGTCGCCGCATTCCGACGCTGGTGAGCGCCCGACAGCGGTAATGGGACCTTCTCCAGTGACGGAAACATCGCTTCAAAGGGCTCAGCCTTGTGAACAGCAGAGCCGCACGCCTGCGCCGTGTCGACGATGACCTGGAGCGGCTCGTCTCCAGTTTCCCCCGTGATTACTGGCACGCCGGGTTTAATGATTCCGGCCTTTTCCGCAGCGATCTCGCGCAACGTGTTCCCGAGCCACTTCTGATGATCGAACTGGACGTTCGTAATGATGCTTGCCAGCGGTGTGACCATGTTTGTGGCGTCCAACCTCCCGCCGAGTCCCGTCTCCCAAATCACGACATCGCAATGCTGCTCCGTGAAGTAAACCAGCGCCATGACTGTGAGGGCTTCGAAAAACGTCGGGTGATTCTCTTGAGGAAATTGCTCCAGAAAGGGGCGGAGTTGGTTCACCAGGCGAATGACGTCATCGCGGGAAATCCACGTCCGGTCCACTTGCAAACGTTCACGGAATGAAACCAGGTGCGGCGAAGTGAACAATCCGGTTCGGTATCCCGCGGTTCGGTAGATGCTCTCGAGCATCGCACAGGTGGAACCCTTGCCATTCGTTCCGGCAACGTGGAGGAATCGAAGGTGCCGCCCAGGATTCCCCATCCTTCCCGTCAATGCTCGGACATTCTCCAAACCGAGCTTCGCGCCGAACCAACGAAGATCGTAGAGATATGCGAGCGCCTCCGCATACTGGTTGATTTGCTGAGTCATTCGAGCTGTTCGCAAAAGTTAGAACTGGCCCGGTCCAAAGCGAGAAGTTTCTGAACCGCTGCACTGCAGCCGAGAGAATCCAAACACACCGACCGGGACATTTCCAATGCTGCGCCACGACGGCACACAAAAGCCAGCCAATCGCCGTCACAGATTGTGTCATTTTGTCTTATTACTTGTTGAGGTTTATACGTAAGTCGTTGATTTTCAATGGTCAAAACTCCCGCACACTTGTGGCATAGGCAAAGCTAAAAGGATCGTGAAACAATCTGTGAAGAAAGGAATGAATATGAACGTAATACGATGGCAAAGACCTGTGCTGGCCAACTGGCCGAACCTGGATCGCTTGACCGGGCTGCGTGCTGAGTTGGATCGCTTCTTCGAAACCCCGCTTGCAGAGCTCGCTCGGAACTCACAGGTATTCAGCGGCTGGAGTCCAGCGCTGGATCTCTATGAGGACAGCGACAAGTTTACCGTCCACGTGGAGTTGCCCGGGATGAATAAGGAAGACATCGACATCTCGCTGCATGGCGGCAGCCTCAGCATCTCCGGTGAACGGAAAGTGGAGGAGAAACACGAAAGCTCTGAAGCCTACCGATCCGAACGTTACGTCGGACGATTCCAACGTTCCGTGCATCTGCCCGCGCCCGTTGCTGGAGATCGGGTCACCGCACAGTACAAGGACGGTGTGCTCACAGTGACATTGCCGAAGGCCGAAGAAGCCAAGGCGAAGCAGATCAGCGTGCAGGAAGGTTAACACAAATTCGGAGACGAAAGGAAAAGCATGAAAAGCGTTACTGAAGATCGCACAACAAACGGCACGACGTCGCGCAGCAATGGCTTCATCGGACCTGCTGTGGACGTTTACGAAACTGAGGACGGTTACGTTCTCACGGCTGAGATGCCCGGCGTGAACAAAGATGGGCTCGAAGTGACCCTCGAGGGAACTGAGATCACGATTATCGGCCGCCGCAATCAACTCGAGCGAACAGGCGAATCGTTGATCCAGGAGAGACTGAATGCGGACTACCGCCGCGTGTTCGAACTGGATCCCGCGATCGATACCGCACGGATCAGCGCGCGGGTGGATAAGGGGATTCTGACGCTGACCCTGCCGAAATCGGAGAAGGTTAAACCGAGGAAGATCAAGGTTAAGGAGTAATCAAGCGAACCTCCGGTTCTGCCCGGCGTTTCGAGGCAGAAGAATAACGAGACATCCTCCCGAACAATTCGGGGGGATGTTCTTTTTACGAAGCGTTGACCGGCGTTTCAGACGATTGCACAGCAGGGGGCACCTCAACCATCATGCGCGCTGCGTCGGATACAATATCCTCCATCATGCCATCCCCCAGCCTCGAACACGACGCGCAAACATTGGGGTCACGTGACATAGCGCCACCACCATTTGACATGGTTTCTCCGCAGCAGATACAGACAGTTGATTTCACCTGCCATGATTCCTCCGTCAACTCTGGAAATTTGCAATGCAAAGATGCTCACAAAGTGGGTAGGTAAAACCCGCAGTGGTCCGTATGTTTTCGTGGCGGACGGGAGCGGATAGGCAGAGAAATCGATGACTCGAAGGTGGTGGTAGGTGATGGATTCGAACCATCGAAGGCGTAAGCCAGCAGATTTACAGTCTGCCCCCGTTGGCCACTTGGGTAACCTACCGTCGCAAAGGGCGCACATTAAGCCACGTGGTCATGGCCTTGTCAACCTAGTCTCAGTAACCTAGCTTACGCAAATGTTCGACTCGCTCAGCAGCAAACTTCAGAACGCTTTTCGCAATCTGCGAGGGCTCGGAAAAATTTCCGAGGAGAACGTGTCCGATGCGCTGCGCGAAGTCCGCCTCGCACTGCTCGAAGCCGACGTCAATTTCAAAGTCGCGCGCGATTTCATCGAACGGGTCAAAACCAAATCCATCGGACAGGAGGTCGTCCAGAGCATTCAACCCGGCCAGCAGATCGTCAAACTCATCAGTGATGAGCTCGTCGCCCTGCTTGGATCAGAGAATTCCGGGCTCGAACTAGGCGGGAATCCATCGTCGATTCTGATGGTCGGCCTGCATGGCTCAGGAAAAACAACTTCGAGCGGCAAGCTCGCGCGGCTCTTGCGCAAGCAGGGTCGCGCACCACTGCTCGTCGCCGCGGATGTGTATCGTCCTGCTGCGATGGACCAGCTCGAAACGTTGGGCAAACAAATCGATATCCCTGTGTTCGTGAAACGCGGCGAATCCGACGTTCTCAAGATTGCGCGGGAGGCATTCGATTTCGCCCGCGCGAACCAGCGGACGACGTTGATTTTCGATACGGCCGGGCGCCTGCAAATCGATGAACCGCTCGTGCAGGAACTCGTGCGATTGCGGGACCTGGTCAAGCCGCAGGAGATTCTCCTGGTCCTCGACGCTGCAACGGGTCAGGAAGCGGTAAATGTCGCCAGCCACTTTGACCAGGCGCTGAATATCACGGGTTCAATCCTCACGAAACTGGACGGCGACGCTCGTGGCGGCGCCGCCCTGAGCATGAAGGCGGTCACCGGCAAACCCATCAAGTTTGCGGGCATGGGCGAAAAACTTGAGGATTTCGAACCGTTCCATCCTGAACGCATGGCATCGCGGATTCTTGGCATGGGCGATGTCGTCAGCCTTGTCGAAAAGGCAGCTGAAGCTGTTGACGCGGACGAGGCCAAGCGCCTTGAGGAGAAAATGCGCAAGGGCCAGTTCACACTGGAAGATTTTCTCGAGCAACTACGTCAGATGAAGAAGCTTGGATCGCTGGAGAGCATTGTCGGAATGCTGCCTGGCGGAGCCGAGGCGTTGAAGGACGCGGACCTCACAAAGTCTGAAAAGGAATTTCAGCAAATGGAGGCAATGATCTGCTCGATGACGTTCAAGGAGCGCCGCAATCCGCAAATCCTCAATGCGAAGCGGCGCGTGCGCATCGCCAAGGGCAGTGGAACGACAGTCGCCCAGTTGAACCTGATGCTGAATAAATTCGGCCAGATGCAGCAAATGATGAAGAAAATGGGCAAGTTTCAGAAGATGATGTCGAAGATGGGCGGCGGCGGCTTGCCTGGGATGCTTCGGCGGTAATCTGGATCCTGCCAGCCTGTTCAGCAACACGTCGGGGATCAGGCGCTTGCAGATCCGAAATTCGCGGGAAATTCGGCTTGTTTTCCACAGGACAGGTGATACTTTTTCCGGCCTTTGATTTATGAAAGCAGACATTCATCCAAAATATGTGGACGCGGAGATACGTTGCGCGTGTGGCAACGTAATCAAGACGCGCTCCACCAAGCCGACCGTCATTGTCGGTATTTGCAATAACTGCCATCCCTTCTATACCGGCCAGCAAAAGTTCGTCGATACCGCCGGTCGCGTGGACAAGTTCCAGCAGCGCGCTGCCAAAACCCAGGCGGCACAGGAAGCCTTTGCTTCCAAGAAGAAGAAGAAATAGCGATTTTCAGAACACCGCCCGCAACACCGTTTATCGGAGTTGCGGGCGGTCTCTTTTTATCTGCTCTTCGCCACTCGTGATTCCCGCTCGAGCTGTTCGTCCTCTTCGTGGCACGTTTTTGTGCTGGGATGAACCCGCGCTGTGACGACGATGCCAGGAACTCTGGACATGGATCTGATTCCCCACATTGATCGATTCGCCCGCCGCTTTGCAGAAGTCGAGGCGGCCTTGAGCGATCCGCGCCTTTTCGACAACCCGCAGCGCGCCCAGGAGCTTTCGCGCGAGTATGCGAACCTCAAGGAACTGGTCGCTGTGGGAACGCGCTTCAGGAAGGTCCTCGCCGACCTTGAAGACAATCGCGCCCTGCTTCGCGATGAGGCGTCCGATCCCGAGCTGGCGCAAATGGCCCGTGAGGAAATCGCACGGCTTGAGGAGGAACATCGCCGGCTCGCGCTCGAGCTGCAGAAAGGCATCGTTCCGCCGGATCCCACGGACTCGCGAAATACGATCGTCGAAATACGCGCCGGCGCCGGGGGCCAGGAGTCGGCCCTGTTCGCCGCCGACCTGTATCGCATGTACACCCGCTACGCCGAAACCTGCGGATGGAAGGTCGAAGGCCTCGATTCCAGCGCGTCGGATTTGGGCGGCTTCAAGGAAGTCGTGTTCCAGGTCAATGGCAGCGACGTTTACAAGCGCTTGAAATACGAGAGCGGGGTGCATCGCGTTCAACGCGTTCCAGCGACTGAAGCACAGGGCCGGATTCATACCAGCACATGCACGGTCGCGGTGCTGCCTGAGGCACAGGAGGTGGATATCGAGATCAAGCCTGATGATGTCGAAATCACGGTTTGCCGCGCGTCGGGCAAGGGTGGCCAGGGCGTAAACACGACGGATTCCGCCGTTCAGATTCAACACAAGCCGTCCGGGTTGATCGTGCGCTGCGCTGATGAGCGGTCCCAAATCAAGAACCGCGCCCGCGCAATGACCGTGCTGCGATCCCGTTTGCTTGAGCGCAAGATTGCCGAAGAGAACGCGAAATATGCGGCGCAACGCAAGGAACAGGTGGGGACTGGCGAACGGTCTGAAAAGATTCGCACGTACAACTTTCCGCAGAACCGCGTCACGGATCATCGCATCGAAGTCACGTTATACAATCTCGCGAACGTGATCGAAGGCGACCTGAATCCCTTGCTGGATCCGTTGATGGCGCACGACCTCGAGCAAAAACTTGCCGCCCTGAATTTATGATCAAAGGATTGATTTTTGATTGCGACGGAACGCTGGCCGACACAATGCCTCTGCATTGGCGCGCATGGCAGATCGTCTCCGCGCGCTACAAACTGCACTTTCCGGAGGAACGCTTTTACTCGCTGGGTGGCGTGCCTTCGCGCGACATCCTCAAGATGCTCGCGGAAGAGCAGGGCCTGACGCTCGACCACATCAAGGCTGCGCACGAAAAGGAGGAAGCCTATCTGCCGCTGATGGCCCAGGTGGAACCGATTCACGTGGTGGTGGATGTCGCACGCGAAAACTTTGGAAAGATTCCCATGGCCGTTGCCTCAGGCGGCACCCGCCAGATTATCCCGCAGGTTCTCGAACATCTCGGCATCCGCCACCTGTTCAACGCGGTCGTCACGAGCGAATGCGTGGTGAACCAAAAGCCTGCGCCCGACATTTTCCTTGAAGCCGCCCGCCGGATCGGGGTGGAACCGCGCCTCTGCCGCGCATATGAGGACACGGACCTCGGCTTGCAGGCAATCCGTTCCGCAGGGATGGAAGCCGTCGACGTTCGCACGCTGCTCGCAGCGCGGTAGGAACAGGCTGCGGCGGTTGCCCGAAGCAATGTGGGGCAGCGCGCGGACCGTGCGTTACGCTGTGCGTCTCTTCTTCCAGATGTAGCGTCCCATCAGCACGCGCAGCACCGCGGTGAGCGGAATTGCAAGGATTCCTCCCAGCAATCCGCCGAGCAAAGTGGTACCTGCCATCACGGCAATAATGATCGTCAGCGGATGCAAGCCGACGCGATCGCCCATGATCTTGGGCGCGATCAGCACGCCCTCCAGTGCCTGCACCACGGCAAAAACAATCAGGACGTATAACGGATGCAGCCAGTCACCGAATTGAACCAGCGCGATGATCACGGCCGCAACGGACAACACGATTGCGCCAAGGAATGGAATGAGCGTGAGAAAGATGGCTGCGAATCCAAGCAGCACCGCGTAGGGCAGGCCAATGATCAGGAAACCGATGGTATAGAGCAGCGCGTCGCAGATCGCCACCAGCACCTGCCCCCGGAAGAATGCGATCAGGTATTCATTGATCGAGTTGAGGATGAAAACGAGTTCCTCCTTCAGCTTGGAATCCGAAAGCGGAAGATAACGCGTCCAGCTTGATTCAATGCCGCGCTTCTCGAGCAGCAGATAAAAGGTGTAGATCGGCACCAGCGCGAGCCCCACCAGCACCCCAATCCACGATGCCACGCGGGTTACCTGTTCAAGCACCCATTTCCCCGCCTTCGGCAGAAGGCTGGTAGCGGATTGGATTGTATCGGCACCCAAAGCTCCACTGAGCAGCGTCGGGTTGTTTGTTGATGCCGACGGCGTGTTGGTTGCGGTTTGCACGATAACCTCGCCTTGGTCATTCGTGACGGCAGACGGAAGCGGCGTCACCGCCGTTTTCTTTGGTCCCGACGGCTGGAGAAAACGCTGCACCGTGGGATTTTCGATCCATTCGGTGACGCGCCGTTGCAGACGCTCCGCGTACTCGGGAGCATTCTTTGCCAGCTCGCGGGTTTGAAAAACGATTTGAGGAATGACACTGCCCACGGCTCCGGCGACAAGCACCAGCGCCACCAGGAAGACGCACAGGATCGCGCGCGGCCGCGGGATGCCTTTCTTTTCAAGCCAATCGACGACTGGATCGAGAAGGTAGGCAACCACGCCGGCAACGGCGAGCGGCCACAGCACCGGCGCAAGGATTTGAACCACCTTGCCAAGCCCCCAAATCAGACCCACAACCAGGCTCACCATTATGGCGATCGACAGGCCTGTGATAGCCATCCACACAATTCGCGCCTGCTTCGCCGATGGTGGAGGAAAGCTCATGTTCTCTGATCAGGCCTGCCCAAGCTTCTTCGATTTCTCAGCCGCCGCGCGAACGGCGCTCATGACGGTTCCCCGGAATCCCCCGTTCTCCAACTGGTGCAACCCTTCAATCGTTGTGCCGCCAGAGCTTGTCACCATGTCCTTCAGCGCACCGGGATGCAGCCCCGTTTCGAGCACCATGCGAGCCGCGCCCGATACGGTCTGCGCAGCAAGCTGGGTCGCGACATCGCGCGGCAAACCAGCCGCCACGCCGCCATCGCTTAATGCCTCAATGAACATGTAAACGTAAGCTGGCCCGCTGCCACTCAATCCAGTCACCGCATCCAGCAGATATTCCTTCACCTGCACAGCGACTCCCAGCGACGACAGCAGGCGTTGCGTCAGCTGGCTGTCGGCGGAGGAAGCAAAGTCCCCGGGCGTGAACGCACTCGCCGACGCCCCGATCAATGCGGGTGTGTTGGGCATCACACGCACGATGCGCGACCGGTCCGGAAGGCCGGCTTGCAAACGGGCAATGTTGATGCCTGCAGCAATGGAGATGATCAGATGATCCTGTCCGAGGAAATTCCGGATTTCCGCCAGAACACCCGAAACCTGGTCCGGCTTGACCGCGAGAATCAGCACATTGGCGAACTGCACGACGTCCGAATTGCGGGAGGTCGTTCGGGCGCCGACCGCCTTTGCGAACGCAGCCGCGGCAGCCTCACTGGAGTCGCTGGCGATCACCTGGCCCGCAGCCACCAGGCCGGCATTCACGAAACCTTTTGCAAGGGCAGTTGCCATTTTACCGGCGCCCAGGAATCCAATGGACAAAGTGGCTGACATGCGGCGCTTTTCTAACAGGCCGGCGCGAAGGTGTCACTTTCCAACTTCAGGACCGTTCAACTCCCGTGGCGGAAGGCATCCTTGCCTGCCGTGGAGGGCGCGCATCCTTGCCGCCCGGAAAGAAAGGAAAAAGTGCGAGAGACGCTTGAGTTTTCAACCTCGCCCGACGATGCCTGATGTTCCTTCCGCCGGGCTTGGAAGCCCCGGCTCTACGGCAGGCAGGATGCCCGCCGCTACTGCTTTCGATAGGGGTAGGAGCGAGGGATTAACCTCGCCCCTCCCTCCAAACCGGACGGGCGGATTTCCCGCATCCGGCTTTCCGTT
>Ga0196970_1000323_pt1 | contig 63568 bp, 62 predicted proteins | sample S1v_513CmetaG_FD_148672 | JGI IMG/M metagenome (GOLD analysis project Ga0196970, IMG submission 148672) | Soil microbial communities from Anza Borrego desert, Southern California, United States - S1+v_5-13C | ecosystem: Environmental > Terrestrial > Soil > Desert | place: USA: California...
CCCACTCGCGCACCGACCGCGAGGCGGCGAAGGGCAAGCAGTCCGGCCGCACGCAGGAGATCCAGCGCCTGATCGGCCGGGCGCTGCGCGCCGTCACCGACCGCGCCGCCATGCCGGAGATCCAGGTGAAGGTGGACTGCGACGTGCTGCAGGCCGACGGCGGCACCCGCACGGCGGCCATCACCGGCAGCTACGTGGCGCTGCACCTCGCCTTCCAGCACCTGATGCGGATCGGTGCGCTGAAGCGCATGCCGCTGACCGACGCGGTGGCGGCGGTGTCCTGCGGCATCTTCCAGGGCACGCCGGTGCTCGACCTCGACTACGCCGAGGATTCCAACGCGCAGGCCGACGCCAATTTCGTGCTGACCGGCACCGGCGGCATCGTCGAGATCCAGGGCACCGCCGAGGAGAAGCCCTTCGCCGAGGAGCAGTTCATGGAGCTGCTGCGCCTCGCGCGCAAGGGCATCGCCGAGCTGACCGCCCTGCAGAAGGCGGCGCTGGGGCTGTAGGCGCGCGGAAACCCCGTAGGTTGGGTTGAAACCCAACGTGTTCGCGGCACCGGCGATGTTGGGTTTTCGCTGGCGCTCAACCCAACCTACGACACTGTTGGAAGGCGTTTGGCCATGTTGAACGACACCCCCCGCCGCTTCGCTGGCGACACGCTGGTGATCGCCAGCCACAATCCCGGCAAGGTGCGCGAGATCGCCGAGCTGCTGGAGCCGTACGTCGAGACCTTCACCTCCTCCGGCACGCTGGGCCTGCCGGAGCCGGAGGAGACCGGCGACAGCTTCGTCGCCAACGCCGAGCTGAAGGCGCTGGCCGCCGCCGGGGCCGGCTACGTGGCGCTGGCCGACGACAGCGGGCTGGTGGTGCCGGCGCTGGGCGGCGATCCGGGCATCTACTCGGCGCGCTGGGCCGGGCCGGGCAAGGACTTCCGCGTGGCGATGGAACGCGTGGAGGAGGGTCTGGCGGGCAAGGCCGACCGCTCCGCCTACTTCGTCTGCGCGCTCTCGCTGGCGTGGCCGGACGGGCACGTGGAGACGGTGGAGGGGCGCTGCCATGGCACGCTGGTGTGGCCGCCGCGTGGGGAAAAGGGGTTCGGCTACGACCCCATCTTCAAGCCGGACGGGTTCGGCATTACCTTCGGTGAGATGGACCCGGCCAAGAAGCACGAGATGAGCCACCGGGCCGACGCCTTCCGCCAGCTCGTGGAGCGATGCTTCAAGTGAATCCTGATCCCGGATTTGGGATCTATGTGCACTGGCCCTTCTGCAAGTCGAAGTGCCCGTACTGCGATTTCAACAGCCACGTGCGCGAGCGCATCGACCAGGAGCGCTGGCGCGCGGCGCTGTTGCGCGAACTCGATCATTACGCGGACGCAACGGCCGGGCGGACGGTGACCTCTATCTTCTTCGGCGGCGGCACGCCGTCCCTGATGGAGCCCGCCACCGCCGCCGCCCTGATCGAGCGCGTGGCCGCGCGCTGGAGCGTCGCGCCCGACCTGGAGATCACGCTGGAGGCCAACCCGACCTCCGTGGAATCCTCGCGGTTCCAGGCGTTCCGGAGCGCCGGGGTGAACCGCGTGTCGCTCGGCATCCAGGCGCTGAACGACACCGACCTGCGCTTCCTGGGGCGCCAGCACGACGCCGCCGAGGCGACGGGCGCCGTCGAACTGGCGGCGAAGACCTTCGACCGCTTCTCCTTCGACCTGATCTACGCCCGCCCCGGCCAGACGGTGGCGGCGTGGGAGGCGGAGCTGCGGCGCGCGCTCGACTACGCCGTCGGCCACCTGTCGGTCTACCAGCTGACCATCGAGGAGGGGACGGCCTTCTTCCCCCTGCACGCCCGCGGCGAGCTGGTGCTGCCCGACGAGGATCTCGCCGGCGACCTGTACGAGGCCACCCAAACGCTGCTAAACGCCGCCGGTCTGCCGGCCTACGAGATCTCCAACCACGCCCGTCCGGGCGAGGAGAGCCGGCACAACCTGACCTACTGGCGCTACGGCGACTACGTCGGCATCGGCCCCGGCGCGCACGGCCGGCTGACGCTGGATGGGGAGAAGTTCGCCACCCGCGCCCACCGCGCGCCGGAAATCTGGCTGGACCGCGTGGCCCGCGACGGCCACGGTGCCCACGCGCCGGAACCGGTGGACGCCGACGCCCGCGCGTCGGAGCTGCTGCTGATGGGCCTGCGCCTGCGTGACGGCGTCGCGCTGGCCCGTCTGGCGGCGGAGAGTGGCCGGGATCTCGACGCGCTGGTCGATCCAAACGCCCTTAAACGCCTCACCGACGGCGGCTTCCTGGAACGGACCCCCACCCACCTGCGCGCCACCGAGGCGGGCCGCCAGCGCCTGAACGCCGTGCTGGGGATGCTGCTGGGGTAGGTGGCTATCGTGCGGTTGCCGTCATCGCCGCCAGGGACTTGAGCCCTGGATCGGCAGCCCGTCCTCGTCATAGAGCAGATCGCCGTGGTCCGCGCTGGCGTACGGCCCCTTCAGGCGTGGCGCGCAGTCCTGCCCGATGGCCATGAGGCGCGCCGCCAGGCCGCCGCCCTTCTCGCGCCGGACCCGCTCCAGGCGTTCGCGCACGGCTTCGGTGATGGCGGCGGTGAGGCTTTCGCCGGTGAGGGAGGCGAGCTCCTGCACCAGCCGATGCGTCTCGTCGTTCTTGATGTTCAGCCCCATGGGCCGCCCTCCACCGTCTACCAGGGCTATGGTGTCGTTCTACCATGTGGCACAGCGTTGCCCAACGGCAACGGTGGAAAACCGTTCCCCTGTGGGCCGGCTCACAGCGGGAATAGGGCGCTTGGGCGCACTGTTGATCCATCACGTCCCCGGCCCCTGGCCGCCCTTCGATGGAGAAACCCCTATGTCCCGCGTCCCCTCCATGCCCCTGTCGGCGCTGGAAATCGGCGTCCTGATGCGCGACCGCGCCGAGCGGGAGCGCGCGCTGCTGGCGCCGCCGGCCACGCTGGCGCTGCACGACCACACCCACACGCTGCGGGAGACCGCCATCCTCACGGAAGTGGACAGCGGTTACCGGTACGATGACTAGCCGCCGCGCCGCGGCGCTCCTCGCCGGGGCGGCGGTGCTGCTGATGGCCGCGCACGCGCTGGCCGAACGGGTCGTCGCCGACCGCAACACGGGCTGCCGGATCTGGGACCAGTACCCGGACTCGCGCAAGCTGATCCGCTGGTCGGGCCCCTGCCGCGACGGCTTCGCGCATGGCGACGGCACTCTGGAATGGGCGTACGGCGAGCGTTACGACGGGCAGGTCTCCGGCCGCTTCGTCGAAGGCCGCCTGGACGGCCGGGCGCACGTGGAATGGGCCGACGGCCGGTCGATGGACGCCACCTTCCGGCGCGGCCGCGCGTCGGGCGAAGGGACCTTCGTGTGGCCGGACGGGCGGCGCTACACCGGCACCTGGCAGGACGACCACCGCAGCGGATTCGGCACGCTGGTGTTCCCCGAGGGGCACCGCTACGTCGGCTGGTTCGAGCGCAACCGCCCGACCGGACAGGGCGAATACGTGTCGCCGGCCGGCACGCGCTACGCCGCGCGCGTCGATGGCGACGGCGACGTCGCACCGGGGCCGTTGCTCGGTGGGCCGCAGGCCGCACCTCTGCCGCAGCCGGCATCCCAGCCCGCCCCCCAATCCGCGGAAGCGCCACCCCGGCGCGCGCAGCCGGCGCCCGTCGCGGAGCCGCCGCTGAGGCTGCCGCCCGCCAGTCTGGACGAATGGCTGCGCGAACCGGCGCCGGGCACCCGGCGCCGGTGATGATGCCTTACTGCCCCAGCACCTCGAAGGTGCGGGCCGCCGGGTCGAGGACGCGGGACCCGGTGGGGGTGACCTCCAGGACCGACAGCGCCCGCTCGCTCAGGCCGTTCGGGCGCAGGCGGAACAGACCGTCCACGCCCTCGAAGCCGCTGGGGTTGCTCAGCGCCGCCGGGGTGTAGGGCGTCGGCCCGCCCATGCGGGCGAGGATGGCGGCCAGCGCCGTGGCGTCGTAGGCCAGCGTGGCGACGCGCGGCGGCTTCTTGCCGTACAGCCGCTCGTACCGCTGCTCCACGGACGCGCGCTGCTCGGGCTCGGGTGCCGCGAACCAGCCGCCGGCCAGCGCCGGCTCTTGCCCCAGGCCGGGCTCGTCCCACAGCGCGGTGCCCAGCAGGCGGACGCGCTGCGTGTCCACGCCGTTGGCGGCCAGTGCGGCGGCCAGCGCCTTTACGCGTTGCCCGCCCTCGGCCAGCACCACGGCCTGCGGCTGCACGGCGGCCTGCGTCACCAGCCGGGCGGCGGTGTTGAAGTCGGCGATGTTGGCGTCGTAGCGCTCGACCTGCGCGACCTGCCCGCCGACGCGGCCGGCGGCGTTCTGCAGCGCGCTGACCACGGCGTCGCCATAGGCGTTGCGCGGCGCCAGCGCCACGAAGCGGGTGATGCCGCGCGACCGCGCGAAGCCGACGACGCGCGCCACCTGGTCGCCCGGCAGCAGGCCCAGCACGTAGGTGCCGGCACCCGCCTGCGTCTGGTCGTTGGTGAAGGCCAGCACGTCGACGCCCGCGTTCTGCGCGATCGGCCGCACGGCGGCGACGTCGGGCGCGAACACCGGGCCCAGGATCAGCCGGGCGCCTTCGGAAATCGCCTGCCGGGCGGCGTCGGCGGCCCCCTGCGGCGTGCCCTTGGTGTCGCGCGGCATCAGCTCGAACCCGTCGCCGGCCAGATCGAACAGCGCCATCTGGGCGGCGTCCAGCATCGACTGGCCCAGGGCCGCGTTGGTGCCGCTCAGCGGCAGCAGCAGCGCCACCTTGGTGGCCTGCATAGCCGGTATGGACGACACAGGTGGAGGTTGCGGCGCTTGTGCCGGGGGCGGCGGGGCCGCTACATTCCTGGCGCAGGCGGTGACGAGCAGCGCCGCTGCCATCCACAGGGTGCGGGCCATCCGCGGTCCCCGCCCGCGCGCGAAAGGTGTCGCCAGTCGTGCCACCGAAGGTCTCCAGTCCAGGTCAGGCGCCCGATGCCGGGCGAAGCCACGCTGAAGGTAGCGACAGCGGGCGTCCAAGTAAACCGATGCAGGACAAACTTGCGCCGGGCCTCTACGTCGTCGCCACCCCCATCGGGAACGCCGCGGACATCACGCTGCGCGCCCTCGACACGTTGAAGCGCGCCGACGCCGTCGCCTGCGAGGACACGCGGGTGACGGGCAAGCTGATGATGATCCACGGCGTCGGCACGCCGCTCGTCTCCTATCATGAACACAACGCCGCACGGATGCGTCCGGTCCTCATCGACCGCATGCGCGGGGGCGAGGCGGTTGCCCTGGTGTCGGACGCCGGGACGCCGCTGGTCTCCGACCCCGGCTACAAGCTGGTGCGGGAATGCGTGGCGGCCGGGGTGGCGGTGACGGCGCTGCCCGGCCCGTCGGCGCCGCTGACGGCGCTGGTGCTGTCCGGCCTGCCGACCGACCGCTTCCTGTTCGCCGGCTTCCTGCCCAACAAGCAGGCGGCGCGCCGCACCGCCATCGGCGAGCTTCGGGGGGTACCGGCCACGCTGGTCTTCTTCGAGTCGGCCCAGCGCCTGCCCGACACGCTGGCCGACCTGGCCGACCTGCTGGGCGGGCGCGAGGCGGCGGTGGCCCGCGAACTGACCAAGCTGTACGAGGAGGTGCGGCGCGGCCCGCTGCCGGAACTGGCGGCGCACTACGCGCAAGCCGGCCCGCCGAAGGGGGAGGTCGTGCTCGTCGTCGGCCCGCCGGGGGCGGAGGCCGAGGCGGGGGAGGCGGACGTGGACGCGGCACTCACCGAGGCGCTGGGCCGCCTCAGCGTGCGCGACGCGGCGGCGGAGGTGGCGGCGCGGACCGGGCGGCCGAGGCGCGCGGTCTACGCCCGGGCGCTGGAACTGGCGAGGGAAGGCACGCATGGCGGTACAAGGGGCTGAGGCGCACCGCCGCCGCACCGACGGCTACGGCCGTTTCGCGGAGGCGCTGTGCCGGCTGGAGTTGCGGCTGAAGGGCTATCGCATCGTGGCGCAGCGGCTGCGCACGCCGCTGGGCGAGATCGACATCGTCGCCAAACGCGGCAAAACGCTGGCCGTGGTGGAGGTGAAGGCGCGCGGCGACTGGCTGACCGCCAGCGAATCGGTGACCGCCCGCCAGCGCGGCCGTCTGGCCCGCGCCGCCCACGTCTTCCTGGCCGCCAACCCGCAGTACGCGGGCTTGAGCTTGCGCTTCGACGTGATGCTCGTTACCCCTTGGGCGTTCCCGCGCCATTTGAAGGACGCTTGGCGTTTGTGAGGCCCCGCCTACATGGCATGAGATGCCGGCCCGATCCCCCGGCCGGAACGGAAACCACGCGAATGCCCCTCAACAGCCGCGCCGAAGCCCGCGACATCCTGCGCCGCACCGGTACCCTCGCCGACGAGGACATCGACGTCGCCGAGACGGCGCTGGCGCTGGGCGCGCTCGACCGGCCGAACGCGCCGCTCGACCGCTACCGCCGGCATCTGGCGGCGCTGGCGCGCGACATGGCCGACCGCTTCGACCCGCTGGCCGACTCGCTGGAAACGCGCGTGGCGCTGCTGCACGAAGTGGTGATGGAGCGGCACGGCTACGCCGGCGACACCGAGACCTACGACGACCTGCAGAACGCCAACCTGCTGCGCGTCGTCGACCGGCGGCGCGGGCTGCCGGTGGCGCTGGGCATCCTTTACCTGCACGCGGCGCGCTCCATGGGCTGGCGCATGGTGGGGCTGAACTTCCCCGGCCACTTCCTGGTGCGCATCGAACTGGATGGGGAGCGCGCGATCATCGACCCGTTCAACGACGGGCAGGTGCGCACCGCCGTCGACCTGCGCGACCTCCTGAAGGCCACCGCCGGCACCGCGGCCGAGCTGACGCCCGAACACTACGCCGCCGTGCGCAACCGCGACATCCTGCTGCGCCTGCAGAACAACCTGAAGCTCCGCCACCTCACGGCCAACGACGTGCCGCGCGCGCTGGAGGTGCTGGAGGGCATGCGCCTGTTCGCACCCGAGGAACCGGCGCTGTGGCGCGAGACCGGCCTGCTGGAGGCGCACCAGGGCCACACCGAGGACGCCATCGCCGCGCTGGAGACCTTCGTGCGCCTGGGCACGCGCCTGGGCAACGACGACCATCTGCTGCATCAGGCGGCCACGCTGATCCAGCAGCTGAAGACCCGACTACTTTAGGATCCGGAGACCAGACCCCATGAGCCTTGCCGTCGCGTTCCAGATGGACCCGATCGAGTCCATCAACATCGACACGGATTCCAGCTTCATGATGGCGCTGGAGGCGCAGCGGCGCGGGCACGCCCTGTTCCACTACCACCCGCGCGACTTGTCGCTGACCGGCAACCGCCTGCAGGCGCGCGTGCGCGAACTGGCCGTGGAGCGCAAGCGCGGCGCCCACTACCGCCTGGGCGAGGCGAAGCTGGTGGATTTGAAGTCCATGGACGTCATCCTGATGCGCCAGGACCCGCCCTTCGACATGGCCTACATCACCGCCACGCACCTCTTGGAGCACGTGCAGCCCGACGTGCTGGTGCTGAACGACCCGAAGAGCGTGCGCAACGCGCCGGAGAAGCTGTTCGTCACCCACTTCCCCGACTTGATGCCGCCCACGCTGATCACCAGCGACAAACAGGCCATCCTGGACTTCCGCGCCGAGCACAAGGACATCATCGTCAAGCCGCTGTTCGGCAACGGCGGGGCCGGCGTCTTCCACCTGAAGCCGGACGACGAGAACCTGGGCTCGCTCCTTGAGCTGTTCACCCAGCTCTACCGCGAGCCGGTGATCGTGCAGAAGTACCTGGCCGAGATCCGCCAGGGCGACAAGCGCATCATCCTGATCGACGGCGAGCCGGCCGGTGCGGTCTCCCGCATGCCGCAGGAGGGCGAGGCGCGCGCCAACTTCCACGCCGGCGGCAGCGCCAGGAAGACCGAGCTGAACGCCCGCGAGCGCGAGATCTGCGCCGCCATTGGCCCGGTCCTGCGCGAACAGGGGCTGCTGTTCGTCGGCATCGACGTGATCGGCGACTACCTGACCGAGATCAACGTGACCTCGCCCACCGGCATCCAGGAGATCAACCGCCTGGACGGCTCCCAGCTGGAAGTCACCCTGTGGGACGCCATCGAGCGCCGGTACGAGGCGAACAAGCGGGGGTAAGGCGGCGCATCGCGCGATGCGGGTGTTGAGGCGGGATAATTCCACCGTTAGCATGGGCCTCACCGCTTCTTGAGGAGGGCCCATGCCGACGGACGACCCGGTTTGCCGCGATCCGGTCAGCTTCGTGCGCGCTGGCCGCCCGTTGTCGGCCAACAAGACCAAAGGCAAGATCGGCGAAAAGATCGCCGCCGACCTGAAGGGGCTGTACAAGGCCGCCGGCGGGGGGCATTGGAACGGATTCCGTTACGGTGTGGTCTACTACTTCGTGCGGGACTACAAGCCGCATAACGATTCGGACGCCGACAACGTCAGCAAGCCGATCTGGGATGCGCTGGAGGGCGAAGCCTATGACGACGACAAGGTCGTGCGGCTTCGACGGGCGGGCGTGATCGAAATCGGCGCCAGCAATGGGGCGCCTTCGCTGGACGTGATCGACGTCACCGAGATGCCGGCCACCGCATCCGACCGCTTCTTCCATTTGCTGGAGCAGGAGGAACGGCACATCGTGTATGTGGAACTCGGCGCGGTGACACCCGATATGTTTACCTTCAATCTCGCCAATCGCCAGAGGTCGGCATGAAGATCGACGAACAGATCCTCCAACGCCACATCGAGGCGGCGGCGGCCGACCAGCTGGCCCGGGATTTAACGGGGAAAGGATACGCCGTTGCACAGCACGCCGATTTCGGCGGCTTGCAGGCTGATCTCGTCGCCCGGAAGGGTGATGAAGTCGTCGTCTACGAATTCAAGGCTCCGGCGTCGGCCAAGGCCGGGTGGGCCCGGCAGATGTCGCAGCTCAAGGAACAGGCGGCCCGGCAGGGGGCTCGCTTTCGACTGGTTTTCGTCCGCCCGCCGCGCGAATCGCGGGTCGAGATCGACGGCATCGAAGCCATGCTCCAGGAAGCCATCGCAAACAACCTTCCGGCGGAACTGGACGAGTTGTCGGCAGAAACATACGTCGACGAAGTGTCCGACGTGGAGGTGGAGGCAATCGAAGTCCGCAACAGCGAGATTGCTGTCCAGGGTACCGCGACGGTTTCCGTTCAGTTGAACGACGATGACGGGGAGGAATGGACGAAGGAGCATTTTCCCTTCCGCTTCGACGTCGCGCTCGGCCCGGACGGGAAGCTGGCCCGGACCAACAGCATCGATGTGGACACTTCAGATTGGTACGATCCGGAACCGTGAGGCGCCCCTTGGCAACCCGCGGTTTCTCCGCCTATCCTCCCTCCGCGAATTCCTTGCGGAGGGCGGCATGGCGGTGAGGCGGGACGGGTCCTGGGTGGACACGGCGAAGACGATGGGGCTGGCGGTGCTGCTGGCGCTGGGCGTGCGCACGGCGGTGGCCGACCCGTTCCACATCCCCACCGAATCCATGGAGCCGACGCTGCTGGTCGGCGACTTCCTGTTCGCCAACAAGGCCGCCTACGGCTACAGCCGCTACTCGCTGCCGCTGGCGCCGAAGCTGTTCGAGGGCCGCGTGATGGAATCGCCGCCGGAACGCGGCGACATCATCGTCTTCAAGCTGCCGCGCGATCCCGGCGAGAACTACGTCAAGCGCGTGGTCGGGCTGCCGGGCGACCGCATCCAGATGGTGGGTGGCGTGCTGCACGTGAACGGCGGCGCCGTCGGGCTGCGCCGGATCGAGGACCATGTCGAGCAGGTGGGCGGGCGCGCCGTGCGCGTGCCGCAGTTCGTCGAGACGCTGCCCGGCGGGCGGGAGCACCGCATCCTGCACGCCCCCTACCTGACGCCGGTGGACGACACGCCGGTGTTCGAGGTGCCGGCCGGCCATTACTTCATGATGGGCGACAACCGCTCCAACTCGCTGGACAGCCGGGTGCCGGAATGGGCCGGCGGGGTCGGCATGGTGCCGGCCGAGAACCTCGTCGGGCGGGCCGACGTGCGCTATTTCTCCATCGACTTCCGCACCGACTGGACCGATCCGGCGCGCTGGCTGAAGGCGCTGCGGCTGGACCGGATCGGCTTGGTCGGCTGACCGGCCACCGCCCGGGGGCACCACCGCGCGTTGCACACAACCGGTTTTAACAAATCGTAAAGGCTGACGGGCGCACCATGGCAACCGGCTGAGCCGCGAGCGCGCGGCGGGCCGCGCCGGTGACACAGGAGGTGACTGCAATGGGTGTGGTTATCCCCAACGCGTCTTCGATGAACTGGTTCCAGCTTACTGGCAAGACCAGCGAGCTGAGCCCGCGCGGCAATTCGGCCGATTACCGCACGTTCACCGTCGACAAGCCCGGCGAGTTCAACTTCAAGGTCAACAACTCCTACACCACCGTCCGGATCATGAACGACCGGAACGAGGTGGTGGCGGAGGCCAAGGCCGGCCAGGACATCGGGCAGGCCTCGGCCAAGCTGGGGCCGGGCACCTACACCGCGCTGATCGAACAGCAGATGCGCGGCGTCAACAACCGCGACTACGCGCTGGAGATCTCGCACCGGAACAACGCCATGGTGCTGTCGTCCGGCGGCACGCTGAAGGGTGTGGCGCGCGAGACCTTCGCCAACGATCCCGGCGTGCAGAAGCACACGCTGAACGTCGTGCAGGGCGGGGAGTTCAGCCTGGACTTCAGCCTGCCCTACAGCCGCTGGGCGATCATGGGCAAGGACAACAAGGTGGTGGCGTCCGGCGACACCATGAAGCCGGAGGCGGCGGTCAACGACATCCTCAAGAAGAAGTCCTTCAAGATCGAGCCCGGCCAGTACGAGGTGGTGATCGTGCCGCCCAAGAAGGTGATCGGCGAGATCCCCTTCCAGCTGACCATGGTGCCGAAAACCGCCAGCGTCGACATGCCGGCCGAGGAGCGGCCGATCGACAAGATCTTCCGCGAGCGCGAGGCGCGCCTGCAGCAGTGGGCGGCGCAGGACGCGGCGAAGAGTTCCTCCACCAAGAAGACCGCCTGACCGAAGCGGGGGCCGCCACCGGCACCTCCGTATGGCTTGCGCGGGGTGGGCCGACCTGCGCTATGCTGCGCGCATGGACTTCACGGACACCCAACTCCACCGCTATTCGCGCCACATCATCCTGCCGGAGGTCGGCGGCGTCGGGCAGACCCGGCTGCTGCAATCGAAGGTGCTGGTGGTGGGGGCGGGCGGCCTGGGCTCGCCGCTGCTGCTCTATCTGGCGGCGGCCGGCGTCGGCACCATCGGCATCGTCGACGACGACGCGGTCGACCTGTCGAACCTGCAGCGGCAGGTCATCCACGACGAAGCCAGCCTGGGCGTGCCCAAGGTGGAGAGCGCGGCCGCGCGCATGCGCGCGCTGAACCCCGACGTCCGCGTCGAACCGCACCAAACGCGGATCAACAAGGACAACGCGCTCGACCTGATCGGCCGCTACGACCTCGTGGCCGACGGGTCCGACAACTTCGCCACGCGCTTCCTCCTGAACGACGCCTGCTATTTCGCCCGGCGGCCGCTGGTGTCGGCGGCGATGCTGCGCTTCGACGGGCAGGTGTCGACCTTCAAGGCGTTCGAGCGCGCGCCGGGTGGCGACCACAAGCCCTGCTACCGCTGCATCTTCCGCGAGCCGCCGCCGCGCGGCATGGTGCCGTCCTGCTCCGAGGGCGGGGTGCTGGGCGCGCTGGCCGGGCTGGTCGGCACCATGCAGGCGACCGAGGTGCTGAAGGAACTGTTGGGCATCGGCGAGAGCCTGGCGGGCAGCATGCTGATGATCGACGCGCTGCACGCCTCCTTCCACCGCATCGCCGTGAAGCCGGATCCGGAGTGCCCGCTGTGCGGCGCGCACCCGACGATCACCGACCTCTCCATCCACTGAGGGGCACGCCATGCAGGGACCCGACAGCCTGTCCATCGTCGTCTTCGCCGGCGGCTACGACCGGGTGCACTACGCGCTGGTCATGGCCAGCGCCGCGGCGGCCACCAACCGCCGGGTGACGCTGTTCTTCACCGGCCGCGCGCTGCTGGCCCTGCTCGGCGAGCGCCAGCCGGGCGTGCCGGGCTGGTACGAGCTGGACGCCGCCGACGACGGCAGCGGCCCGGACGAGCGCGACCGCACCTTCGCCAAGCAGGGCCTCGCCACCTTCGAGGAGTTGCTGGCCGCCTGCGTGGCGCTGGGCGTCACCGTCATGGCGTGCGAGATGGGGCTGCGCGCGCTGGGCCTGCCGGCCGGCGTGGCGTTGCGCCCGGACGTGCCGGTGCAGACCGGCGGCGTCGTCAGCTTCCTCAACGCCGTGACCCCCGGCGGCGCCACGCTGTTCATCTGATCCCTGTGCTCATCCGGTCATGACCGAAGCCCTCAAATACGCCAACGCCTTCGAGGCGATCGCCGCCGACGCCATGGACGGCCTGCCGCACGAGGCGGAGATCGCGCGGCTGGCCGCCGTGATCCGCGGCCGCGACCCCGCCCTGCCGGCCAAGGTGGCGGAGGCGGTGACCCTGATGATCGGCTGGATCGAGGAAAGCGACGAGACCGGCCGCTTCAAACGCAAGCTGGAAGTCCTGCGCGAGGCGGTGGCGGCGTTGATCCGGTAAGGAATAATCCTTACATTGGTGCCGTCAGAACGGAGACGCACCATGGCCGCCCGTGCCGAGATCGTGGAAACCTGCACCGTCACCAGCAAGGGCCAGACCACGGTTCCCAAGGCGATCCGCCAGGCGCTGGGCGTCCGGCCCGGCGACCGCATCGCCTTCCGGGCCGTCGGCGGGCAGGTCACCGTGGAAAGGGTGGGGGAGGGGCACGCCGACCCGGCGATCGGCGCCTTCCTGCATTTGATCGAGGCGGACATCGCCGCCAGACGCAATCTCGGCGGCCTGCCGCCCGCTGTGCTGGAAACCCTGCGCGACGTCCTCGACGGGGGGGACGTGGACCTCGACGCGCCGATCGACGGCGACGTGAGCCTGTGACCCGGAAGCTGTGACCGGGCATGCAGGTCAACGGCTGGACATTGCTCTTTCACGGGATGGCCGGCCGGCAGTTGGCGTCGCTGGCCGATGCGGTCCGGCGGGCGCGGCAATCCGATCCGGCCGGATGGCGCGGCAACGCCAATGCGAAGGTGCTCGCCTCGCTTGCCAAGCTGATGCTGGAAACCATTCCGGCCGACCCGGGCGCCGCCGCCTTTCGCCAGGGCAACACGCTCGGCGAGGAGCATCGCAACTGGTTCCGCGCCAAGTTCAACCAGCGCTTCCGGCTGTTCTTCCGCTACGACAGCCGCTCCCGCATCATCGTCTACGCCTGGGTGAACGACGAAAACACCCTGCGGGCGCGTGGAAGCCGGAACGATCCCTACGCCGTCTTCCGCGGCATGCTGGAGGCGGGAGACCCGCCCGACCGCTGGGACGCGCTGCTGGCATCGGCCGGCGGCCTTCCGGATGAACTCGCCGCCGTTCTCGACGGGTTGACCCACGCCGAGCGGCGCTGACGGCGCCCCCCTACTGCGGGAACGGCCCGAGCGTGCGTTCGAAGATGGCGCGGTAGCTGCCATCGGCCTTCATCCTGGCCAGTTCCTCGGACAGCCGGCCGACCAGCGCCTGCCGGTCCTTGTGCAGGTAGATGAACATCTCCGTGCGCGCCAGCGGCGGTTCCAGGATGCGGCCGCGGGCACCCAGCTCGCGCAGCCGCCACTGCCCCTGCCAGCGCTCGTACAGCACCACCTGGGTGCGGTCCTTCTCCAGCATGGTGAACAGCTGGCCGGCGTCGGCCACGGGGGTGACCTGCCGGGCCTGCGGCAGGTTGGCCTCGAAGATCTTCCAGCCGATGATGTAGGCGATCTCGTACGGCGCCAGCGACGCCCAGCCGTCCACCGGGAAGTCGTGGTTGATGGAGATCGCCACGAAGTCGTTGTCGATCAGCTTCTCCGGCACCATGACGAGGTTCGGATAGGCCTTCTCCAGGCCGCGGACGCGCAGCACCAGCCCGTCCTCGATTCCCTTGTTGGCGTTGATGATGCCGCGCTCGGTCGCCTCGTACATCATGACCTGCGCCTCCAGGCCCAGGCGGGCGAACAGCGCGGACACGAGCTGGTCGAGGAAGCCCTTGTGGTCGGGCGTGGTGTAGGGCGCGCCGACGCCGGTGTTGAGATAGAGCGTCTTCGCGACGTGGTCACCGGCCCTGGCCGGCTCAGCCGCCGACAGCCACAGCGCCAGTGCCGCGATCAGGCCGCGCCACAGGGCTTTGCTCCGCAGGAATTGGCTCCACAGGGACTGGCTCATGTCCGGGATCCTCCGCGCCGTCTCCGCCATTCCGATGCGCGCATCCTATCCCGGCCATCCTATCCCGGCATGTGTAAACGGCCGGTGAGCGTCCGCCGGTCACGCCACCTTGTCGTCCAGCGAATAGCCGGCGGAGCGGACGGTGCGGATGATGTCCAGCCCGTCGTCGCCGTTCAGCGCCTTGCGCAGGCGGCGGATGTGCACGTCGACGGTGCGCACCTCGACGTACACGTCGTGCCCCCACACCTGGTCCAGCAGCTGCTCGCGCGAGAAGACGCGGCCGGGATGCTGCATGAAGTGGCGCAGCAGGCGGAACTCGGTCGGCCCCAGGTGCACGTCGCGGCCCTGCCGGCGAACGCGGTGGGCGGCGAGGTCCAGTTCCACGTCGGCGAAGCGCAGCGTCTCCTCGCTCAGCGCCGGCTGGGCGCGGCGCAGCACGGCGCGCACGCGGGCCGACAGCTCGGTCGGCGAGAAGGGCTTGGTGATGTAGTCGTCGGCGCCGGAGTTCAGGCCGCGCACGCGGTCGCTCTCCTCGCCCCGCGCGGTGACCATGATGATGGGGATGTCGCGCGTTTTGGCGTTGCGGCGCAGCTGCCGGCACACCTCGATGCCGGACATCAGCGGCAGCATCCAGTCGAGCAGGACGAGGTTCGGCGTCTGCTCGGCGGCCAGCATCAGCGCCTCCTCGCCGTCGCCGGCGACGGCGGTGCGGTAGCCGTCCTTCTCCAGGTTGTAGCGCAGCAGCGTGACGAGGTCGGCCTCGTCCTCGACGATGAGGATCAGCGGTTTTCCGGTGGTCATTTGGGATTTGGTCTCAACCGTAGCGCCCGGTGATGTAGCCCTGGGTGCGCTCGTCGCGGGGGTTGGTGAAGATCTCCTCGGTGTCGTCGCACTCCACCATCTCGCCCAGGTGGAAGAAGGCGGTGCGCTGCGACACGCGGGCGGCCTGCTGCATGTTGTGGGTGACGATGACGATGGTGTAGGCGCCGCGCAGCTCGTCGATCAGCTCCTCGATGTGCGCCGTGGCGATGGGGTCGAGGGCCGAGCACGGCTCGTCCATCAGGATCACCTCCGGGCTCACGGCGATGGCGCGGGCGATGCACAGGCGCTGCTGCTGGCCGCCGGACAGGCCGGTGCCCGGCTCGCGCAGGCGGTCCTTCACCTCGTTCCACAGGCCGGCGCGCTGCAGCGACGTCTCGACGATCTCGTCCATCTCGTCGCGGTTGGCGGCCAGGCCGTGGATGCGCGGGCCGTAGGCGATGTTGTCGTAGATGGACTTCGGGAACGGGTTCGGCTTCTGGAACACCATGCCGACGCGGGCGCGCAGCTGCACCGGGTCGACGTGGCGGCCATAGACGTCCTCGCCCTCCAGCGTGATGGTGCCCTCGATGCGGACGTTGTCGATGGTGTCGTTCATGCGGTTCAGGCAGCGCAGGAACGTCGACTTGCCGCAGCCGGACGGGCCGATCAGGGCCAGCACCTCGTTGCCCATGATGTCCAGGTCGATGCCCTTCAGCGCTTGCTTGGCGCCGTAGAACACCTTCACGCCGCGCGCCACCATCTTGGCGCTGGCGTGGGGCTTGGTGTTGGGTTCGGTCTGCACGCGCATGGCTTACCACCGCCTCTCGAATTTCTTGCGCAGGAACACGGCCAGGCCGTTCATCAGGATCAGGAAGCCCAGCAGCACCAGGATCGCCGCCGAGGTGCGCTCGACGAAGGCGCGCTCGGGGCTGTCGGCCCACATGAAGATCTGCACCGGCAGCACCGTGGCCGAGTCGGTGAAGCCCTGCGGGATGTCGACGATGAAGGCGATCATGCCGATCATCAGCAGGGGCGCCGTCTCGCCCAGCGCGCGGGCCGTGCCGATGATGATGCCGGTCAGGATGCCCGGCATGGCCAGCGGCAGCACGTGGTGCAGCACGACCTGCAGGCGCGAGGCGCCGATGCCCAGCGCCGCCTCGCGGATCGACGGCGGCACCGCCTTCATGGCGACGCGCGACGCGATGATGATCACCGGCAGCGTCATCAGCGCCAGCACGAAGCCGCCCACCAGCGGGGCCGATCGCGGCATGCCGAAGACGTTGAGGAACACCGCAAGGCCCAGCAGGCCGAAGATGATCGACGGCACGGCGGCGAGGTTGTTGATGTTCACCTCGATCAGGTCGGTCCAGCGGTTCTTGGGCGCGAACTCCTCCAGGTACACCGCCGCGGCCACGCCGATCGGCACCGACAGGCCCAGGCACACCACCAGGGTCAGCAGCGAGCCGACGATGGCGCCGCCGATGCCCGCCTGTTCGGGATAGCGGGAGTCGCCGGCGGTGAACAGGGTGGTGTTGAACGCCTTGGTCAGCGCCCCGCCGGCGGTCAGCGTGTCGATGGCGCGGATCTGCAGGTCGTTCACCTTGCGCTCGGCGGCCGGCACGTCGCGCGGGATGTGGCCCTTGACGAACTGGTCGACGTTGGCCGACGCGGTCAGCCACACCGTCTGCCGGCGCCCCACCAGCGACGGGTCGGCGACCAGCATCCGGTTCAGCTCGAACGGCGCGCCGGAGGACAAGAGGTCGGACAGCTGGCGGCGCTCCGCCCGTCCGGCGGCCTCCGGGAACCGGGCGGCCAGCGCGTCGCGGATCAGCTTCATGGTGTTGGCCTGCGCCAGGACCTGCGGATCGCGCGTGCCCTGCGGGTCGATCTCCGCCGCGTCGAAGTGGATCTCCAGCTGGATCCGCGTCTGCTGGAAGGCGGTCCATCCCTTGCCGGCGATGGAGCCCAGCAGCAGCACCAGGATCGACGCGGCAATGGCGACGGCGGCCAGCCCGGCCAGCCGGAAGCGGCGCTCGGCGGCGTGGCGGCGGCGCAGGCGCGCCTCGAAGGCGGCGCCGTGCCGGTCCGACCGGGGTGCGGCGGCCTGTTGGACGAGGTCAGTCATACTTTTCCCGGTACTTCTGGACGACGCGCAGCGCCGCGACGTTGAGCGCCAGCGTGACGATGAACAGCACGAGGCCGAGGCCGAAGGCCGACAGCGTCTTGGGGCTGTCGAACTCCTGGTCGCCGACCAGCAGCGTGGCGATCTGCGTGGTCACCGTGGTGACGGATTGCAGCGGGTTGGCGGTGAGGTTGGCGGACAGGCCGGCGGCCATGGTGACGATCATCGTCTCGCCGATGGCGCGGCTGACCGCCAGCATGACGGCGGCGACGATGCCCGGCAGCGCCGCCGGCATCACCACCTGTCTGATCGTCTCCGACTTCGTCGCCCCGAGCCCGTAGGACCCGTCGCGCAGCGACTGCGGCACGGCGTTGATCACGTCGTCGGACAGCGAGCTGACGAAGGGGATGATCATCACCCCCATGACGACGCCCGCCGCCAACGCCGATTCCGACGACACCGACAGGCCCAGCGCCGTCCCCACCTCGCGCACGAAGGGCGCCATGGTCAGCGCCGCGAAGAAGCCGTAGACCACCGTCGGGATGCCGGCCAGGATCTCCAGCACCGGCTTCAGCGTGCCCCGCACCCGGCGGCTGGCGTATTCCGACAAATAGATGGCCGACAACAGGCCGATGGGCGCCGCCACCAGCATGGCGATGACGGTGATCAGCAGCGTGCCGGCGAACAGCGGAATGGCGCCGAAGGACCCGGACGAACCCACCTGGTCGGCGCGGATGGCCGTCTGCGGGCTCCAGTGCAGGCCGAACAGGAAGTCCAGCGGCGGGTAGGCGGCGAAGAAGCGCAGCGCCTCGAACAGCAGCGACAGCACGATCCCGACCGTGGTCAGGATGGCGACCAGCGAGCAGACCACCAGGAAGACGCTGGCCACCCGCTCCACCTTGTTGCGCGCGCGCAGGGCCGTGCTGATGCGGTTGCGGGCGAACAGCAGGCCGGCGGTGGCCGCCGAAGCACCCAGCGCCAGCAGCATCCACTGGCCCAGGTCCGTCAGCCGGTTGTGGCGCGCCGCCGCCTCCAGCAGCGCCGGGTCCGGCTTGCGGCCGGTGTGGATGCCGGCGGCGAGGTTCAGGATGTCGGCCTTCAGCAGGCTCAGCGCCTGGGCGTCGACGCCGGTCAGGCGGTCGGGCAGGGCGGCCAGCGTCAGCTGCATGACGATCCAGCCCTGCGCCGCCGTCCACACCAGGAACAGCAGGAAGGCCGGCAGCCCGGCCCACAGCGCCACGTACAGCCCGTGGTAGGCCGGCACGGAGTGCAGTGCCGCCAGCCGCCCCTTGGCCCGGCCGACGGCGGTGGATCGCCCGAGCAGGTAGCCCGCCGCCGTCAGCGCGGCCAGCACCAGGAGAAGGACGGTCAGCTGCATGGGTGCGTGTCCGGTGATCAGAGCTTGAGCGGGGTCAGCGCCACGGCGGCGGCGCGGACCGCCTCGCGGTCGGCCCTGGGCAGGGAGATCAGGCCCTTGTCGGCCAGATAGCCTTCCTCGCCCATGGCGCGTTCGGAGGTGTATTCGGCGATGAACTCGCGCATGCCGGGGATGACGGCGGCGTGCGCGCTCTTGACGTAGACGAACAGGGAGCGGGCGACCGGGTACTTGCCCGACGCGACCGCCTCGTAGGTCGGCGTCACGCCGTCCACGTCGGCGGCCTGCAGCTTGTCGCGGTTCTGGTCCAGGTAGCTGTAGCCGAAGACGCCGAAGGCGCCGGGGTTGGCGCCCAGCTTCTGGATGATCAGGTTGTCGTTCTCGCCCGCGTCCACGTAATGCCCGTCCTCGCGCACCGACGCGCAGACGCGCACGCGCGCCTTGTCGTCGGACACCACCTGCTTCACCTCCGCTACCGCGTGGCAGCCGGCCTCCATGACCAGCTCGACGAAGGCGTCGCGCGTGCCCGACGTGGGCGGCGGACCCAGCACCTCGATGGGGGTGTTCGGCAGCTTGGGGTCCAGCTCCGCCCAGGTGCGGTAGGGGTTGGGCACCAGCCTGCCGTTCACCGGCACCTCCTTCGCCAGCGCCTTCCACAGCACGGCGCGGGAGAAGTTCGCGGCCCGCGCGCCGCGGGTGGAGGCCAGCACGATGCCGTCGAAGCCGATCTTCACCTCGGTGATCTCGGTGACGCCGTTGGCGGCGCACTGCTCCACCTCGGACTTCTTGATGCGGCGCGACGCGTTGGCGATGTCCGGGTGGGCCGGGCCGACGCCGGCGCAGAACAGCTTCAGCCCGCCGCCGGTGCCGGTGGATTCGATGACCGGCGTCTTGAACGCGCTGGTCTTGCCGAACGCCTCGGCCGCCGCCGTGGTGAAGGGGAACACGGTGGAGGAGCCGACGGCGCGGATCTGGCGGCGCGACTGCGCGCTCGCCTCCCCGCCCGGCATGGCGCAGGCGGCGACGGCCGCAAGGGCGGCGACGGCCAGCTTCCAGGTGTTCACGGACGGTCTCTCCCCGCTCTCCGATCGGTGCGCGGACCCTAGTCCCGGTATGAGACTGATTGATTACAGTTTGATGACGGTTTTATGACAGCGCGACATCCACTCCCTCCCCCTGCTCCGCAGGGGGAGGGAAGGGGCCCATGCGCAGCATGGGAAGGGTGGGGGCAACGGCCTGCCCAGGTATTCACGCGTAGGTTGGGTTGAGCGCCAGCGAAAACCTAACATTCCTGCGGCGGCAAGGGCGTTGGGTTTTCGCTGGCGCTCAACCCAACCTACGGGAGTTCTGCCATTCGAGGGCGCGGCCGGCCTTCGGATCAGAAGGCATACACCGCTTCCTGAAGGATGCGCGGCGCGATGCGCGGCCGGAGCGAGGTGCGTTCGACCACGTCGGCGCCCGGCAGCAGTTCGGCGATGCGGCGGCGAAGGCCGGCGTAGGCGAAGAGATCGGGCTCTTCCCCGGCGGAGAATTCGATCAGGACGTCCACGTCGCTGCCGGGGCGTGCGGCGCCCCGCGCGACGGATCCGAACACGGCCGCGTGCCGTACGCCGATGGCACGCAGCTCGGCTTCGCTCGCCCGCAGGCGGGCCAGCGCGCTGTTCAGGTCGGGAGGCGCAACCCGGGTCGCCATGGCGGAGTTTCCTTGGTTCCTTCCATAAGATAACGCGTCCCAGCGCTCTGCGGCACCCGCTTCGCTCACGCCGCCCCGCGCCGCTCCGCCGCCTTCGTCTGTGCACCGGCTTCGGCGGGCAGGTAGACGGTGAAGGTGCTGCCCACGCCGACCTCGCTTTCGATGGTCATGCGGCCGCGGTGGCGGTTCAGGATGTGCTTGACGATCGCCAGCCCCAGCCCGGTGCCGCCCAGCGCGCGGGAACGCGCGGCGTCCACGCGGTAGAAGCGCTCGGTCAGGCGGGGCAGGTGGGTGCGGGCGATGCCCTCGCCGTGGTCGGTCACGGCCACGGCCACCATCGGGCCGCCGCCGACGCGCGGCACGCGCACGCCGCCCGTCGACGCGGCACCCATCGACGCACCGACGGCGCTGCCGTCGCTGACCGACACGGTGACCGTCACCTCGCTCTGCTCGCGGGTGTACTTGATGGCGTTGCTGATCAGGTTCTGGAACACCTGCGTCAGCTGGTCGTCGTCGCCGACCACCGGCGGCACGGTGGCCGGCGCCACGAGGCGCAGGCGGATGCGCCGCTCGTGCGCCTTCAGCTCGAAGGCGGCCAGCACGCCTTGCAGGCGCGCCACCACGTCCACCGCGCCGCCGGGGGGCATGTGCTCGTCCAGCTCGATGCGCGACAGCGACAGGAGGTCGCTGACCAGCCGCGTCATGCGGCTGGCCTGGTCGTGCATGATGCCGAGGAAGCGGTCGCGCGCGTCGTCGTCGTCGCGTGCCGGGCCGCGCAGCGTCTCGATGAAGCCCAGCAGCGTGGACAGCGGCGTGCGCAGCTCGTGGCTGGCGTTGGCGATGAAGTCGGCGCGCATCTGCTCGGACCGCTTGATGGCGGTGATGTCGTGCAGCGTCAGGATGGCGGTGCGCTCCTCCGCCGGGGCGTCGGTCACGCCTTCGGTCGCGGTCGGGCGGCGGCGGCGGAAGGGCTTCACGCGCACCTCGAACATGCGCTCCACCGGCACCGGCAGGCTGAATTCCACGCTGCGCGATGCCGCCCCGCCCAGCACGGCATCCACCGCCTCCAGGATGCTGGGGTTGCGCAGCGACGCGGCGAGGTCGCGGGTCACCATGCGCTCCCCGAACAGGGCGCGGGCGGCGGCGTTGGCGTGCTCCACCTGCCGGTGCGAGTCGACCAGCAGGAAGGGGTCGTGCAGCGCCTCCAGGATCGCCTCGTTGGCGTCCAGCTCGGCGCGGGTCTGGTCGCATTGCAGCTGGGCGCTGCGGCGCAGGCGGGTGATGGCGCTGACCACCGGGCGCAGCGGCGTGCAGACGGCCGGCGGCGTGGCCTCCTCGCCTTCGCCCAAGCGGTGGGCGTAGTCGGCGATGGCGGCGACGTCGCGCAGGAACACCCGCTCGACCAGCGCGAATCCGGCGAGCGTGACGACGGCCAGCAGCGCCAGCAGGACCGGCGGCACCGCGACGTGCAGCAACAGCAGGGCCAGCGCCACCGCGGCGGCGGTGGCGGCCAGCGCGAAGGCGACAGAAAGTTGCAGCGGCGGCGGCACGACGGGTTTCATGCGATCAGGTTGTACACCATCGCACACCCGCCGTGACGGGGTTCACAAAAGATTCATGGGCCTCGCGTCTGGCGAAGCCCGACGTTGGGTTTTCGCTGGCGCTCAACCCAACCTACGATGCATCCGTAGGTTGGGTTGAGGCCAAAGCCGAAAACCCAACGTTCACGTCACCACGGCAGCGAATCGTGCGCCGCCAGCGCCGCCATGGTCACCACGTCGCTCACCGTCGCACCCATGGTGACGATCTGGGCCGGCTGGTCCAGGCCGATCAGCAGCGGGCCGAACACCGTGCCGCGCGTCATCTTCTGCAACAGCTTGGCGGAGATGTTGGCGGCGTGCAGCGCCGGCATGACCAGCACGTTGGCCGGCCCCGACAGGCGGCAGAACGGGTAGACGCGGCGCATCAGCTCGTGGTCCAGCGCCACGTCGGCCGACATCTCGCCGTCGTACTCGAAGTCGACGCGGCGGGAGTCGAGGATCGACACCGCGTCGCGCACGCGGGCCACGTTCTCGCCGTGCCGGTTCTGGCCGAAGTTGGAGTAGGACAGCAGCGCCACGCGCGGCTCGTGCCCCATCTTGCGCGCCTTGGCGGCGGCCTGGATGGCGATGTCGGCCAGCATCTCGCTGTCCGGCACCTCATTCACCGTGGTGTCGGCGATGAACACCGTGCGCCCGCGGTTGACCAGCACGGTCAGGCCGAACACCCGCTCGCCCGGCTTCGGGTCGAACACGCGGGTGACCTCCTCGAAGCAGACGGGGAAGGTGCGCGTCAGGCCGGTCACCATGGCGTGCGCGTCGCCCTGCGCCACCATCAGCGCCGCGAACACGTTGCGGTCCTGGTTCACCATGCGCTCGCAGTCGCGGCGCAGCACGCCCTTGCGCTGCAGGCGGCGGTACAGGAAGTCGGTGTAGCGGCGGTTGGCGTCGGACAGGCGCGCGTTGTGGATCTCCAGGTCCGTCACCGCGTGCTGGCCCATGCCGGCGAGGCGGTCCTTGATCACCTCCTCGCGGCCGATCAGCACGGGGATGCCGTAGCCGGCGGCGCGGAAGGCCAGGGCCGCGCGGATCGTCCGCTCCTCCTCGCCCTCGGCGAAGACGACGCGGCGCGGGTTGGAACGCACCTTGTCGAGGATCAGCTCCAGCGAATCGGCGGTCGGGTCCAGGCGGGTGCGCAGGTTGTTGCGGTAGCCGGTCATGTCGACGATCGGCTTGCGCGCCACGCCGCTCTCCATGGCGGCCTGGGCGACGGCGGCCGGCACGGTGACGATCAGGCGCGGGTCGAAGGGCACCGGGATGATGTAGTCGGGGCCGTAGCGCAGGCGGCGGCCGGAGTAGGCGGCGTCCACCTCGTCCGGCACGTCCTCGCGCGCCAATGCTGCCAGCGCCTTGGCGGCGGCGACCTTCATCGCCTCGTTGATGGTGGTGGCGCGCACGTCCAGCGCCCCGCGGAACAGGTAGGGGAAGCCCAGGACGTTGTTGACCTGGTTCGGGTAGTCGGACCGGCCGGTGGCGACGATGGCGTCGGGGCGCACGGCCTTCGCCTCCTCCGGCGTGATCTCCGGATCCGGGTTGGCCAGCGCGAAGATGATGGGCTTGGGCGCCATCGACTTCACCATCTCCGGCGTCATGGCGCCCTTGGCCGACAGGCCGACGAACACGTCCGAACCGGCCACCGCGTCGGCCAGCGACCGGTTGTCGGTCTCCACCGCGAAGGCCGACTTCCACTGGTTCATGCCCTCGGTCCGGCCGCGGTAGACCACGCCCTTGGTGTCGCACAGCGTGATGTTCTCGCGCGGCACGCCCATGACGGTGAACAGCTCGGCGCAGGCGATGCCCGCGGCACCGGCGCCGTTCACCACCATCTTCACGTCCTTGATGTTGCGCCCGGTGATGTCGCAGGCGTTGATCAGGCCGGCGGCGGCGATGATGGCGGTGCCGTGCTGGTCGTCGTGGAAGACCGGGATGTCCAGCAGCTCGCGCAGCCGCTCCTCGATGATGAAGCAGTCCGGCGCCTTGATGTCCTCCAGGTTGATGCCGCCGAAGCTGGGGCCGAGGAAGCGCACGCAGTTGACGAACTCGTCCACGTTCTTGGTGTCGACCTCCAGGTCGATGCCGTCGACGTCGGCGAAGCGCTTGAAGAGGACCGCCTTGCCCTCCATCACCGGCTTGCCGGCCAGCGCACCCAGGTCGCCCAGGCCCAGCACCGCCGTGCCGTTGGAGATGATGGCGACGATGTTCCCCTTGGCCGTGTAGTCGTAGGCCAGCGACGGGTCCTCGGCGATGCGCAGGCAGGGGGCCGCCACGCCCGGCGAATAGGCCAGCGCCAGGTCGCGCTGGGTGGTCAGCGGCTTGGTGGGCGTGATCTCCAGCTTGCCGGGGCGGCCGCTGGAATGCAGCAGGAGGGCTTCTTCGTCGGTGACGCGCTTGTTGGTGTCGTTCTCGGCCATGGGGTCGGGTCCTTGGGGTCTGACGCCCTGCCGGTTCTGGGTGGGGCCGGCTTCGGGTGGGCGGCGATGTTAGGACCTCAAGCGTAACGGGACAACACTTGATGATGGGCTTCACGCAACAAAGGGTCCCGGTGCGCTGCCGATGCGACAGGTTCGATGCGCGTGGCGAACAATTACGATGCTATCGAACGCGCCCCACCATCACGCCGGTCACCCCGCCGATCGAGCACCGCGTCGGTCAGCGCCGCCGCCGCCCACATGGCGGTCAGCGCCACCCAGGCGGTCAGCGCGAAGATGGCGCCGTTGGTGACGCCCGCCCCCACCGCGCAGCCGCCGGCCAGCATGCCGCCGAATCCCATCAGCACCGCGCCCGACACCGAGCGGCGCATGCTGGTCGCCCCCTGGAACCCCTCCAGCTTCAGCTCCCCCGCCAGTGCTGCGGCAAGGAAGGAGCCGAGGAACACGCCCGGCACCACGCCGACGTCGAAGTCCAGGATGTTGCCGGGCGGGCTGAGGAACAGCATCAGCGTCTCCGCCGAGGCGCCGGTGAAGGCCAGGCTCTTCACCGTGACCGGGCCGAAGGACTGGGACGCGACGGCGAAGGTGCACCACCAGCCCGCCGCCACCGTGGCCCCCACCCCCACGGCGCCGGCCCAGCCCCACGCCGGCACTCGGTTGCGCACGCCCAGCCAGACCGCCACCGCCACGAACAGCAGCCCCAGCGCCGGCCCGCCGCCGGGTCCGAGCCCCGCGAGCGTCAGCAGGTTCAGCGCCTTGGCGTCCGCCACCGTCCACAGCCCGGCCAGCGCGTCGCGCGCCGGGGCCAGCAGCCCGCGCAGCGACGCCTGCGCCGTCACCGCGAAGACGAGGCCGTTCAGCAGGGCCCGCAGGTTGCCGTTGGCCGACAGCACCAGCAGCCGGCTGGCGCAGCCGCGCGACAGGATCATGCCGGCGCCGAACAGCGTGCCGCCGATCAGCGCCCCCGACAGGCTGCCCCGCGTGGCGAGCAGCCGCGCCTCCGACACGTCCAGCAGCCCGGCGGCGATCAGCCCCTGCGTGCCGGCCACCGCCGAGGAGAAGGCCAGCAGCCACACCGCCACCTTCGGCCCCAGCGATCCATGCGCGAACTCGATGACGGCCGAGCGCAGGCAGAATCGGCTGCGCTGCGCGAAGATGCCGAACAGCAGGCCGATGACCAGCCCGCCGGCGGCGGTGGTGGCACTCTCCCCGAAACGGTCGAGAATCGGCGTCAGGTCCATGGCGCTGCGCTGCCGGATGGTTGGGCCGGATGGTTGGGCGGGCGCAGGGTAGGCTGATATTCGGCTTTGCTAAATGAGGTGAATCAAATGCTGCCGCTCCGACGTTGGGTTTTCGCTGGCGCTCAACCCAACCTACCCTTCAGCCGTAGGTTGGGTTGAGGCGAAGCCGAAAACCCAACGCCGCACTGCGGCTTTGCGCAAGCCCGCCGTGCCGGGCGGGCATGGCTGCGTTGCTTCGCAGGTGCGGGACGCTCCGCTACAGTGGCTGCGGAAATCGGTTTCACCCACCCGGAGCATCCCCCTTGTCCCGGACCGGCACAACGACGTCCGACGAGCGCCGCATCGTGCTGGTGATCGCGGCGGTGCAGTTCATCAACGTCCTCGACTTCATGATGGTGATGCCGCTGGGGCCGGACTTCGCGGCGGCGCTGGGGTTCGCGCCGTCGCACGTCGGCTACGTCGGCGGCAGCTACACGCTGGCGGCGGCGGTCGCCGGGCTGGCGGGCTCGCTGTTCCTCGACCGCTTCGACCGGCGCACGGCGCTGGCGGTGACGCTGGCCGGGCTGGTGGCGGCGACGGCGCTGGGCGGGCTGGCGGTCGACCTGCCGACGCTGTTGGCGACGCGCGTGCTGGCCGGGCTGTTCGGCGGGCCGGCGGTGGCGCTGGGCATCGCGCTGGTGGCCGACTGCGTGGCGCCGGAACGGCGCGGGCGCGCCATGGGCGTGGTGATGGGGACCTTCTCGCTGGCCGCCGTGCTGGGCCTGCCGATCGGGCTGGAACTGGCGCGGCTGGGCGGCTGGCGGCTGCCGTTCTTCGCGGTGGCGGGTCTGGCGGCCGTGGTGGTCGTGGCGGCCATGGCCATCCTGCCGCCGCAGCGCGGGCACCTGTCGGAAGGGCCCGGGCCGGCGGTGCTGTCGCGCCTGGGCAGCCTGCTGGCGCGGCGCGCGGTGTGGCTGGCCTACGCCACGGCGGGGCTATTGCAGATGCAGGCCTTCGTGGTGATCCCCAACATCTCCGCCTACGTGCAGCACAACCTGGGTTACCCGCGCGACCAGCTGGGGCTGCTGTACATGGCGGGCGGGACGCTGACCTTCTTCGGCATGCGGGCGGCCGGGCGCATGGTGGACCGCTACGGCTCGGCGCCGGTGACGCTGGTCAACACGGTGCTGATGACGGCGGTGCTGTGGGCGGGCTTTCTCGACTACCGGGCGTGGATGCCGGTCCTGGTGATCTTCCCGCTGTTCATGCTGTGCAACGGCGCCCGCATGGTGGCGAACAGCGCCGTCTATTCCAAGGTGCCGCACCCGCAGGAGCGCGCCGGCTTCATGGCCCTGGTGTCGGCGGTGACGCACGTGGCGGCGGCCGCCGGCTCCTTCCTGTCGGCGCGGATCCTGGACACGCTGCCCGACGGGCGCCTGGGCAACGTGCCGGCCATGGCCTGGGTGGCGATCGCGCTGGGCTTCGCCGTGCCGCCGCTGATGTACTGGCTGGAGCGCGTGCTGCGGCCGGCCCCGCTGCCGCAGCCCGCGTCCCGGCCGCAGGTGGCGGACTAGGCTTCCTCCACGAACCTCCGGTACTGGTCGGATATCCCGGCCACCGCCGCCTCGACCATGCGGCGGCCGTGCTCCGGCCGGGCCAGCGAGGGGTCGGAGCCGATGCGGCCGTCCGGGTAGCGGCGGCGGAAGTCGCGCGCGTCGTGGAAGCCGCCGCTGGGCGCCACCTGCGGCGTCATCGGCGCGCTCTTGATCGCTTCCGGATAGGCGAACTGCGTGACCGACACCTCCGACGGCGTGGCGTGCGAGCCTTCCACGCCGGGGAACAGCTCGCGCGACAGGGCGCCCACCCCCGGCGCCTCCCACCAGTTGACCAGCGCGCAGCGCACGTCGGGCGCGTTCGCCCCCTTCTGCGCGCGCAGCTCGGCGTAGACCTCGTAGAAGGCGGCGCGGATGGTGGGCACGTTGCCGCCGTGGCCGTTGATGAAGAAGAAGCGCTCGAACCCATGCTCGGCCAGCGAGGCGACGTAGTCGCGGATCACCGCCAGCAGGGTCGAGGGCTTCAGCGTCATGGAGCCGGGGAACTCCATATGGTGCACGGCCATGCCCACCGGAATGGTGGGCCCGACCATGGCGCCGGCCGCGGCACCCACCTCGCGGCCGATCACCTCGGCGCAGATGGCGTCGGTGCCGATCAGGCCGTTCGGCCCGTGCTGCTCGGTGGAACCGATGGGCATGACGATGCCCTTGGAGTTCTTCAGATAGGCCTCGACCTCGGCCCAGGTGCACAGGTGGAGAAGCACGGGTCTCAATCCCTCGTTCCGTTCGTTGGGAAGAGAGAATAGGGCATCCGCGCGCTTCGCCCAATCAGCCGTCGGTCAGCGGCACCCCGTCAGCGGCACGGGGTCAGCAGCACTCCACCTCCAGCTTGTGCAGCATGGCCAAACCCTCCTCGTCGCCGTGCTCCTCGAACAGCTCCTCGAAGTAATAGGTGTGGGAGCAGGCCAGGCACAGCTCGTCCGACTGGCGGGCGTAGGGTTGTGCGGCCTCGGCCAGACGCACCTTGAACTTCTCCCAGAAGGGGTTGGTCTTGGCCGGGTCGCTGATGTGCATCAGCACGCGCTCGATCACGGCGCGGTTGTTGGCCTCGCAGTCGATGCCGCGGAAGGAGACGTAGCGGTCGGCGGTGGCTTGGTCGGACATGGTGGGTCTCGGCGCTGGGAGGGGGCGGGACGCTCCTCTATCGCCAGGGCGTGCGCCCGCCCGCAACGGCCGGTGCGCGAGCAGCCGCATGCGGGCACGAACGGCGCCCCCGATGCACGAACGGCGGCACGAACGGCGGTGCCTACAGCGCCAGCCGCTTCTTCAGCGCGTCGATGCGCCCGCGGCTGACCGGGACGCGCGGGGCGCCGGGCGCGGCCATGACGAAGGCGGCGCGGTCGCCGACGCGCTCGATGGCCTGGGCGAAGCGCAGGTTGACGATGTAGCCGCGGTGCGCGCGCACGAAGTGCCGCCCGTCCAGCCGCGATTCCAGGTCGGACAGCGACAGCGTGCATAGGAAGTCGCCCCCGGCCGTGTGGACGCGGGCATAGTGGCCGTCGGCGCGCAGGTACACCGCCTCCGCCGGGTCGATCAGCGCCACTCCCTGGCGCGTCGCCACCGGCAGCTTGACCAGCGGCTCCGCCGCGTCGGGCTCGGGTGCCGTGGTCGTCGGGGCGCCGGGGTCGAACAGCATCAGCGCGGTGGCGGTGGCCCCGTTCCACGGCAGGCTGGTCGCCCGCACCACCGTCACCCGGCCGGGCAGGGCCACGACCATGGAGGTGGCCGACGGCGGCGCCTCCGGCTCCCCGGCGGCGTTCAGCAGCAACTCCACCTTGGGCCGGCTGGCCGGGTTGTGCAGGTCGAGGATGTGGGCGCCGACCAGGGCGCCGGCGTCGCCGCCCAGCAGCCGCGCCGCCGTGCCGTTGAGCGAGAGGATGCGCCGCCCCGCGTCGAGGATGATGAGGCCCACGTCCATGCGCTGGAGCTGGTATTCCATCGCGCTCCCGCCCTGCGTTCCACCGGCGCCGCGCGCCGGCATGCCGGAACTATAGCGGGTTGTTTGTGCGGTGCGGAAGCGCGGAGCGCCAGTGCGCCGCCGACGTGTGTGGGGAGGAAACGGCGTTTTTGGCCACAGATGAACACCGATGGACACAGATGAAGGGGATTGGCTGCTCACCAGCGGCGTCGTGCGGCCATCTGTGTTCATCTGTGTGCATCTGTGGCCTTTCCCGCCCCCAACGCGCACCGCTGGCAAAATGGCGAAGCCGACCATACAATAGCGTGCATTTCTCCAAAAGGGGCAGCGGCGTGGTTGCGCGGATCAACACGGTGGCGTTCCAGGGCATCGAGGTCATGGACATCGACGTCCAGGTGCAGATGTCCAGCGGCATCGTCGCCTTCACCATCGTCGGCCTGCCCGACAAGGCGGTGGGCGAGAGCCGGGAGCGGGTGCGCTCCGCCCTGCACGCGCTGGGGCTGTCGCTGCCGGCCAAGCGGATCGTCGTCAACCTGGCGCCGGCCGACGTGCTGAAGGAAGGCTCGCACTTCGACCTGCCCATCGCGCTCGGCCTGCTCACCGTCATGGGCGTGCTGCCGGACATGGAGATGCAGCGCTACTGCGCGCTGGGCGAACTGGCGCTGGACGGGGCGCTGACGCCGGTGGCCGGCGTGCTGCCGGCGGCCATCAACGCGCTGGCCAACGACCGCGGCCTGATCGTGCCGGAGGCCTGCGGCGGCGAGGCGGCGTGGGCCGGTGCGGAGCTGGACGTGCTGGCGCCCGGCAACCTCTTGTCCCTGGTCAACCATTTCAAGGGCACGCAGGTGCTCTCCCCGCCCAAGCCGCGCCTGCAGGAGGAGGCGGGCGCGCCGCCCGACCTGCGCGACGTGAAGGGCAACGAGACGGCCAAGCGGGCGCTGGAGGTGGCGGCGGCGGGCTCGCACAACCTGCTGATGATCGGGCCGCCGGGGTCGGGCAAGTCGATGCTGGCCGCACGGCTGCCGGGCCTGCTGCCGCCGCTCGACCCGGCGGAGGCGTTGGAGGTGTCGATGATCCACAGCGTCGCCGGCCTGCTGGAGGACGGACGGCTGCTGCGCACCCGGCCGTTCCGCTCCCCGCACCAGAGCGCCAGCCTGCCGGCCCTGGTCGGCGGTGGCACGCGCGCGAAGCCGGGCGAGATCTCGCTCGCCCACATGGGCGTGCTGTTCCTCGACGAACTCCCCGAATTCGCCCGCCCGACGCTGGAGGCGTTGCGCCAGCCGCTGGAGACCGGGCGGGCGGTGGTGTCGCGCGTCAACGCGCACGTCACCTATCCCGCGCGCGTCCAGCTGGTCGCCGCCATGAACCCGTGCCGCTGCGGGCACCTGGATGACCCGTCGCTGGCCTGCGCCCGCGCGCCGAAGTGCGCGGCCGACTACCAGTCGAAGATCTCCGGCCCGCTGTTCGACCGCATCGACCTGCACATCGACGTGCCGGCCGTCAGCCCCGCCGACCTCAGCCTGCCGCCGGCCGCCGAGGGCAGCGCCGAGGTCGCCGCCCGCGTGGCGGTGGCCCGCGCCATCCAGGCCGAGCGCTACGCCGCGCTCGCCAAGCCCGGTGCCAAGGCCGGAGACGGGCGCCCGCCGGTGCGCTGCAACGCCGACGCCGACGGCGAACTGCTGGAGCACGTGGCCGCCCCCGACCAGTCCGGCCGCGCCCTGCTGACCGAAGCGGCGGAGCGCCTGAAGCTGTCGGCGCGCGGCTACCACCGCGTCATGCGCGTGGCGCGCACGCTGGCCGACCTCGCCGGGGTGGACGGTGTCCGCCGCGTGCACGTGGCCGAGGCGCTCAGCTACCGTCGGATCGCGCCGGGGCGCTGACCGGCTCGGCGGCCGGCGCCGTGGGCGGCGGGGCATCCTCGTCCGCCTCGGTCACGGCCTTGTTGACGGGACAACTGGCCAGCGACGGGCCGGTGACGACGTCGAAATCGAAATCCAGCATGGAACAACCTCCTGGTTTGTCGGAGGCCGTCTCAGCCCTGGCGGGGTATGGGGGTTCCGATCGATGCCCGGAAAACACAAAAGCCGCCTTGGCTGGGGCGGCTTCGGGTCTGCATCGGGGTGCGCGATTCCTTAAGCCGCCGGGATGTACCAGCGGTACCAAAATCGCCCCGTGAGGGCGGCGGCGGGAATCGACACGTTCGTCATGGGCGGGACTGTACCCGTCGTACGCCGCCGCCGCAAGACCGTTCGTGGGCGTGCGGCCGGCATTTCGCGCTTCGCGGATCGACGGGGACGTCGTCCGGCGAAGGAAACCGGGCTTTTCGCGAACGGCGGCTGGAGCGGCCCGCCACCATCGGGACTCTGGCGGACAACCGCTCCCTGCCGAAGGTCCCGCCATGAAACTCGCCACACCCCTGCGCATCGTCATCGGCTTCTCGCCGTGGATCCTGTTCGGAAGCCTGCTGCCGGCCGGCAGCGTGCTGGCCGGCGCGGCGGCCCTGGCCGCAAGCCTCGCGCTGTGCGTCGTCGATCGCCTGCGTGGCTCGCTGAAGGCGCCGGAGCTGGTGGCCGCCGCCTTCTTCGCCGCCCTGGTGGCGGCCGAGACCGCCGGCTGGACGGGACCGCGCGGCCACCTCGGCCTGCTCGTGCATCTGGCGCTGGCGGCCATGGCGTTCGGCAGCCTGGCGGCGGGCAGCCCCTTCACGCTGCAGTACGCCCGCGAGGACTGGCCCCGGGAGTACTGGGAACTCCCGCAGTTCGTCGCGGTCAACCGCGCCGTGACCGCCGTGTGGGGCGTGCTGTTCCTGGCCGGTGCGGTGGCGTTCGGCCTGTTGCCGGGGGCGTGGGCGGCGCCGGTGTCGGTCGTCGCCACCGTGGCAGGCATCGCGGTGAACGCCCGCGGCCCGGCCTTCCTCGCCGACCGCGCCATGCGGCGGATCCTGGCGGCGCGGGAGCCCTACGACTGGCCGGCCCCGGCGGTGATCGGCGCCCGCGAGGGCGACGGGCGGGACGTGGTCGTCGTCGGCGCCGGCATCGGCGGGCTGACGGCGGCGGCGCTGCTGGCGGCGTCCGGGGCGCGCGTCACCGTGCTGGAGGCGCACGACCGACCCGGCGGCTTCTGTTCCTCGTGGGAGCGCAAGGTGCGCGGGGCCGACGGTCGGACCGGGCGCTTTGTCTTCGACGCCGGCGTGCACGACATCAGCGGCGCCCATCCGGGCGGGCCGATCGGCCACCTGCTGCGCACCGTGGGGGTGGAGGAGCGCGTCACGTGGCTGCCGGTCGACCGCGGCGTGCTGGCCGACGGGCGCTATCGGCGCCTGCCCGACGATGCGGACGGGCTGGCCGCGATGCTGGCCGCCGAGTTTCCGGGCAGCGCCGCCGGGGTCGCGGCCTTCCTGGCGGAGATGCGCGGGATCCACCGCGACCTCTACCGTGGCTGCGCCGAGCGCGGCCTGCCCTACATCCCCGACACGATGGAGGCGATGCGCACCTATCCCACCACCTGTCCGCACGCTGCCCGTTGGCGGGAGACCAGCTTCGTTGCGATGCTGGAACGGTTTGTCCCGGATCCCGGCGCGCGTCGTCTGCTGTCCAGCCTGACGGGGTACCTGTCGGACCGGCCGGAGCAACTGACCGCCATGCAGATGGCGCCGATCTTCGGCTACTGGTTCGAGGGCGGGCGCTACCCGCGGGGTGGCTCGCAACGGCTGGCCGACGCGCTGGTCGATGCGGTGCGGGAGAACGGGGGCGAGGTGCTGCTGCGCACCGCCGTCCGGCGCATCCAGGTCGAGCAGGGGGCCGTGACAGGGGTGGAAACGGCGGACGGGCGGCTCCGGCGCGCGCCCTGGGTGATCTCCAACGCCGACGTGCGGCGCACCATGCTCGACCTCGTCGGCGCCGAGCACCTGCCGGTGGCCTATGCGGCGCAAGCGGCGGCGCTGCGCCCGACGACCTCGGCCTTCATGGTGACGCTGGGCCTCGATATCGTGCCGGACCTGCCGATGCTGTCCTTCGTGCTGGATGAGCCGCGCGTCGGTATCGCCGTGCCGTCGCTCATCGATCCCGCCCACGCCCCGCCGGGTTGCGCGTCGGTCGAACTGCTGCGGCTGGCGCCGGCCGGGGGAGGCTGGGACCGCGAGGCCCCCGGCTACCGGGAGCGCAAGCGGCGGGAGGGCGACGCGCTGATCGCCGCCGCGGCGCGGGTCATTCCGGATCTGGAACGGCATATCATCCACAGGCAGGACGCCACGGCGGCCACCTTCGCGCGCTACGCGCACGTCACGGACGGGGCGATCTACGGCTGTGAACCGCCGCAGTCACGCAAGACGCCGGTGCGCGGCCTGTGCCTTGCCGGCAGCGGCGCCTTTCCGGGGCCGGGCGTGGAGGCCTGCGTGATTTCCGGCCGTCTGGCGGCGGAGGCGGTCATGGGGCCGGCGCTGGGCGCCCGTCCGGCGGCGGTGCGGGTCCCCGCGCTCGCTTTGCCGGTGATGGAGGCGGTGCCGGCTTTGCCGGCGAGGAAAGCGGTGTGACCGTTTGGGTTTTCGCTGCGCTCAACCCAACGTTGGCTCACTGCGTGACGAATCTCGGCGGGCGCTGGGCGCTGCGGCACGCGCGCACCGCCGCCGGGTCGGGGGTGTCGAGGAACGCGGCGGCGGTGTCGAGCGCGCAGGCGTCGCCCGCCGTCACCACGTGGCCGGCGGCGCGGAACACCATGTGGTGGCTGGTCGGCAGGGTGAAGGCGGCGCGCTCGCCCCATTCCGGCGGCGTCACCGGGTCGTAGGCGCCGGACAGCAGCAGGACCGGCAGCGGGCTGGCCACCGGCAGCCGTTCGATCGCCTCGCGCGCACCGGCCGGCCACAGGGAGCAGGCCCGCCGGCCGGGGTCGTCGGCGGAGGTGGTGGCCGGGGCGGCCCACGACCAGCGGCGGTGGTCGGCGGCGATGCGCGCGGGGTCGGCGGCGTTCACGGTCTCCCGGCATTCGATGGAGAAGGCCATGCCCTCCGCCGTGTCGGGGTCGCCCAGCCACGGGTTGGGCGCGTTGCGGGCAAGGCGGAAGAGCCGGCCACGCGTGGCCGCGTCCACCGTCTGCGGCAGGCGGGCCAGCGACTCGCCGTCGGCCATCGCCTCCAGCACCGCGGCGACGGCGGCGCGGCCGTCGAGCCGGACGGTGAGCGGCACCATGGGGTCGCCCACCGCCACTTCCGTCGGCGTCTCGTCCAGTTTGGCGATCAGGCGGCGGAAGCGCGCCTCCAGATCGGGGAAGGCGGCGCGGCAGGAGCGGCTGCCGGTGCAGTCGTCGAACAGCCGCTTCAGCGCCCGGTGGGACAGCCACGCCTCCTCCTCCCGCGCGTTGACGTCGGGCGGGTAGACGGCGTCCAGCACGGTGGCGCGCACCCGCCCGCCGTGCCGGCGCAGCACCTCCAGCGCCACCCGCGTGCCGTAGGAGATGGCGAACAGGTTGACGCGCGGCGCGCCCAGCGCCGCCGCCAGGTCGGCGACGTCGTCGGCGATGGCCGGGGTGGAGAAGGCGGCCATGTCGACCCCCGCCGCCTGGAGGCGCTGGGCGCAGGCGCGGATCGCCGCCTCCTCCGCCGCGCGGCGCCGGGCGGGCGGCGCCGGGCGCGGCTCGGGCGCCGCCAGCGCGTCCAGTTCCGGGCAGTTGGTGTCAGGCTCGGCGCGGCCGACGCCGCGCTGGTCGAACAGCACGAAGTCGCGGGTGCGGCGGAACGGGGCCGACAGCTCCCACCAGCTCTCCAGGCGCTCCTCCGCCGGCTCCTCCGTGCCGAAGACGGAGGCGCCGGGGCCGCCCTCGATGTAGATCACCGGGTCGGGGGCGGGCGTGGCGGCGGTGCTGCGCAGCACCGCCACGGGCAGGCGCAGCAGGCGCGACGACGGCCGGTCGCGCCGCTCCGGCACCAGCAGGGTGCCGCAGGACGCCGCCTCGCCGTCGGGCGGGGTGAACCAGCACGGACCCGGCGCGAATCGGCCCTCGGCCGCCGCCGCGGGGACGGCGGGCGGGGCGGCGAGCAGGCCGGCGAGCAGGCCGGCGAGCAGCGGCGCGGCCGGCAGGCCCAGGCGGAGTGCGGGCAGGCGCAAGGCGGTTCCGGGGAGCGGAGGGTGCGACGGGACCTTGATGACGCAGCGCAACGGGCTTGTCCAGGATCGTTGCCGTTCAGCCACAGCGTGGCGCAAATGGTGTGGCCGGCTTGACACGAAGCATCCTATAGCGGATGTTTTGCGCCTCTGCAAACCATGGAGATTCCCATGCCCGGCCTGTGGCACACCCTGTTGTCGCGGTGGCTCGAACCGCGCGGCGCGCCCGACGTTTCCCACCTCTCCGAACACCTGCTGCGCGACGTCGGCCTTGCCGAGGCGGCGGACGCCCCTCTTGCGGCCGAATCCATCCGCGGACGGAACTTTTCGGGTCCGCGGACATTTTGCACCTTGCGTCCGTATTACTGACCGGCGATACCTGAAGCCTCGCCGTTCCATCAACCCACCCAATCCAACCACGCCATCCAACCGCGGAGGTCCGTCATGAAACTCGTCGTTCCCAATACCCGAATCCGCCGAGCTCGCCCCACCACCATGCGACATGACCATTGGTGCGTATGCGAGAGCCCAAGCAGCGAATTTCGGATATCGAGGGGATCCCATGAGCGTGTTTCTCGGCCTGTGCGGTCATAACGTCTTCGTCGAACACGCCCGCTGGGCGAACCCGGACGGTTTCTTCGACCTCCGGCGGGAAAACGGGGAATTCGTCGTATGGCTTGGACGCCTGAACATCATCTACACGCCGGCCCGGTGGGCACCGCCCGCGCGGCCCGGACGGTCGAGGGGGCTCGCTGATGCCGGCCCGCACCCGCCATGACGCGGTGGCGACCGTAACCCGTGTGCTCGAGGCGTTCCGCTCGCTCGACCCCGACCTGCCGATCCAATACGCGCTGTCCTTCCTGACCATCGCGCAGAACGAAGGCATTTCGATCGGCGAGCTTGCGGAACGCCTGGGCATCGCCCAATCCTCCGCCTCGCGCAACGTCGCGGCGCTCAGCCGCTGGCATTCCTTCGGCAAGGCCGGCCTCGACCTCGTGCAGTCGCAGGAAGACCCGCGCGAACGCCGCCGCAAGATCGTCACCCTCACCGAAAACGGCCGCGCTTTCCTCGAGTCGCTGCGCACCATCGTCAGCGCCGACGCGCCCACTCCGGCCGCCCCCGAACTGCGCCGCGCCAAGAGCGCCTGAGCGCGTTTCCTGCCGACGTTGGGTTTTCGGCTTTGCCTCAACCCAACCTACGCGGGACGTTCCAGTAGGTTGGGTTCAGCGCCAGCGCAAACCCAACGTCAGCATGCCCTACACCCCCGGACACCTCCGTCAGGCAGAGGAACCGCTGCCCGGCGCACGCCGTTGCTTACCGTCTTGGAACAGGAGGCGCGGCGATGGCTGATGCACTTCCCCCGGAAAGCGGCGAGCGCGACGCGCTGTGGCGCATCCACCGCCTGGAGGCCCCGACCTTCACCGACATCACCAACGGGGTCTTCTTCGGCCTGCTGTGGCTGGCCGTTCTGTGGGCGCCGATGTTCGTCAGTGTGCTGCTAGGCTGAGATACCGCCCAGGCCCTGGCCCAACCCCTGGCCCAACCCCTGGCGCAGCACGTCGACCAGCACGCGCACGCCCAGCTCCAGCCGGTCCAGCGGCAGGCCGGTGCGGCCGGGCTGGCCGGCCACCTGCTCGGGCAGGGGCGGCACGTGCAGGAACGCCATGGGCAGGTCCAGGCCCCGCGTCTCGATGGTGTGGCGGGCGCGGTAGTAGAGGTGGTTGCACACGAATCCGCCCGCATGGTCGCTCATGCCCACCGGCAGGCCGGCGGCGGCCAGCGTGCGCAGCATCAGCTGGACCGGGATGCCGGTGCCATAGGCGGTGGGCCCGCCCTCGACGATCGCCGCGTCCTCGCGCACCACGCCGGCGTTGTCGGCCTGCTCGTTCTCGTCGCGGTTCCAGGCCAGCCGTTCGATCAGCACCGACTCGGTGCGAAAGGCGAGGCCGAAGCTGAGCGCCGCGGCCGGCGCGTGTTCGTCCAGCAACGCCGCGAAGGCTTCGCCGCAGGCGTCGTATTCGACCGGCAGCACGGCGGCGACCACCCCGTCCGCCCCGGCCAGCCGTTCCATCAGCAGCGACGTCGGGTTGACGCCGTGCGGGCCGAACGGCTGGAAGCCAGTGAGGAGGATGGGGGCGGTCATCGGTGCATCATGGCATGCCGGCTTACGGGCGCAACAGGCTCGTAACGCGCCCTACGGGCGCAACAGGCCCGTGATGCGCCCTACGGGCGCAGGAGGCCGATGATGTCCTTGATCTCGTCCAGGTGCGTCTGGCCGATGGCCGCCGCGCGCTCGCCGCCCTTGCGCAGGATGCGGTCGATCTCCGCCTTGTCGGCCAGCAGCTCGTTCATCCGCTTGGTGATCGGCGACAGGTGCGCCACCGCGGCGTCCAGCAGCGCCGTCTTGAACTGCGAGAACTGGTTGCCGGCGAAGCGCTGGATCGCCTGCTCGCGCGTCTCGCCCGACAGGGCCGCGTAGATGGTGACCAGGTTGTCGGCCTCCGGGCGCTTCTCCAGGTCTTCCAGGTTGTCGGGCAGCGGCTCGGGATCGGTCTTCGCCTTGCGGATCTTCTGGGCGATGGTGTCGGCGTCGTCCGTCATGTTGATGCGGCTGTACTCGGACTCGTCCGACTTGCTCATCTTCTTGGTGCCGTCGCGCAGGCTCATGACGCGCGTCGCCTCGCCCAGGATCTGCGGCTCGGGCAGGGGGAAGTACTCGACGCCGTAGCGGCGGTTGAAGGCGCCGGCGATGTCGCGCGACAGCTCCAGGTGCTGCTTCTGGTCCTCGCCCACCGGCACGTGGGTGGCCTTGTACAGCAGGATGTCGGCGGCCATCAGCACGGGGTAGGAGTACAGGCCCAGGTTGGCCATGTCGCGCTGCTTGCCGGCCTTCTCCTTGAACTGCGTCATGCGGTTCAGCCAGCCCAGCGGCGTGTGGCAGGACAGGATCCAGGCCAGCTCCGAGTGCTGCGACACGAAGGACTGGTTGAACAGGATGTTCTTTTCCGGGTCGATACCGGCGGCGATGTAGGCGGCCGTCACCTCGCGGATGTTGTTGCGCAGGACGTCCGGCTCCTGGTCGATGGTCAGCGCGTGCAGGTCGACGACGCAGAAGATGCATTCGTATTCGTTCTGCAGGGCCACCCAGTTGCGCAGCGCGCCCAGGTAATTGCCGAGGTGCAATTGACGGGTCGGCTGCATGCCGGAGAAGATGCGGTTCACGGGTGGCCCCTCTCGCTGAGCTTGATAACGAACGCCGGGAAGGCCGGTTTTATGGACGCTCGCACCCGGCCGGGTCAAGACGGCCGGTTGACAGGGACGGGGGGCGGGATGATGATCCGACGGATCGAATGCGCCGGATTGGTCAGGATCTCCCCATGAAGCCCCAGAAGATCACCGCAGCGTCCGCATTCAGGACCCGTTCGGTCGAGCGGGTGGAGGTCTCCGGCGTTCCGGTCAAGAAGGCCAGTCCCGACCAGCAGAAGGCCGCCCGCCGGCTGTTCGTCAAACTGAGCGCCAACGCCGCCGCCAGCGGGTGGAAGCCGTACAAGGCGTCCTGACGCGGATGCCGTATCTCGACCTTCCGATTTCGGGCCTGTCGCGGTCGCCGGCCTGCGATAAGGAAACCACCCAGGACTTCATCGACAAGCGCGCCCGGCTGACGCCCGAGCAAAGCGCGGCCGTCGAGCGGCTGGTGGAGTCGTTCAACACCCGGCCGGGCACCGCAGGCGATATCGAGCTTCCCGGCACGGTCATCGGCACCGCCCACGCCCGTATCCGGGGCGGCGTCTATGTGCTGTACCAGCAGTTCGCCCAGCATGGGGAGACGAAGGTGCTGATCAAGCTGTGGTACTGCGGCGTCTACGACGTTCCACCGGGGAGCGGGCGCTTCGATTTCCAGAACGAGTGCGACGAGGAAGAGGACGGCGCGTAGCCGTTCCCTACGCCACCCGCTCCCGCCGCGCGAACGCCTTCAGGTCGGCCAGATCGGCACCACCCAGCGCGTGCGCCAGGGCGAAGAACACCGCGCCGCCGCCGCCGACCAGCAGCGCCAGCGCGCCGAAGCGCACCGCCGTGGCGCCGTCCGCCAGCCAGGGCGCCAGCACCGCCGATCCGGCGGCCAGCGCGGTGCCCATGCCGATGGCGGCCAGCACGATGCGCGGCGCGCGGCGGCGCACGCGGGCGTCCAGCTCCAGGTGCCCCTGGCGATGCAGCGCGCGGGCCAGCAGGCCCAGGTTCAGCCACGCCGTCAGGCCCGTCGCCAGCGCGATCCCCACCTGCGCCAGCCACGGCAGCAGCACGATGCCCAGCGCCGCGTTGGCCAGCGTGACGACCACCGCCACGCGCACCGGCGTGTCGGTGTCCTGGCGTGCGAAGAAGGCGGCGCTGAACACCTTCGCCACCACGAAGGCGGGAATGCCGACGGCGTAGGCGGCCAGCGTCCAGGCGGTGGCGGCGGTCTCCGCCGCGCCGAAGGCGCCGCGCTCGAACAGCACGGCGATGATCGGGTGCCCGGCCACCACCAGCGCGGTGGCCGCCGGCAGGCCCAGAAGCAGGCTGAACTCCAGCGCCCGGCTGACGTCGTGGCGGATGGCCGCGTGGTCGCCGTCGGCGACGTGGCGGGCCAGCACCGGCAGCAGCGCCGTGCCGATGGCGATGCCGATGATGCCCAGCGGCATCTGGTTCAGCCGGTCCGCGTAATACAGGTACGACACCGCCCCGCTGGGCAGGAGCGAGGCCAGCACCACGTTGACGAACAGGTTGATCTGCATGACGCCGGCCCCCACCGCCCCCGGCGCCACCAGCCGGAACAGGCGGCGCACGGCCGGCGTCAGGCGCGGGCGCGGCACGTGCACGCTCAACCCCGCCGCCCGGCAGGCCCAGGCCATCCACACCAGCTGCACCACACCCGACAGCGTCACCGCCGCCGCCATGGCCATCCCCGGCTCCAGCCCCAGGCGCGGCGCCAGCAGCAGCGCCGCGATCAGCGTCAGGTTGAAGGCGATGGGGGCGGCGGCGAACGGGCCGAAGCGGTCGAAGGCGTTCAGCACGCCGCCCAGCAGCGCCACCAGCGACACCAGCATCAGGTAGGGAAAGGTCAGCCGCGCCATGGCGACGGCCATGTCGAACTTCGTCGGCTCGTCGGCGAAGCCGGGGGCCAGCGCGTGCATCAGCCACGGCATGCTCCACACCGCCAGCGCGGTGAAGGGGACCAGCACGGCCAGCAGCACCGCCAGCGCCTCCCCCGCGAAGGCCAGGGCGGCGGCGCGCCCCTCCTGCCGCAGGCGGGTGGCGAACAGCGGCACGAAGGCGACGCCGAAGGCCCCCTCGGCGAACAGGCGGCGGAAGAAGTTGGGCAGCTTCAGTGCCACGAAGAAGGCGTCGGCCACCGGCCCGGCGCCCAGCACGGCGGCCGTCAGGATGTCGCGGGCGAAGCCGGCCAGCCGGCTCAGCATGGTCAGGCCGCCCACGGTGGCGACGGATCGCGCGAAGCTCATGCCGTCCGCTATAGCCCGGCGCCCACGCCTTGGGAAGCAGACGAATGGGAAGCCGGCGGATGGGGCAAGCGGCGCGGGCATAGGCCACTTCATCCTCTCGTATCCGGCGGCCGGGACGCCTATGATGGTTTGGTGAATGAACGATCGGCCGCGCCCATGCCCATCCGCCTCGACCTCCGCGCCCTCGCCCCGCTTGCCACCGGGGCGCTCGCCGCCGTGGGCCTCGCCGTCGTGCTGGCGGCCGGGCAGGGCGGGCTGGCCTTCCACACGCTGGTCGAGCTGTTCGCGGCGGCCATCATGTTCGCCGCCTTCGCCGTCGCCTGGAACGCGCGGGCCTTCTCGGACAACGGGTTCCTCGGGCTGGTCGGCGTGGCGTGCCTGTCCGTCGGCATCCTCGACGTGCTGCACGCGCTGACCCTGCCGGGCGTCGGCGTGTTCCCCGACGAGGGCGGCAACATCACCAGCCAGCTGTGGCTGTCGGCGCGCGCGGTGGAGACCGGGGCGCTGCTGACGGCTGCGCTGGGCGCGCCGCGGCGCCTGGAGGGGCCGGGGGCGCTCCTCGCCTTCACGGCGGTGACGGTGGGGCTGATCGCCGCCATCCTCGGCTTCCAGGCCTTCCCCGACGCCTACCGGCCCGGCACCGGGCTGACGCCGTTCAAGATCGGCGCCGAACTGGCGTTCGTGGCGGTGAAGCTGGCCACCCTGGCGCTCGTCTGGCGCCGCCGCGCGGCGGTCGGCGAGGCGGTGGCGCGCGCCATCATCCTCTACCTGGCGCTGACCGCCGCGGCGGAGGTGGCGTTCTGCCTCTACGCGACGTTCCTGGAGACCATCCACGTCGTCGGGCACCTGCTGAAGGCGGCGGGGTTCTACGTGCTGTACCGCACGGCGGTGGCGCACACGCTGGCCGCCCCCTACCAGGTGCTGTTCCGCGACCTGCAGGCCGCCAACGAGCGGCTGGAGGAGCGGGTCGAGCAGCGCACCCGCATGCTGGCCGAGGCCGACCGCGCGCTGGCCGCCGAGATCGCCGAGCGCGAGCGGCTGCAGGTGCTGGAACGCGCGATCTTCCTGGGGGCCGAGCACATGATGATCGCCACCGCGGTGGACGGCACCATCCTCGACCTCAACCCGGCGGCGGAGCGCGGGCTGGGCTACCGCCGGGACGAGCTGGTGGGCAAGGCCACGCCGCTGGCCTTCCACGACCCGGACGAGGTGGCGCGCCGCGCCGCCGAGCTGGGGGCGGCGCTGGGGCGCGACGTGTCCGGCTTCGAGGCGCTGGTGGCCCCCGTGGAGGGCAGCCGCAAGGCGCAGCGGGAATGGACGTGGTACCGCCGCGACGGCGGCCGCTTCCCGGTGCTGGTGACGGTGACGCGCCTGCACGACCGCGACGGGCTGCTGATCGGCTACGTCGCCATCGCCGGCGATTTGACCGAGCTGGCGTCGCTGCGCGCCCAGGCGGAGCAGGCGTCGAACCGCCTGCTGGACGCCATCGACAGCATCTCCGAAGGGTTCGTGCTGTTCGACCGCGACGACCGCATCGTCCTGTGGAACCGCCGCCTGCGCGAACTGTACGCGCCCATGGCCGACCTCCTGGCGCCCGGCGCCCGGTTCGAGGAGGTGCTGCGCACCGGTGTCGCGCGCGGCCACTACGACCTGGGCGGGATGGAGGTGGACGAGTGGATCGGCGTCCAGCTCGCCCACCACCGCGACCCGGCCAGCCCGTGCGAACGGCGGCTGGCCGACGGCCGCTGGCTGCTGGTCAGCGAGCGGCGCACCAGCGACGGCGGCATCGTCAGCCTGCGCACCGACATCACCGCGCTGAAGCTGACCGAGGCCGCGCTGAAGGAGATCAACGCGCTGAACCGCGCGCTGCTGCGCGCCATCCCGCTGGCCGTCGTGGTCATCGACCAGGGCGGCCGGGTGCTGCTGTGGGAAGGGGCGGCGGAGCAGATCTTCGGCTGGCGCGCCGACGAGGTGCTGGGCGGCCCGCTGCCCTTCGTGCCGGCGGACGACGAGCCGGTGCGCGCCCGGCTGGTCGATCTGGTGATGCGCGGCCAGACCCTGCGCGAGCTGGAGGTGGTGCGCCGGCGCAAGGACGGCCGGCTGGTCGACCTGATGCTGTCGGCCGTGCCGGTGCGCGACGATGCCGGCCGCGTCATCGGCCTGATGAGCCTGATCGAGGACGTGACGGAACGCCGCCGCACCGAATCGGCGCTGCTCGACTCGGAGGAGCGGTTCCGCGCCCTGGTGCGCAACCTGCCGGGGCTGGTGTTCCGCCGCGTGCAGCGCACCGACGGGACCATCCGCTACGAATACGCCAGCGAGGGGTTCCGCACCATCTTCGGCCTGGACCCGGCCTCGCTGACCGGCGACCCGGACCGCTTCAAGCAGTTCATCCACCCCGAGGACCGCGATCGGGTCAGCGCCTGCCTCGCCGAGTCGGCGCGCACCATGAGCGCCGCCGACATCGAGTTCCGCGGCGTCACCATTGCCGGCGAGACGCGCTGGCTGCACAGCGTGTCGCAGCCGCGCCGCCGCGCGGCGGGGGAGATCGTGTGGGACGGCCTCGCCTTCGACGTGACCGAGCGAAAGCGCGCGGCCGAGCGCCAGCGCACGACGGAGAAGGCGCTGGAGATGTCGCAGCGCATGGAGGCGGTGGGCCAGCTGGCCGGCGGCATGGCGCACGAGTTCAACAACATGCTCGTCCCCATGATCGGGCTGGTCGAGCTGACCATGATGCAGCTGCCCGACGACTCGCGGCCCCGCCGCAACCTGCAGATCGCCATGGAGGCGGCGGACCGCGCCCGCCAGCTGGTGCGCCGCATCCTCACCTTCAGCCGCTACAGCCCGCAGAGCGGTGCGGCCTGGCCGCTGCGCCGCGCGGTGAACGAGGCGCTGCGCATCATCCGCACGGTGATCCCGTCCCCCGTCGTGGTGCGCGAGGAGATCGCCGCCGGCGAGCTGTGGACCGCCTGCGAGGACGGCGAGGTGCAGCAGGTCCTGCTCAACCTCACCTCCAACGCCGCCTACGCCATGATGCCCAGGGGGGGCGAGCTGACCATCGCGCTGGGCCCGGCCGACGGCGAACCGGACGGCGAGCTGCCGGCCACCCTGGACGCCGGCCGCCGCTACGCCCGGCTCAGCGTGCGCGACACCGGGGCGGGCATGAGCGAGGAGACCCGCGCCCGCATCTTCGAGCCGTTCTTCACCACCAAGCCGGTGGGCGAGGGGACCGGCATCGGGCTGGCCGTGGTGCACAGCATCGTCACCGCGCACGACGGCGCCATCGCGGTGGAGAGCGCGCCGGGGCAGGGCACCCGCTTCATCATCCACCTGCCGCTGCTGGACCCGGAACCGGCCGACGGCACACAGGCGGATGCCGTGGGCGCCTGAGGCCAAACGTCACGGCCCCGGCGTCGCCGGAATGCGGCTTGACTCCATACCGTCTTGCCCTGCCTATGGCGCCCAGGCGGACTGTGGGGCCGGTTCATGACCAAGGTTCTGGTGATCGACGACGAGGACATGGTGCGGCTGACGCTGTGCCAGATGCTGGAAGTCGCGGGCTATGAGGTGACGGAGGCGAGCGACGGCCGCAAGGGTGTCGCCATGCAGGCCGAGAGCCCGGCCGACATCGTCCTCACCGACATCCTGATGCCCGGCCAGGAAGGCATCGAGACCATCATCCAGCTCCGCCAGCTCAGCCCCGGCGTCAAGGTGATCGCCATTTCCGGCGGCGCGCGCGTCAACAACGTCGACCTGCTGGAGGTCGCGCGCACCATGGGCGCCGACGCGGTGCTCGCCAAGCCCTTCACCATGCGCGAGCTGATCGGCGCCCTGAACGATTGCCTCGGCAAAACCCCGGGTTAAGCCCCCGGCGGCAGTTGTCGTGTCACGCGCGCGTGTTGCGTTTCCTTGCCGGTGAAAATGATCGTCTGCCCAACGGGGCCGGCATCGGCCGGAACGACTTATGAAAAGTGGATGCTGGATTTTGCGGGCCGGATGGGCTACGTACCGACGTGACGTTTGCGTCACTGGGTGACTTATCGTGTCTGCGCATGTGCATGTGATCGTGGCCGACGACGAGATCCTCGTCGCGACCACCGTTGCCGACATCCTGGAGGAGGCCGGCTATCGGGTCACGGTGACGCACAACGGCCTGGAGGCCCTGGAGGCCGAGCAGCGCGACCCCGCCGACCTGCTGCTCACCGACCTGCGGATGCCGCGCCTTGACGGCATCGCGCTGATTGGCCGCATCCGTGCGCAACGCCCGGAACTGCCCATCGTGGTGATGACCGGATACAGCGAAAGCCTGCCGGTGACGGAGCCGGGACGGCTGGTCGTCCTGCGCAAGCCGTTCGCTCCGGACGCCGTGGTGGAGACCATCCGCTCCCTCCTGGGGCCGGCCTCGGGCCGCTAACCGCCCGGTCCCGCGCCGTCACCCTCATACCATAATATGTAAAGCGCCAATATTGGCGAAATGCTCCGAGTGTCGTACGATGGAGTCCTGAAGGCTCCATTGTGCGAGAAGCTTAGGGGTGAAAGTAATAGGCCTCATCATCACAGACGTGGCCGATCTTCCTGGGGAGATCTGCGTAGCGGGCTGGTGCGCGGAGGAGCGGCGCATGCTGCGCCCGCGTCTGGCGGTCCCCGGCGCCGGCTGGCCGGAGGAACTGGCCGGCCCGCATCTGTTCGAGATGGGGAACGTCGTCCGCCTGAAGACGGCGGATGCGCCGGAACCGGTGGTGGAGCGCGGGCCGCCCTTCGCGCGCGAGGACGTGGCCGTGGCCGCGGTGCCGGAACTGGTCGGCACGCTGGGGCGCTACCCGCTGCTGGCCGCCCTGCGGCCCAGCGAGTCGCCGTCGGTGGCCGCCCTGTTCGGCGCCGCGTTGTGCGACGACAGCCACGTGAGGGCGGGCGACGACGTCCCCTCGCTGGGCGCGGTGGAGGTGCGGGCCGGCGCCCAGATGGTCTTCGAGGACGCGCCGCACGGCGCCGTCTGCCGCTTCACCGACGCGGCCGAGGCGCCCTATGCGCTGCCCGTCGCCGGCCGTCCGCTGCGCCGCCTGCATGCGGAGCACGGGGTCGGCGCGCTGAACGATCTCGCCGCCGGGCACCGGCGGGCGCACATCCGCCTGGGCGCGCTTCCGCCCGACGCCGATGGCCGGGTGCCGATCGCGGTGACGAACATCCTGTTTTATTGACGGCTTTTATTGATGGCGGCGCCTCACGCCGTGCGGTCCGCCGGGGCCAGGAACGCCTCCACCAGCATAAGCCCGGTCAGCAGCGCCGCCCACACCGGGCCGGGGATCGCCGTGTCGGTGGTGATGGTGACGATCAGCCCCACCACGCCCGCCCACAGGATGGAGAAGAGCAGCCCGCCGCCGGCCGCCAGCGCGCGTGGCCGCTGCTCGACGCGCAGCATGTGGAACGACACCAGGCCGGGCGCCGTGATGGAGGCGGCCACGAGGAACTGCCCGAGAAGCGTGCCGAGGGTCATCGCCGGCTGGATCCAACTGAGGGTGGCGGGAACGTCGCGTCGTTCAGGCCCGAAGGGTATCGCGGGGCACGGCTGCCGCGCAACGCTCCTGGTATGACCATCCCTCGCGTCATCCGCGACTCGCGTCCGATCTTTTGTTAAGGTATCGAATTGATCGTGTGCGGGCATTGGGCAGGCGGGCGTGGCGTGATGCGCGGTGTGGTTCGGGGAATGGCCGGGGGGATGCTGCTGGCGCTGGCGCTGCTCGCCAGCCTGCCCGTGGCGGCCGCGCGCCTGACCATCGGGCTGGGCGGCGACGTGACGACGCTGGACCCGCACCACCACATCCTGGGTCCCAACAACACTGTGGCGATGCACGTCTTCGACGCGCTGGTCGACACCGACGACCGCCAGCGCCCGCGCCCCGGCCTTGCGGAGAGTTGGCGGGCGCTGGACCCGCTGACGTGGGAGTTCCGCCTGCGCCCCGGCGCCGCCTTCCACGACGGCCGGCCGGTCACGGCGGAGGACGCGGTGGCCAGCCTGCGCCGCGCCGGCCGCGTCACCGACAGCCCGTTGCCCTTCTCGGTCAACCTGACCACGGTGGCCGAACTGACGGTGGTGGACGAGCGGACCTTCCGCGTCCGCACCACGCGCCCCGACTCGATCCTGCCCAACAAGCTGCGGGCACTCGCCGTCATCCCCGCCCGGTTCGAGGCGGCGACGCGCGCCGACTTCGACGCCGGGACGGCGATGGTCGGCAGCGGCCCGTTCCGCTTCGTCGCCTGGACCAGGGGCGACCGCATCGAGCTGGAGGCCGGCGCCACCTACTGGGGCGGTCGGCCGAACTGGGACACGGTGGAGATCCGCATCGTGCCCAAGAGCGCGCAACGCATCGCGGCCCTGCTGACCGGCACGCTGGACGTGATCGAGCAGGTGCCGCCGTCCGACGTGTCACGCCTGGGCGTCGACAGCCACATCCACCTGTTCAGCCGCCCCTCGCTGCGGCTGTTCTACCTGATGCTGGACAGCGGGCGCGACCGCTCCCCCTTCGTCACCGACCGCGCCGGCCGGCCGCTGGACCGCAACCCGCTGCGCGACCCGCGCGTGCGGCGCGCCGTGTCCAAGGCGATCAACCGCGTCAATCTGGTGATCGCCGGGATGGAGGGGCAGGCGATCCCCGCCGGCCAGTTCGTGCCGGAGGGGCTGTCCGGCCACCACCCCGGCCTGCGGCCCGAGCCCTACGACCCCAGGGGGGCGGAACAGCTGCTGGCCGAGGCCGGCTGGCCGAACGGCTTCGCGCTCACCCTGCACGCGCCCAACAACCGCTACGTCAACGACACCGCGCTGGCCAAGAGCATGGCGCTGATGCTCTCCCAGGTCGGCATCGTCACGCGGGTGGAGGCGCTGCCGGCCGCCGATTTCTTCGCCCGCGCCTCGCGCATGGAGTTCAGCGCCTTCTTCGCCGGGCTGAACGCCGACACCGGCGAGGCGTCCAACATCATGCACTGGCTGGTCACCACGCGCGATCCCGTCACCGGGGCCGGCGTGTCCAACCGCGGCCAGTACTCCAACCCGCAGGTCGACGCGCTGATCGACAAGGCGCTGCGCACCGTGGACGAGGGTGCCCGCGAGGGTCTGCTGCAAGAGGCGGCGGCGATCGCCGTGGGCGAGGTGGCGGTGGTGCCGCTGTTCCACTCCATCAACGTCTGGGCCACCCGCCGCGGCCTGCGCATCACGCCGCGCATGGACGGCTACACCTTCGCCGACGACGTGCTGCCGGTGCCGGAGACGCAGTGAGGGCGGAACGTTTCCGACGTTGGGTTTTCGCTGCGCTCAACCCAACCTACCCGCACGTCCCTTATCGTCATGCCCGGGCTTGTCCCGGGCACCCACGCACTCCGACCAATCCAAGGAACGTGGATGGCCGGGACTGGGCCCGGCCATGACGATTATAGAATGTTTTCAGTAGGTTGGGTTGAGGCCAAAGCCGAAAACCCAACGTTGGGTCAATCCGCCGCGTCCACGGGCCGCCGCCGGCGCGGGGCCGTCTTCTCGCGGGGCGGGGCGGGCGGCTCGCCGGCGGGGTCGGCGAGCGCGTGCAGCAGGCGTTCGCGGATCTGCGCCAGCTTGCCCTCGTGCGACACCTTCAGCCCGAAGACGTCCTTGACGTAGAAGACGTCGATCGCCTTCTCGCCATAGGTCGAGATCTTCGCCGACGAGATCTGCAGGGCGACGTTCGACAGCGCCCGCGTCAGGTCGTACAGCAGCCCCGGCCGGTCGCGGCCGTTCACCTCGATCACCGTGTGGGTGGTGGAGGCGGCGTTGTCGATCAGCACGCGCGGCGGCACGTGGAAGACGCGCGTGCGGCTGGTCAGCGTCGTGCGGCGGTTGCCCAGCTCGCGCAGGGTCTTCAGCTGCCCGCCCAGCACCTGCTCGATGGTCACGGCCAGCCGCGCGATCTTGTCGCCGCCCTCGAAGGCGCCGCCGGCCACGGCGTCCTGCACCGAGAAGACGTCCAGCGCCATGCCGTTGGTCATGGTGAAGATCTTCGCGTCCACGATGTCCGCCCCGCAGGCGGCCAGCGCCCCGGCAAGGCGGGAGAACAGACCGTGGTGGTCGGTGGTGTAGATCGTCACCTCGGTGATGGCGCGCCCGCGGTCGATGCGGGTGTCGACGGTCAGCCCGCGGTCCTCCCGCTCGGCGTCGCGCACCAGGCGGGCGTGGTGGGCCAGCGTCTCGGTGTCGAAGGCCAGCCAGTAGGCGGGGTAGCCCAGCGCCAGGTGCGCGTCGAACTCGGCCGGGGTGAAGTCGGCCTTCAGCTCGTCCCGCAGGGCGTCTTGCGCGATGGTGATGCGCCGGCCGCGCCCTTCGGTGGTCAGGCCGCCGGACATCAGCTCTTCGGATCGGTTGAACAGCTCGCGCAGCAGCGTGGCCTTCCAGTTGTTCCAGCGCTGCGGGCCGACGGCGCGGATGTCGGCGACGGTCAGCACCAGCAGCAGGCGCAGCCGTTCCAGCGACTGCACCAGCGCCACGAAGTCGCGCACCGTCTTGTCGTCCTCCAGGTCGCGCTTGAACGCCACCTGCGACATGGCGAGGTGCCAGCGCACCAGCCACGCCACCGTCTCCGTCTCCTCGGCCGTCAGGCCCAGGCGCGGGCACAGCTTCTCCGCCACGCGGGCACCCAGCACCGAATGGTCGCCGCCGCGCCCCTTGGCGATGTCGTGCAGCAGGACCGAGACGTACAGCGCCCGCTTGGAGACCACCTTGTGGATCACCTCGGTGCTCAGCGGCAGCTCGTCCTTCAGCTCGCCCTGCTCGATCTTGTGCAGGATGCCGATGGCGAACAGCGTGTGCTCGTCCACCGTGTACACATGGTACATGTCGTACTGCATCTGCGCCACGACGCGCCCGAAGTCGGGCAGGAAGCGGCCCAGCACGCCCGCCTCGTTCATGCGGCGCAGCGTGATCTCCGGGTCCTTGGGGCCGGTCAGCATCTCCAGGAACAGCCGGTTGGCTTGCCCGTCGTTGCGCACCTTGGCCCCCAGCGCCGACAGGGACCGGGTGATCGCCTTCAGCGCGTTGGGGTGGATGTCGACGTCGTTCTGCTGGGCCACGTGGAACAGCCGGATCATGTCGATCGGCTGTTCCTTGAACTGCTTGTCGTGGCGGACGTTCAGCCGCTCGCCGTCGACGACGAAGCCCTCGATGTCCTTGCGCCGGGCAAGTGCCGCCAGCCGCATGATGTTGAACTTCGGCGGCCGCTTCGACTCGGCCTCAAGTGCCGCGCAGAAGATGCGCGTCAGGTCGCCCACGTCCTTGGCGACCAGGAAATAGTGCTTCATGAACCGCTCGACGCCCTTGGTGCCGGCGTGTTCCGTGTAGCCCATGCGCGCCCCGATCTCCGACTGCACGTCGAAGGTCAGGCGGTCCTCCATGCGGCCCGTCAGGTAGTGCAGGTGGCAGCGCGCCGTCCACAGGAAGTTCTGCGCCTTGGCGAAGCGCTGCGCCTCCTCCGGCAGCAGCACGCCCTTGGCGACCAGCTCCGCCACCTCGTCGACGCGGTAGAGGTACTTGGCGATCCAGAACAGCGTCTGCAGGTCGCGCAGGCCGCCCTTGCCGTCCTTCAGGTTGGGCTCCAGCACATAGCGGCTGTCGCCCAGCTTCAGGTGGCGGTTGTCGCGCTCGGCCAGCTTGGCCTCGACGAACTGCGGGCCGGTGCCGGCCACCACCTCCTTGTCGAAGCGCTTCTTCAGGTCCTGGAACAGCGCGCGCGGACCCCACAGGTAGCGCGACTCCAGCACCGCCGTGCGGATGGTGATGTCGGCCTTCGACTGGCGGATGCACTCGTCCACGCTGCGCACCGCGTGGCCCACCTTGATGCCCAGGTCCCACAGGACGTAGAGCATGTACTCCACCACCTGCTCCACCCGCGGCGTGCGCTTGTAGGGCAGCAGGAACAAGAGGTCGATGTCGGACGACGGCGCCAGCTCGCCCCGGCCGTAGCCGCCGGTGGCGGCGATGTCGAACTGCTCGCCGGTGGTCGGGCTGGCGCTGGGGAAGATGTGCAGGATGGTGAAATCGGCCAGCGAGATGATGAGCCGGTCGGCCAGGTAGCAGTTCTGCTGCACGCACTCCTCGCCCGTGGCGCCGGCCTCGAAGCGGGCGCGCACCTCGGCGCGCCCAGCGTTCAGCGCGGCGCGCAGGCAGGCGATCAGGTGCGGGCGCAGCGCGTCGCCGGTGCCGTGTGTGTCGACCAGCGCCTCCAACTCCCCCACCAGCTTGCGGCGCGAGATGATGGCGCGCTTGTTGGGGATGTCCGGCGGGGCGGCGGTGACGGCGGTGTCGCGGGGGGAGAGCATGCTTTCGAACCTTGGCGGCGGAACGCCCGACTATAGTCGCTTTCCCCGCAAGGCGCACGCGCCCGTAGGTTGGCCCGTAGGTTGGGTTGAGCGCAGCGAAAACCCAACGTCTTCCCACCGCGAGCATGTTGGGTTTTCGGCTTCGCCTCAACCCAACCTACGGGCCTCTCGCCTGGGGCTCAGCGCCCGTGCCGGCGCTCCAGGCGGCGGGCGTTGGCGCTGGCGGTGCGGTGGATGGGGGCGAGGCCGGCGCCGGCCAGGCTGGCGGCCGACTGGGCGAAGCGCATGCTGGCCGCCATGGTGTCCTCGACGATGCGGGTCTGCAGGCTCCACAGCTCCAAAGGTGCGCGCTGCCAGTCGAAGCCGCCGGTGGCCACGGCCTGCAGCGTGCGCACCGGCAGCGTGCACAGGCTGACCCAGGCGTCCTGCAGGTCGGCCAGCCCCAGGGCGAAGGCGTGCGCGGCCTTGGCCGCCGCCTCCACCTTCTCCGTGCCCATCAGCACGAACTCGGGGTTGGTCAGCTCGCGCGGGTCGTGCAGCACGCCGGCCATCATGGCGGTGCGGTAGCCGATGGTGCGCGCGGCGGCGATGCCCATCTCGCCGTGCTGGCTCGCCGTGCGCATCAGCGTGCCGACCACCGCCATCGGCGAGATGGCGGCGTGCCGGCGGCGGGCCGTGGATCGCGGTGCGCGAGCCGTCATGTCCGGTGTCCTCGTTGCGGTGCGGAAGGCCCACCGACAACGGGCCGGCCGGCGCGGGGGTTCCTTTACACGATCCGCGGCTACACGGACAGCAGTGCCCGCTCCAGGTCGTCGATGATGTCCTGCGGGTCCTCCAGGCCGACCGACAGGCGGATCAGGCTGGGGGTGATGCCGGCGCGGCGCTTTTCGTCCTCCGGGATGCGGCCGTGCGTGGTGGTCCAGGGGTGGGTGATCAGGCTCTTGGAATCGCCCAGGTTGTTGGAGATCAGCACCATCTCCAGCGCGTTCATCAGGCGGAACGCCTCGTCCTTGCCGCCCTCGTCCTTGCCGCCCTTCACGTGGAACGACACCATGGTGCCGCCGCCGGTCATCTGCCGGCGCGCCAGATCGTGCTGCGGGTGGCTCGCCAGCGTCGGGTAAAGCGCGCGGGCGATCTTCGGGTGCCCCTCCAGGTACTCGGCCACCGTGGCGGCGGCGGCACCCTGGGCGCCGACGCGCAGTTCCAGCGTCTCCAGCCCCTTCAGCAGGACCCAGGCGTTGAACGGGCTGATGGTCGGGCCGGTGTGGCGCAGGAAGGGGTGCACGACCTCCGACCCGAACTTGGCGTCGGTCAGGATGATGCCGCCCAGGCAGCGGCCCTGGCCGTCGATGTGCTTGGTGGCGGAATAGACGACGACGTCGGCGCCGAACTCCAGCGGGCGCTGCAGCACCGGCGTGGCGAAGGCGTTGTCGACCACCACCTTGGCCCCGGCCTTGTGCGCCAGGTCGCACACCGCCTTCAGGTCGACGATCTCCAGGCAGGGGTTGGACGGCGTCTCCAGGAACACCGCGGCGGTCGGCTTGGACAGCGCCTCCTCCCACTGCGACAGGTCGGCGCCGTCCACCAGCACCGGCTCGACGCCATAGCGCGGACAGAGGTTCTTGACGATGTGCAGGCACGAACCGAACAGGCCCCACGGCGCCACGATGCGGTCGCCGGCCTTCAGGTGGCACATCAGCGCCGCGAACACGGCGGCCATGCCGGTGGTGGTGGCGTAGGCCCACTCCGCCCCCTCGTACGCCGCCAGCCGGTCCTCGAACATGGCCGAGGTCGGGTTGCGGAAGCGCGAGTAGACGTGGCGCTGCCCGTCGTTCAGGAAGGCCTGCTCCGCCTCCTCGGCCGATCCGTAGACGTAGCCCGAGGTGAGGAACAGCGCCTCCGACGTCTCGTCGAAGCCGGACCGCCGGGTGCCGCCGTGCACCAGCTTGGACCGGGGCCGCAGGTTGGCCACGTTGGGGGTACGGTGAGTGGTGCGCGTCATGTCGCCGTCTCCTTCGATCCGGGTGGGGCGACCCGGACAACAAAAACGCCCCGACCGTTGGGTCGAGGCGCGGACGCGGCTCGGACCTTTTTAGCGGATTGTTTTACGTGGCCCGCAAGCCGGTCGACCAAATCACCACGTGCCGCCGGTTTTAGATCCGGCGCGGGCGGCCGTCAAGCGATCACCTTAGGACAGGTGGCGGACGGGTGCCGCGACTCGGGATCCGGAGAGTTTTGCACATCGCCGGCGCTTGCGGGCTTGACAGGCCGGGTGTGACCATTCCGTTACGTATGGGAGCGGCTTTCGAGGCGAAACCCGCGAAAACGCTGGACTCCCGTCGCTTCACGGGTTGCCCAATTTTTGTGCAAACCTTCCCGATCCCCCATGGTCACAGCGAGTCGGGACGGACACGCACAGATTCGCCCACAGAGTTACCCCCAGATTCTGGGGAAAACGAAAGTCGGTATCCACACCCTGCCCTATGGCCGGGCGGCCTCCGCCGAAGGGTGGGTGCGGCGGCATGACCAAAGGCCATGTGCGCCGTTGCGGCGGCGGGCGGAATCACGCACTCTTGGTGAGGGCATCGATCGGGAGGTGGCGTGTTCTACCGTAAGACCAGCGAGCGGCATTTCGCCCGGATCGACGTCACCGGCCGCTTCACCGGCCAGGACGGCGACGGGGTGCGCGATCTCATCGCCGACATCAAGCAGAGCGCCGACCGCCGCTGCGTCATCGACCTGTCGCGGCTGGACTTCATCGATTCCGCCGGCGTCGGCATGCTGCTGGTGATCAACGGCGAGGCGGTAGCGGCCGGCAAGGCGCTGGCACTGGTGGTGGCCGACGGGCAGGTGAAGAAGGTGGCGACGCTGACCCGCATCGGCATGATCATCCCCATGCACGACTCGCTGGCCGACTACGTGGCCTCCCACGTGCCGGAGGCGGTGCTGGCCAACCCCTGCGCCCCCGGCGAGGACCCCCTGGCCGTCGCCGCGCGCGCCCTGCGGCAGGAGGAACGGGTGGGGTGACGTCCCCGCCGTTGGGTTTTGCGGCTGGCGCCTCAACCCAACCTACCGCCGAGCCGTAGGTTGGGTTGAGCGCAGCGAAAACCCAACGCCTCCTAAGCCTCGCGCACGGCGAGGTGGACGTTCTTGCCGCCGCAGCGTTCCAGGATGGCGCCGGCCGTGCGCTCCGCCGCCGGGTCGGGCACGCGCACCCACAGGATCACGCCGCCGGCTTCCAGCGCGTTGGCGAATTCGTCGGGTTCGGGGTGGCTGGTCAGCTCGTCCAGGTATTCCTTGATGGCGGCACCGCCGATGCCGGCGGCCACCAGGGCGGCCAGCGGCGCCGTGATCGGCCCGCCGACGATGGCGATCAGGCCGGCGGTGGTCAGCGGGAAGGCGTACTTCAGCTCCCCCACCAGCCCGGTCAGCGCCTCGTCGCGCGGCGGCGCCGGCTGGGCGGCGTCCAGCGAGGTGTGGCTGGCCAGCACGCTGATGTCCTCGCGCGCGAAGCCCTGGGCCAGCAGCTCCGCCACCGCCTGGTCGAACGCGGCGCGCGTCTCGAACACGGCGACCACTTCGCTGATGTCCTGCGGGGCTCCGCTATAGGGCGCTTGCGTCATGGCCGTTCCCTCCCGAGTTTCAGGACACCGATTCTAGCGGACCGCAGGGCCGGTGCGCCAGCGCCCATCCCATGCTAGGGTCGCCACCCCGACATACCCCGATAGACCTTCGAGCGCCCGCCCGTGTCCGACACCGCTCTCGCCGTTCCCGAAAACGCCACGCCGATGATGGCGCAGTACCTGGAGATCAAGCAGGCGCACCCCGACTGCCTGCTGTTCTACCGGATGGGCGATTTCTACGAGATGTTCTTCGACGACGCGGTGAACGCGGCGCGGGCACTCGACATCGCGCTGACCAAGCGCGGCCAGCACCTGGGCGAGGACATCCCCATGTGCGGCGTCCCCGTCCACAGCCACGAGAACTACCTCCAGCGCCTGATCCGCCAGGGCTTCCGCGTCGCCATCTGCGAGCAGATGGAGGACCCGGCGGAGGCGAAGAAGCGTGGCGCCAAGTCGGTGGTGAAGCGCGGCGTCATCCGCATCGTCACGCCGGGCACGCTGACCGAGGATTCGCTGCTCGACGCCCGCTCCTCCAACTGGCTGGCGGCGGTCACGGAGGTGGCCGGCACGCTGGGGCTGGCGTGGCTGGAGCTGTCCACGGGCGAGCTGGTGGTGCAGCCGGTGGAGCGCGCCGGCCTCGCCGCGGCGCTGACCCGCCTCGACCCGCAGGAGGTGCTGGCCCCCGAACGCCTGACCCAGGCCCCCGACCTGTTCGAGCTGTGGGCCGAGTGGAAGGAGCGGCTGACCGTCCAGCCCAACCCGCGCTTCGACTCGGAAAACGGCCGGCAGCGCCTGCTGGACCTCTACGGCGTCGGCACGCTGGACGCCTTCGGTTCCTTCGGCCGGGCGGAGGTGGCGGCGGCCGGCGCCCTGGTCGCCTACGTCGAGCTGACGCAGAAGGGCCGCCTGCCGCGCATCGCCCACCCGCGCCGCGTCGGCCCGGGTGCTGTGATGGAGATCGACGCCGCCACGCGGCGCAACCTGGAGCTGACCCGCACCCTGACGGGGGATCGGCGCGGCAGCCTGCTCGCCACCATCGACCGCACGGTGACCGGCCCCGGTGCCCGCCTGCTGGCCGCCCATCTGTCCGCCCCGCTGACCGACCCGGCGGCGGTGGCCAAGCGCCTGGACATGGTGGAATTCGCCCTGACGGAGGAGCGGCTGCGCGCCGACGCGCGCGAGGTGCTGAAGCGCTGCCCGGACCTGGAACGCGCGCTGTCCCGCCTGACGCTGGGCCGCGGCGGCCCGCGCGACGTGGCGGCCGTGCGCGACGGCCTCGCCCGCGCCATGGAGGCGCGCGTCCTCTTGACCGGCGGCGGCACGCTTTCCGCGCTGCCCGACGGGCTGGGCGCCGTGGCGCGCGGCCTGGGCGAGCATCACGAGCTGGTGGGCCGGCTGGGGCAGGCGCTGTCGCCCGACCTGCCGCTGCTGGCGCGCGACGGCGGCTTCATCGCCCCCGGCTACTCCTACACGCTGGACGAGCTGGTCACGCTCCGCGACGAGAGCCGGCGCCTGATCGCCGGCCTGCAGGCCAAGTACGCCGAACTGGCCGGCGTTCCCGCGCTGAAGGTCAAGCACAACAACGTGCTGGGCTACCACATCGAGGTGACGGCGACGCACGCCGACAAGCTGCTGTCCGGCAAGAACCGCGAGATGTTCATGCACCGCCAGACCATGGCGAACGCGGTGCGCTTCGGCACGGTCGAGCTGTCGGACCTGGAACGCCGCATCTCCGAGGCCGCCGACAAGGCGCTGGCCGTCGAGATGCAGCTGTTCGAGGAACTGGTGGCGCTCGTCGCCGATCAGGCCGACCGCATCGCCACGGCCGCGCGGTCCCTGGCCGCACTCGACGTGTCGCTGTCGCTGGGCGAATTGGCGGCGGAGCGGCGCTACAGCCGCCCGGTGGTGGACGACAGCCTCGCCTTCGACATCCGGGGCGGCCGCCACCCGGTGGTGGAGGCGGTGCTGGAGGGGGCCAACAGCGGCCCCTTCGTCGCCAATGACTGCGACCTCGCCCCGGACAACCGGTTGTGGCTGCTGACCGGCCCGAACATGGCCGGCAAGTCCACCTACCTGCGCCAGAACGCGCTGATCGCCGTGCTGGCGCAGATGGGCAGCTTCGTGCCCGCCGATCAGGCCCACATCGGCGTGGTCGACCGGCTGTTCAGCCGCGTGGGTGCGGCCGACGACCTCGCCCGCGGCCGCTCCACCTTCATGGTGGAGATGGTGGAGACGGCGGCCATCCTCAATCAGGCCGGCCCGCGCGCGCTGGTGATCCTGGACGAGATCGGGCGCGGCACCGCCACCTTCGACGGCCTGTCCATCGCCTGGGCGTGCGTGGAGCACCTGCACGACGTCAACCGCTGCCGCGCCCTGTTCGCCACGCATTACCACGAGCTGACGATGCTGGCCTCCAAGCTGCCGGCGCTCAGCTGCCACACCATGCGCATCAAGGAATGGCAGGGCGACGTGGTCTTCCTGCACGAGGTGGCGGCGGGCTCCGCCGACCGCAGCTACGGCATCCATGTCGCCAAGCTGGCCGGCCTGCCGGGTGCGGTGGTAGGCCGCGCCGAGGAGGTTCTGACCATCCTCGAATCCGGCGAGCAGAACGCCGCCATCCTGCGCCTTGCCGAGGACCTGCCGCTGTTCAGCGCCGCGCTGAAGCGCCCCGCCCCGGCGCCGGCCGCCACGGCCGCCCCGGCACCGGCGGCGCCGTCGCCTGTTGAGGAGGCTTTGCGCGCCGTCAACCCCGACGACCTGACGCCGCGCCAGGCGCTGGAGGAACTGTACCGGCTGCGGGGCCTCCTCGCCCGGTAGACGAGGAGGAGTCATGGCCGAACGCTCCGAGAAGCAAAAGATGCTGGCCGGTGAGCTGTACCGCGCCGTCGGAGCGGAGATCGCGGCCGACCAGCGCCGCGCGCACCGGCTGCTGGACGCCTACAACAGCGGCGGCATCGACGCCGACCGCGCCGCGCTGCTGCGCGACCTGCTGGCGTCGGTGGGCGAGAACTCGGTGATCCGGCCGCCGTTCTTCTGCGACTACGGCTTCAACATCCGCCTCGGCAGCGGGGTGTTCGTCAACTTCAACTGCGTGTTCCTGGACGTGGTCGGGATCGAGATCGGCGACCTCTGCCAGATCGGCCCGGCCGTGCAGATCTACACCGCCGACCACCCGCGCGACCCGGCGCTCCGCCGCGCCGGCTACGAGAGCGGCAAGCCGGTGCGCATCGGCGCCAACGTGTGGATCGGCGGCGGCGCCATCATCCTGCCCGGCGTCACGGTCGGCGACGACGCCGTGATCGGCGCCGGCAGCGTCGTCACCCGCGACGTGCCCCCCGGCGCGACGGTGGTCGGCAACCCGGCCAGGGTGCGCTGAATCTCCCTCCCCTGCCTCCGGCGGGGGCGTTGAGCCGATGCCGTAGGCAACGAGCGCTGAAGGCGATCGTAGGCGAAACGCGGTCGCGAGACTTGCGAGCGAACGTGGAGGGGCCCACGAAGTGGGAAGGGTGGGGGCAATGGCCTTTCCAAAGATCAGCGGCCCGTAGGTTGGGTTGAGCCGCAGGCGAAAACCCAACGTGTCCGCAATGTCAAGGTGTTGGGTTTTCGCTGGCGCTCAACCCAACCTACGGACCGCTCGCTGGTCTCTACCTCTTCAGGCCATGCATTTCTGTCAGCATCTTTCGGATGTCGGAGAATACATCCTCGACGTCCAGGCTTTCGGAACAATCATCAGCTTCCTCGACGGCCTGACGCAGGGCAGTTCGAGATTCTGCTTCCGTTTCTCTTCCGTCCGGCACGCGCGGTTCCATGGGAGCTTTCTCGTTCAGCGGTCCAGTGTATACGCGCTCCGATGAATTTGGGAGCCCATGCCGATCGGCAACCTGGAGGTTGCTGATTCTTGCCTGCAACTGGCCCCCACCCTGCCTGCTTCGCAGGCTTCCCTCCCCCGCTGGAGGCAGGGGAGGGAGGGGGAACCGCCCTCACACCGTCACGAACCAACCCGCCTGCACGTCCTGGGCGTTGATGCCGGCCAGGGTCACCTGGTCGCCGTTGCCGAAGGACACCACCGCGCCGGTGGCGCCGGCGCTGACCGTCCAGGTCATGCCGGCGGCGATCTGCAGCCGGTCGCCCTGGTCGGCGTGGAAGTCGCTCACCACGTCGGCCCCGCCACCCGGCGCGAAGGCGAAGGTGTCGGCGCCCAGGTTGCCGGCCAGAACGTCGCTGCCCAGGTTGCCGGCGATCACATCGTCGCCTTGCCCGCCGAACAGCGTGTCGTCCCCCTGGCCGCCGAACAGGCTGTCGGCGCCCAGGTTGCCGTACAGAACGTCGCTCGCCATGTTGCCGAACAGCGCGTCGGCGTCCTGCCCGCCGAACAGCGTGTCGGTGTCCTGGCCGCCGAAGATCGTGTCCGACCCGACGTTGCCGTAGATCACGTCGGCACCCTGGTTGCCGTACAGCATGTCGGCGCCCAGGCCGCCCATCACCGTGTCGTCGCCCTCGCCGGCATACAGCGTGTCGTCCTCGATCCCGGCCGCCATGACCTCGCCCATGGGGGAGCCCAGGATGGGGCCGGACGCAACGGGCGGGGCGTCGCCGCCGCCGTTCCCGCCATCATCGCCACCACCGCCGCCGTTGCCGGAGGCGGGCGGGGGCGGGGGCGGCGTGTAGGTGATGTCGCCGCCGGACACGGCGAAGCGGCCGGCCTCGAAGGCGCCGTTCAGCGCCACCTGCATGTCGCTGCCGGGCGTGCCGTCGACGCCGATCTCCAGGTAGGACAGCCCCCCGTCGGTGCGCAACTGCACCTGCCCCTGCAGCAGGGCCGATCCGTCGCCCGCGGTGACCGGGCCGGACAGGGTCAACCCGTCGATGCGGATCACGTCGCCCAGCGCGAAGTCGACGCTGGTGTCGGCGGTGCCGGCGGCGATCTCGAACACGTCGTCGCCGCCTTGGCCGCGCATGATGGTGGCGCCGCGCAGCGTGTCGTCGCCGCCGCCGCCGTCGATCGTCACCCGCCCGTCCAGGCCGGCGGCGCCGATCAGCACGTCGTCGCCGGCCGAGCCGATCAGGCGCGCGCCCTCCACGCCCTGCAGGGCGATGTGGTCGAAATCGATGGTGCCGCCGGTGCCGGCGACGTGGATCTCGACCTCGTCCGGATGCTCGGTGCCGTCGGTGTCCGGGTCCATGGTGATGGTGGACAGGCCGGCCAGCTGCGTGTGGTCCAGCACCAGCGTGGTGTTGGGCGTGGTCGCCTCGATCGTCTCCACGCCGTCCAGCGCCGCACCGCGCAGGTCGGGGTTGCCGCTGAGGAAGACCAGCTTCTCGACGCCCGCGATGCTGACGTCGCCCAGATCCGCGTCGCCCTCCACGATCAGCAGGTCCAGGCCGCCACCGCCGGTGACCGTGCCGATGCCGGCCAGCTGCTCGGCGGTCAGCCGCACCTCGTGATAGCCGTCGCCGGTCATCTCCAGGCGTTCGACGCCGTCGATGGTGGCGCCGGTCAGGTCGACCGTGTCGGAGGTCGCGACCTCCACCGTGTCGTTGCCGTCTCCGCCGATCAGCGCCGCGTCGGGGCCATAGGCGACGAGGCGGTCGTCGCCGTCGCCGCCGTCCAACCGGTCGCCGCCCTCGCCACCGTCCAGCGTGTCGTCGCCGTCCCTGCCGCGCAGGTCATCGTGGCCGGCATAGCCGTACATCAGGTCGTTCTCGACGCCGCCGGTCAAAGTGTCGTCGAGCCCGCTTCCGAAATGGTACTGCATGGTCTGGAACCCGCATGGTGGCGTTCTTTGCGTGCAAAGATTGCGGGGATCCGGTTGCGCCTCAATTCAGCATGCGGATTACGGTCGTGGGAGAAATCGATCGGGGTGGGTAGTGCCACCAACGGCGGAACGCTGTTTCCGGTCGGCTGAACCGGCCTGAAACAATCCGGCGGCGGAGGGTGCTGGGCGGTGGACGGGGGCGGCGTGCGTGGCTAGGCTGCCCGGCATGTCCGAGCCCGCCGCATCCGAAGCCGCGCCCGCCCCGGCCACGCGGCGCCGCCGCCTCCGCCTGCCGATCGCGGCGGTGCTGGTGGCCGGCTTCGGCGCGCTGATGCTGGCGGCGGTGGCCAGCGTGCTGGTGCTGGGCCTCGTCAGCGCCGGGCGCAACACGCTGACGCTGCTCAACGACAAGGCCGATCTGGCGCTGGCCGGGGTGGAGGTGCGGGTGCGCCACCAACTCGACCCCGCCAACGACATGGCGAAGACCATCGCCGGCCTGATCGAGCGCGGCGACCTGGATCCCGCGGACCGCGCGCGCCTGGGCGACACGCTGCGCGGCGCGCTGGCGGCGGTGCCGGACGTCACCGGCGTGGGCTTCTTCGGGCCGGACCTCACCGGCGTGCGGGTCGGGCGCAACGAAACCGCGCTGACGGTGCACGCCATCGACCTGCGCGGCGCCAAGGACCTGCCGCCCGAAGCGCTGGACGGCGCCGAGCGCACGGCGCCGCGCTGGGCCGAGCCGCTGTGGTCGCAGGAGGCGGGCACCAGCTATCTGGCGCTGTTCCACCCGGTGCGGCGCCACGGCCGCTACCTGGGGCAGGTGGCGGTGGCGGTGTCGCTGGGCGACCTGTCGCGCTTCCTGTCGAACCTCTACGTGGAGCAGGGGCTCAACGCCTTCGTGCTCTACGACCGCGCCCACGTGCTGGCGCACCCGTCGCTGGCCACCCTGCGCTTCGACTTCTCGGGCAACGGCGACCGCGTGCCGCTGCCGCGCACCGACCAGGTGGACGACCCCGCGCTGACCGCCCTGTGGGCCAAGGGCCGCGCGATGGAGAGCCTGCGCAAGCGCACGGAGGTGCGCATGGTGCCGGTCGGCGGCGACGACATGCTGGTCCTGCTGCGCGGCATGGCCGGCTATGGCCGGCAGGAGTGGACGGTGGGCATCGCGCTGCCCGCCGATCAGGCCGGCGCCGAGGTCGAGCGGCTGTACACCACCGCGCTGGCCGGCCTGGGCATCCTGCTGGTTTCGGTGACGGCGGCGCTGGTGGTCGGGCGGCGCATCAGCCGGCAGGTCAAGCTGCTGGCCGACGCGGCCGACCGCGTGCGCGCCTTCGAGTTCCGCGAGGTGACGGAGCTGCCGGACTCGCGCCTGGAGGAACTCGGCCGCGCGGCGGCGGCCTTCAACGCCATGGTGGCCGGCCTGCGCTGGTTCGAGACCTACGTGCCCAAGGCGCTGGTGCTGCGCCTGATGCACCGGCGCGGCGGCGACGCCGGCCTGGGCTCGGAGGAGCGGGAGGTGACGGTGATGTTCACCGACATCCGCGGCTTCTCGCGCCTCGCGGCACATCTGGGTGCGGCGGACACGGCGGCGCTGCTGAACGACCACTTCACGCGCCTTGCGTCCTGCATCGAGGTGGAGGACGGCACCGTCGACAAGTTCATCGGCGACAGCATCATGGCCTTCTGGGGCGCGCCGGAGGAGCAGGCGGACCACGCCGCCCGCGCGCTGCGCGCCGCGCACGCCATCGCCCGCGTCCTGCACGCCGACAACCGCCGTCGCGCGGCGGCGGGCCTCGCGCCGATCCGCGTGCGCATCGCGCTGCACACCGGCCCCGTGGTGGTGGGCAACATCGGCTCGGCGAGCCGCATCAACTACACCATCGTCGGCGACACGGTGAACGTCGCCGCCCGCATCGAGGAGCTGGCGTCCGGCCTGCAGGGCGACAGCGAGGTGATCGTGCTGGCCAGCGCCGCCACCGCGCGGCACGCCGACTTGGGCACGCAGGGCGCCATGCACGCCATCGGCCGCTACAGCCTGCGCGGGCGGGGAGACACGACGGAAGTCTGGCGGATGGACGTGGGAGCGGACGCGGCGCGGGAAGTTTCGGGGGCGTAACGAGGCTGGAAGGGCGTTGGGTTTTCGCCTGCGGCTCAACCCAACCTACGGATGCGCCCGTAGGTTGGGTTGAGGCGTCAGCCGCAAAACCCAACGTCGGCCCGTCACGCCTCGACCAGCAGGTCCTCGTAGCCCTCGACGCGCTTCAGCATGGACTGGCGCAGCTTCAGCATGGCGCGGTGCTCCAGCTGGCGCACGCGCTCCTTGCTGACGCCCAGCTCGCGGCCCAGCTCCTCCAGCGTGGCGCCTTCCTCGCGCAGGCGGCGCTCCTGGATGATGGTGCGCTCGCGCGGGGACAGCTCGCCCAGCGCCTCGGCCAGCCATTGCGAGCGGGTGTTGCTGTCGCGCATGCCGATGACGACGTCTTCCGGGCTCGGCCGCTGGTCGGCCAGGAAGTCCTGCCAGTCCTCGTCGGAGCCGTCGGCGACCGGCGAGTTCAGCGACTGGTCGGTGGCCGCCAGCCGCATCTCCATCGCTTCCACCTCGGTCACGTCGACCTGCAGCTCGGTCGCGATCCACTCGCGGCCTTCCTTGGTCAGGCCGTTCGCCTGGCTGGCGTTCTCGATGCGCGCGCGCAGCCGGCGCAGGTTGAAGAACAGCGACTTCTGCGCCGCCGTCGTGCCGGTGCGCACGATCGACCAGTTGCGCAGGATGTAGTCCTGCATGGCCGAGCGGATCCACCACGCCGCGTAGGTGGAGAAGCGCACCTCGCGGTCCGGCTCGAAGCGGCTGGCGGCCTGCATCAGGCCGACGTTGCCCTCCTGCACCAGGTCGCCCATGGGCAGGCCGTAGTTGCGGAAGCGGGCGGCGGTGGCGACGACGAGCCGGGTGTAGGCGCGGACCAGCTCGTGCAGGGAACGCTCGTCCCCGTCCTCGCGCCATTTCCGCGCCAGGTCGAATTCGTGATCGCGCGACAGCAGCGGTTCGCGCATCGAGGCCTTGATGAAACTCAGGTTGGCTCTCTGAGTCTCGGGATCGTCGATATATGCCATCCGTATCCCTTCCTTCCCG
>Ga0196970_1000324_pt1 | contig 63220 bp, 56 predicted proteins | sample S1v_513CmetaG_FD_148672 | JGI IMG/M metagenome (GOLD analysis project Ga0196970, IMG submission 148672) | Soil microbial communities from Anza Borrego desert, Southern California, United States - S1+v_5-13C | ecosystem: Environmental > Terrestrial > Soil > Desert | place: USA: California...
TACCAACGATGCGCCGCAGACCATCGCGCGTCTGATGAACATGGGTATCGCGCCGTACAACATCACCAGCTCGGTGACCCTGGTCATCGCCCAGCGCCTGGCGCGCCGCCTGTGCTCCAACTGCAAGCGCCCCGTGCAACTGCCGGAGAACGCCCTGCTGGCCGAGGGCTATACCCCCGAGCAGATCGCCGCGGGCATCGAGCTGTACGAGCCGGTCGGCTGCGACGACTGCACCGAAGGCTACAAGGGCCGTACCGGCATCTACCAGGTCATGCCGATGACCGATGAAATCGCCACGATCATCCTGGCCGGCGGCAACGCCTTGCAGATCGCCGAGGCCGCCCAGTCGATCGGCGTCAACGACCTGCGTCAGTCAGCCCTGCTGAAAGCCGCGCACGGCATCACCAGCCTCGCCGAGATCAACCGGGTAACGAAGGACTGAGAAGGCCCCTTACTCCATCCCCAGCTTCTTCAGCTTGTACCGCAACGCCCGGAACGTGATCCCGAGCTGGGCCGCGGTGCGCGTCTTGTTCCAGCGGTTCTCTTCCAGCGCCTTCTGGATCGCGGCGCGCTCCAGCTGCTCGATGTAGGAGGGCAGGGCGGCGGCGCCGGGCTCGATGTCCACCACCGCCTCCTGCGCCTCGGCCGTGCCCGCGGCGGACCGCGCGCCATTGTGCTGGGGCAGGCGCAGATCGCTGGCGCTGATCTGGTCGTCCTCGGCCAGGGCCAGGGCGCGTTCGAGGATGTTCTCCAGCTCGCGCACGTTGCCGGGAAAGCGGTAATGGTCCAGGGCTTCCAGCGCGGACGGCGACAGCAACGGGATCGGCCGGCCATGGCTGCGCGCCAGGCGTGCCAGGATCGCGGCGGCCAGCTGCGGGAGGTCACCGCCGCGCTCGCGCAGCGGCGGCACGCGCAGCTCGATCACGTTGATTCGGTAGTACAGGTCATGGCGGAAGCGGCCTTCGGCCACCAGGTCGGCCAGGTCCTTGTGCGTGGCCGAGAGGATGCGCACGTCCACCGGCACTTCGGTCGAAGCGCCGACCGGGCGGATCGACTTCTCCTGGATTGCGCGCAGCAGCTTGACCTGCATCTGCAGCGGCAGCTCGGCGATTTCGTCCAGGAACAGCGTGCCGCCGCTGGCGGCCTGAAACAGGCCGGGCTTGTCGGTATGCGCGCCGGTGAAGCTGCCCTTCTTGTGGCCGAAGAACTCGCTTTCCATCAGCTCGGCCGGGATCGCGCCGCAGTTCACCGGCACGAACGGGCCGCCACTGCGCGCGCCCTGCTCATGGATGGTGCGCGCGACCAGCTCCTTGCCCACGCCTGACTCGCCCAGGATGTACACCGGCGCCTGGCTGCGCGCGACCTTGGTGATCGTCGCGCGCAGCGCTTCCATCGCCGCGGACTGTCCGAGCAGGCGGCTGGCCTGTTCCGGCGGCGCGGGCGGCGGCAGCGGGCGTTCGCTGTTGTTGAGCTCCAGCGCATGGCGCACCAAGCCGCGCAGCACCGAGATGTCGACCGGCTTGCTGACGAAGTCGAAAGCGCCGGCCTTCAATGCCTCCACCGCGAGGTCCATGCTGCCGAAGGCGGTGATCATCGCAACCGGCGTGCGCGGGTAGTTGCGCGCGATCTCGGTCACCAGCTCGATGCCGTTGCCGTCCGGCAGCCGCATGTCGGTGATGCACAGCTCGTAGTGGTTGCTGGCCAACAGTTCGCGCGCTTCGGCGAGGTTGGCGGCCGTGCTGATCCGCAGGCCCATCCGGCCAAGGGTCAGCACCAGCAGTTCGCGGATATCACGTTCGTCGTCGACGACAAGGGCGCTTCGGCTTTCGTTCATGAATGTGGAAGATAGCCGAAGGGGCCAGAAGCGACAAATATTGCCGGTTTACGACGGTCATTGCCTGCTCGCAGCGCCGGGATGCGTATTCAGGCAGGAAGAATCGTATGCGGGCCGGGCAGGGTGATGCGGAAGCAGGCGCCGCCTGCGGGCACCGCCACGTATTCGAGCCGCGCCTGATTCGCGCGGCACAGCTCGCGGGCGATGTACAGGCCAAGGCCGGTGCCGTGCTCGGAGGTGGTGAAGAACGGGCGAAACAACTGCGCGGCCACGGCTTCGGGGATGCCCGGGCCACGGTCCATCACGTCGAGCACGGCAGTGCGCTCGTGCGCGGCCACGCGCAAACGCACCCGCGCCGGCTCGTCCATCGAGCGGCCGTACTTGAGCGCGTTATGCACCAGCGCCGTCAGCACCTGGTGCAGGTGCTTGGGATCGACCAATGCCTGCACCGAGGTCTGGTTGATCACCGCCTCCAGGCTGTCGTTTTCCACCGACAGGGTCTGCCGGTACTCCAGCACGAAGCGACGCACGAAGGCGACCAGGTCCAGATTCTCCGGGTTGGCGCGCTCGCGCCGGGCCAGGCCCAGCACGCTCTCGACAATGCCGTTGGTGCGCTGGCACTGCTGGTTGATGATCTGCAGCAGGCGCCGGTCCGCCTCGCCGATTGCCGGCGATTCCTCCAGCAGCTGCGCGGCATAGTTGATCGCGGCCAGCGGGTTGCGGATCTCGTGCGCCAGGCTGGCCGAAAAGCGCCCCAGCGCCGACAGCGTCAGCGATTCGGCGCGGCGCGAGACCACCGTGGCATCGTCCAGAAACACCAAGGTCAGGTCGCTGTCGGCCAGCAGCCGCGCAAACCGCGGCTGCACTTCCGGCTGCTCGGGCGACAGTTGCAGCGGCGCGTCGTCCTGCTGCCAGCCGTTGCGCCAGCGCTGCAGCCGCCGCGCCAGTTCCGGCGCGGCGCTGGACAGTTCCAGCTGGCCACTGACGGTATTGCCTTCCGCATCACCGATCAGCGTGGTGGCCGCTTCATTGGCCAGGGTGATGCGGTTGCTGGCATCCACCACCAGCACCCCGGTGCGCATGCGCCGGATGATCAGCTCGTTGACCTCGAACAGATTGGCCACTTCCGCGCCGCGGCGCTCGGCCAGCTGCTGGTTGCTGCGCGCGCGCTGACCAATCTGGTAGCAGCTGTAGGCCACCGCCAGGTAGCTGGTAACGAACATCGCCAGCTCGGCCAGGCTGCGGCTGTTGGAGGTGCCTTCCACAACGCTCGAAACAAACTCCAGCACCGTCGCCGCGCTGGCGATCAGCGCGATGCTCAGGCCCAGCCGCAGCGGCAGCAACATGCCCGCCGCGGCGATATTGAACAGCAGCATCATCGCGATGCCCGCGCTGGCGTTGGGCAGCGCATGCGTCATCAGCGCCGCCGCCACGATGTCCGCGCTGACCGAACAGAACACGATGGGATTGAGCCACTGCTCCTTGCGCCCCCACGTCAGCAGCGCCAGCGCCAGGGCCAGGTAGACCAGCGCCACGACCTTGGCCAGCGCCGGCAGCCGCGGCTCGCCCACCAGCGAAGACAGCGGGCTGAACACCAGTGCCGAGATCAGCCCCGCCACCAGCACCCGGTACAGCGCGAAGAAATACAGCTCGCGCCGCGGCACCGATTCGATCCGGTCAATAAGTGATGCGCTGGGCGACAAGCCGAACTCCCCTTCGGACCGGTGCAGGCCCCCAGTATAGGTGCCGACGTAGCAGAGCCCACGCCGTTCCCATCCGCCACCCGCGATCCATCGGGCAGTCGGGGGCAGGCCCTGCCAGGACCGTAGGCAACATGGATGTTGCCTACGAGCCTCCATGGACGGATTCACGGCGTGTCCTGGCAGGGCCTGCCCCCGGCTGCCGCGCACAGACCAAGGACAGCCGATCCACCTCGCAGGCCAGCAACCCCAACAGCCACAACGCCCCCAACACCAAATACCCGGAAATTTTGCGCCCCGGCCCCCCGTGCGCGACAATGGGCGGCCCGCTTGTGCCCATTGGCCGCCAATTCCGGCCGCCGGCGCACGCTTCCGGCGGTCGCTTTCCATTTCCCACGGTGACGCATGAATTTCCACGAATACCAGGCAAAACAACTGCTTGCCGAGTACGGCATCCCGGTTCCGGCCGGCAAGGTCGCGGCAACCCCCGAAGAGGCGGTCGAAGCCGCCAAGTCGCTGGGCGCAGGCCCCTGGATGGTCAAGGCCCAGATCCATGCGGGCGGTCGCGGCAAGGCCGGCGGCGTCAAGTTCTGCAAGACCGTCGATGACGTGAAGGCCGCCGCTGCCAAGCTGCTCGGCACCAAGATGGCCACCTACCAGACCGCCGGCGTCGAACTGCCGATCAACCTGGTCCTGGTCACCACCGCTGGCGAGATCGTCAAGGAACTGTACCTGTCGGTCCTCGTCGACCGCGGCACCCAGACCATCACCTACATCGCCTCTTCCGAGGGCGGCGTGGAGATCGAACAGGTCGCCAACGAGACCCCCGAGAAGATCCACACCTTGAACGTGGACTTCGTCGAAGGCGTGCAGGGCTATCACGGCCGCGATTTCGGCTTCAAGCTCGGCCTGACCGCCAAGCAGGCCGGCCAGTTCGCCAGCATCATGGTCAACCTGTACCGCCTGTTCAACGAAAAGGACCTGTCCCTGGTCGAGCTCAACCCGCTCGCGATCCTGGACGACGGCAACCTCTACGCCCTGGACGGCAAGTTCAACAGCGACGACAACGCCAACTTCCGCCACAAGGAACTGGTCGCCCTGCGTGACAAGTCGCAGGAAGACGAGACCGAAGTGACCGCTTCGGAGCTGGACATCAACTACGTCACCATGGACGGCAACATCGGCTGCATGGTCAACGGCGCCGGCCTGGCGATGGCCACCATGGACGTCATCAAGCTCAATGGCGGCGAGCCGGCGAACTTCCTCGACGTCGGCGGCGGCGCCAACAAGCAGCGTGTCATCGAGGCGTTCAAGCTGATCCTGTCCTCGGACAAGGTCCAGGGCATCTTCGTCAACATCTTCGGCGGCATCGTCCGCTGCGACATGATCGCCGAGGGCATCATCGCCGCGGTCAAGGAAGTGGGCGTCAAGGTGCCGGTGGTCGTGCGCCTGGAAGGCACCAACGTGGAAGAAGGCAAGCAGCTGCTGCGCGACAGCGGCATGGCCATCATCCCGGCCGACAACATCAACGACGGCGCCAAGAAGGTCGTTGCTGCGGTCAAGGCTGCCGCGTAACCCACGTCACCGAATCAGGAACTATCCATGAGCGTTTTGATCAACAAGAACACGAAGGTGATCGTGCAGGGCTTCACCGGCCAGCAGGGCACCTTCCACGCCACCCAGATGATCGAGTACGGCACCCAGGTCGTCGGCGGCGTCACCCCGGGCAAGGGCGGCACCACCCACATCGACCTGCCGGTGTTCAACACCGTCGCCGACGCCGTGCAGAGCACCGGCGCCGACGCTTCGGTCATCTACGTGCCGCCGCCGTTCGCGGCTGACGCGATCCTGGAAGCGGCCGCGGCTGGCATCAAGGTCATCGTCTGCATCACCGAGGGCATCCCGGTGCTGGACATGCTGCGCGTGAAGAACGTGCTCAACCGTTCGCACCCCAACACCGTGCTGATCGGGCCGAACTGCCCCGGCGTCATCACCCCGGGCGAGTGCAAGATCGGCATCATGCCGGGCCACATCCACATGCCGGGCAAGATCGGCATCGTCTCGCGTTCGGGTACGCTGACCTATGAAGCGGTCAAGCAGACCACCGAAGTGGGCCTGGGCCAGAGCACCTGCATCGGCATCGGCGGCGACCCGATCAACGGCCTGAACTTCGTCGACTGCCTCAAGCTGTTCAACGAAGACCCGCAGACCGAAGGCATCATCATGGTCGGCGAAATCGGCGGCGACGCCGAGGAAGCCGGCGCCGAGTACATCGCCAAGCACGTGAAGAAGCCGGTTGTCGGCTTCATCGCTGGCGCCTCGGCCCCTCCGGGCAAGCGCATGGGCCATGCCGGCGCGATCGCCTCGGGCGGCAAGGGCACCGCGGAAGGCAAGTTTGCCGCGATGGAAGCCGCTGGCGTGACCACCGTCCGTTCGCCGGGCGACCTGGGTGCGGCGATTGCCGCGCGCCTGAAGAAGTAAACCAGCGCCAAGCGTTGCACGGAAAGCCGCCTTCGGGCGGCTTTCTTTTTGCCCGGCTCATGACGCGCTTCTGGAATAATGAGGCGACGAACAGCAGAGGTCTCCCCATGTCGCAAACCCTCCGCATTGCGCTCGCCCAGTTCGACTTCCCGGTCGGTGCCGTCGCCGGCAATACCGATCGCATCATCGCCTTCATCGGCCAGGCGCGCGACGAGCTCGGCGCGGACATCGTGCTGTTTCCCGAGCTGGCAATCAGCGGCTACCCGCCGGAAGACCTGCTGCTGCGCCCGGGCTTCCTGGCCGATTGCGAAAAGGCATTGCAGCGCATCGCCGCGGCGGCGCAGGGCATCGTGGCGGTGGTGGGCTGGCCGCAGAGCGCCGGCAGCGTGGTCTACAACGCCGCCAGCGTGCTGCGCGAAGGCCGTGTGGCGCACACCTACCGCAAGCGTGAGCTGCCGAACTACGCGGTATTCGACGAGCGCCGCTACTTCGACGTCGACCCGGACGGTGAGTCCTGCGTGTTCGAGGTGAAGGGCGTGCAGGTGGGCGTGCTGGTCTGCGAGGACCTGTGGTTCCCCGAGCCGCTGCGCGCCACCGTGAACGCGGGCGCCGAACTGGTGCTGGTGCCCAATGCCTCGCCGTTCGAGCGCGGCAAGCATGCCCAGCGCGATGCCTTGCTGGCCGAGCGCACGCGCGAAAGCGGCGCGGCCATCGCCTACCTCAACGTCGTCGGCGGCCAGGACGCGCTGGTGTTCGACGGCGCGTCTGTTGTCGCCGATGGTGACGGCACCGTGCATCCGGCCGCTGCCGCCTTCACCGACCAGTGGCTGGTGGTGGACTACGCCAGCCCGGAGCGTCGCTTCGTGCCGGTGCTGTGGATGGACGATGGCGACGAGAGCATGGACGCGCTGGCCTGGCGCGCGGTGGTGCGCGGCCTGCGCGATTACTGCGGCAAGAACGGCTTCAAGAAGGTGTGGCTGGGGCTGTCCGGCGGCATCGACTCGGCCATGGTCCTGGCGATGGCGGTCGATGCGCTGGGCGCGGACAACGTCACCGCGGTGCGCCTGCCATCACGCTATACCGCCGGGTTGTCGAACGACCTGGCCGCCGAACAGTGCGCCGCCCTGGGGGTGAAGCTGGAGGCGGTGGCCATCGAACCGGTGTTCGAGGGCTTGCTGCAGGCGCTGGGGCCGATGTTCGAGGGCACCACGGTCGACGTCACCGAGGAGAACCTGCAATCGCGCACCCGCGGCGTGATCCTGATGGCGTTGTCCAACAAGTTTGGCGGCCTGCTGCTGACCACCGGCAACAAGAGCGAGTACGCCGTCGGCTACGCCACCATCTATGGCGACATGTGCGGCGGCTATGCGCCGCTCAAGGACTTGTACAAGACCGAGGTCTTCGGCCTGGCGCGCTGGCGTAACACCGTCGGCGGCGCCCCGGTCATTCCGCCGGCGGTGATCTCGCGCCCGCCCTCTGCCGAACTGCGCGACAACCAGACCGACCAGGACTCCCTGCCGGCCTACGACGTGCTCGACGGCATTCTGTACCGCTATATCGACCAGGAGCAGTCGCGCGAGGAAATCGTCGCCGCCGGCTACGCCCCCGAGGTAGTGGACAAGGTGCTGCGCCTGGTCCGCACCAGCGAATGGAAGCGCCACCAGGCCGCCCCCGGCCCGAAGGTCTCGCGCCGGGCCTTCGGCCGCGAGCGCCGATATCCCATTACGAACGGGTATTCGTGATTCGGTTTCGTGATTCGCAAGAGCAACGTCAAATGCAAAAGGCCGCCCGGAGGCGGCCTTTGGTTTTACGAATCACCAATCACGAATGACGAATCACCGCCTCTCACCGCTTGTCCATGATTGCGTTGCGCTCACCGGTGGCGGCGGATTTTTCGCCCGCGAATGGATTGAGCTTGCGGATCGCCCACGGGTATTTGGGCCAGTTGCCACTCAGCCAGGGGTGCTGCGGGGCGTTCATGACCAGCACGCGGCGGGCGTCGTCGGCCAGCTGCTTGTTGCCGAGCTGGGTATAGGCCTCGGCCAGGACGGCAATGGCGTCGTACTGGAAGGCGCTCTGCGGGTAGGTTTCCAACAGGTAGTTGGCGCGGCCCACGGCCGAGACCCAGGCGCCGCGACGCATGTAGTACAGCGCGTTGTCCAGCTCGTGCTGGGCGAACACGTCGCGCAGCACGATCATCCGCGCGCGCGCATCGGCGGCGTAGCGGCTGTTCGGGTAGCGGTCGGCCACGGTGTTGAAGTCGTTGTAGGCCTGCAGCGGCGTGGACAGATCACGGCGGCTCGGGTCGAGCGACCATACGCGGCGCAGGAAGATCGTGTCGCGGTTGGAGTTGGACAGGCCGCGCAGGTAGTACAGATAGGCGATGTTGCGGTGGGTCGGGTAGGTGCGGATGAAGCGGTCGATGCTGGACACCGCGTCATCGTGCTTGCCCGCCTTGTACTGCGCGTAGGCGATCTCGATCATCGCCTGCTCGGTGTACGGGCCGTAGGGGTACTGCGCGATCAGGCGCTTGAAGCTGCCCTCCGCACCGGCCCAGTTGCCCTTCATGGCCAGGCCGTGGGCCTTCTGGTACAGCTGCTCGACGGGCACGCCCTCGTCGGGATTCTTGTCCTTGGCGCCACGGTGGCAGCCAGTGGCGAACAGCGCCACGACCAGCAGCAGGGCGAACAGGCGGAGGGTCGCGGACATCGTTGCGGAGCGTCGGATCATGGTTCGGGCAGGGACGCAGCTGGAAAACGAAAGGGCGATGATAGCCTAGTGTCCTGTCCAGCGACTGAAATTCGCTGCCCGACGCCGATTCCCCCTGCTAGCGTGCTCCCCATGTCCCAGACCCCCGCTGACCCCCGCCAGGCCGTGGTGCCCGATGCCGCCGCCGGACGCCGCTTCGACGCCGTCCTGGCCGAGCTGTTCCCCGAATTCTCGCGTTCCCGGCTGGCCGAGTGGATCAAGTCCGGCGATGCCCTGCTCGACGGCGCCCCGGCCCGCCCCCGCGATCCGCTGCGCGGCGGCGAGGTGGTGACCCTGCAGGTGGTCCTGGAAACCCAGACCCACGCCGTGGCCCAGGACATCCCGCTGAACGTGCTGTACGAGGACGCGCAGGTCTTCGTGATCGACAAGCCCGCCGGCCTGGTCGTCCACCCCGGCGCGGGCAACCCCGATGGCACCCTGGTCAACGCGCTGCTGCACCGCGACCCGGCCCTGTCGGCGCTGCCGCGCGCCGGCATCGTCCATCGCCTGGACAAGGACACCAGCGGCGTGATGGTCGTCGCCCGCACCCTGGAGGCGCAGACCGCCCTGGTGGAGCAGCTGTCGGCGCGCGCCGTGCACCGCCAATACCTGGCCGTGGTGGTCGGCGCGCTGGTGTCCGGCGGCACCGCCAACGCCGCCATCGACCGCCATCCGCGCGACCGCCTGAAGATGGCGGTGCGCGAGGACGGGCGCGACGCGGTCACCCATTACCGCCTGCGCGAGCGTTTCCGCGCCCACACCGCGCTGGAATGCCGCCTGGAAACCGGCCGCACCCATCAGATCCGCGTGCACATGGCCCATCTCAAGCACCCCATCGTGGGCGACCAGCTCTACGGCGGCGCGCTGAAGCTGCCCAAGGCCGCCACCGAGGAGCTGGCCGCCGAGCTGCGCGGCTTCAAGCGCCAGGCCCTGCATGCCGAAACCCTGGAGTTCGCCCATCCGGTCAGCGGCGAGCCGGTACGCGCCACCGCGCCGGTCCCGGCGGACCTGAAGCGGCTGCTGGACGTGCTGCGCGCCGACACCGCGCTGGCCGCTGAGCGCGAGCGCCGCTGATGTCCACGCCTCGGCCGTGGCTGGAGGCAGCATGGCCGGCAGCGGCCGGGCGCGTGCGTGCCGTCACCACGTTGCGTCACGGCGCCGGGGTCTCGGTCGCGCCTTTCGACACCTTCAACCTCGGCAACCGCAGCAGCGCCGAGGGCGACAGTCCCGATGCGGTGGCGGCCAACCGCGCGCAACTGGCCGCGATCGCGGGCCTGCCTTCGGCGCCGCACTGGCTGCGCCAGGTTCACGGCACCGAGGTGCTGCGCTTCGATGCGCCGCCGGCAGGCGAGGGTATCGCCCATGAACCGGTTGCCGATGCGGCGGTGACCGCCGTGCCCGGCGTGGTGCTGGCCATCCTCACCGCCGATTGCCTGCCGGTGGTCCTGGCCGCGGACGATGGCAGCGAGGTCGGTGCCGCCCATGCCGGCTGGCGCGGGCTGGCCGATGGCGTGCTCGAGCGCACGGTGGCGGCCATGCGCACGCCAGCGGCGCGCCTGCGTGCCTGGCTGGGCCCGGCAGCGGGACCGCAGGCCTACGAGGTCGGCGCGGATGTGCAGGCGGCCTTTGTCGAACGCAATGCGCTTGCGCAGGCCGCCTTCGTCGCGACTCGCCCCGGGCACTGGCGGGTGGACCTGTACGCATTGGCCCGGCAACGCCTGGGCGATGCCGGCCTGCCACCGCAGGCGATCAGCGGCGGCGGACTGTGCACGATCAGTGACCCGGCGCGCTTCTATTCGCATCGTCGCGACCGCCGCAGCGGACGCATGGCGACACTGGCGTGGATCGCGCCCTGAGCCTGCCCTTGTTCGCGCGGGTACTCGGCGCGGACGCGTTTGCCGCGCTGCCCGCCACGCTGCGCGCGCTGCACTCGGTGCCGGCGCGGCAGACATGGGCAGGCGTCGCGCGCATTGCTCGCGGCAGGCATCCGCTGGCCGCTCCGTGCGCCTGGCTGGCGCGCCTGCCGCCGGCGGCCGAGGCGGTACCGGTGCAGGTCGAATTCGTCGTCGATGACGCCGGCGAGCGCTGGCTGCGGCGTTTCGGCACGCATCGCATGCCTTCGCGGCTATGGGAGCGCGGCGCGGAACTGCACGAGCGCCTGGGTGCGCTGTGTTTCACCTTCGCGCTTGAGGCGCGCCACGGCGAAATCCACTGGCGGGTGCGCAAGGTGTCGGCCTTCGGGCTGATGCCCTTGCCGTCGCGCTGGTTCGGGCAGGTGCGCTGCCGCGAGCGCGAACACGTGGGGCGCTACGAATTCCGGGTCGAAGTGGCGCTGCCGCTGATCGGTCCCTTCATCAGCTACGAGGGTTGGCTTGAACCGCTCTGAGCCAGGGGCCGCGGGCGCGGTGATCGTATTCGACGGCGTCTGCACGCTGTGCAACCGCTGGGTCCGGTTCCTGCTGCGGTTCGATCATGCCGGCCGTTACCGCTTCGCCGCCATGCAAGGTGCCAACGGCCGCCGGCTGCTGGCCCTGCATGGGCTGGATCGGGACGATCCGGCATCGTTCCTGCTGCTCGAAGACGGCCGCGCCTGGAGTGGCAGCGACGCCATCGTGCGCGTGCTGCGCGGGCTCGGCGGCGGCTGGCGCGCGGCGGCATGGGCGTCGGCATTGCCACGCTCGTGGCGCGATGCCGGCTATCGCGCGCTGGCGCGCAATCGCTATCGCTGGTTTGGCCGGCGCGACGCCTGCTATCTGCCGCCGCCTGAGCAGGCGTGGCGTTTCCTCGATTGAGGCTCAGCTCGCTTCCAGTGCTTCCAGGTAACGCTGGCGCCAGTGGTTGATGTCGTTGCGGCGCAGGTGGTCCATCATCGCCTGCCAGCGCTCCACCCGCTTGGGGCGAGACAGCGTGGTGGCGGTGGCTATCGCATCGGCCACGCCATCCAGGTCGTGCGGGTTGACCAGCAACGCCTCGCGCAGTTCGTCGGCCGCGCCAGCCAGCAGCGACAGCACCAGCACGCCCGGGTCTTCAGGATCCTGCGCGGCCACGTATTCCTTCGCCACCAGGTTCATGCCATCGCGCAGCGGCGTGACCAGGCCGACATCGGCGCTGCGGTAGAAGCCAGTCAGGGTGGCGTGGGTGAAGTTCTGGTTGACGTAGCGCAGCGGCGTCCAGTCCGGGGCGGCATGGCCGCCGTTGATGTGCCCGGCGATCTGCTCCAGCTGCCCACGCAGCGCGCGGTACTCGGCGACCTCGCCACGCGAGACCGGCGCGATCTGCAAGTAGGTGAGCTTGCCGTGCTGTTCGGGGTGGCGCTCCAGGAAGCGCTCGAAGCCGAGGAAGCGCTCGGGCAGGCCCTTGGAATAATCCAGCCGGTCCACGCCGATGGCTAGCTGCCGCTCGCTCAGACTGCTGCGCAAACGGCGTACCGCCTGTTTGCCCATCGCGGCCTTGGCCTGGCGCGCAATCAGTTCGGTATCGATGCCGATGGGGAAGGCCGCCGCGCGCAGGCGCCGGCCGCCCGGTGCTTCCAGTTCGCCATCGCCGAGCAGGCGGCCGCCACCGAACAGCCGCGCATAGGACAGGAAGCGGTCCACGTCGCGCTGGGTCTGGAAGCCGACCAGGTCATGCGCGTAGAGGCCGGAGAACAGCCGCGCATGATCGGGCATGGCCTGCATCAGGTCGGCCGAAGGCATCGGCACGTGCAGGAAGAAGCCCATCTTGCAGCCGATGCCGCGCTCGCGCAGCATCGAGGCCAGCGGGATCAGGTGGTAGTCGTGGATCCAGACCGTGTCGTCCTCGCGCAGCATCGGCGCGAGCTTGTCGGCAAACAGCGCGTTGACGCGGCGGTAGCCGTCGCGCTTGGTGCGGTCGTAGTCGACCAGGTCCAGGCGGAAGTGCAGCAGCGGCCACAGCGTGCGGTTGGCGAAGCCGTTGTAGTAGGTGTCCAGGTCGCGCTTGTTGAGGTCCATGGTGGCGAAGCGGATGTTGCCTTCGTCCTCCACGCTCACCGCACCGCTTTCGCCGCGCGCGACCTTGCCATTCCAGCCAAACCACAGCCCGCCGCGTTCGCGCAGCGCGGCCAGCAGGCCCACGGCCAGCCCGCCGGCACGGCTTTCGCCGGGCAGGGCAACGCGGTTGGACACCACCACCAGCCGGCTCATGACGCCTCCTGCCAGCTGCGCGACAGGCGCATTGCCGCAATGATCAGGCCGACATGCGAGTACGTCTGCGGGAAATTGCCCCAGGCCTGGCCATCCTCGAAGGCCAGGTCCTCCGACAGCAGGCCGAGGTGGTTGCGCTGCGCCAGGATGCGCTCGAACATCTGCCGCGCCTCGTCCTTGCGGCCGATGGCGGCCAGCGCGTCGATGTACCAGAACGTGCAGATGGTGAAGCTGGTCTCCGGCTCGCCGAAGTCGTCCGCCGCGACATAGCGGTACAGCGAGTCGCCGTGGCGCAGGTCGCGGCCCACCGCGTCGACGGTGGCGATGAAGCGCGGGTCCATGGCATCGACGATGCCGATGTCCGACAGCAGCAGCAACGAGGCATCCAGTCGATGCCCGCCCAGGGTGTCGGTGAAGTGCCCGCGCTCCTCGCTCCAGGCGCCACCCAGTACATGCTCGCGCAGTTCGTCGGCGCGCATGCGCCAATAGGCGCGGCGGTCTTCGAGGCCAAGCCGGTCGGCGATCTTGGCCAGGCGGTCGCAGGCAGCCCAGCACATCGCCGCGGTATAGGTGTGGACTTCGGCGCGGCCACGGAATTCCCACAATCCGGCGTCGGGCACGTTGTACAGCGCGTAGGCGCGCTCGCCCAACGGTTCCAGGCGGCGGAAGGTGCTGGCATCGCCCTGGTCCTTCAGCCGCAGGTCGAAGAACAGCTGCGTGGAGGCCAGCACCACGCTGCCGTAGACATCGTGCTGCTTCTGGATCCAGGCCAGGTTGCCGCGCCGCACCGGGCCCATGCCGCGGTAGCCGGCCAGCGTATCGACCTCGTGCTCTTCCAGCTGGGTCTCGAAGCCGATGCCGTACAGCGGCTGCATGGTGCCGTCGGTGGTGGCGATGTTGAAGATGTAGCCGATGAACTGCTCCATCGTGCGCGTAGCGCCCAGCCGGTTCAGCGCACGCACCACGAAGGCGGCATCGCGCAGCCAGCAGTAGCGGTAGTCCCAGTTGCGCGGCGTGTGCGGCGCCTCCGGAATGGAGGTGGTCATCGCCGCGATGATCGCGCCGCTGTCCTCGTACTGGCACAGCTTCAGGGTGATCGCGCTGCGGATCACCGCTTCCTGCCAGTCCAGCGGCACGGACAGGTAGCGCACCCATTCGCGCCAGTATTCCTCGGTGCGCTCGTAGGCCTCCTGCACGTAGCCGGTCAGCGAGCGCAGCAGTGATTCGTCCACGCCCAGTACCAGGTGCACCGGATGGTTGAGCACGAAGGGCAGGCCATCGCGGACGAAGCGGATCGGCACGTCGGTGGTCAGGCGCAGGGTGAAGTCCGGCAACACCCAGCGGATGTGGTTGCTGCCCCAGGTGGACTCGGGCACGCGCCCGCCCCAGTCAGCCAATGGACGTGCCCGCACCACGATGCGCGGTGCGCCCGATAGCGGGCGAATCTGCCGCACGATGCTGACCGGGCGGTAGAAGCGGTTGTGGTTGCGCCAGCGCGGGGCAAAGTCGATGACCTCGATCGCGCCGCCCTTGCTGTCACGCAGCACGGTACGCAGGATCGCGGTGTTGGGGATATAGGCCTGCTCGCTGCCGGCGAAATCTTCCAGCTCCACGGAAAAGTCGCCGCCGTCGATCTTGGGCGACAGCAGCCGGCAGAACGCCGGGTCGCCATCGAAGGTGGGCAGGCAACTCCAGACCACGCGGGCCTGGCGATCGATGAGGGCGCCGAAGCTGCAGTTGCCGATGACGCCCAGGTCGAGGTTCGGTTCACTCATTGCGGGAAAGATCCTTGGTTTCGTGGGGAAGCGGCCGCCTGCACGGCCGCCGGGCGCTAGCGCGCCGTTGCGTTCTCCTGCAGCCAGGCATGCACGGCCAAGGTGCTGGCCAGTGAGTAGCGCGCGACGCTGGGTTCGCGCGAGCCCACGCGCACGGCCCAGCCGCCAGCATCCTGCGCGGCGGCAAAGCCGTATTCGTCGGTCAGGTCGTCGCCAACGAAGACCGGCACGCGGCCCTGGAACGGCGCGCGCTGCATCATCATCCGCACCGCCACGCCCTTGTCGCTGCCCAGCGGCACGAATTCGACAACGTGGTCGCCCGGTTGCAGCCGATACCCGGCCAGCTCGCCGATCTGCGTCTGCGCGAAGGCCAGCACCGCGTCAGCCGCTTCGGGCGCCGAGCGCCAGTGCAGGGCCATGCTCACACCCTTGTCTTCGACGAGCACGCCGGGGTGGGCCAGGGCCATGTGCGCCGCGCGCTGGTGCAGACCGTGCAGCCAGCCAGCAGTGTCCTCGGCCTCGGGCATTGCCGCGCGCGCGGCCACGTCGCCGCGCAGCTCATGACCATGCAGGCCGGCGGCGGGCAGGCGCAGCGGTGCGAACAAGGCGTCGAGCTGGCTCAGCGGCCGGCCGCTGACCAGGGCCACCGCGCCGCCGAGGCGGTCGCTGAGGCGACCTACGGCTTCGCGCACCTGCGGCAGCAGGCGAACTTGCGTGGGATCTTCGGCGAAGTCGATCAAGGTGCCATCGACATCGAGGAACAGGGCGCAGCCATCATCCAGCGGCGGCGGCGGGGGTCGGAAAAGGGGGATTTCGGACATGTCCCCCAGTGTGCCTGGGGGGACGTGATATTCAGGTTACGGAACGTCGGTCAGCGGTCAGAAGGTGTAACGCACCCGGCCATACCAGTACGCGCCGTTGCTGCCGATCGGCGAGAGCACGTCGTAGGGCAGGTTGCCGAAGTAGTAGATGTCTTCGTTGGAGCGATCCGGATAGTTGTCCAGCACATTCTGCCCGCCGATGGCCAGGCTCCATTGCGTGTTGAAACGGTACTCGACCTCCAGGTCGAGCTGCCATTCGGCGCCATAGGTCTGCCGCGGCACGTAGCCGCCGCCGAAGTCGAACACGCGGGTCACGCTGCCATAGCGGCTCAGGCGACTCTGCAAGCCCCAGTGCTCGCTGTTCCAGCTGGCGGCGAACTGGCCACGGGTGCGCGGGCTGGCGTCGGTCAGCGTGTTGCTCTCTTCCACGCCGAACAGCACGTATTCCGGGTTCAGGGCCAGCAACTGCGATGGCGTGGCGACAATATTCTTCAGCTCGGTCTTGGCATAGCTGTAAGTGCCGGTCAGCAGCAACTGCCCGTCGCCGAGCGTCTGCCGCCAGTTGCTCACCAGTTCGGCGCCACGCGTGCGGGTATCGGCTGCGTTGACGAAGAAGCTGGCGCTCTGCACGCCGCTCACGCCGAAGTTTTCGGCCACGAACGCGGTCAGCGCATCGCCGGTGATGTCTTCGGACAATGCGATGCGGTCATCGATATCGATCTGGAAGAAGTCCAGCGACAGGTCGAAGTGCTCGCCGACGCGGCTGGTGAAGCCAAAGCTGTAATTGCGCGACTTCTCCGGGTTCAGCGGCCGCGCGCCGAGCGCCCGGGCAATGGGGTTGTTGACCGACAGCAGGCGGCCCTGCACCAGGCGACCGGCGGCATCGTAGCCGGTGGAAGTGGCCTCATAGCCGATCTGACTCAGCGACGGTGCGCGGAAGTTGTTGGACACCGCGCCACGCAGGGCGAATGCCGGCACGAACTCATAACGCGTGGCGAGCTTGCCGGTCCACTGGCTGCCGAAATCCTGGTAGTGCTCGTAGCGGCCGGCGATATCGGTGGAGAACTTCTCGCCAAACTGGCTGGACAGGCTGGCGTACGCGCTGGCGACATTGCGCGCGAGGTCGGCCTCGTCCTGCGGGGTCAGGCCGCCACCGGCCTGCGAGCCGGTCGGGCGATCGGTATACGGGCCGGCGGCATAGCTGGCCGGGTCGCCGGCATGCGTGCGGTACTGCTCGCGGCGCAGCTCCACGCCGGTAGCAAAGGTGTGGCTGGCGCTGCCGCGGTTGAACACCCGGCTCAGGTCGAAATTGCCCACGGTCTGCGCGAAGGCGTAGTCGCCGGTCTTGAAGCGGGTGGGGCTGCCGGGGCCGAGCGAGGCGTTGATCGAATTCCTGAGCCGGTAGGTGAAGTCATTGCGGCCATAGTCGATGCTGGCGTCGTAGTCCCACTCACCCCATTGCCCGCGCGCTCCGGCGACGAGCTGCGCATCGCGGTTCTCCCCCAGTGACACCGGGCGATAGCCGTCGGGATAGACCTGCGGCCAGTTGCTGCTGCCTTCCGGGTAGCGGAAGTAGTTGGCGCCTTGCGTATCGCGCTGGTTGTAGGTACCGAAGAAGTACAGGCGCGACTGCTCGCCCAGCGGCGCGGCGCCGTTGAACCAGGCATTGAGGCCCTTGCTGGCGCCATCGCCGAGCACGTAGTTGCGCCGCCCTTGCAGGCGCAGGTTCTCCTCGGTCTGCTCCCACGGCGGAATCTGGTCGAAGCCAGCGCGGTTGGTGCCCTCGCGGTTCTGCAACTCGATGCCGGCCTTGACGAAGCCCTCGCCGAAGCGGGTGCCGCCCGTGGCGCTGAAGAAGCTGGTCTGGCCGTCGGTCAACGTGCGCCCGATCGGCGCCAGCTCGGTGTGGTGGGCGCCGAAGCTCGCCTCGACCGCGCCGCTGTCCGGGTCTTCGTCGAGGATCACGTTGATCACCCCGGCAATGGCATCCGAGCCGTATTGCGCGCCGGCGCCATCGCGCAGCACCTCGATGCGCGCGATGGCGCTGATCGGAATGGCGTTGAAGTCCACCGGCGTGGTGCCCTTGCCGATCTTGCTGTCGGTATTGACCAGGGCGGAGACGTGGCGGCGCTTGCCGTTGACCAGCACCAGCACCTGGTCCGGCGACAGGCCGCGCAGCTGCGCGGCGCGCACGTGGTCGGCGCCGCCGGAGTTGGACTGGCGCGGGAAATTGAACGATGGCAGCAGGGCCTGCAACGCGCTGCCCAGTTCACCATTGATCACGCCGGCGCGGCGGATGTCCTCGGCGGTGAGCACGTCCACCGGCGCGGTGGATTCAAGCACGGTGCGATCGCTGGCGCGGGTGCCGGTGACGATCACGGTATCGAGCGTGGTTGCGGGGTCCTGGGCAAGCGCGGGCGCGCTGATCGACAGCGCAATGGCCAGCACCAGCGGGCGGGGAACGGGGCGAAGCATGGGTGGGTAACTCCGACATTCATCCGGATGAAGAGATATGTTAACGTCCGGCCTCGCCCGGGCCAGCGCGCGGAGCGCATGAGTTCATCGCCGCTGGTTATGAGGCACGTTGCGCTTTACTGGCTACGCTCGCCATCCCTCCCTGAAGTCCTCGCCGTGATCACAGCTCTTCCGTCCCTGCGCAATGCGCTGCTTGTTGTTTCCTTGTTGCTGGCCGGTTGCGCCTCAACGGAGCCGAGGCCGGTGGCCGCTGCCGCCGCCACAGCCGACCTGCGCGGCGATGCCGCGCGCCCGGCCCGCGCCAGTGGCTGGGTACGCAGCGAGCTGTACTTCGGCGTTGGCGAGGAAAGCGGCCCGGGCGACCGCCCGCAGGCCCAGCCGATCAGCGAGGAGCGCTGGCGGGCCTTCCTCGATCACGAGGTCACCCCGCGCTTTCCCGATGGCCTGACCGTGTTCGACGCCTACGGCCAATGGCTGTTCCGCGGTGCCGCCGAACCCAATCGCCTGCGCACCAAGGTGCTGGTGATCCTGCACGAGGACAGCGCCGCGCGCCGCGCCGACATCGAGGCGATCCGCCTGGCATGGAAGCAGGCGACCGGGCACCAGTCGGTGCTGTGGTCGCGGCAGCCGGTCGAAGTATCGTTCTGAGCGTTGCGCTCCAACGAGCGCCGGTTCCTTCCCCTCTCTGGTATCGACATGAGTGCAGCCGCCCTTCCTCCTGCCCGTCCGCGCTGGTTCGTGGCCGGCGACCTCAATGGCTTCTTCGGCCTGCTGGTGGACAACCTCACCATCCTCGGCTTCATCGCGATGGCGCTGGTCGGCCTGTTCCAGTTCCCGGCCGAGGTGGTCTACACCCGCATGTTCCCCGGCACCGCCTTCGGCGTGCTGGTCGGCAACCTGCTGTACACGCTGATGGCACGGCGCCTGGCCGCGCGCAGCGGACGCAGCGATGTCACCGCGATGCCGCTCGGCATCGATGCGCCGACCAGCATCGGCATGTCGCTGCTGGTGCTGGGCCCGGCCTTCGTCGCGTTCAAGGCCCAGGGGCTGGCGCCCGCTGACGCGGCGATTGCGACATGGCAGCTGGGCATGGCCTCGCTGGTAGTGATGGGGTTGCTCAAACTGGTGCTCTCGTTCTTTGGCGAGGCGGTCACCCGCGCGCTGCCGCGCGCCTCGCTGCTGGGTTCGATTGCCGGTATCGCGCTGGTGCTGATGGGTCTGCTGCCGCTGTTGGAGACGTTGCGCGCGCCGGTGCCTGGCATGGTAACGCTGGGCCTGCTGCTGTACGTGCTGATCGCCAAGGGCCGGTTGCCGCTGCCGTTGCCCGGCGTGCTGGTCGCGCTGCTCGCGGGTACCGCGCTGTACTACGGCCTGGGCCTGGCCGGCCTGGGCGCGCCTGGTTTCGCGTTGCCCGCGTGGACGCCGCTGTCGGTGGTGCTGCCGTGGCCGAACCTGGGCTTCATCGACGGTCTGCCGCATACCGTGCCCTATCTGCCGCTGCTGCTGCCGTTCGGCCTGCTGATGGTGGTGGGCGGCATCAATGTCAGCGAAAGCGCGCGCGCTGCCGGTGACGACTACCGCACCCGCGACATCCTGCTGGTGGAAGCCTTCGCCACGCTGGTGGCTGGCGTCTGCGGCGGCGTGGCGCAGACCACGCCCTATATCGGCCAGCCGGCCTACAAGCACATGGGCGCGCGCAGCGGCTACACCTTGCTCACCGGTCTGTTCGTCGGCATTGGCGGCATGCTCGGCATCATCTCCGGGCTGGTGCAGTGGCTGCCGCTGGCGGTGCTCGCACCGATCATCGTCTACGTGGCCATCGACATCACCACGCAGGCATTCCAGGCCACGCCGCAGCGCCATGCCGGGGCGATGGTGCTGGGCTTCCTGCCGTCAGTGGCCTATCTGCTGGCGATCAAGGCGCCCGGCTGGATCGCCCCGGAGCAGTTGCACGCGCTGACCACCGCCGCCGACGGCCACGGTCTGCCGGAGCTGGCGGTGATCTTTACCCTGGGCAATGGGTTCATCATCACCTCGATGCTGTGGACGGCCGCGGTGGTGGCCATGGTCGATGGGCGCCTGAGGCGTGCCGCGGTGTTCCTGCTGGTGGCCGCGGCGCTGGCGCTGTTTGGCCTGATCCACTCGGTGGACCCGCGTGGCGGCATCTACCTGCCGTGGGAGCTGCAGGGGCTGGCGCGGACGATCAGCTGGCAGTTCGTCGGCGCGTATGTCGTGCTTGCTGGCGTGCTCGGGCTGTTGTCGTTCACCCGGGGCGTGCCGCCGCGGGTGGAAGCGGCCTGAGCCGCTCGTCGGCGCGCGGCGTGCCGACGCTCAGGTGTCTGCCTGGAACCAGCCCAGCTTGCGTTCCCGCGGCAGGCGCTTGAGTTCGCATTCGGCGCGCGAGGCACTGGCCCGGTCCGGAAACATCCGGCTGGCCAGCAGTTCCACTGGCGGGAAGGAGCGCGTGTAGCGCGCGCCGCGACCGGCCAGATGCGCGGCGAATCGCGCCGGCACGTCATTGGTGATGCCGGCGTAGTAACTGCCGTTACGGCACAGCAGCAGATAGACGTGCCAGGGCGCGGACATCGGCATGGGCTCAGGCGCCGATCAGGCTTTCGGCCGGAATGCCGAGGTTGCGGTGCATGACGGATTGCATCGGGCGCAAGTTAGTGCCATCCCCAAAGCAACGCAAGCGCACCATGTTCGCGGCATGAACCGCAGAGCAGGTCCCCCGGGACGGCCGCGGGCCGTGCCACACGCCCTTGAAACACACACGGTTAACCGCATCTGAGGGACATTGCCGGCAGCGCCGGCCTCGTCGAATCCATGAGGAAGACCCATGCGGATGGACAAGCTCACCTCGCGTTTCCAGCAGGCGCTGGCTGACGCGCAGTCGCTGGCCGTGGGCCGCGACCACAACATCATCGAGCCGGTGCACGTGATGACTGCACTGCTGGACCAGTCCGGCGGCAGCACGCGACCGTTGCTGGCCCAGGCCGGGGTCAACGTGCCGGTGCTGCGCGAACGCCTGGGCGAAGCGCTGGACAAGCTGCCGAAGGTGTCCGGCCAGGCGGGCAATCTCTCCATCGGCAATGACCTGGGCCGCCTGCTCAACGTCACCGACAAGCTCGCCCAGCAGCACGGCGACGCGTTCATCGCCAGCGAGTGGTTCGTGCTGGCCGCGGCCGATGACGGCGGCGCGCTCGGCATGGCGATGCGTGCCGCCGGCGCGGACAAGGCTCGCATCGAGGCGGCCATCGAGAAGGTGAGGGGAGGGGAGAGCGTGCAGAGCGAGAATGCCGAAGAACAGCGCCAGGCGCTGGAGAAGTACACCATCGACCTCACCGCGCGCGCCGAGAGCGGCAAGCTCGACCCGGTGATCGGCCGCGACGAGGAAATCCGCCGCACCGTGCAGGTGCTGCAGCGCCGGACCAAGAACAACCCGGTACTGATCGGCGAGCCCGGCGTGGGCAAGACCGCCATTGTCGAAGGCCTGGCCCAGCGCATCGTCAACGGCGAAGTGCCCGAGGGCCTGCGTGGCAAGCGCGTGCTGTCGCTGGACATGGGCGCGCTGATTGCCGGCGCCAAGTTCCGCGGCGAGTTCGAGGAGCGCCTGAAGGCGGTACTCAACGACCTGGCCAAGAACGAAGGCCAGATCATCCTGTTCATCGACGAGCTGCACACCATGGTCGGCGCCGGCAAGGCCGATGGCGCGATGGACGCCGGCAACATGCTCAAGCCGGCACTGGCGCGTGGCGAGCTGCATTGCATTGGCGCGACCACGCTGGATGAGTACCGCAAGTACATCGAGAAGGACGCCGCGCTGGAGCGCCGCTTCCAGAAGGTGTTCGTCGGCGAGCCGACGGTGGAGGACACCATCGCCATCCTGCGCGGCCTGAAGGAGCGCTACGCCGTGCATCACGGCGTCGAGATCACCGACCCGGCCGTCGTCGCCGCCGCGACCCTGTCCAACCGCTACATCACCGACCGGCAGCTGCCGGACAAGGCCATCGACCTGATGGACGAGGCTGCCAGCCGCATCCGCATGGAGATCGACTCCAAGCCGGAGGAACTCGACCGCCTGGAGCGCCGCCTGATCCAGCTGAAGATCCAGCGCGAGATGCTGAAGAAGGAGAAGGACGAGGCCTCGCAGAAGCGCCTGGCCGATCTGGAAGCCGATATCGACGGCCTGGAACGCGAGTTCTCCGACCTCAACGAAATCTGGAAGTCCGAGAAGGCCGCGCTGCAGGGCGCCACCCGGATCAAGGAACAGATCGAGCAGGCCCGTCTGGAACTGGAAGCCGCGCAGCGGCGCCAGGACTACGCCAAGATGAGCGAGATCCAGTACGGCCAGCTGCCGCAGCTGGAAAAGCAGCTGGCCGCCGCCAACGAGGCCGAGCAGCACGACTTCAAGCTGGTGCAGGACCGGGTGACCGAGGAGGAAATTGCCGAGGTCGTGTCGCGCTGGACCGGCATCCCGGTCAGCAAGATGCTTGAAGGCGAGCGCGACAAGCTGCTGCGTATGGAGCAGATGCTGCACCAGCGCGTGGTGGGCCAGGAGGAAGCGATCCGCGTGGTGTCCGATGCGGTGCGGCGTTCGCGCGCGGGCCTGTCCGACCCCAACCGCCCAAGCGGTTCGTTCCTCTTCCTGGGTCCGACCGGCGTCGGCAAGACAGAACTGTGCAAGGCGCTGGCCGAATTCCTGTTCGACAGCAGCGACGCGATGGTGCGCATCGACATGAGCGAGTTCATGGAGAAGCACTCCGTGGCCCGCCTGATCGGTGCGCCTCCGGGCTATGTCGGCTATGAAGAGGGCGGCTACCTGACCGAGGCAGTGCGGCGCCGGCCGTATTCGCTGATCCTGCTCGACGAAGTCGAGAAGGCGCATTCCGACGTCTTCAACATCCTGTTGCAGGTGCTTGACGATGGCCGCCTCACCGACGGCCAGGGGCGCACGGTGGACTTCCGCAATACCGTCATCGTGATGACTTCCAACCTGGGCTCGCACCAGATCCAGGAGCTCAACGGCGACGATTCGCCCGAGGCCTACGTGCAGATGAAGGCAGCGGTAATGGGCGTGGTGCAGGCGCATTTCCGTCCCGAGTTCATCAACCGCCTGGACGACATCGTCGTGTTCCACCCGCTGGACAAGCAGCAGATCAAGCAGATCGCCCGCATCCAGATGAGCGGCCTGGAAAAGCGCCTGGCCGAGCGCGGCTTGCGCATCGAGGTGGGCGACAAGGCGTTGGAGTTGCTTGGCAACGTGGGCTTCGACCCGGTGTATGGCGCGCGGCCGTTGAAGCGTGCGATCCAGGCACAGCTGGAGAATCCGCTGGCGCAGAAGATCCTGTCGGGCGAGTTCGTCGCCGGCGATGTGATCAAGGTCGATACCGACGGCGGCCAATTGGCGTTCGCCAAGGGATAGGCCTCCCCCCAGACGCTGTAGGAGCGGCTTCAGCCGCGACCGCGATCTCTGCCACATGGCGACTCCGCCGGTCGGGGCTGAAGCCCCTCCTGCAGGTCTGGTTTCAGCAAGCCCTACCGCAACCTCTGCGATCGGCAATCCGTCGCGCGGCCGCAACACTTGCTACTATCTCCTCGCCTCAGGTGACCCCCGGCCCAGCCGGCGGGTTTAAACGGGAATCCGGTGCGCTGGCCCAGCCAGCAATGCCGGAGCTGCCCCCGCAACGGTAGGCGAGACAAGATCCGCAACAGCCACTGTGCTCACGCATGGGAAGGCGCGGATTGGCACGCAGGCATCGGCCCGCATGCGCTCGCAAGCCCGGAGACCGGCCTGGAGCGACGTGACATGCGGTGGGCGATGTCATGGGGCCGGGCTGTCCCGTTGCCTCCATACCCTCCTTCCGCCTGTCGTCTTCCATTGCTTCCGCGCGGGCAGGCGCGGTCCAGGAGTCCTCAGTGCGTCATCACAACCGGTTGTCCCACCGCCATGCGCTGGCGGTGTCGTGTTGCCTTGTGTTCTCCCTTGCAGCCCCGGCCTTCGCCGCCGATGCGCCGCGCGATCTCGACCAGATCATCGTCACCGCCTCGCGGACCGCGCAAACCCAGGACCAGGCGCTGGCGCCGGTCGCGGTCATTGACCGTGCCGAGATCGAGCGCCGCCAGCCGCAATCCCTTCCAGACCTGTTGCGCGGCGAAGCGGGCGTGTCGCTCGTCAACAATGGCGGCGCCGGCAAGGCCAGCTCGCTGTTCCTGCGCGGCACCGAGTCCGACCACGTGCTGTACCTCATCGATGGCGTCAAGGTCGGCTCGGCCACCTCCGGCGGCGCCGCATTGCAGGACATCCCCGTCGAGCAGATCGAGCGCGTCGAGATCGTGCGCGGGCCGTTCTCCAGTCTCTACGGCTCCGAGGCCATTGGTGGCGTCGTGCAGATTTTCACCCGCCGCGCGCAGGGGCCGTTCGAGCCGAATCTCGCCCTCAGTGCTGGCAGCGACAACCTGCGCCGCTACAGCGCCGGCCTGTCGGGCCGCAGCCAGGGCGACATCGGCGAACGCGGCGGCTGGTACGCGGTGCAGGCCGCGCACGAGCAGACCGACGGCTTCAATGCCTACACCAACACGGCGTCCTCGTATTACGACCCGGACCGCGATGGCTACCGCAACGACTCGCTTAGCGTGCAGGGCGGCTGGCGCTTCAACCGGCAGTGGGAAGCCGACGTCAACGCGTTGCGTGCCGACAGCCGCAACGAATTCGACGGTATCGACAACCTCGCCAAGGGCCGCGAACAAGTCGTCGGTGGCCGCCTGCGCTACACGCCCAGCGATGCACTCAAGCTCACCGCCAGCGTCGGCGGCAGCGCCGAGCTGGGCGATACCTATCGCGATGGCGTGTACTCCTCCACCTTCGACACCCGTCGTCGCGTCGCCTCGCTGCAGGCCGACCTCCACGCAGGCCCCGGGCTGTTGACTGCCGGCTTCGACTGGCAACGCGACGAGATCGAAAGCAGCGAGACCTACGACGCCGATCGCCGAGTCGACCGCGGATTGTTCGCGCAATGGCAGCAGTCCTTTGGCCGCCAGTCCGTGCAGGCCAGCGTGCGCCGCGATGACAACAGCCAGTTCGGCGGCAAGAACACCGGCAGCCTGCTGTGGGGCTGGAACCTCACCGGCCCGCTGCGGCTCACCGCCAGCTACGGCACGGCGTTCAAGGCGCCCACCTTCAACGAGCTGTACTACCCAAGCTACGGCAACCCGAACCTGGGGCCCGAGACCTCGCGCAGCGCCGAGCTCGGCCTGCGTGGCGAGCATGGCTGGGGCGACTGGTCGCTCAATGCGTTTGAAACCCGCGTCGATGACCTCATCGCCTACGACGCCGACCTGGTCGATGCCGCCCATCCCTTTGGTCAGCCCAACAACGTGGACCGGGCGCGCATCCGCGGCAGCGAGGCGGTGCTGGATACCACGCTGGCCGGCTGGCAACTCGGCGCACGCCTGACCTGGCTGGATCCCAGGGCAGAGGGCAGCAGCAACCACGGCAACCTTCTGCCGCGCCGCGCGCGCCAGAGCGGGCGCGTGGACGCGGACCGCAGCTTCGGCGCCTTCAGCGTCGGCGCCGGCGTGTTTGCCTCGGGCCAGCGCTACGACAACCTGGCCAACACCACGCGGCTGGCCGGCTATGGCCTGCTTGACCTGCGCGTGGGCTGGCAGCTGGCCACCGCGTGGAAGCTGAGTCTGTCGGCCAACAACGTGTTCGACCGCAACTACGAAACCGCGCGCTGGTACGCCCAGCCCGGCCGCAACTACCAGTTGACCCTTCGCTATCGGTCCGCGCAGCAGGGCGGCTGACGAAGCTCTTGCCCCGTCATCACACGCTGGAACGTCCTCATGAACACGAACTTGCCTTCTTCCACGCTGCCGCTGGCCACGGCGCGCGCGCAATGGATTGCCGGCCTGTTGCTCGCCGCCTTGATGGTCTGTACCCGTGGCCAGCACTTCGCCTCGGTCAACGCGCTGCCGAGTGCATCGTGGGCGGTGTTCTTCCTGGCCGGCGCGTTGCTGCGGCCGATGTGGGTGCTGCCGGTGTTCTTCGTGCTGTCCAGCGCACTGGACCTCGGCAGCCTGGCCGCCGGCACCATCAGCGACTGGTGCGTGTCGCCGGCGTACTGGGCGCTGGCCTTCGCCTATGCCGCGCTGTGGCTGGGCGGGCACCTGTACGCGCGGCGCCTGCATGAGGGGCGCTGGCACAGCGTGCCGCGCCTGGCCGTGGCCCTGGTGGTGACGGCCACGGTCGCCTACGTGCTGTCCAAGGGCGGCTTCTACTTCTTCTCCGGGCATTACCCGCAGGCCGACCTGGCCGGCTTCCTGGCGCGCGTGCCGCACTACTATCCACGCGCGCTCGGCACCCTGGCCGGCTATGTGGCGATCGGCCTGGCCCTGGTCGCGCTCGCACAGCAGTTGCCGGCGCACGCTGCGCGCAAGGTGGCAGCATGAGCACGCAGCCGCCGCGCGATGACGACGCGCATTATCTGGAACGGGCCCGGCGCAAGAAGGAGCTGATCGACCGCCGCATCGCCCGCGCCACGATTGATCGCGGGGTTTTCGTGGTCAACACCGGCAACGGCAAGGGCAAGAGCTCGTCGGGCTTCGGCATGCTCGCGCGTTCGCTCGGCCATGGCCTGCACTGTGGCGTGGTGCAGTTCATCAAGGGCAGTTTCGCCACTGGCGAAGAGGCCTTCTTCCGCCGCTTCCCGGAGCAGCTCGACTACCACGTGATGGGCGAGGGCTTCACCTGGGAAACCCAGGACCGCGCGCGCGACATCGTCGCCGCGCAGGCCGCCTGGCAGGTGGCGCGCGGGATGCTGGCGGATCCGGACTACGATTTCGTGCTGCTGGACGAGCTCAACATCGCCCTGGTCAAGGACTATGTCGCGCTGGATGAAGTGCTGGCCGCCGTCGCCGCGCGGCCGCCGCGCCAGCATGTGGTCATCACCGGCCGCGGCGCCCCGGACGGCCTGATCGAAGCCGCGGACACGGTGACCGAGATGCGCCTGGTCAAGCACGCGTTCAAGGCCGGGATCATGGCGCAGAAGGGTATCGAGCTCTGAAGATGGAGCGCCGCGCGCCCATGCCACCCGCGCACCGGCCACGGGCATGCCCGTCCTGATGGCCGCGCTCCTGCCATTGGCTGTCGCCTGCGGCGCGGTGCTGCTGGACGTGCTGCTCGGCGAACCGCGGCGCGGCCATCCGCTGGTCGGCTTTGGCCGTTGCGCGCAGTGGTTGCAGCTGCGGCTGTATCGCGATTCGCGTATTGCCGGAGTGCTGGCATGGATGCTCGCCGTGCTGCCCGCCGTGGCGCTGTGTGCATTGCTGCAATGCGCGCTGTGGCGCTGGTCGCCATGGGCTGGCGCAGCGTTCGCGACGCTGGCGCTGTATGTGGCCCTGGGCCTGCGCAGCCTCGGCGAGCACGCCGTGGCCGTGGCCGCTGCGCTTGCGCGCGATGACTTGCCAGCCGCGCGCGCGGCGGTGGCGCGGATTGTCAGTCGCGATACCGAAGCGCTGGACGCGCGGCAGGTAGCTGCCGCGGCCACCGAGTCGGTATTGGAGAACGGCAGCGACGCCGTGTTCGCGGCGTTGTTCTGGGGCCTGCTGCTGGGCGCGCCCGGCGCGGTGCTGTACCGACTGAGCAATACCCTGGATGCGATGTGGGGTTATCGCACGCCGCGCCTGATCCGCTTCGGCTGGGCCGCCGCGCGCATCGATGATGCGCTGAACTGGCTGCCGGCACGGCTGGTCGCGCTCACCTACGCCGCACTCGGCGCGACGCGCAGCGCACTGCGTTGCTGGCGGCGGCAGGCACCCCGCTGGAAGAGCCCCAACGCCGGCCCGGTGATGGCGGCTGGTGCAGGCGCGCTGCGCGTATGCCTCGGCGGGCCGGCGCCCTATCACGGCCAGTGGCAGCCGCGTCCCGAATTGGGCGAGGGTGCGCCGGCCGACGCCGCCAGCGTGCGCCGTGCCCTGCGCCTGGTCCGTGCGGGCGTGCTGATGTGGCTGTTGCTGCTCGCGCTGGCGGCAACCTTGTCTGCATTCGGAGGCCACTGACGTGCTCGAACATGGAGGCCGCCTGTTGCGCGCCGCGCAGCGCTTCGGCATCGACCCGGCGCAGTGGCTGGATCTGTCCACCGGCGTCAGCCCGTGGCCGTGGCCGGTGCCGCCGGTGCCGGCCAGCGCCTGGCATCGTCTGCCGGAAGAGGAAGACGGCCTGCTGGAGATCGCGCAGGCGTACTACGGCACCGCGCAGCTGTTGCCGGTGGCCGGATCGCAGGCGGCGATCCAGGCGCTGCCGCAGCTGCGCGCGCCCGGCCGCGTCGGCGTGATCGCACCCGGTTACAACGAACATGCGCACGCCTGGCGCCAGGCCGGGCACCAGGTAGTCAGCGCGCCGGCCAGTCAGTTGCTGAGCAGCGCCGAAGATTTCGACACGCTGGTGCTGATCCATCCGAACAATCCCGGCGGCGATCGCTTCGCGCCGGCCACCTTGCTCGAACTGCATGCGCGCATGGCGCGGCGCGGTGGCTGGCTGGTGCTGGACGAGGCGTTCATGGATGCAGCGCCCGAACACGGCCTGTGCGCACAGGCCGGCCGCGAAGGCCTGATCGTGCTGCGCTCGGTGGGCAAGTTCTTCGGCATGGCCGGCGCGCGTGCCGGCTTTGTCTGTGCCTGGCCGGAACTGCTCGTGTCACTGCGCGAACGGCTCGGCCCGTGGACACTCGGCGGGCCCACGCGCTGGGCGGTCGCGCGCGCGCTGGCGGATTGCGACTGGCAGGCGCAGGCCCGGCCACGCCTGTTCGCAGCCTCGCAGCGCCTGGCCGCGGTGTTGCGCCTGCACGGTCTGCCGCCGCAGGGTGGCAGCGCGTTCTTTCAGTGGTGTCCGCATCCGGATGCGGCCGCGCTGCATGAAGCCCTGGCCCGGCGCGCGATCCTCACGCGCCTGTTCGCGACGCCCGGCAGCCTGCGCTTTGGCCTGCCGCCGGACGAAGCCGGCTTCGTCCGCCTCGATACCGCGCTGGCGGAGATCGGCGCATGAGTGCACGCGTGTTGATGGTGCAGGGCTGCACTTCCGATGCGGGCAAGAGCACGCTGGTCGCCGCGCTATGCCGCTGGCTGCACCGCCGCGGCGTGGACGTGGCGCCGTTCAAGCCGCAGAACATGGCGCTCAATGCCGCCGTGACCGCCGACGGCGGCGAGATCGGCCGCGCCCAGGCGGTGCAGGCCGCCGCCTGCGGCCTGCTGCCGGATACCGACTTCAACCCGGTGCTGCTCAAGCCGCAAAGCGATACCGGCGCGCAGGTCATCGTGCATGGTCGCGTGGTCGGCACGCTGGATGCGCTGGCCTACCACGACTACAAGCGCACCGCGCGGCAGGCGGTGCTCGAATCCCACGCGCGGCTGACGGCACGGCATGCCGTGGTCATCGTCGAAGGCGCGGGCAGCCCGGCCGAGATCAACCTGCGTGCCAACGACATCGCCAACATGGGTTACGCCGAGGCGGTCGACTGTCCGGTGATCCTCATCGCCGATATCGACCGCGGCGGCGTGTTCGCACATCTGGTCGGGACGCTGGCCCTGCTTTCGGAAAGCGAGCGCGCGCGCGTGGTCGGCTTTGTCATCAACCGTTTTCGCGGCGACCTGGCGCTGCTGCAACCGGGCCTGGACTGGTTGCAGCAGTACACCGGCAAGCCGGTGCTCGGCGTGCTGCCCTATCTGCAAGGGCTGCATCTGGAAGCCGAGGATGCCCTGCCGCGTGCGGCACCAGCCAAGCCGCAGGCGCGGCTGCAAGTGGTCGTGCCGGCGCTACCGCGCATCAGCAACCACAACGATTTCGATGCGCTGGCCGCGCATCCGCAGGTGGCCTTGCGCTTCGTCGGGCCGGGCGAGGCGCCGCCGTCTTGTGACCTGATCATCCTGCCCGGCAGCAAGTCCACCCGCGACGACCTGGCCTGGCTGCTCGCGCAGGGCTGGGAAGCGGCGATCGCGCGACACCTGCGCTATGGCGGCCGCCTGCTCGGCATCTGCGGCGGCTTCCAGATGCTGGGTGAGGCGCTGCACGATCCGCTCGGCCTCGATGGCATGCCAGGCAGCAGCGATGGCCTGGGCTGGCTGCCGATGGTCACGCATTTCGCCGCCGACAAGCAGTTGCGCAGCGTGCAGGGCTGGCTGAGCTTCGCCGATGCCGACGTGCGCGGCTACGAGATCCATTGCGGCAACAGCAGCGGCGCCGCAATGGCCCGGCCCTTCGCGCTGCTCGATGGTGGCCGCCACGATGGCGCGATCTCCGCGGACGGACAGGTCATGGGCACCTACCTGCATGGGCTGTTCGACACCCCTGCGGCACTGACCGCGCTGCTGCAATGGGTGGGGCTGGCCGAACCGCAGGCCCTGGCGATGGATGCGCTGCGCGAGCACACGCTGGAGCGCCTGGCCGACGCGGTCGAGGCGCACCTGGACACGGCCGCGCTGTCGCGCTGGTTGTCGTTGCCCGCGGCGTGAACCGATGACGACCCCACCGTTTGCCGCAGGAGTGGCCCATGCATGAACTGATCCTCGGTGGCGCGCGCTCGGGCAAGAGCGCCTTGGCCGAACAGCGCGCCGGCGCCAGCGCCCTGGCGGTGACCTTCATCGCCACCGCGCAGGCACTGGACGCGGAAATGGCCGCGCGCATTGCCCACCACCGCCAGCGCCGGCCGGCGCATTGGCAGTGCGTCGAAGAACCGCTGGCGCTGGCCGACACGCTGCGTGCGCATGCCAGCGCGCAGCGTTGCCTGCTGGTGGATTGCCTGACGCTGTGGGTGGGCAATCTGCTGGGCCACACCGACAGCGCGCGCTTCGCGCAGGAGCGCGATGCCTTGCTGCAGGTACTGCCGACGCTGCCCGGGCGGATCATCCTGGTCAGCAACGAAGTGGGGCAGGGCGTGGTGCCGATGGGCGAACTGAGTCGGCGTTTCGTCGACGAAGCCGGGCGCCTGCATCAGGCCCTCGCCGCGCAGAGTGCCCGGGTCTGCCTCGTCGTTGCCGGGCTGCCGCTATGGTTGAAGGGAGCTGACGCATGAGCATGCCGTGGTGGCAGACGCCAGTAGCGCGGGTGTCGTCGGCGGCCGCCAGCGACGCCAGGGCTAGACAGGCGCGGCTGACCAAGCCGCCGGGATCGCTGGGCCGGCTGGAACCGCTGGTGGTGCGCCTGGCGTCCTTGCAGGGCAGTGCACGCCCCAGCGTCGATCCTGCCTGGATCAGCGTGTTTGCCGCCGACCACGGTGTCGCCGCCGAAGGCGTGTCCGCGTTCCCGCAGGCCGTCACCGGTGAGATGGTGCGCAACTTCGCCGCCGGCGGCGCGGCGATCGCGGTTCTGGCGCGCGAGCTCGATGCACACTTGCAGGTGGTGGACCTGGGCACGGTCAATGATGTGGGCGAAATCGCCAACGTGCAGCGGCGCCGCATTGCCGCGTCCACGGCGAACTTCTGCGAGCAGCCGGCGATGACCGAGCCGCAACTGCACGCAGCGCTGGCAGCGGGCCGCGACAGCGTCGCCAGCGCGCGGGCCGCCGGTGCGCGCGTATACATCGGTGGCGAAATGGGCATCGGCAATACCACGGCCGCCGCGGCACTGGCCGCTGCCTTGTTGCGGCTGCCACCCGCGTGGCTGGTCGGCGCCGGCACCGGGCTGGATGCGCGAGGTATCGAGCACAAGACCGAGGTGATCGCGCGCGCCCTGGCACGGCACGCGGGCGAGCACGCGCCGCTGGAATGGCTGCGGCGGCTGGGCGGTTTCGAGATCGCCGCGCTCACGGGTGCCTGCATGGCCGCCGCGCAGGCCGGGCTGCCGGTGTTGGTAGATGGTTTCATCGTCAGCGTCGCCGCGCTCGCTGCCGTGCGCATGCAGCCCGGTGTGCGCGAGTGGCTGCTGTTCTCGCACCGCTCGCAGGAAAACGGGCATGGCGCGGTGCTCGATGCGCTTGGCGCCGATCCGCTGCTGGAACTCGGCCTGCGCCTGGGCGAGGCGAGCGGCGCAGCGCTGGCCCTGCCGCTGCTGCGGCTGGCCTGCGCGCTGCATGCGAACATGGCGACCTTCGAGGAAGCGGGAGTGTCCGAAGCATGAGTGTTGTGCCGGTGATCGAGTTGCTGCGCCACGGACATACCGGACAGCGCAGCTACCGCGGGCAGATCGACGACGCGCTGAGCGAACAGGGCTGGCAGCAATTGCGCGCCACGGCCGCGGGCGGGCAGTGGGATGCAGTGGTGTCGTCCACCTTGCAGCGCTGCGCCGCCTTCGCCCATGAGCTGGCGACGCAACGCGGTTGCCCCTTGCGCCTGGACCCGCGGCTGGTCGAATACCACTTCGGCCAATGGCAGGGCGTGCCGATCGAGGACATCGCGCGCGATGCAGGCGATGCGCTCGGACGCTTCTGGTCCGATCCCGTCGCCCATCCGCCTCCGGGCGGCGAGCCGTTTGCTGAATTCCGCGGGCGCCTGGCCGCCGCGCTGGACCAGATCGCCGCCGAACATGCGGGAAGTGCGCGGCGGGTGCTGGTGGTGACGCATGGCGGGGCGATCCGCGCGCTGCGCTGCATGGCCGAACAGCGGCCATTCGGGCAGATGGTGGAGATCGAGGTCGCGCACGCTTCGCTGCATCCGCTGGTGTGGCCGCCGCGCGAATGATCGACGGCCTGCTGGTCGCGCTGGGTTTTCTCACCCGCATCCCGGTGCCGGGCGCGCTGTTTGCGCGCAGCGGCGCGCAGGCGCGCTCCTTGCCGTGGTACCCGCTGGTCGGCGCGCTCATCGGTGTCGTGCTTTGCGCCTTGGCCTGGCTATTGCGCGACAGCGCGGCGCTGCTCAGCGCCGCGATACTGGTCGTGGCCTGGGCGGCACTGACTGGCGGCTTGCACCTGGATGGCCTGGCCGACAGCGCCGATGCCTGGGTCGGCGGCATGGGTGACCGCGAGCGCACGCTGGCGATCATGAAGGACCCGCGCAGCGGGCCAGCCGGCGTGGCCGCGCTGGTGGGCGTGCTGCTGCTGAAATTCGCCGCCCTCGCCAGCCTGCCGGCGCCGGCCTGGACTGCGTTGTTGCTGGCGCCGCTGCTCGGCCGCGCCGCGTTGACCGCTGCCTTCCTGTGTACGCCCTATGTGCGCGCGCACGGCATGGGCGAGGGCCTGGCCGCGGCCTCGCGCCTGGCCTGCGGACTGGCGCTGCTGCTCAGCTGCGTCGGCGCGGCCGGTCTCGGCCTGCGCGCGTGTTGGGCGCTGCTGGCAGCGGGCGCGGTGTTCTGGCTGTGGCGCCGTGCCTGCCTGCGGCGCCTGGGCGGCATGACCGGCGACACCTGCGGTGCGCTGGCCGAAGCGGTCGAGGTCACCGTGCTGGTGGTACTGGCGTTGTAGCGCGGCAGCGGGGCACATTGCGCAAGATCGGTAACGCGCGGCGGCGAGGGGCTGCCGACACTGCGTGCAAGCCAACGGAGCCTGCCCCATGCGCCATTCCGCCGTATCCCGCTATACCGCCGGCATCGAACGTGTCGTGGCCCATCTGCGCGCGAGCATCGAACAGCCCGGCACGCCATTGCCGGACCTGGCCGAGCTGGCGGCAGTGGCGCACCTGTCGCCGTTCCACTTTCATCGCATCTATCGCGCGCTCACCGGTGAAGCGGTCGGGCACACCGTGGCGCGCCTGCGCATGAGCGCCGCACTGCGCGCGCTGGGCGCGGGCGCCAGTGTGACAGCCGCGGCGATGGCCGCCGGTTACGACTCGCCGCAAGCACTGTCACGCATGTTCCGTTCGCGTCTGGACGTGGCGCCGGCCTCGTTGCGCGGCGATGCCGAAGCCACCGCTCGCTGGCTCGCGCGGCTGGCAGCGCCGCCGGTGCAGCAGGACGCAGACGCCGACACGCCGTTGCGAGTGAGCATCCAGTCCGTGGCGCCTTTCGAAGTGGTGGTGTTGCGCCAGCGCGGCGCGTTCGAGGAGTTGGACCGGGGCTTCGGGCGCCTGTTCGACTGGGCGCTGCAACATGGGCTGGCCGAGCGCCTGGAGCGGCTGGTCGGCATGCCACTCAGTGATCACCGCGATGTGGCCCCGCGCGAGCATCTGTTCGACTGTGCCATGGGCTTCGACGCCGCGATTCCCGCGTTGCCTTCCAGCATGTCGCTGCGCACGCTGGGCGGCGGTGACTACGCCGTGCTGCGCCATGTCGGCCCGTACGAAGGATTGGAGCAGGCCTGCGATCGCCTGCTCGCCGGCTGGCTCCCGGGCAGCGGCCGCGCACTGCGTGACGCGCCGCTGTTCCACCACTATCTCGATGACCCCGAGCAGGTGCCGGCGGCAATCCTGCGTGCCGATCTGTACCTGCCGCTGACGCCTTGAGCGACGCCGTGCTCAGGCCGCCGACGGCGGCGCGCTGGGCGGGGGCGTGGCCGCTGCCGGGCGCAGCGCGCGATAGGGCGGCGTGGACAGGATCATCTCGGTGAGCGAATGCGCCAGTTCGCGCTCGGCCAGCACTGCGCCATCGGCGCCGTGGTCGAGCAGGTATTTCACTTCCGCCTCGCTGTGTGCGCGTGCCAGCAGCGTCAGCGAGGGATTGAGCGCGCGCAGCTTGCTCAGCGTCTCGCCGGCTTCCAGCGGCTGCGGAATTGCGAGCACGGCGATCTTGGCATGCTCCGGGCGCGCCTCGGCCAGCACCTTGTCGGCGGCCGCGCTGCCGCGGATGGCAGGAATGCCGGCGGCGTGCGCACGTTCGACGTGGTCGCGGTTGTCGTCGATGACCAGCACCGGCACCCCGCGTTCGCGCAACAGCGGCGCCAGCGCGCTGCCGACGCGGCCATAGCCGATGACGATGGCATGGCCGTCGGCCGGCAGCGGTGGACCGGGCGGCAGCTCGGCTTCGGTCGGTACTGGCGCTTCCTGCGCATGGCGCGCCTGCCAGCGATCCAGCCACGAGAACAGAAACGGGTTGGCGATGATGGACAGCAGCGAGCCGGCCAGGACCAGGTCGCGCCCGGTTTCGGGGAGGATCGCCAGGCCCACGCCGAGGCCGGCGAGGATGAAGGAGAACTCGCCGATCTGCGCCAGGCTGACCGAAATCGTCAGCGCGGTGCCGGTGGGGTGGCCGAAGGCGCGCACGATGAAGAACGCCGCGACCGACTTGCCGAGGGTGATGGTGAGGAAGGTCGCCAGCACCTGCCACGGGTGCTCGACCACGATGGCGGGATTGAACAGCATGCCCACCGAAACGAAGAACAGGACGGCGAAGGCGTCGCGCAGCGGCAGCGAGTCGTTGGCCGCCTTGTGGCTCAGTTCGGACTCGTTGAGCAGCATGCCGGCGAAGAACGCGCCGAGGGCGAAGGACACGCCAAACAGCATCGCCGAACCGAATGCGACGCCCAGGGCGATCGCCAGTACGGCCAGGGTGAACAGTTCGCGCGAGCCGGTGGCGGCGATGCGCGCCAGAATCCAGGGAATGGCGCGGCGGCCGAAGATCAGCATCACCGCGACGAAGGCGGCCATCTTCAACAGGGTCCAGCCCAGGGCCAGGGTGATGGCCATGGGGCCACCGCTTTCACCGCCGGCCATGGCCTGGGCCAGTGCTGGCAGCAGTACCAGGGCCAGCACCATGACCAGGTCTTCGACGATCAGCCAGCCGATGGCGATCTTGCCGCGCTGGGTTTCGAGCAGGCGCCGCTCTTCGAGTGCGCGCAGCAGGACGACGGTGCTGGCCACGGAGAGGGCCAGGCCGAACACCAGGCCATTGAGCGGGGGCCAGCCCATGGACCAGGCCAGGCCCCAGCCGAGCAGGGTGGCGACGGTGATCTGCACGATGGCGCCGGGGATGGCGATCCACTTCACTTCGAGCAGGTCTTCGAGCGAGAAGTGCAGGCCCACGCCGAACATCAGCAGCATCACGCCGAGTTCGGAGAGCTGGTTGGCGAGATCCTGGTTGGCGACAAAGCCCGGCGTGAACGGGCCGACGACCATGCCTGCGACGAGATAGCCCACCAGCGGGGACAGGCGTAGCCGATGGGCCAGCGCGCCGAGGACGAAGGCAACGGCGAGGCCGACGGCGATGATGTCGATGAGGCTGGTGTCGTGCTGCATCGGCTCGGAGGGGGAGAAGGGGTTCGAGTGTGGCTTATGTGTGTGGTGGGGCGCAATTTGAAATTGGGTGGGTGTGGGGGTTGCGGCCTGCGGCCGCTGGTTTTTTTTGGGCTGCGCGGGCTGGGGCTTTGTGCGCCTTGCGATGTTGATCGGCTGGCGTGGATTCGTGCGTGGCAGCCGGGGGCAGGCCCTGCCAGGACACGTCGTGAACCCATCCCTGGGGACTGCTAGGCAACATCCATGTTGCCTAGCGTCCTGGCAGGGCCTGCCCCCGACTGCCCGACAGATCGTGCGGGCGGATGGGAGAGCGGGTCGGCGCGAGCGGATGCTGGCCCGTGCTACGGGAAGCGCTGGCTGGGGCCGTTGTAGGAGGGGCTTCAGCCCCGACAAACGAAGCCGCGATCTGTCAGATGGCGGTAGCCCCTTGTAGGAGCGGCTTCAGCCGCGACGAGCGAAGCCGCGATCTGTCAGGTCGCGGTCGCGGCTGAAGCCGCTCCTGCAGTGTGTCTGTCAGGCATTTGGAAAGCTGACAGGTTGATGCCGGCTGGGGCCATTGTGGGAGGGGCTTCAGCCCCGACGAACGAAGCCGCAAACCATCAGCTAGCGATACGGTTGAAGACCAAGGCTCCCACAGGCGCGTACCCACCGAAGTGGGGAAATCAAGGCGCCCTGCACCGTCCCGGCGGGGGTGGGCGTCAGTGGGCCATGGATGGCCCACGTTCGGTGACTGAGTACAGGACGTACGCCGGAACCGAGACGCCTACCCCCGTCGGGGCGGGGCCCGCACCGCAAGTCAGCGCAAAGATCCGCGAACACAGCCAACCGCGCGCGCCCACACCCACCACCTCACCAGCGATAGTTGATCTTCCCGTACACATACGCGCCGTTGAACCCAAACGGCGACAAATTGCTGTACGGGAACTGCCCGCTGGTCGAATTCGGGAAGCTGTTCTCGTCCGGATACTCGTTGAGCAGGTTGTCCGCGCCCACGGTCAACGTCCAGCCATCGACCTTGTAACTGGCCGATGCATCCACGATCCACTTCGCGCCAAAGGTCTGGTCGTTGGCCGCCGACGCCGGACGCGTGCTGAACTCGCCATAGCGCGTCGCGCCCAGGGCCAGCGCCCAGTGCTCGCTGCTCCAGGTGCCGTTGACCAGGAACTTGTCGCGCGGGAAGCCATCCTCGATGCGGCCACGCTCGGTACGGTCGATGCGCTCCAGATTCAAGCCGTTGGCGCTCAGCTCTGCCGGGTTCGGCGCCACGCGCGTCACCTCGGTCTTGGCGTAGCTGTAGCCGGCGGTCAGATCCACGCTGCTCGCCGCCAGCTGCCAACGGTAGCTGCCGACCACGTCCACGCCGCGGCTGCGCGTGTCGATCGCATTGGTGAAGTAGCGCCCGCCGTTGACGCCGTAGATGCCCTGCGCTTCCAGGAAGCGCTGCACCGCCGTGCCAGTGAGGTTGGACGAAAGCACGATGCGGTCGTCAACGTCGATCTGGTAGGCGTCGATGGTCAGGTACAGCGCATCCAGCGGCTGCAGCACCAGGCCGGCGCTGTAGGAGGTGGAGGTCTCCGGCTTCAGCGCCTCGGCGCCCAGTGCCTGCGCGGTGCTGCTGCTGGCCGGGAAGGTGCGGATTTCGTAGGGGTTCGGGTCGCCCGCCAGGAACGTGGTGCTCGTGGTCTGGAAGTACTGCTGCGGCAGCGACGGCGCACGGAAGCCAGTCGAGGCGGTGGCGCGCAACGCGACGCGGTCGGTGAACGCATAGCGCGCCGAGAGCTTTCCCGAGGTTTCGCTGCCGAAGTCGTCGTAGTCTTCCCAGCGCGCGGCCAGGCCGGCGGAGAACTTGTCGGTGAGGTCCGCTTCAAGGTCCGCGTACAGCGCATAGCTGTCGCGCGAATACTGGCCCGACACGCTCGGCGAGAAGCCGCCAAAGCCCTGCGCGCCGCCGGCCAGGGTGCCGCGCTGGTAGTAAGAGCCCAGCTCGCCCGGCGACTGGTTCCACTTCTCGTTGCGGTACTCCACGCCGAAGGCCACGTTTACCGGATAGGCCAGGCCCCAGTCGAAGCCACGGCTGAAATCGACGTTGGCGATGTTCTGCGTGGTCTCCAGCGCGCCGTCGTAGAACGAGGTCGGCGAATCCGGGCCGAGGCTGACGTTGAGCGTATTGCGGGTGTGGAAGTCGATGCGGTTGTAGCCGTAGTTGTAGCTGGCATCCCAGTTCCAGCCGGCCAGCGTGCCGCGCAGGCCGGCGACCAGGCTGCGGTCCTTGGAGTAGGTCTGGATCTGCGGCAGGAAGCCGTCCGGATAGATCGAGCGGATGTTCTGCGTCGTGCTGCCCGGTGCGCGGAAGAACGCAGAGCCGGTGATGTCGCGGTTGCTGCCAAGGGCAAAAGCGTAGGCGCTGAGGGTGTCAGTCAGGCTGTACTGGCTGTTGAGCGAGAACGCCTGCGCGTTCACGTCCGGGTCGCCGATGACGAAGGCCTTCTGACCCACGGCCGGCTGCGAGGCGCTGGGTGCGCCGGCATACGGACGCGCGCGGTTGGTCGGGTCCTGCTGGTTGAGCTGGCCGGCCACGTGCAGCCAGCCGCGATCGCCGCCCAACGCCACACCGGTATCGCCGGAGAGCTGGTAGTTGTTGCCGTCGCCAGCCGAATACTGGCCATAGCCCGCTTCCAGGCTGCCGCCCTTTTCCGCGCCCTTGAGCACGATGTTGACCACGCCGGCGATGGCGTCGGAGCCGTACAGCGCCGAAGCGCCGTCGCGCAGCACTTCGACGCGGGCGATCGCTGAAACCGGGATCGTGTTGAGGTCCACCGCCGCCGCACCGCGGCCGATGGTGCCGTTGATGTTGAGCAGCGAGGAGGTGTGGTAGCGCTTGCCGTTGACCAGCACCAGCACCTGGTCCGGCGACAGGCCGCGCAGCTGCACCGGGCGCACCGCGCTGGTGCCGTCGGCCAGGGCCGGGCGCGGGAAGTTCAGCGAGGGCAGGGCGCGCGCCAGCGCGGTCGCCAGTTCCGGCGTGCCGGTGGCGGTCAGCGACTCGGCGCTGATGATGTCGATGGGCGACTGCGATTCGGCCACCGTGCGGTCCGACACGCGGGTGCCGGTGACGATCACGGTGTCCAGGGTGTTCGGGGTGGGGGCAGCTTCCTGTGCCAGGGCGGCGGCGGCGGGCAGGGCCAGGGTGATGGCGACGGCGAGGGGAGCGAGGAGCGGGCGGCGCGGGTGCTTCATGACTTCTCCAACAAGCCCGGCGAAGGGCGTGAACGTGGGGGCCGGGGCCGCGCCATCGCCAGCGGAGGAGAGGGAAGCGGGCAACGGCAGGCCCCGGGAGCGCTAAGTATTCGTTAACGTTAGAATGGCGTCGCAGGAAGGCTGCTCATCTGCTTATGCTTTCCGGTTATCTGCAAACTTCGCCTCAGGCCTTTCCCCATGATTTCCCTGCGTAATTTCGCCCTGCGTCGCGGCGAGCGGCTGCTTTTGTCCAATGTCGACCTCGCCATGCATGCCGGTTACCGCGTGGGCGTGGTCGGCCGCAACGGCACTGGCAAGTCCAGTCTGTTTGCCGCCATCCGTGGCGAACTGGAAGCCGACAAGGGCGACGTGGACCTGCCCGGCAAGGTGCGCATTGCCAGCGTGGCGCAGGAAACCCCGTCGCTGCCAGACCCGGCGATCGAATTCGTGCTCGGCGGCGATATCGAAGTGGCCGCCGTGCTGCGCGAGGAAGCCGAGGCGACCGCGCGCGAGGACTGGGAAGCGGTCGCCAACGCGCACCAGAGGATGGCTGAAATCGGCGCGTACGACGCCGAGGCCCGCGCCGGCAAGCTGCTGCACGGCCTGGGCTTCCCGGCCGAGACGCATTCGCGCGCGGTGTCGGCGTTTTCCGGCGGCTGGCGCGTGCGCCTGAACCTGGCGCGCGCGCTGATGATGCCCTCGGACCTGCTGCTGCTGGACGAGCCCACCAACCATCTCGACCTGGACGCGGTGTTCTGGCTCGAACAATGGCTGCTGAAGTACCCCGGCACGCTGCTGCTGATTTCGCACGACCGCGAATTCCTCGACAACGTCGCCACCCACACCCTGCACCTGCATGGCGGCGGGGCCAAGCTCTACGTCGGCGGCTATACCGACTTCGAGCGCCAGCGCGCCGAGCAGCTGCGCCAGCAGCAGATCGCGCACGAGAAGGAACAGGCCGAGCGCGCCCACCTGCAGAGCTTCATCGACCGCTTCAAGGCGCAGGCCAGCAAGGCCGCGCAGGCGCAAAGCCGGATGAAGCGGCTGGCCAAGCTGGCCGGTACCGAGGCGGTGCGTGCCGAGCGCGAGTTCCGCGTGGAATTTGCCGCGCCGGCGAAGCTGCCGTTCTCGCTGATCCGGCTCAATCATGTCGAAGCCGGTTACGGCCCTGATGCAGTGATCCTGCACGACGTCGGCTTTGGCCTGGAGGCGGGCCAGCGCATCGGCCTGCTCGGCCCCAACGGCGCCGGCAAGACCACCCTGGTCAAGACCCTGGTCGGCGAGCTGGCGCCGGTTGCCGGTGAGCGTTCCGCGCACCCGGACCTGCGCATCGGCTACTTCGCCCAGCACACGGTGGAGTCGCTGCACGAGGGCCAGTCGCCGATGGAGCACTTCCGCGACATCGCCCCCGATGCGCCGAACCAGGCGTTCCGCGATTTCCTCGGCAAATGGAACTTCGCCGGTGACCGCGCGTTCGAGCCGGTGGATGGCTTTTCCGGCGGCGAACGTGCGCGCCTGGCGCTGGCGCTGATCGCCTGGCAGCAGCCGAACGTGCTGTTGCTCGACGAGCCGACCAACCACCTCGATCTGGAAATGCGCGAAGCCCTGGCCGAGGCGCTGAGCGATTTCGAGGGCGCGATCGTGATGGTCTCGCATGATCGCCACCTCATCGGCCTGGTCTGCGACACCTTCTGGCGCGTGGCCGATGGCGTGGTCGAACCGTTTGCCGGCGACCTGGACGAATACGCGGCCTGGCTGCGCAGTCGCCCGGCCGCGCAGGGCACCAAGCAGCGCATGGCTGACGCCGCGCCCACTCCGCCGCCGCCGCCACCGCCGTTGGCGCCGCCGGTGCCGAAGAAGCCGGCCAATCCGCACAAGGCAGCCGCAGCGGAAAAGCGCGTGGGTGAACTGGAAGCCTTGCTGGCAGGCCTCGACCGGCAGCTGGCTGATCCGGCGAACTATGCCGACAGCAGCCGCATGGCCGCGCTGGGCCGTGATCGCGAAATCGCGGCGGCGCAGCTGGCTGAAGCCGAGCAGCAGTGGCTGGAGCTGATGGGCTGAGCGGACCCCGGCCGCCCGGAGGTTTGATGGGTACCCTGTTGTAGGAGCGGCTTCAGCCGCGACCGCGATCTGACAGATCACGGCTTCGCTCGTCGCGGCTGATGGCCGAAGGCCACAAGAGCCCCTCCCACAATGGCCCCAGCCAACATCAGCCTGCCCGCGCTCCGCGCTCAACCACCCTCGGCCTGCAACCACACACGAAAGCGCCGCGCCGGCTCACTCTCCGCTCGCGAACGCAGGCGCGTGAGCCAATAGCGGCCCAGGTCCGCCTGCAACGCAAAAGGCTGCACCAGCCGCTCGCAAGCCAGATCCTGCTCAAACATCCGCAGCGGCAACAAGGCCACGCCCGCGCCGGCCGCCGCCGCACTGGCCAGGGCCAGCGATGAATCGAACATCGGCCCGCGCGCATCCAGCGCCGGCTGCGCGGCCGCCTGCGCCCAGCGCGCCCATTCGTCACTGCGATAAGAGCGCAGCAGCGTCACCCGCCGCAGGTCGGCGGGCGTGCGCAGGCGTGCGGCCAGGGCCGGCGCGCACACCGGCGCGAACGGCGCATCCAGTACCGCGGTGGCGACCTGTCCCTGCCAGTCGCCATCGCCGAAACGGATCGCCAGCTCCAGGCCTTCGCCAGCCAGGTCGATGCGGTTGTTGTGGGTCTGCAAGCGCAGCTCGATGTCCGGGTGCGCGGCGGCGAAGGCCGGCAACCGCGGCAGCAGCCAGCCGGTGGCGAAGGTGGCGACCACGCCCACCGCCAGCACGTGGCGATAGCGGCCTTCGCTGAAGCGATCGAGCGTGGCGCCAATGCGCTCGAAGCACTCACCGAGCACCGGGAACAGCACCGTCGCCTCATCGGTCAGCGCCACACCGCGCGGCAGGCGGTGGAACAGGCGCACGCCCAGGCGCGCTTCCAGCGACTTGATCTGGTGACTCAGTGCGGCCTGGCTGACGCACAGCTCCTCGGCCGCGCGGGTCAGGTTCTGGTGGCGCGCGGCGGCCTCGAAGGCGCGCAGGGCATTGAGCGGAAGCCGGGGGCGGAGCATGCAGGCATCAATCCAGCTAATGGGTGTCCTTGAATATCCGCGCTGGTCGCCCGCCGTCAACGTGCCAATACTGCGGCCTTTCCGAGGAGGTGAGCGATGCACACGAGAAGGCGGTTTCTGCAGGGGGCAACGATGGTGGGCGGGGCGCTGCTGCTGGCGCCGGCGTGGGCGCGTGCAGGGGTTCCGGCCTCGACCGGCCTGGCCGAGGCATTTGCGCAAATCGAACGTCGCAGCGGCGGCCGCCTGGGCGTGGCGCTGCACGATGCCAGGGGCCTGCGCCTGGCCGGGCACCGCGACAACGAGCGCTTCCCGATGTGCAGCACCTTCAAATTTCTATTGGCGGCCGCCGTCCTGCATGCCGCCGAACGCGGGCAGCTGCGCATGGATCAACGCCTGCCGGTGACCGCCGCTGACCTGCTCGGCAACTCGCCGGAGTCGGAGAAGCACGTCGGCGGCGAGGGCATCAGCGTGGCCGAGGCGGCGCGCGCCGCGGTGATCTGGAGCGACAACACCGCCTCCAATCTGTTGCTGGCGCTGATCGGCGGCCCGTCCGCGCTCACCGCCTTCCTGCGCGCCAGCGGCGATGCGGTGACCCGCAGCGATCGCAACGAGCCGACCTTGAACCTGTTCGCCCCCGGCGATGACCGCGACACCACGACCCCGGCGGCCATGGCCGGCAGCCTGCAGCGTCTGCTCCTGGGCGATGTGCTGGCCCCGGCCTCGCGCCAGCAGCTGACCGCCTGGCTGCGCGACAACCGCACCGGCGATGCGCGCCTGCGCGCCGGCCTGCCGGCGGGCTGGCAGGTTGGCGACAAGACCGGCTTCAACGGCAAGGACACCACCAACGACATCGGCATCCTGTGGCCGCCGGGCGGTGGCGCGCCATTGCTGTTGGCGGCCTACCTGCAAGGCGCGAGGGTCGCGCCGCCTGAACAGAACGCGGCATTGGCGGCAGTGGCCGCGGCGGTCGCGGCGCAGCACGCGCACTAGCGGTCGGCACGGAGCAGGGCGGGGCGGCCTTGAACCGGGCCGCTTTGCCCTAAAATCCCCCACTCCGTTCCACCTCGTACGACCCCCATGCCGATCTATGCTTTCCAGTGCGCCGAGTGCGGCCACAGCTTCGACCGCCTGCAGAAGATCTCCGACCCGGACCCGACCCAGTGCCCGTCCTGCGGTGCCGCGGCGGTCAAGCGCCAGGTCACCGCGCCGTCGTTCCGCCTGGCCGGCGGCGGCTGGTACGAGACCGACTTCAAGAAGGACGGCGACAAGAAGCGCAACCTCGCCGAAAGCGGCAGCAAGCCCGCAAGCACCGAGACCAAGCCGGCGGCAGCGGCCCCGGCCAAGAGCGAAACCAAGCCGGCCAGCTGAGTCCGCCGGCAGTACCTGCAAACAGAAGGGCGGCCATGGGCCGCCCTTCGTCCTTGCCGTGGCAGGAGGCCGTCAGCGCGCGCCGAAGCGCGCCCGGCAGCCGTCGTCCACCCAGATCTGGTTGCCCTGGAAACCCCAGGTGCGGCCTTCGTCGCAACGGGTCCTGGACAACTGCTGGACGATTACCGGGCGGCCGCGCGAGCGGTCCCAGTTGCAATAGCGTCGGCGCTGGTCGTCGCTGCTGCAGGTGATCTGGTAGTTGGGATCGCCATGGCCCCAGCCGCCACCGCCACCTCCGCCGCCACCGCGGCCCTCGGCAAATTCGCCGCGACAGCCGTCGTTGACCCAGATGCTGCCGTTGCGGAAGCCCCAGGTGCGGCCTTCCACGCAGCGCGTATCGGACAGCTGCCGCACCAGTACCGCGCCACGCCAGCGGGTATCGCACACGCGCTGGCGCTTGTCGGTGCTTTCGCAGCGGATCGTGCCGCCCGGGCCACCGCCGTTCCAGCCACCGCCGCCGCCACCCCAGCCGCCGCGGCTGTCGGCAAAGCGCGCGCGGCAACCGCGGTCGACCCAGACAAAGCCGCGGCCGCTGCCCCAGTTGCTGCCTTCCACGCAGCGGGTGCTGGACAGGTTTTCCACCAGCACGGCGCGGCCGGAGAACGGGGCGGGGCACTGGCTGCGGCGGTTGTCGTTGGACGAACAGGTGACGGTCTGGCTGTTGTTGTAGCCCCGGTCCTGCGCGGCATCGGCCCGCGGCGAGGGGGCCAGGGCCAGCAGCGCGGCCAGGCCGGCGGCGACGATCGAGGGTTGTAGCGACATCTGCGGATCCTTGCGCTGGGACGGTGGCCGGACTATAGCCGGGGGCATCGCCAACGGATCGTGACCGGCGTGATTTGCCGGAGCGGCCGCCGGGCCGCAGAATATCGGGCTTTCCGGCGCCGCCTGCGCCGGCTTTTTTTCTGCGGAGCCTTCCGATGCGTACCCACTTCTGCGGCCTGGTCGACGAGACCCTGATCGGCCAAACCGTCACCCTGGCCGGCTGGACCGACGTGGCCCGCAACCTGGGCGGCGTGTGCTTCATCGACCTGCGCGACCATGAGGGCATCGTCCAGGTGACGGTGGAGCCGGCGCCAGGCGACGACAACGCCGCCGAGGTGTTCAAGGTGGCCGCCAGCCTCGGTTATGAGGACGTGCTGCAGGTGGAAGGCGTGGTGCGCGCGCGCCATGCGGTGAACGACAAGATCCGCAGCGGCCAGGTCGAGGTCATCGCCACGCGCATCACCGTGCTCAACAAGGCCGCGCCGCTGCCGTTCCACGCGCACGAGAACCCGGGCGAGGACACCCGCCTGAAGTACCGCTACCTCGACCTGCGCCGCCCGGAGATGCAGCGCATGCAGCGCACCCGCATCAAGCTGGTGCAGTCGCTGCGCCGTTACCTGGACGAGCGCGGCTTCCAGGACATCGAAACCCCGATCCTGACCAAGGCCACGCCCGAAGGCGCGCGCGACTTCCTGGTGCCGGCGCGCATGCACCCGGGCGAGTTCTACGCGCTGCCGCAGTCGCCGCAGCTGTTCAAGCAGATCCTGATGGTGGCCGGCTTTGACCGCTACTACCAGATCGCGCGCTGCTTCCGCGACGAAGCCCTGCGTGCCGACCGCCAGCTCGAATTCACCCAGCTCGACATGGAGTTCGCCTTCGTGCGCGAGCGCGACGTGCAGGACGCGGTCGAGGCGATGATCCGCGCGGTGTTCAAGGAGGTGGTAGATGTCGAACTGGCTGCCGAGTTCCCGCGCATGACCTGGGCCGAGGCGATGCGCCGCTATGGTTCGGACAAGCCGGACCTGCGCATCGACCTGGAACTGGTGGACGTGGCCGAGCTGGTCAAGGGCAGCGAATTCGCCGCCTTCAGCGCCGCCGCCAGCGATCCGGACGGCCGCGTGGCCGCGCTGCGCATCCCCGGTGGCGCCACGCTGTCGCGCAAGCAGATCGATGAGTACGCCGCCCACGCCGCCAAGTACGGCGCCAAGGGCCTGGCCTACATCAAGCTGACCGAGAATGGCGAGATCACCTCGCCGATCGCCAAGTTCTTCTCCGAAGAGGCCTTTGCCGCGCTGATCAAGCATGTGGGCGCCAACAATGGCGACATCGTGTTCTTCGGCGCCGGTGGCTACAACAAGGTCTCCGACTTCATGGGCGCGCTGCGCCTGAAGGCCGGCAAGGACTTCAACCTGGTCGCCGCGGGCTGGCGCCCGTTGTGGGTCACCGACTTCCCGATGTTCGAGTGGGACGAGGAGGCGCAGCGCTACGTCGCCCTGCATCACCCCTTCACCGCGCCGGCCGTGGATGACATTGCCGACCTGCGCGCCAATGCCAGGACCGCGGTGTCGCGCGGCTACGACATGGTGCTCAACGGCAACGAGATCGGCGGCGGCTCCATCCGCATCCATCGCCCGGAAATGCAGAGCGCGGTGTTCGAGCTGCTCGGCATTGGCGAGCAGGAGGCGCGCGCGAAGTTCGGCTTCCTCCTCGATGCGCTGAATTACGGCGCGCCGCCGCACGGCGGCATCGCCTTCGGCATCGACCGCATCGCCGCGCTGATGGCCGGCACCGAGTCGATCCGCGACGTGATCCCGTTCCCCAAGACCACCGGTGCGCAGGATCTGATGACCGACGCGCCGTCGCCGATCGCCGACGACCAGCTGGCCGAGGTGCACGTCATGGTGCGCCCGCAGCCGGCCAAGGCCTGAGGCAGGAGAAGCTGATGGCCCTTCGCGTACGCCGCGCCACCGTTGCCGATGCCGAAGTGCTCTCGGACCTGGCGGCGCGCACGTTCGTCGAGACCTTCGGCCACCTGTACCCGCAGGAAGACCTGCAGCCGTTCCTGCGCGAGACCTACGCGCTGGAGCGTTCGCGCACGATCCTGGAGCATCCCGACTACGGGGTCTGGCTGCTGGAGGATGATGGCGTGGCCGTCGGTCATGCTGCCGCCGGCCCCTGTGGCCTGCCGCATCCGCAGGCGCGCCGGGAGGATGGCGAACTCAAGCGTCTGTACCTGCTGCAGAGCCACCAGAACAGCGGCTGGGGCAGCCGCCTGTTCGAGACCGCCCTGCAATGGCTGGAGCGCGATGGCCCGCGCACCTTGTGGATCGGCGTGTGGTCACAGAACTTCGGCGCCCAGCGCTTCTACGCCCGCTACGGCTTCGAGAAGGCCGGCGAATACGAATTCCCGGTAGGAAACACGCGCGACCTGGAATTTATCTTGCGCCGTTCGGCGCGATAAATTCGTCATTGGTGATTCGTGATTGGTGATTCGCAAGAGCCAGAGCAGCGCTTTTGCGAATCACGAATCCCGAATGACGAATCCCGGCCCTTCGATGCCAGCACCACGCCGCCGATCACCGCCGCCACGCCGGCCAATTGCCCAACCTGCGGGATCTGCCCGCCGATCAGCGCCACCAGCATCGTGAACACCGGCACCAGGTTGAAGAAGCTGGCGGTGTTCGCCGCGCCCAGGCGCCGGGTGGCCGAGAACCAGAACAGATAGCCGAGTACCGAACTGCACAGGGCCAGGTAGAAGATGCCCCAGTGCACGCTCGCCGAGGCATGGCTCATCGCCGCCAGCGGCTGCTCGCGCCATAGCCCGAGCAACAACAACACGCCCGTGCCGAGCACGATCGACCAGGTCGTGGTCTGCTGCGCATCCAGCTTGCCCAGATAGCGCCGCGAAATCACTGTCGCCAATGCCCACGACAACGCGCCGCCCATCACGATCGCATCGCCACGCGCCAGGTGCAGCTGCGCCAGCCGCGCCGGGTTGCCGCCGCTGACCACCAGCACCACGCCCAGCAGCCCGCTGGCCAGGCCGGCCGCGCGCCAGCGATTGATGCGCTCGCCTTCCAGCAGCACGGACAGCAACAGCGTCCACAACGGCGTCGTCGCCATCAGCAGCGCGGCGTTGACCGGCGTGGTCGAGCGCAACCCGAAGAACATCGCCAGGTTGAAGCCGGCCACGCCCAGTACCCCCACCGCGGTCAGCGCCGGCAGGTGCCCGCGCGCCAGGCGCCAATCCAGGCGCCGGGTGAAGGCGAGCAAGGCCAGCAGCATCGCGCTGGCCAGCAGGAAGCGCTCGGCGCCGGCGCTGATCGGCGACATGCCGGCGATCACATGTGCGCCCACATTGAAGGCGCTGCCCCAGAAGAAGGCGGTCAGGACCAGGCTGGCATAGGTAAGCGGCGAGGCGCGCATGGCAATGCTTCGGCAACGATGAAGCGCGCATGCTGCGCCGGCCGTGACCCGTTTAGAATTCCCGGAAACACCGGGGCTGAGGGGAAAAAATTCCCATGCTGGACTGGGAGGACCTGCGTCACTTCACCGCCTTCGCCCAGGCCGGCTCGCTGGCCGCGGCCGCGCGCCAGCTGCATGTCGAGCACGCCACGGTGGCCCGGCGCATCGCCGCGCTCGAAGCCGCGCTCGGCCTCAAGCTGGTCGATCGCCGCGCCCGCGCCTACGTTCTTACCGCTGACGGCGAGCGCATCGCCACGTTGGGCCAGCAGATGGCCGAAGGTGCCGATGCCGTCACCCGCACCGCGGCCGCCGGGCAGCAGGCCGTGGCCGGGCAGGTCTCGCTCAGCGTGCCGCCGGCCACCGCCGCCAGCCAGCTCGGCCCGCGGCTGGGCGAACTGCGCCAGCGCCACCCCGCCATCCACCTGCTGGTGATTGCCGAGACGCGCATGGCCTCGCTGCGCAATGAAACCGACCTGGCCCTGCGCCTGACCCGGCCCGACGACCCCGAACTGGTGGTGCGGCGCCTGCGGCGGCTGGGCTTTTCCTGGTACGCGGCGCCCGACTACCTCGCGCGCACGGCGCCGCGCGATTACGCCTTCATTGGCTACGACCAGAGCCTGGACGACAGCGCGCAGCAGAAGCGCCTGTTCGAGTTTGCCGCTGGCCGCCCATTGGTTCTGCGCAGCAACAGCTCCGACGTGCAGCGTGCCGCCGTGCGCGCCGGGGTCGGCATCGCCCTGCTTGGCGACTTTCCGGAGAACCTCGGCGACCCGGCGATGACCCGGCTGGACGTCGGCCTGCCCAAGCTGGAGCGCGACCTGTGGCTGGTGGTGCACCGCGACCTGCGCCAGGCCCCGGCGGTGCGCGCGGTGGCCGAATTCCTGGTCGAGGCCCTGGCCGAGCCGGCCTGAGCGCGTGCCGTGCGCACTCCGGACATCGCCGCCGGAAGCGCTAGACTGGCCGCGCCGCTCCTTCCATTCCGGAGATACCGATGAAGACCACAAGGATGTCGTGCGTGCTGGTGCTGGCACCGCTGCTCGCGCTGGCGGGGTGCACCTCGTCGCAGTCGCTGCAACCGCCCAGCCCTGGCCCGCAGATCTCCAGCGATGGGCAGTGCCACGCCGACCGCGTCGCCTGGGCCGTCGGCCAGCCCGCCACCCAGGAAGTCATGGCGCGGGTGTGGAAGGAAAGTGGCGCCGGGCTGATCCGCCCGCTCGCACCGGGACAGGCCGCGACCCACGACTACAAGCCTGATCGCATCAATGTGCTGATCGACAAGAGCAACATCATCACCCAGGTCAACTGCGGCTGAGGCGCGGCGCCTGCGGCGCCAGCACAATCGGGGCACGCCCATGAAAGTGTTGCTGGTCCACGGATTGTGGAATTCGCGCCACTGGCTGGCGCCGTTGGCGTGGCGGTTGCGCCGGGCGGGGTTCGACCCGGAACTGTTCGGCTATGCCAGCCTGTTTGCCGGGGCCGAGGCGGCGATGCCGCGGCTGGCCGAGCGCATCGCCGCCAGTGGCTGCCACGGCGTGGTCGGGCACAGCCTGGGTGGGCTGCTGGCCTTGGAGACGCTGCAGCATTGGCCGGCACCCGCGGTGACGCGGGTCGTCTGCCTGGGCTCGCCCCTGCTGGGCAGTGCCACGGCCGGCGGACTGCACGGCTTCGGCGCCGCGCTGGCGCTGGGCCGTTCGGCGCCTATGCTGCACCGGGGCGTGCAGCCGTGGCCCGGGCAGCCGGCGGTGGGCATGATCGCCGGCAACGTCGCGCATGGCTTCGGCCGCTGGTTCGCGCGCCTGGAGGGCGCCTCCGATGGCACTGTGGCGGTTGCCGAAACCCGCTGGCCGGGCCTGTCCGACCACTGCGAACTGCCCGTCGGGCATAGCGGCCTGCTGCTGTCGGCGGCCGCCGCCACGCAGGTCGCCCACTTCCTGCGCGAAGGCCGATTCGTCCATTGAAGGCGGCGCGGACGGGGGGATCAGGTAAAATCCGCGCCCTGTCATCCAGCTTGCAGTGTGATCCCATGGGCAGAGGCCCTTCCATCGAAGCCCGCAAGAACGCGTCCGACGCCAAGCGCGGCAAGATTTTCACCAAGATCATCCGCGAGATCGGCGTGGCCGCCCGTGCCGGCGGCGGCGACCCGAACAACAACCCGCGCCTGCGCGTGGCCATGGACAAGGGCCTGGCCGCGAACATGTCCAAGGACGTGATCGAGCGCGCGATCAAGAAGGCGACCGGCGAACTGGAAGGCGTCGAGTACGAGGAAATTCGCTATGAGGGCTATGCGCCGGGCGGCGTGGCGGTGATCGTCGACTGCCTGACCGACAACCGCGTGCGCACCGTGGCCGATGTGCGCCACGCCTTCAGCAAGTGCGGCGGCAACATGGGCACCGAAGGCTCGGTGGCCTTCATGTTCAAGCGCCTGGGCGTGCTGAGCTTTGCCGCCGGCGCCGACGAGGAGAAGGTGACCGAGGCGGCGATCGAAGCCGGCGCCGACGACATCGTCGTCTACCCCGAGGACGGTGCCATCGACGTGCTGACCGCGCCGGACGCCTTCGCCACGGTCAAGGACGCGATGGCCGCCGCCGGCCTGGCGCCGGACCACGCCGAGATCACCTTCCGCGCTGAAAACGACATTGCCGTTGACGGCGACACCGCGCTGCAGGTGCGCAAGCTGCTGGACATGCTCGAAGACCTGGACGATGTCCAGGACGTTTATTCCAACGTCGACCAGGCGTCGCTGGGCGCCTGATGCGCCCGGCCCCATGACCCGCATTCTCGGCATTGATCCTGGTTCGCAGCGCACCGGCGTCGGCATCATTGACGTCGATGCGGCCGGGCGGACCTGCCATGTCCACCACCAGCCCTTGCTGCTGCTCGGCGAGGGCGACTTCGCCCAGCGCCTGAAGCGGCTGCTGGTGGGCCTGGCCGGGTTGATCGAGCAGTACCGGCCGGACGAAGTGGCGATCGAGCAGGTGTTCATGTCGCGCAACCCCGACTCGGCGCTCAAGCTGGGCCAGGCGCGAGGCGCGGCGATCTGCGCGGTGGTGCTGCGCGACCTGCCGGTGCACGAGTACGCCGCCACCGAGATCAAGCTGGCGGTGGTCGGCAAGGGCGGCGCCGACAAGGTGCAGGTCCAGCACATGGTCGGGGTGATGCTCAACCTCAAGGGCAAGCTGCAGGCCGATGCCGCCGATGCGCTGGCCGTGGCGATCACCCACGCCCACGTGCGCGCCACCGCCCAGCGCCTGGGTGTGGGCACGCGCGTGGCCTGGGGCCGCAAGTGATGCGCTCGACCTTTCTTTCCTTCTTGCAGGCCACATCATGATCGGACGACTCCGCGGCATCCTCGCCCACAAGCAGCCGCCGTGGCTGGTGATCGACGTCGGCGGCGTCGGCTACGAGCTCGAAGCGCCGATGAGCACCTTCTACGACCTGCCCGACGTGGGCCGCGACGTGATCCTGTTCACCCACTACGCGCAGAAGGAAGACAGCGTTGCGCTGTACGGCTTCCTGCGCGAGAGCGAACGGCGTCTGTTCCGCGACGTGCAGCGGGTCAGCGGCATCGGCGCGAAGATCGCCCTGGCCGTGCTCTCCGGCGTCAGCGTGGACGAGTTCGCGCGGCTGATCCAGGCCGGCGACATCACCGCGCTGACGCGCATCCCCGGCATCGGCAAGAAGACCGCCGAGCGCATGGTGGTGGAACTGAAGGACCGGGCGGCGGACTTCGGCGGCGGCGGCGCGCCGGTCACCGGTGCGCTGGGTCCGGACGCGGTGTCCGAAGCCACCGTCGCCTTGCAGCAGCTCGGTTACAAGCCGGCCGAAGCCGCGCGCATGGCCCGCGACGCCGGTGCGCCGGGCGACGAAGTGGCCACGGTCATCCGCAAGGCCCTGCAGGCCGCGCTGCGCTGATCGCGCTGCCGTTTTCCTCACCTCCTTCACGCCTGCTGGCGATACCCTCGGCCCGAACATGTCCCAGTCCTCCTCCCACCACGCCGCCGCCGGCCCGCATGGCGGCTCCGCGCCCTCGGCCGGCATGGCCCTGGTCGTCGGCGCCATCGGCGTCGTCTTCGGTGACATCGGTACCAGTCCGCTGTACACGCTGAAGGAAGCGTTCTCGCCGCACTACGGCCTGGATGGCAACCACGACAACGTGCTCGGCGTACTGTCGCTGGCGTTCTGGGCGATGATGATCGTGGTCACGCTCAAGTACGTGACCATCATCATGCGCGCCGACAACGAAGGCGAGGGCGGCATCATGGCGCTGATGGCGCTGGCCCAGCGCACGCTCAGGCAGGGGTCGCGCTCGGCCTACGTGGTCGGCATCCTCGGCATCTTCGGTGCCTCGCTGTTCTTCGGCGATGGCGTGATCACCCCGGCGATCTCGGTGATGGGCGCGGTCGAGGGCCTGGAAATCGCCGCCCCGGCGCTGCATCCGTTCATCGTGCCGATCACCGTGGCCGTGCTGTGCGTGGTGTTCGTCGCCCAGCGCTTCGGCACGGCGAAAGTGGGGCGGGTGTTCGGGCCGATCATGATGGTCTGGTTCCTGGCGATCGCCGCCATTGGCGTGTGGAACATCTTCGACGCGCCCGAGGTGCTGAAGGCTTTCAACCCGTGGTGGGGCGTGCGCTTCTTCCTGGAGCACGGCTGGCACGGGGTGTTCATTCTTGGCGCGGTGGTGCTGGCGGTGACCGGTGGCGAGGCGCTGTACGCCGACATGGGCCATTTCGGCGCGCCACCGATCCGCCAGGCCTGGTACTTCTTCGTGCTGCCGTGCCTGCTGCTGAACTACCTGGGGCAGGGCGCGCTGGTGCTGGACCGTCCCGAGTCGCTGAAGAACCCGTTCTTCGAGGCCGTGCCCGGCTGGGCGCTGTACCCGATGATCGTGCTGGCGACCCTGGCGGCGGTGATCGCCTCTCAGGCGGTCATCACCGGCGCCTACTCGGTGGCGCGCCAGGCCATGCAGCTGGGCTACATCCCGCGCATGCTGGTCAAGCACACCTCCAGCGACACCATCGGCCAGATCTATGTGCCGGGCATCAACTGGCTGCTGGCGGTGATGGTCATCGCCCTGGTGCTGGTGTTCCGCAGCTCGACCAACCTGGCGGTGGCCTACGGTATCTCGGTGTCGATGACCATGCTGATCGATACCTTGCTGCTGGCCCTGGTGGCGCGCGCGCTGTGGCCGGCGCACCGGCGCTGGGTGCTGCCGCTGTGCGTGGTGTTCTTCACTGTCGAGCTGGCCTTCGTCGTGGCCAATGGCGCCAAGCTGCTGCAGGGCGCCTGGTTCCCGCTGGCGCTGGGCGTGGTGGTGTTCACCCTGATGCGCACCTGGCGCCGCGGCCGCGCGCTGCTGCGCGAGGAAATCCGCAAGGACGGTATTCGCATCGACACCTTCCTGCCCGGCCTGATGCTCGCCCCGCCGGCACGCGTGCCGGGCACCGCGGTGTTCCTGACTGCCGACCCGATGGTCGTGCCGCATGCGCTGATGCACAACCTCAAGCACAACAAGGTGCTGCACGAGCGCAACGTGTTCCTCAACGTGGAAACCCTGCCGATCCCGTACGCGCCCAAGGACAAGCGGCTGAAGATGGAATCCATCGGCGACGAGTTCTACCGCGTCTACGTGCGCTTCGGCTTCATGGAAACCCCGGACGTGCCCCTGGCCCTGATGCGCTCGTGCGACCGCGGCGGCATCTACTTCGACCCGATGGACACCACCTATTTCGCCAGCCGCGAGACCATCGTCGCCAGCGCCAACCGCGGCATGCCGATCTGGCGCGACAAGCTGTTCGCCCTCATGCACCGCAACGCCGCCCCGGCCACCGGCTTCTTCCGCATCCCGGGCAACCGGCTGGTGGAGCTGGGGGCGCAGGTGGAAATCTGAGCGGCGGGGAATCGGGAATGGGGAATAGGGAATGGAAAAAGCGCGCGCGTCGAGAACAAAAGGCGCCGTGACCCATCCGAGCCGGTAAGATTGCCGCATCGATTCCCGATTCCCGATTCCCCATTCCCAGCCCCTCATGGACCGCCTCATCGACAGCAGCGCTACCCGCGAGGATGATGCGGCCGACGCCAGCATCCGGCCCAAGCGCCTGGCCGACTACCTCGGCCAGGTGCCGGTGCGCGAGCAGCTGGGGATCTATATCGAGGCGGCCAAGGCGCGGCAGGAAGCGCTGGACCATGTGCTGATCTTCGGGCCGCCGGGGCTGGGCAAGACCACGCTGAGCCATGTCATCGCCAACGAGCTCGGGGTCAATCTGCGCTCGACCTCCGGCCCGGTGATCGAGAAGGCCGGCGACCTGGCCGCGCTGCTGACCAACCTGCAGCCGCATGACGTGCTGTTCGTCGACGAAATCCACCGCCTCTCTCCCGTGGTCGAGGAAGTGCTGTATCCGGCGATGGAGGATTTCCAGATCGACATCATGATCGGCGAGGGCCCGGCCGCGCGCTCGATCAAGATCGACCTGCCGCCGTTCACCCTGATCGGCGCCACCACCCGTGCCGGCCTGCTGACCGCGCCGCTGCGCGACCGCTTCGGCATCGTCCAGCGCCTGCAGTTCTACAGCCCCGAGGAGCTGACCCGGATCGTGGTGCGTTCGGCCGCCATCCTCGGGATTCATTGCACGCCCGAGGGCGCCGGCGAGATCGCCCGGCGCTCGCGCGGCACCCCGCGCATCGCCAACCGCCTGCTGCGCCGTGTGCGCGACTACGCCCAGGTGCGCGCGGAAGGGCGCATCGACGTGGCGGTGGCCGATGCGGCGATGAAGATGCTCAAGGTCGACCCGGAAGGCTTCGACGAACTCGACCGGCGCCTGCTGCACACCTTGATCGACCATTTCGACGGCGGCCCGGTCGGCGTTGAATCGCTGTCGGCCTCGCTGTCCGAAGAGCGCGGCACGCTCGAAGACGTGATCGAACCCTATCTGATCCAGCAAGGCTTCCTGGTGCGCACCGCGCGCGGGCGCATGGCCACGCACAAGGCCTACCGTCACCTTGGTCTGCAACCGCGCCGCGATGCCGCCGACGCGCCCGCAACCAGCGGGGACCTGTTTTGAGCGGCGCGCCTGCGCCGGCGTCAGCGGCCGGTGATTCCGTAGGGCTGCGATTCAGTTGGCCGACACGGATTTACTGGGAAGATACCGACGCCGGTGGCGTGGTCTACCATGCGCGCTACGTCGCCTTCATGGAACGGGCCCGCACCGAATGGATGCGCGCGCTGGGCTACGGCCAGGAAAGCACCCGCCAGGATCACGGGCTGGTGTTTGCGGTACGCGCGATGCGGGTCGATTTCCACAAGCCGGCGCGGCTGGATGATGCGCTGGAAGTGGGGGTGGTCCTGCGCCAGTGCCGCAAGGCCAGCCTGGTGTTTGCGCAGGACATCGTCCGCGACGGCACCGTGCTGATCAGTGCCGAGGTCAAGGTGGCAGCGCTGGATGCGGCCACCTTCCGCCCGCGCGGCATCGAAGATGCGCTGTACGAACGCTTGAAAGCCCTGGAATACACAGAATCCGAACACTGAGGAACAACGGATGATCGCTTTGCTCCTGGCCCTGCAGGACGCCGTCGTCGAGGCGCTGCCGCAGGACGTCACCCAAGCCGCCGCGCAGACCGTCGCGCACAGCGGCAGCATCAACTACCTGGAACTGATCGCGCGCGCGAGCATCCCGGTCAAGTTGATCGTGCTGCTGCTGTTGCTCGGTTCGTTCATCAGCTGGGTGATCATTTTCCGCAAGGCGCGCATCTACAAGAACGCCAACCGTGCCGCGGACGACTTCGAGAACCGCTTCTGGTCCGGCGCCGACCTGGGCAAGCTGTACGCCTCGGCCACGGACCGCAACCGCGTGGTCACTGGCCTGGAAGCGATCTTCGAGTCCGGCTTCCGCGAGTTCAGCCGTGCCCGTGACCGCCGCCGCATGGACGCCCGCAGCCAGCTCGAAAGCGCCCAGCGCGCCATGCGCACCACCTTCGTGCGCGAGGTCGACCAGCTCGAACGCAACCTCGAACTGCTGGCCAACATCGGCTCCACCGCGCCCTACGTCGGCCTGGTCGGCACCGTGTTCGGCATCATGGTGACCATGCACGACATGATCAGCAGCGGCGAGCAGGCCGGCATCGCCTCGGTCGCGCCCGGCATTTCCGAAGCGCTGTTCGCCACCGCCATCGGCCTGTTCGTGGCGATTCCGGCGGTGTGGGCCTATAACCGCTTCACCACCCGGGTCGAGCGCCTGTCCGTGCGCTACGAGACCTTCGCCGAAGAGTTCAGCTCGATCCTGCAGCGCCAGGCCGGCGGCGACGAGTAAGTCACCCCGGGCCGCCAGGAGTCCCAGATGCTTTCTTCAGCCATATCGCGGCGCAAGCGCCGCAAGCTCAAGTCCGAGATCAACGTCGTGCCGTACATCGACGTGATGCTCGTGCTGCTGATCATCTTCATGGTCACCGCGCCGCTGCTGACCCTGAGCATCGACGTGGATCTGCCCACCTCCCGCGCCAAGGCGCTGGAGAGCAAGCAGGACCCGGTGGTCGTCACCGTGCACGGCGACGGTCAGCTCGCCCTGCAGCTGCCCGAGGGCAAGCCGCAGGCGATGGACGTGGAGACCCTGCGCACCCAGCTGGCAGCGATCGTTGCCCAGGACAAGGACGTGCGCGTGGTCGTGGCCGCCGACAGCAGCGTGCCCTACCAGCGGGTGATCGATGCGATGGACGCGCTCAAGCGCGCCCGCGTGGAGAAGGTCGGCCTGCTCACCGATTCGGGCGGCAATGCACGCTGACGCACTGCCACCGCCGCCGCCCCGCGACGAAAGTTGGGGTGTACCCATTCTGCTGGCGGTGGTCATCCACCTGCTGGTGGCGCTGGTCTTCATTGTTGCCTGGCTGTGGTCGCCGCAGCGCCAGACCGACCCGGCCGCGGGCGACCCGAGCCTGGAAGCCAGCCTGGACGTGAGCGCCGCCGACGCGCGCGTTGCGCGCCAGGCGCTGCGGCAGACGCCCGAGCCGGTGGCCGTGCCCGATCCGACGCCGCCCGAGCCGGCACCCGAAGACACCGTGCCGCCGCCGCAGCCCATTCCCGAGCCGCGTCCGCAGGATGCGCCCACGCCGCAACAGCAGCAGGCGCAGGAACGCATTGCCGAGCCCGACAACGTGGACCAGGAGCGCGTCAGCGCCATGGCCATCGCCGAGGAAAAGGCCAAGCAGGAGCAGGAAGCCAAACGCCGCCAGGAGCAGATCGACCTGACCGAACGCCAGCGCCAGGAAGAGGCCGAACAGAAACTGCGCCTGGCCAAGCAACAGGAAGAGGCCGACAAGAAGAAAGCCGCCGAACAGCAGGCGGCCGAACGCGAGCAGAAGCTGGCCGAATTGCGCAAGCGCCGCGAGCAGGCCGAACGCGAGGCACAGCTGGCCGAGCAGAAGCTGCGCCAGCTGGCCAGTGCGCGCCAGGCCGCCGCAGCGGCGACTTCGGCCAGCACCAGCAGCCCGCAGACCACCGCCGGCCAGAACGGCACCAACACCGACCTGACCGCGCAGTACGCCGCGGCGATTCAGCAGGCCGTGCTCGCGCAGTGGTTGCGCCCGGATTCGGTGCCGCTGGGCCAGCGCTGCTCGATCAACATCCGCCAGCTGCCCGGCGGGCAGGTAGTCGAGGCCAAGGTGTCGGCGAACTGCCCGTATGACGAAGCCGGCAAGCGTTCCATCGAGGCCGCAGTGCTGCGCGCGCAGCCCTTGCCGTACCGGGGCTTTGAAAGCGTCTTCCAGCGCAACCTGACCTTCAACTTCACCGCGCAGGATCGCTGAGTCACCGGTGGTCGGCGCCTGTCCGCCGGCTGGCGGAAGGCTCGCAAGTGCCTGCGCTTGCGAGTGGCATTTCACACCGTCTTTGTTCACGATTGCGAAAATGTTCACCTGCCGCTTGCTATCCCTTGTTCACTTTTCCTATCGAGCCACCGAGCGATCCATGAAGAATCCGCGCTGGTTAGCCCTCATTGCCGCCCTTTTGCTGCCGTTCGCCGCCATGGCGCAGCAGCGCGGGCTGGAAATCGACATCGTCGGCGGCAGCGCCTCGGCCACGCCGATCACCGTGGTGCCCATGCCCTATCAGGGTGCGGGCAGCGCTCCCAGCACCGACGTGGCGGCCGTGGTTGCCGCCGACCTGGACCGCTCCGGCCAGTTCCGCACGCTGCCGCAGGCGCAGATCGTCGAAAAGCCGACCCGCGGTCCGGAAATCCAGTTCCCCACCTGGCGCGCGCTGAAGCAGGACTACATCGTCGTCGGCCGGGTCATGGACGCGGGCGAGGGCGCCTTCCGCGTCGAGTACGAACTGTTTGATGTCGCCAAGGGCGAGCGCCTGCTCGGCCTGGCCATGACCGCGCGCAGCAACGCCATGCGCGATGTCGCCCACCAGATGGCCGACGCCATCTACGAGAAGATCACCGGCGTGCGCGGCGCCTTCTGGACCCGCATCGCCTATATCACCGCCAGCGGCAGCGGCGGCAACATGCGCTACGCGCTGATGGTGGCCGATTCGGACGGCTACAACCCGCAGACCATCGTGCGCTCGGCCGAGCCGCTGCTGTCGCCGGACTGGAGCCCGGACGGCCGCAAGCTTGCCTACGTCAGCTTCGAGCGCGGCAACTCCTCCATCTACGTGCAGGACATCGCTACCGGTGCGCGCGAGCTGGTCGCCAGCTTCCGCGGCATCAACAGCGCGCCCTCGTTCTCGCCGGATGGCCGCAAGCTGGCCATGGCGCTGTCGCGTAGCGGCAACCCCGAAATCTACGTGATGGACCTGGGCAGCAAGCAGCTCACCCAGCTGACCAATCACTTCGGCATCGATACCGAGCCGACCTGGAGCGCCGACGGCAACACCATCTACTTCACTTCCGACCGTGGCGGCCGTCCGCAGATCTACCAGGTGGCCGCGTCGGGCGGCAGCGCCAGCCGCGTGACCTTCCAGGGCAACTACAACGCCAAGGCCACCGTGTCCTCGGACGGCAACAAGATCGCCGTCGCCCAGGGCGCCGGCAACACCTACAAGATCGCGATGATGGACCGCAGCCTGGGTTCGCCGCGCTGGAGCACGCTGTCGCCGGGCTCGCTGGACGAGTCGCCGAGCTTTGCCCCGAACGGCAGCATGATCCTGTACGCCGCCCGCGAAGGTGGCCGTGGCGTCCTCTATGCGGTCTCGGCCGACGCCCGGGTGCGCCAGCGCCTGGTCCTGGCCGATGGTGATGTGCGGGAACCGTCGTGGGGCCCTTACCGAACCGCCCGTTAATGTTAATATTTCGCTTGCGTTAAACACCCTCATCGGCTTAGGAGCCACAAGGTAACCGCCATGCACAAGTCCACCCGCCTGCTTCTTGTTTCCCTGCTGTCCATCGCCGCCCTGGCCGGTTGTTCCAAGAAGGTCAAGGAAACCCCGCCGCCGCCGGCCGACACCGGTTCCACTATGCCGGCCCAGCCGACCACCTCGGGCCTGTATGGTCCGGGCGACCTGGACACCGATGCCTGCCTGCGCCAGCGCGTGGTCTACTTCGACTTCGACCAGGACGCCGTCAAGCCGGAGTTCCAGGCCATCATGGCGTGCCACGCCAAGTACCTGCGTGACCGTCCGTCCTCGCGCATGACCCTGCAGGGCAACACCGACGAGCGCGGTTCGCGCGCGTACAACCAGGCTCTGGGCGAGCGTCGCGGCAATGCCGTGTCGTCGGCGCTGCAGGCCAACGGTGCCTCGGCCACGCAGATCACCGTGGTGAGCTACGGCGAAGAGCGTCCGGTCTGCACCGAGTCGAACGAGGCTTGCTGGTCGCAGAACCGTCGCGTCGAGATCGTGTACACGGCGCAGTAAGAGATGTACTTCCGGGTAATCACTACCCTGGCCGTCGCGGCGACCCTCGTGGTCGCCGCGCCGGTGCATGCGCAACGGGCCAGCCTCGCTGATCGCGTCGCGGTGCTCGAAGCCCAGGCCAACAACAGCCAGGCCAATACCGATCTGCTCAACCAGTTGCAGGAGCTGCGCAGCACCGTGCAGAACCTGCAGTCCACGGTGGAGCAGCTGCAACACGAGAACGAACAGCTCAAGCAGACCAGCAAGGACCAGTACCTGGACCTGGACGGCCGCTTGAACCGCCTTGAAGGCACGGGTGGCGCAATGCCGCCGCTGCCGCCGGCGACCACGCCCGCTCCCGCACCTGCCAAGCCTGCCGCGCGGCCGGCCGCCGCCAGTGCAACCGAGCGTGCGCCGTCGGTGCATGGCGATCCCGGTGCGCTGGCCGCCAGTGGCGACGAGCGCACTTCCTACAATGTCGCCTTCGATGCGCTGAAGAACGGCAAGTACGACGATTCCGCGCAGCTGTTCCAGAGCTTCCTGGAGCTGTACCCGAACGGCGTCTATACCCCCAACGCGCTGTACTGGTTGGGCGAGAGCTATTACGCCACCCGCAATTTCCAGCTCGCCGAGGCGCAGTTCCGCGACCTGCTGGCGCGCTATCCGACCCATGACAAGGCCGCTGGCGGCCTGCTCAAGCTGGGCCTGTCCCAGTACGGCGAAGGCGACACCCGCAGCGCCGAGCAGACCCTGCAGCAGGTGATCAGCCAGTATCCGGGCAGCGACGCCGCGCGCGTGGCGCAGGATCGGCTCAATTCCATCCAGCTCGGCCAGGCCCTGCGCTGAGGCCCACCGCGTTCCTCCCTTGCTGGCGGGCGCATAATTCCCCGCCATGAACGCCGCCGTCCCCAGCGAGATCATCCAGTCCGCCTTGCCGCGACTGAAGATCACCGAAATTTTCCTGTCCCTGCAAGGCGAAGCCGAAACCGCCGGCTGGCCGACCGTGTTCGTGCGCCTCACCGGCTGCCCGCTGCGTTGCCAGTATTGCGACACCGCCTATGCCTTCCACGGCGGGCAGTGGCAGGACATCGACGATATCGTCGCCACCGTGCTGTCCCACGGCGTGCGCCACGTCTGCGTGACCGGCGGCGAGCCGTTGGCGCAGAAGCGTTGCCTGTTGTTGCTGCGCCAGCTTTGCGATGCGGGTCTGGACGTGTCGCTGGAGACCTCCGGCGCCCTCGACGTGGCCGAGGTCGACCCGCGCGTGTCGCGCGTCGTAGACATCAAGACGCCCGGTTCGGCCGAAGAACACCGCAACCGCTGGGACAACCTGGCATTGCTGACCCCGCGCGACCAGATCAAGTTCGTGCTGTGCGGGCGCGCCGACTACGAGTGGGCGCGCGAGCTGGTGCGCAGCCGCGGCCTGGACCGCGTGTGCACGGTGTGGTTTTCGCCCAGCAAGAGCGAAGTGTCACCGCGCGAACTGGCCGACTGGATCGTCGCCGACCGCCTGCCCGTGCGCTTCCAGATGCAGCTGCACAAGCTGCTGTGGAACGACGAGCCGGGGCGCTGAGTCGCTTTGTTAAGCACCGTTCCCGATCATTTCCCCACGAGCCCCGAGCCCATGAAAAAGGCCGTCGTCCTTCTCTCCGGTGGCATGGATTCCGCTGCCGTCGTCGCCATGGCCCAGGAGCAGGGCTTTGCCGTGCATGCGCTGAGCGTGCGCTATGGCCAGCGTCACACCTCCGAGCTGGACGCCGCTGCGCGCGTGGCCCAGGCGCTGGGCGTGGCGGCGCACAAGGTGGTGGATGTGGACCTGCGCAGCATCGGCGGCTCGGCGCTGACCGACGACGCCATCGAGGTGCCCGAAGCAGGCGGCGAGGGCATTCCGTCCACCTACGTGCCGGCGCGCAACACCATCATGCTGTCGTTGGCGCTCGGCTGGGCCGAAGTGATCGGCGCGGGCGACCTGTTCTGCGGCGTCAACGCCGTGGACTATTCGGGCTACCCGGACTGTCGGCCGGAGTTCGTCGCAGCCTTCGAGCGGCTGGCCAACCTCGCCACCAAGGCCGGTGTGGAAGGCGCGGGCCTGCGTGTACACGCGCCGCTGCAGTTCCTCAGCAAGGCCGACATCGTGCGCGAGGGCGTGCGCCTGGGCGTGGATTTTGGCTTGACCGTTTCCTGCTACCGCGCCGATGCGCAGGGCAGGGCCTGCGGCCACTGTGACGCCTGCCGCCTGCGCGCGGCCGGCTTCGCCGATGCCGGCGTGGCCGACCCCACCCTGTACGCCTGATCCGGATTTCGCCCCCGGCGTGCGCTGGGGTAGAATATGCGCCCCGGTGCAAGGCCGGGCGCGAAAGCACACGGGCCGTTAGCTCAGTCGGTAGAGCAGAAGACTTTTAATCTTTTGGTCGAAGGTTCGAATCCTTCACGGCCCACCATGTTTCCCGCAGCTTGCCCCTTGTTCGCCCTGAGGCATGTAGAGCAATGAAGGCTCCCCTCGGCAGGGTTGTGGAAAACGTCGCATTGGAACGGCCTGCCAAGGCGGCATCGCCCGCTGACGAGCCATTTGTCTTGTACGCTCCATTGGCAGCGGTTGCCCCGCCTCTCGCGCAGCCATCTGAAATTCCTCTTTGGAACGAGACGATTCTGGTTTCGCTTGTCTCGATCTTGATCTTCCTTTCTGCATGCCTCCCGGCAAGAGCGGTCGCCGGGCTTTCGGTTGAAGGGATGAACCAGAACTCCGTTACCAAGGTTGGCGGTCTATACCTGACGCGTTCTGAAGTCCTGACAGAAGGCAAAGCATCCAGCATCAGGCTTGCACGCCGAGTCACTTGCGCTGACCAGAGGGTGCGCTTGTTGGCAAGTGAAGCGTTCGACAGCGAAAGCGCTGACGCGATCTGTGCAACGGCGAGCAAAGCACTCGCATTCTCTGTGAACCAATCGGGCGGACAACGTGCCTCTGTCGAGATCCGCGTCGTGCCGCCGCGGGTCTCTTACCACGATACGTCCTGGCGTATTGGGCGGTTCCCAAAGCTGGTCCTCATCGTCCCTGATCTGACTGATCGTCATGCGACGTTGGCCAATGTTGCGGACCTGGTAGCGCACGAGGTTTTCCATGTGGTGATGAATGCGGCAGGAGATGTGGTGCTGGGTACAGACGAGTACATGGCCTATCACTTCGGGCTTTGTGGACAGCTGGTCGCCATTGGAGAGATCGCCCCTTCGTCCATGCCCGGCTTTGCACTCGCTTCGTCCGATCCAGACGTCGTGTCGTCTTCGTCAGCTGCTGAGAGGGTCCGGGACGAGTTGAAGTCGCAAG
>Ga0196970_1000325_pt1 | contig 62741 bp, 59 predicted proteins | sample S1v_513CmetaG_FD_148672 | JGI IMG/M metagenome (GOLD analysis project Ga0196970, IMG submission 148672) | Soil microbial communities from Anza Borrego desert, Southern California, United States - S1+v_5-13C | ecosystem: Environmental > Terrestrial > Soil > Desert | place: USA: California...
TCGTCGACCGTTTCCTGCACACCGCGATGTTCTATCCCTGCAACTACGGCTTCATCCCGCACACCCTGTCGGGTGACGGCGATCCGGTGGACGTCTGCGTCGTCGGCCAGCACGGCGTCGTCCCGGGTGCGGTCCTGCGCTCGCGTCCCATCGGCGTCCTGTACATGGAGGACGAGGCCGGCGAGGACGAGAAGCTGCTGGCCGTTCCGGTCGACAAGCTGCACCCCTTCTACACCGACGTGAAGAACTACACCGACCTGCCGTCGATCGTGATCGAGCAGATCGCCCACTTCTTCGAGCACTACAAGGATCTCGAGAAGAACAAGTGGGTGAAGGTCCGCGGCTGGGGCGACGCCAACGAGGCCGCCAAGAAGATCGAGGAAGGCCTGGCCCGCGCCCAGGAAGCCAACAAGGGCATCCCGGGTCCGGTGGTCTGAGGATTACCGCGATTCTCAATCGCCGCTGAATCGACCGGCGTCAGCATCTTGACGCCGGTCGCTTTACCCTTGCAGCGAATGAGGGACGCCATGGCCGAACCGGAACGTCTTCCTCCGCCGCCATTTTGGCGAACCCGCTATTTCGCTTTCGACGTTCTGCCGCGCCGTCCCGATCTTGATCCACTGGAGATCAAACGCATCATCAACCGACCGGAAACACGCATCGTTCAGCCGGACGGTCGCATCCGTCTTTATGGGTATTCGGAAACGCTCCGCTGCTTTCTGCGCATCGTGCTATTGTCAGACGGCGTTACCGTTCACAACGCGTTTCCTGACGAGCAGTACACGTCATGAAAACCAGTTACGATCCGGGCACCGACAGCTTGTATATTGAAGTTCGTCCGCTGCCTTCGAAACGGACGGTCGAGATCGAACCCGATGTGATGGTCGATTTCGGCGCCGATGGCGAACCTGTGGGCTATGATATCCAGCACGCCTCAACCAAGACCGATCTGATCGGGCGCCTGATCCTGATGCCGCTGGCCGCCGAATAAGGCTCGGTTGCGTCCGGAACTGTCCTCCCCTTGCGCAGGCAAATGCCCCAACCCGGCAAGCGTCCTGCGCACCGCCAGATCCAGCGGTGTGTGCGGTTCCTCGCCCAGGAAGGCCAGAAGGCGGCGGTTGTCGAGCCGCACCGGTTCCTGCCACAGATAGCGCATCTCGCTGAGTTCGCGGAACAGCGGCACTGCCAGACCGGCCAGCCGCAGCACCCACCAGGGCATCCGCCGCACCGGCAGATCCGGCTCGCCCAATGCGCGGACGATGGCCGCGACCATCCGGCCGCCATCGGCATCCCAGTGTCCATCCATGTGGAACATCGCGTCGTCGCCCAACTCCGCCTCGCGGTCGAGCAGGCGCATCGCGGTTTCCGCCACGTCGGGCAGATAGGCCCATTGATGGCCGATTCCCGGCCGGCCCGGTTGGTTGATCCGGGTCGGCGGCTTGCCGGGTGTCAGCAATCCCTGGCTGAACCAACTGTTGCCCGCCTGCGGACCGAAGAAGTCGCCGCAGCGCAGGATCAGCAGCTTCGCCCCCTGCCCCACCGCGCGATGCAGGCGACGCTCCATCTCCACCCGGATGGCACCCTTGCGGGTGAGCGGGTTCTGCGCCGCAGTCTCCGGGATCAGCGGGAAGACGTCGGGGCCGTAGTTGTAGACGGTGCCGGGCAGCAGGATGCGGGCATCATTGGCACGGGCCGCGGCGATGCTGTTGTCCAGCATGGGTAGAACCAACCGGTCCCAATGCCGGTAGCCCGGCGGATTCACCGCATGGACGATCAGCGCGGCGCCCTCGGCCGCCGTCGCCACATCGGCGGCATTCATCGCATCGCCGAACATCCACTGTATTCTGTCCCGTTGCAGCCGATCCGCCGGTTTGCGGCGCAGACCGCGCACCGTCCAGCCGCGTGCCGCCAGCGCCCGCGCCATCTCGCCGCCGATTCCGCCGGTCGCACCCAGAACCAAGGCGGTCCTGCCCTTGCCGATCGCCTGCCGCTCCATCGCTGCCTCCATCGCTTTTCGCTTCGTGATGGGAGAAGGATGGGGTCGGGAACGGATGAACGGAATTGTCGAACTTTGACTAGTCGTTATACTGAAATCGATGAGCCCGCCACCACCCAGTTGGGATCTCTACCGCAGTTTCCTGGCGGTGATCCGTGAAGGGTCGCTGTCTGCGGCGGCACGCGCCCTGGGGTTGACGCAACCCACCCTCGCCCGCCATGTCGCGGCGCTGGAGGAGGCTGTCGGCGGCACGCTTTTCGTGCGCTCGCCACGCGGACTCGATCCGACCGACGCCGCGCTTGCCTTGCGTCCGCAGGCGGAGGCATTGGATGCGGCGGCGGCCAGCCTGTGGCGCACGGCGTCAGGATGGGGAGCGGAAGTGCGCGGCACCGTACGCGTCACCGCCAGCGAGGTGGTGGGCGCCCGCATCCTGCCGGCGATTCTGGCCGGCCTGCGGGAAAGCCACCCGGCGCTGGAGGTCGAGCTGGTGCTGTCCAACGGCATCGACAATCTGCTGCAACGCGATGCCGATGTCGCCGTGCGCATGGTGGAGCCGGACCAGCAGGCGTTGCTGGTGCGGCGGGTCGGCAGCATCGCGCTGGGTCTGCATGCCCACCGGCGCTACCTGGAGCACCACGGCACGCCATGCAGCCTGGAGGAGCTCGACGGCCACAGCCTGATCGGTTTCGACCGCGAGACGCCGGACATCCGCGCCATGATGCAGCGTGTGCCGGGCCTTACCCTGCCCCGCTTTGCGCTGCGCACCGACAGCCATCTGGCGCAGTTGGCGGCGATCGAGGCCGGGTTCGGCATCGGCATCTGCCAGGTCCCGCTTGCCCGGCGGAACCCCGATCTGGTCCGCCTGCTGGCCGACCGCTTCGAGTTGCCGATGGGGGTGTGGATCGCCATGCATGAGGATCTGCGCTCCACCCCCCGCTGCCGTGCCGTCTTCGACGGGTTGGCGGCGGGCCTGGTGGATCATGTGTCAGCAAATCACATGACGTAGCGTCAACTGGCCCAGCCCATCCGGCGCTCCACCCCGTCGGCGGCCTCCTTCAGGATTTCGGCGCTGCGGCGCAGGGCGGCTTCCTCCTCCGCCGACAGGTTGGGCAGGACGGTGTCGAGCACGCCGCCGGCGCCGATGACGCGCGGCAGCGACAGCACCACCTGCGGCACCCCGCAGACATCGTCGGTCAGCATGGCGCAGGTCGCCACCATCCGTTCGTCAGCGCCGATGGCCGACACCAGCCGGGCCAGCCCGCCGGCGATGCCGAAGGCGGTGTGGCCCTTGCCGTTGATGATGCGGTAGGCGGCGCGGCGAACCCCCTCGTCGATGGCGGCGCGGTCCTCCGCCGTCAGGCTGCGGCGCAGTTGGTCGGCCGCCTGCTCGACGGACAGGCCGGCGACGGTGGCGCTCGACCACAGCAGAACTTCCGAGTCGCCATGCTCGCCGACGACATGGGCATGGACGGAGCGCGGGGTCACCGCCAGTTGCTCCGCCAGCAGGGCGCGGAAGCGCGCGGTGTCCAGAACGGTGCCGGAGCCGATGACCCGGTTGCGGGGGAGGCCACTGATCCGGGTCGCGATCTGCGTCATCACGTCAACCGGGTTGCTGGCGACCAGCAGAACGGCGTCTGGGGCGGCCTTCAGCACCTCCGGAATGATGGCGCCGAACACCTTGGCATTGCGCTCCAGCAGTTCCAGCCGGGTTTCTCCCGGCTTCTGGGCAACGCCGGCCGACAGCACGACCACGCCCGCCCCCTCCAGCGCGGCATAGGAGCCGGCACGGACGGTGACCGCATGGGTGAAGGGCACGGCATGGGCGATGTCCTGGGCCTGGGCTTGGGCCAGCGCCTCGTTCATGTCGACCAGCACGACCTCGCTCGCGGCGCCGGTGGTCACCATGGCGAAGGCCGCGGTGCTGCCGACGAACCCCGCCCCGACGATTCCGACCTTCATGAACAGGCTCCTTTGCGCAAGTTGGCGTCCGGTGGGCCGACAGCTTGGCGACGGTCGGCGTCCCGCCGCAAGTGCGCATCGTGCCGCCTGGGCGGTTTTGCATAGGCGCGACGAAACGCCCCTTGCCCAATGGTCATACCAGCCCGTAATGTTGCGGCGCAGCAAATGGCTGGGATGAAAGTCCGGGCTTGCGCTGTTCGTCATCAAAACCGTCGGCGACCCGTGGCAGACTGGGGCCGGCGCCTTTTCCCAGCACCGGATCCGGTCATGACCGTTCGCAACCTCGACAAGCTGTTCAAGCCCGCCTCCATCGCCCTGATCGGCGCCAGCCGCAAGCCGGGCACGGTGGGGGCCGTGGTGGCCCGCAACCTGTTCCAGGCCGGATTCGACGGACCGGTGATGCCGGTCAACGCGACCGAGCGCGCGGTGGAAGGGGTGCTGACCTACAAGACGGTGGACAGCCTGCCGATCACGCCGGACCTAGGCGTCATCTGCACGGCACCCGACACGGTGGCGGCGACCATCGACGCGCTGGGCAAGCGCGGGACCAAGGCCGCCATCGTCATGACCAAAGGCATGTCCGCCGACCAGACCCAGGCGATGCTGGACGCGGCAAAGCCCTATCTGATGCGGGTGCTGGGCCCCAACAGCCTGGGCGCCATGGTGCCGGGCCGCGGTATGAACGCCAGCTTCGCGCCGGTGGCGCCCCGCAAGGGCGACGTGGCGCTGGTGGCGCAGAGCTCGATGGTGCTGACCTCCATCGCCGACTGGGCGACGTCGCGCGGCATCGGCTTCTCGCATCTGGTGTCGTTGGGCGACCGCGGCGACGTGGATTTCGGCGACCTGCTGGACTATCTGGCCTCCGACGTCACGGTGCGCGCCATCCTGCTCTATATCGAGAGCATCACGCACGCCCGCAAATTCATGTCGGCCGCCCGCTCCGCCTCGCGCCAGAAGCCGGTGATCGTCATCAAGGCCGGCCGCTCCGACGAGGCGCAGGAGGCTGCAGCCTCGCACACCGGCGCCTTGGCGGTGTCGGACGCGGTCTATGACGCGGTGTTCCGCCGCGCCGGCGTGCTGCGGGTGAACGATCTGGCCGAACTGTTCGACGCCGCCGGCACGCTGGGCACCGGGGTGCCGATCACCGGCGACCGGCTGGCGATCCTGACCAACGGCGGCGGCATGGGCGTCATGGCCACCGACAAGCTGATCCAGGCCGGCGGCCGGCTCGCCTCCATGGCGCCGGAGACGCAGGAGGCGCTGGCCAAGGCTCTGGGTCCGCAGCCGGGCGGCGCCCCCTTCCGCAATCCGCTGCGCATCGGGGCCGACGCCACGCCCAAGCGCTATGCCGAGGCGTTGAACGCGCTGATGCAGGACACCAGCAACGACGCGGTCCTGGTCCTGCACTGCCCGTCCGCCCTGACCGACAGCGAGGCCATCGCCCAGGCGGTGGCGGAGACTGTGCAGGCCAACAAGGCCCGCCGCCACCCGGTGCTGACCAGCTGGATCGGTGACCAGTCGGCGGTGGAGGCGCGCAAGCTGTTCGCCGACGCCCGCATCCCGACCTACAACGGCCCGTCCGACGCGGTGCGCGCCTTCATGCATCTGGTGCGCTACCGCCGCAGCCAGCAGCTTCTGATGGAGACCCCGCCGTCCGTGGCGGAGGATTTCCAGCCCGACGAGATCACCGTGAAGAAGGTGGTCTCCCGCGCCATGGCGGAAAAGCGCGAGTGGCTGAGCGAGTATGAGGCCAAGCGCGTGTTGGCCGCCTACGGCATTCCGGTGGTCGACACCCGCGTCGCCGAAACGCCGGAGGAGGCGGCGAACGCCGCCCGCGTCATCGGCGGCCCGATCGCGCTGAAGATCCTGTCGCACGACATCACCCACAAGTCCGACGTCGGCGGCGTGGCTCTCGGCCTGACCAGCCCGGAGAACGTGAAGGCGGAGGCGGAGGCGATGCTGGCCCGCGTCGCCGAACTGGCGCCCGAGGCGAAGATCGAAGGCTTCACCGTGCAGGAGATGGCCGTCAGCCCCGATGCCTACGAACTGATCGTCGGCATGACCGAGAACGAGATGTTCGGCCCGGTCCTGCTGTTCGGCGAGGGCGGCATCGGCGTGGAAGTGGTGGAGGATTACGCGCTGGCCCTGCCGCCGCTGAACATGAAGCTGGCGGCCGAGCAGATGAGCCGCACCCGCATTCACCGGCAGTTGCAGGGCTTCCGCTCCCGCGCCGCGGTCGATCTCGACGCGGTGGCGCTGACGCTGAACAAGGTCAGCCAGCTGGTGGTCGATTTCCCCGAGATCGCGGAGATGGACATCAACCCGCTGCTGGCCGACGCCAACGGCGTGATGGCGCTGGACGCCCGCATCAAGGTCGGCGTGCCGGCCCTGCCCGGGGCGGCCCGGCTGGCGATCCGGCCCTATCCGAAGGCGCTGGAGGACCGCATCACCATCAAGGACGGCCGCCAGTTCTTCGTCCGGCCGATCCTGCCGGAAGATGAGCCGCTGGTGCACCATCTGGTGGAGAACCAGACGGCAGAGGATTTGCGCCTGCGCTTCTTCGCCCCGCTGAAGCGGCTGTCGCACCAGGCGGCGGCGCGCCTGACCCAGATCGACTACGACCGCGAGATGGGGCTGATCGCCGTCGGTCCAGACCCGCAGACCGGCGACACCATCATGTATGGCGTGGTGCGCATCACCGCCGACCCCGACAACCGCCGCGCCGAATATGCGGTGATGGTGCGGTCCGACATGAAGGGCCAGGGGCTGGGCTATATCCTGATGAACAAGATCCTGGATTACGCCCGCTCGCGCGGCATCCGGGAAGTCTATGGCGAGGTTCTGCGCGAGAACACCAACATGCTGAACATGTGCCGCGCGCTCGGTTTCGTGCGCAAGGAGAACCTGGACGAGCCCGGCGTGGTCGAGGTCCGCATCGAACTGGGCGGCGGGTTGGCGGGGTGAGGTTGCTATACCGGCGGTTGACTGTAGGCATGGATGAGGCAATATCAGGCTTGGCGGGCAGAGGCTGGTATCCCCTGCCCGCCGGCCCGATCCTTACCGGTAGAGGTCAAGCATCCGCTTGACGATCTCCAGAACGAGGATCAGGAGCTTGAGGATTTGCATCATCCTCTTCACTCCTCGTAAGCGGCGGGGATGGCGGCCAGTCCGCCATCCCGTCCGCGGCGCCACTCTGGCGCACGCATAGGTATTGCGGAAGGGCTTTCGCTCGCAAAATCGGGAAATCAAGGAACTGCGACGCGCCGTCGCGGGCGCGCCCCACCGGCGTCGAATTCGGTGAGGCGCGCGCCCAGCCTATCCTTGACTTACAGCGACTTACAGCCAGCCGCGGCGGCGGAAGTACCAGAGCGGGACCACGGCCGACAGCACCATCAGCAGGATGGCCATGGGATAGCCGAAACTCCACTCCAGTTCCGGCATATGCTTGAAATTCATGCCGTAGGCGGACGCGATCAGCGTCGGCGGCATCAGCGCCACCGAGACGACCGAGAAAATCTTGATGATGGCGTTCTGCTCGATGTTGATCAGGCCGAGCGTGGCGTCGAGCAGGAAATTCGCCTCGTGCGCCAGGAAGCCGGCATGCTCCGTCAGCGACCGCAAGTCGCGCGTCATCGTCTTCAGCGCGGTCTTCTGTTCCTTGTTCAGCCGGCCGCCGCTGACCGAGGTCATGAACACCACCAGCCTGTCGAGGCCGGCCAGGCTGTCGCGCACCTTGTGGGTCAGGTCGCCGGCACGGCCAATGCCGCGCAGCACGTCCTGCAGCTCGTCCGGCTTCTTGGCCGCCTTGCCGAAACCGCCGCCGTCCAGCGAATCGTCGAAGACACGGGCGGACAACTCGTCGATGCGGCCGCCGACCAGCTCCAGCACGTCGGCCACCCGGTCGATCACCGCGTCGAGCAGGCCGAACAGCGCGCTCTCCCCCGTCGCCAGCAGTTCCGGCTGGCGGACGCAGCGGGCGGCGAAGGTGATGACCGGCAGCGGTTCTGTGTAGCGCAAGGTAATCAGGTGGCGCGGGGTCAGCACGAAGGTCAGCTCGCCCTGCTCCGGATGGGGCGAGGTCGCGCGCGAGATGATGGGAGAGGTCATGTAGATCCCCTCCCCCTCCACATAAAGCTGGCTGGAGGCCTCGATCTCCTTCATCTCCTCGCGCGTCGGGAGATCGAAGCCGGTCAGCGCGCCGACATGGGCACGCTCCGCTTCCGTCGGGCGCAGAAGGTCGATCCAGACTGCGCCGACCGGCAGATCCTCGCCGAGTTCGAGCGGCTGGCGCACCACCCGCCCGTCTTCGGCACGGGCATGGACGGTGATCAAAGGGCCGCCTCTTCCGGCACCGGCGCGCCGGCGGCGCGGCAGGCGGCGGCCAGCGTGTTCAGCATCAGGCAAGCGATGGTCATCGGGCCGACGCCGCCCGGCACCGGCGTAATGGCGCCCGCCACCTTTACCGCCTCGTCGAAGGCGACGTCGCCGACCAGCCGGGTCTTGCCGGGCTCTGCCGCCGCGACGCGGTTGATGCCGACGTCGATCACGGTGGCGCCGGGCTTGATCCAATCGCCGCGCACCATCTCCGGCCGGCCGACCGCCGCCACCAGGATATCGGCGCGGCGGCATTCCTCGGGCAGATCCGCCGTGCGGGAATGGGCCATGGTCACCGTGCAGTCGGCCTGCAGCAGCAGCTGCGCCATCGGCTTGCCGACGATGTTGGAGCGGCCCAGCACCAGGGCGCGCTTGCCCTTCAGGTCGCGGCCCAGCGTGTCGCGGATCAGCAGCAGGCTGCCCAGCGGCGTGCAGGGCACGATGGCGCCCGGCTGGCCGGTGGCGAGCAGGCCCGCGTTGACGACATGGAAGCCGTCGGCGTCCTTTTCCGGCACGATGCGGGCCAGCACCTTCTGGCTGTCGATGTGCTTGGGCAGCGGCAGCTGGACCAGAATGCCGTGCACGGCCGGATCGGCGTTCAGGCGGTCGATCAGGGCCAGCAGGTCGGATTCGGCCATGTCGGCCGGTTCGTGATGGTCGAAGCTGTTCATGCCCAGTTCGACCAGGGCCCGCTCCTTGGAGCGGACATAGACCTGGCTGGCCGGATCCTCGCCCACCAGCACGACGGCCAGACCGGGGGTGACGCCATGGCTGGCCTTCAGCGCCGCCACACCGTCCGCCACCCGCGCGCGCAGGCCGGCCGCAAAGGCCTTGCCGTCGATGATCTTCGCGTCCGCCATGCTACTCTCCACCCTCGGTGCCCACATCGTCGATCAGGGCCGACAGCCGCGGCAGCAATGCCGCCGGGTCGCCGGCCACATGCAGTATCTTGTTCCGGTCGGTGGCGCCGGCCACCACCGTCAGGCTGGTCTTGGGCAGTTTCCATGCCTTCGACAACAGTTTTATGACAGCCTCGTTGGCTTTGCCGTTTTCCGGCACCGCCGTGACCGCCAGCTTGAGAACCTTCCCGCCTCCGGCAGTCTCGGCCGTGCCGGTCACCGCGTTGCGCGACGCCTTGGGCGTCACCCGGAGTGCCACCCGCAGGCCGTCGGCCACCGCCTCGAGCGGAGAGGACGCCGCCACGGTCAGAAGCGCGGCCAGTACTGGGCCATCAGGTTCTGGATGAAGGAGATCGCCAGCAGAACCACGATCGGCGACAGATCCAGCCCGCCCATGTTGGGCAGGACGCGGCGGATCGGGCGCAGCACCGGTTCGGTGATGCGATACAGGAAGTCGCCGATCACATAGACCGCGCGGTTGCGCGTGTTCACCACATTGAAGGCCACCAGCCAGCTGAGGATCGCCGACAGGATGAGGACCCAGAAGAACAGGTCCAGAATGGTGTTGATGAGCATATACAGCGCGATCATGCCGGCCCAGCTCCATAGCAGTTCTTTGGGATGGCCGCACGCAACGCGTTGCGAAGCGGGCGCCAGCCTTTTCCGGGCACCCTAAGCATAAGCGGAGAGACCTGTCCAGTACGGCGGCCCGCCGATAGGCCGGGTGGCCTGCGGCGCATAGACCGGTACGCCGCCGACGCAGGGGGCGGGGCGGGCCTTTGCGCCGGCGCTTCATTTTTTCTGAATCAAGCGCTTGACAGCACCCCCCGTCATGGACAATATCCGCGCCACGCCGGGGCAACGAAGACGCCACGGTGTGAGTGTGGGGCCGTAGCTCAGCTGGGAGAGCGACGCGTTCGCAATGCGTAGGTCGGGAGTTCGATCCTCCTCGGCTCCACCATTTTCCTCTTCTCTGGAAGGGTGAGACAAGTTGACTGGTTGTCAGCGGGCGTTGCCGGGAACGGCATCTGGCCCGCTTTTTTGTTTTTCCGATTGCGTCCGCCCCGACAATGTTCCCGACGGCAAGCCGACTTCCCCGCGCTTCCCACAAGCTTCCCCACCGGGGCTTCGGCCCATGCCTTAGTGCGTGTGAACGTGATGGGCATCAGGGTAATGGGGGTGCCGGTGCCGCAAACGTCCGTGGCGGTGCCGGTGGCTGTGCGGCTCGGTCACCGGGCCGTCGTGACCATGCTGGTGGTGCTCGTCATGGACATGCGGGTGATCGTGTTCGATCTCCTCATGGACATGCTCATGGTCGTGGTCCTCGGTCAGGTGCAGCCAGACGCCTATTCCCATCAGGACCGCCGCAACGACCAACCCGACCGTCAGCGGCTCCCCGAACATCGCCAGGGAGGCGATGCCTCCAACGAAGGGGGCCGTGGAGAAATACGCTCCCGTCCGGGCGGCGCCGATGTACCGCAGGGCGAACACGAACAGGACGAGGCTGACGCCGTAGCCCAGCAGCCCGACCAGCATGGCCGCGACCATCGTCGGCACGGCGGGCATGCCGTCGCCCAGCGCCAGGGCGATCCCGACATTGACGCCCCCGGCGACCAGCCCCTTGATGGCGGCGATGTCCATGGGGTCGGCCAGCGAGACCTTTCGGGTCAGGTTGTTGTCCACCGCCCACATCAGACAGGCGGCGGCAACCGCGGCCGCTCCCCATCCGCCGGTCCAACCGTTTTCGATATCCACCGGTCCGCCCCAGGACAGCACGACCGCCCCCGCGACGATGGCGATCATGCCGGCGACGAGCCGCCGGTCGAAGCCTTCCTGGAAGACGAACCACGCCAGGAGAGCGGTGAACACCCCTTCCAGATTGAGCAGAAGCGAGGCGCTCGATGCCGGCGTGGCCGCCAGGCCGGACATCAGCAGCACCGGTGCGGCGATCCCCCCGGCCAAGACGGCGCCCAGCAGCCAGAACCACTCGGTGCCGCGGATGCTCCGTTCGCTCCACTCCGCCGAGACCACCAGCCCACGGACCAGCCGGACCAGCCCCAAACCGGTTCCGGAGCCAAGATACAGCAGGCCCGCCAGCATCCAGGGCGACAGGTCATGGACCAGCAGCTTCGCCAGCGGCGTGCTGACGCCGAAGAGCACGGCAGCCAGAATCGCGGTCGTCGAACCCGTTCGAACCATGGGAGCTGCACCCGTCCGGTGGCTGGAAAAACCCGCCACCCGACAATGACGGATCTCAGCCGTTCTCCGCCAGCACCGTCCCGGCCAGATAGAGCGAGCCGCAGATCAGGACGCGCGCCGGTCCCGGACGATTTGCCACGAGATCGGCCAGGGCGGACTCCACGCCATCGGAGGCCGCATGGTCGCGGATGCCGCAGAGTTTGGCGGTCTCGCAGGACTCCTCCGCGGTGAAGCTGGCTTCCTCGCCGGGAATCGCCACCGCGCGCAGGGAATGGGTGAAGGGAGCCAGCGGGCCCAGGAACTCGAACGGGTCCTTGCTGGACAGCATGCCGTAGATGACGAACAACGGCAGGGCAGGAGAGCCCTCCGATTGACCGTTGCCCGGCTGGCCGCGCGACCAGTCGACCGCCTGCCGGGCCAGCACCTCACCCGCCGAATCGTTGTGGCCGCCGTCCAGCCAAAGTTCCCAGCCCGGCGGCAGGCTTTCGGCCAGCGGGCCGCGGGTCAGGCGCTGCAGCCGGGCCGGCCACTCGACGGTGGCGAGCCCCTTGCGCACCGCCTCGTCGTCCACGGCCAGCGGCAGGTGGTCCAGACAGGCGATGGCGACACCGGCATTGGTGATCTGGTGGACACCGGCCAGCCCCGGCATCGGCAGGTCGAGCTGCCGTTTGGCGCTTTCGAAGCGGAAGCCATCCGGTCGCTCCTGCACCGACCAGCTCTGGATGGGGGCGGCGATGGCGTGGGCGCGCAGCTTCAGCGCCCTGAGCGCGTCGGCCTCCGGCTGCGGGGCCAGCACGACCGGAACGCCCGGCTTGAAGATGCCGGCCTTCTCGCTGCCGATCTCCAGCAGCGAGTCGCCCAGGAACTGGCGGTGGTCGTAGGAGATGCGGGTGATCGCCGTCACCGCCGGCTTCGCCACCACATTGGTGGCGTCCAGCCGCCCGCCCAGCCCGGTCTCCAGCAGGACCACGTCGGCCGGGACACGGGAGAAGGCGAGAAAGGCGGCGACCGTCGTCACCTCGAAGAAGGTGATCGGGTTGCCGGCATTGGCGATCTCGCACTCCTCCAGCAGGGCGGCCAGATGGTCGTCGTCGATCAGCCGCCCACCCTGATCCCCGCCCAGCCGGATGCGCTCGTGAAAGCGCACGAGGTGCGGCGAGGTGTAGACATGGACGCGGTAACCGGCCGCCTCCAGCATCGCGCGCAGGAAGGCGATCGTCGATCCCTTGCCGTTGGTGCCGGCGACATGGACCACCGGCGGCAGCTTCCGCTCCGGATGGTCCAGCGCCGCCAGCAGACGGTGCACCCTATCCAGCGACAGGTCGATGACCTTGGGATGAAGCCCCTTCAACCGGTCCAACACCGGGTCGGAACGGGTCGCGGCCGGCCGGGAGGGCGGATTGGCCAGCGGAAGGGAGGCGTCGGTCATGATCGTCTCTGGTCGGGGGCTGAGGGTTGGCGGTCAGTCGTCGCCGGCCTGGACCGGAGCCGCCGGCTGGGCAGCGGTCTGTTGAGAGGACGCCTGCTGCGTCGCGACCGGCTGGGCCGCAGTCGCCTGTGTGGCTGGCTGCGTGGCCGGCTGCGTCGCCGACTGGGGCATCTGGGCCGGCTCGCCGTCGGCCGCCTGGACGGCGGTCAGGTCGAGGTCCTCCACCACCGCGTCGATGCGCGGCGTCATCAGCAGTCCGATGGTGCGGACCAGCGTCGGGCGCAGGTCGCGGCGGTGGACGACCATGTCGACCATGCCGTGTTCCAGCAGGTATTCGGAGCGCTGGAAACCTTCCGGCAGGGTCTCGCGGATCGTGCTCTCGATCACTCGGGCGCCGGCGAAGCCGATCTGCGCGCCCTTCTCGGCGATGTGGATGTCGCCCAGCATGGCGAAGCTGGCGGTGACGCCGCCGGTGGTCGGGTCGGTCAGCACGACGATGTAGGGCAGGCCGGCTTCCTTGACCATCTCCACCGCGATGGTGGTGCGCGGCATCTGCATCAGCGACAGGATGCCTTCCTGCATGCGGGCGCCGCCCGAGGCCGGAACGACGATCAGCGGCGCGTTCTTCGCCACCGCCAGACGGGCGGCGGTCAGCAGCCCTTCGCCGACGGCGATACCCATCGACCCGCCCATGAAGCCGAAGTCGAAGGCGGCGACCACGGCGGCATGGCCGCCGATCCGCCCCTCGCCCACCACGATGGCGTCGGTGCGGCCGGTCTTCGTCTGGGCTTCCTTCAGGCGGTCGGTGTAGCGCTTCTGGTCGCGGAACTTCAGGGGATCGGCGACCGACTTCGGCAGCTCGACACCCTCATAGGCGCCGTCGTCGAACATCGACTCCAGCCGTTTGATGGGGTCCAGCCGCATGTGGAAGCCGCAATGCTGGCAGACGTGCAGGTTCTCTTCCAGATCACGGTGGAACAGCATCGACTCGCAGCTCGGGCACTTGTGCCAGAGGTTGTCGGGCACTTCCTTGCGGGCGTAGAGCGCGCGGATCTTGGGACGGACGTAGTTGGTAAGCCAGTTCATGGAACGCCTTTCAACGACATGGCGGTACGCCGAAGCCCGGCGCCGGCTGGACATCGGGTCCGTGCCGCACCGGGCTCTTCAGCCGTTCGTCGCCATGAGCGATCGTGTTGCAGGTGTCGTAAAGCTGTTTGCCGTCGTTGTAAACCGTCCGTCCCTCAGCCCCGCGCCGCGCGCACCCCGGCGGCCAGTTCGCGGACGAAGGCCAGCACGTCCTCGACCGTGCCCGGCTTGACACCGCCGGATGCGTCCAGACCATCGGCCAGACGGGTGACGATGGCAGAGCCGACCACGGCGGCGTCGGCGACGCGGGCGACCTCGGCGGCCTGGTCGGGCGTCTTGATGCCGAAGCCGACGGCGACCGGCAGGTCGGTGTGGCGCTTCAGCCGGGCGACCGCCGCGTCGATGGCGGTGTTCGACGCGCTGGCGGTGCCGGTGATGCCGGCGATCGACACGTAATAGACGAAGCCCGACGTGTTGCGCATCACGGCCGGCATGCGTGCCTCGTCGGTGGTCGGCGTCGTCAGGCGGACGAAGCTGATGCCGGCCTGCAGCGCCGGGATGCACAGCTCCTCGTCCTCTTCCGGCGGCAGGTCGACGACGATCAGGCCGTCCACCCCGGCAGCGCGCGCGTCGGCCAGGAAGGGCTCCACCCCATAGGCGTGGATCGGGTTGAAATAACCCATCAGGATGATCGGCGTGTCGGCATCCTGCTTGCGGAAGCCGCGGACCATCTCCAGCGTCTTGCGCACCGTCATCCCGGACTTCAGCGCGCGCAGCGAAGAGGCCTGGATCGCCGGGCCGTCGGCCATCGGATCGGTGAAGGGCATGCCCAGTTCGATCAGGTCGGCGCCGGCGGCCGGCAGGCCGTTCAGCACCGACTGCGACACGGCGGGATCGGGGTCGCCGGCGGTGATGAAGGTGACCAGACCGGCGCGTCCTTCCGCCTTCAGCGCGGCAAAACGGCGGGCGATGCGGCCATCGGCCCCAACATCGGCACTCTTCATGTCGGCACTCACAGTTCCACTCCCAGATGCTTGGCGACGGAGAAGATGTCCTTGTCGCCGCGGCCCGACAGGCACAGCACCATCAGGTGGTCCTTGGGCAGTTTCGGTGCGCGCTTGATGACCTCGGCAAGGCCGTGAGCGGATTCCAGCGCCGGGATGATGCCCTCGGTGCGGGCGCAGAGCTGGAAGGCGTCCAGCGCCTCCTGGTCGGTGGCATAGGCGTATTCGACGCGGCCGACGTCATGCAGCCAGCTGTGCTCCGGCCCGATGCCGGGATAGTCGAGGCCGGCGGAGATCGAGTGGCCTTCCAGGATCTGGCCGTCCTCGTCCTGCAGCAGGTAGGTGCGGTTGCCGTGCAGAACGCCGGGACGGCCGCCGTTGATCGAGGCGGCATGGTCGAGCGGCCCCTTCTCGATGCCGCGGCCGGCGGCTTCGACCCCGATCATCTGCACCGACGAGTCGTCCAGGAAGGGGTGGAACAGGCCGATGGCGTTCGACCCGCCGCCGACGCAGGCGACCAGGCTGTCGGGCAGCCGGCCTTCCAGCTCCTGCATCTGGGTGCGCACCTCGTCGCCGATCACCGACTGGAAATCGCGGACCATGGCGGGATAGGGGTGCGGGCCGGCGGCGGTGCCGATGATGTAGAAGGTGTCGGAGACGTTGGTGACCCAGTCGCGCAGCGCCTCGTTCATCGCGTCCTTCAGCGTGCCGCTGCCCGACGTCACGGGACGGACCTCGGCGCCCAGCAGCTTCATGCGGAAGACGTTGGGCTGCTGGCGGGCGATGTCGGTCTCGCCCATGTAGATGACGCAGGGCATGTTGTAGAGCGCGCAGACCGTCGCGGTCGCCACGCCGTGCTGGCCGGCGCCCGTCTCGGCGATGATGCGGGTCTTGCCCATGCGCCGGGCCAGCAGGATCTGGCCGATGCAGTTGTTGATCTTGTGCGCGCCGGTGTGGTTCAGCTCCTCGCGCTTGAAGTAGATCTTGGCCCCTCCCAGCTGCTCGGTCAGGCGCTCGGCGTAATAGAGCGGGTTGGGGCGGCCGACATACTGCTTCAGCTGCTGGCGCATCTCGCCTTCGAAGGCGGGATCGGCCCGCGCCTCGCGATAGGCCTTCTCGACCTCCAGGATCAGGGGCATCAGCGTCTCGGCGACGAAACGGCCGCCAAAGATTCCGAAATGCCCGCGCTCGTCGGGACCGGAGCGGTAGGTGTTCAGTTTGGTCATCGTCTGCGGCACTGCCTGAAGTCGAAGGAAAGCCGGGATAGGGCTCGGTCTTGCGGGCGGCATCGGGTCCGGACGCCGGCCAAGCGCGCCACCATACCGGTGGACCGCGCCGATTTGAAGCGTCGGGCCGCGGAAATCCGTGATTTCCACCCGTCCGCAAACATGGAGCGGGGCTTTGCATGGACAAGGCCGCGCCCTTACACTGGCACCTCCTTTATTGCGGAGCATGCTTCCGATGACGCAGCGGACGCCGCCGTCGCTTCTCCCCACGGATCTCCATCCGGTTCCCCGCCGGATTCTGGTGGTGGAGGACAGTCCGCTGAACCAGATGCTGGTCACCGCCATCCTTGCCCAGGCCGGCCACCGCGCCGACACCGCGAACAATGGGCTGGAAGCGGTGATGGCGGCGCAGGCCGGCGGCTATGACCTGATCCTGATGGACTTGTCGATGCCGGAGATGGATGGGCTGACCGCCACGCGGCTGCTGCGCGACCTGCCGGGGCCGGCCGGCCGGGTGCCGGTGGTCGCCATGACCGCCGACACCGAGGAGGCCGACCGCGTCCGCTGCCAGGACGCCGGCATGAACGACCATATCGCCAAGCCGGTGGACCGGGCGTTGCTGCTGGAGACGGTGGAGAAATGGCTGCGCCTGTCCCTGTGCTCCGAGCCGCCCGCCGACGGATCGGCCGGTTTCGGTCCCTGCGCAGCGGCAGCTCACGAAGCGGCGGGCGAAGTGCTGGACCGCGAGGTGCTGGCCCAGCTGGCCCAGGATCTGGATGCGGAGTTGCTGGCCGACGTGCTGCGGCAGTTCGTGGAGGAAACGCGGGAGCGGGTGGCGCGCATTGCGGAGGAGACCGACTGCGCCATCCTGACGCGCGAGGCGCACACGCTGAAAAGCACCGCCGGAACTTTCGGCGCCCGCACCCTGTGCAGCGCCGCCCGCGCGTTGGAGATGGCCTGCCGGGCCTCGCTTGGGGCGGAAGGAGCTCAAAGGCGGGGAGACGGGGCGGCGGACACGGTGGAGGGGCTGCGCGGCGAGATTCCCCGGCTGGCCGGGGATGCCATCGCGGCCTACCGCGCCGCCGGGTATCCGGTCTGACTCAGCGGGGACCCGTCACTCGACGACGCTGATGTTCACCGCGGAATCCTTGCCGTTGTTGCCGCGCTCTACCTCGAATTGAACGCGCTGGCCTTCCGACAGGGCATGCAGGCCGGAGCGCTGGACCGCGGTGATGTGCACGAACACGTCCTTCGAACCGGCCTCCGGCGCGATGAAGCCGTACCCCTTGGTGGTGTTGAACCATTTTACGGTGCCGTTGGTCATGAGCCTCCCCCTAGTCACTGCGAGACAAGTCTTTAGCAAAACGGATTGGTCCGGAATCGCCGGCATCGGCCGCGCCATGAGGTCTGCCGGGCAAGCGGAACCAAGACATTGTGCGGGGAGGCTAGCCGCATGCTGTGGTTGCGGGCAATTCCGTCTCACGGCATAGGACAAAGGATGACGAAATCCCGAGTGGAATTACGACCAAGGCGACGGGACTTTGTCGAAGGGTATTAGCCCATTTCTTGACGGCTTCCCGACTTCTTCAGGAAATCCCTGCCGAAATAAAGGGTTAGAGCTTCCCTTCGGCCTGCCAGGCCAGACGTTTGCGGTAGATCGTGGACGCGCTGATCTGCAGCAAGGCGGCGGCGCGCGGGATGTTGCCGTCGCAGGCGGCTATGGCATCCTCGATGGCGTCCTTCTCCACCTCCCATAGGGGCTTGATGGAGTCGGGGGAAGGGGGGACATGCGGGCGCGGCGCCGGGGCGGCACCGCCCGCCGCCAGGGCGGGTGCTGCGGCGGGAACCACGGGCTGCGGCGTGCCCAGCGGCGGCGGCAGCATCTCCGGCGTCACCGTGTCGCCGTCATGCAGGACCGCGACGATGCGCACGACATTCTGCAGCTGCCGGACATTGCCCGGCCAGTGGTAATGGCGCAGCGCCTGTTGCGCTTCGGGGGAGAAGCTGGTGAATCCCTTCTTCTCCTCCTTCGCGAATTCCGCCAGATAATGGCGGGCGATCCCCAGCACGTCGTCCTCGCGCTCGCGCAGCGGCGGCAGGTGGATGGGGATGACGTGCAGGCGGTAGTACAGATCCTCGCGGAACCGTCCCTCCTCCACCTCGCGCAGGGGGTCGCGGTTGGTGGCGCAGACGATGCGCAGGTCGACCTTCTCCAGCTTCGACCCGCCGACCGGGGTGAAGGTGCCGGTCTGGATGAAGCGCAGCAGCTTGGTCTGCAGGTCGGGCGCCAGTTCGCAGATCTCGTCCAGGAACAGGGTGCCGCCGTCGGCGCGCGACGCCGCGCCCTCGCGGTCGGACACCGCGCCGGTGAAGCTGCCCTTCACATGGCCGAAGATCTCGCTTTCCATGAGATCCTTCGGGATGGCGCCGCAGTTGATGGCGATGAAGGGCCTTGCCGCCCGCTGGCTCTGGCGGTGGATCGCCTCGGCGCAGACTTCCTTGCCGGTGCCCGACTCGCCGGTGATGAAGACGGTGGCGCGCGAGGAGGCGGCGCTGTCGACGATGCGGTAGACCGCCTGCATCGCCAGCGACGAACCGATGAAGCCGTGATAGCGGGCGCGGTTCAGGTCCTTCTCGAAGGTGTCGACCAGCTGGGCCAGCCGCAGACGCTCCATCGCGTTGCGGACCGTCACCACCAGCCGATCGGCGGAGAAGGGCTTCACCAGGAAATCATAGGCGCCGTAGCGCATCGCCTCCACCGCCGCCTTCACCGAGCCGTGGGCGGTGATGACGATGACCGCGCAGGGCAGGGCCTGGGCATCAATGCGTTTCAGCACCTCCATCCCGTTCATGTCCGGCAGCTGCAGGTCCAGCAGCACCACCTTGGGCGCGCCGTCGTTCAGCTGCGCCAGCGCGTCGGCCCCCGTCTCCACCGAGATGACGGTGTGGGATTCCTTCTTCAGGTATTCCGCATAGACACGGGCCAGCGACGGCGTGTCTTCGATCAGCAGGACGGGGATGGAACCGGGCGGCATGCTGTGGGCGACACGCAGAGGTAGGGGGGGGGCTGGTCCTATTGTCTAACAGATATTTCTGAAAATCCCACCCCCACGCGCATGCACGGGCCGGCGGGCGCATCGATATCCACACAGGGATATCCCTGCCGGACCGGATATGTCGCGGTGCCGCCGCTTGCCGGGGGAGGCGCGATGAACTATCAGCAGCGGGCATCGAGGTCTCGGAAGAGGGGGTTCGCCATGGCCGATCACGCCATTCTGGCCGGCAAGCGCGTGCTGCTGGTCATCGCCGGCGGCATTGCCGCCTACAAGAGCCTGGACCTGATCCGTCGCCTGCGCGAACGGGGCGTGACGGTGCGCGCGGTGCTGACCGAGGCCGGCGCCCGCTTCGTCACGCCGTTGTCGGTACAGGCGCTGACCGAGGACACCGTCTACCGGGACCTGTGGTCGCTGACCGACGAATCGGAGATGGGCCACATCCGCCTGTCGCGCGAGGCCGACCTGCTGGTGGTGGCGCCGGCCACCGCCAACCTGCTGGCACGCATGGCGGCCGGCATGGCCGACGATCTGGCCGCCACCGTCCTGCTGGCCACCGACAAGCCGGTGCTGGTCGCCCCCGCCATGAATGTGCGCATGTGGCAGCATGCCGCGACCCAGGCCAACATGGCGCTGCTGGAGAGCCGCGGCGTCCGGCGCGTCGGCCCGAACGAGGGCGTGATGGCCTGCAACGAATACGGCCCGGGCCGCATGGCCGAGCCGATGGAGATCATCGACGCCATCGCCACGATTTTCGCGGAGGACTCGCATCGCACTCTCGCCGGCCTCCCATTGACCGGCCGCCGCGCCATCGTGACCAGCGGCCCGACGCACGAGCCGATCGATCCGGTGCGCTACATCGCCAACCGCTCGTCGGGCAAGCAGGGGCACGCCATCGCCGCGGCCCTGGCGAAGCTGGGGGCGACGGTGACTCTGGTCAGCGGCCCGACCCGCCTGCCCGACCCCGCCGGCTGCAGCGTCGTCCATATCGAGACGGCGCGCGAGATGCTGGCGGCCTGCGAGGCGGCGCTGCCGGCCGACATCGCGGTCTGCGCCGCGGCGGTCGCCGACTGGCGCGTCGATGGCCCATCCGACCGCAAGCTGAAGAAGGACGGCGGCGGCCCGCCGGCGCTGGCCCTGGCCGAGAACCCCGACATCCTCGCCACCCTGTCCAGGCCCGGGGAGCGCCGCCCGGCGCTGGTGGTCGGCTTCGCGGCGGAGACCGGCGACGTGCTGGCCTACGCCACCGCCAAGCGCGCCCGCAAGGGCTGCGACTGGATCGTCGCCAACGACGTCTCCCCCGGCACCGGCACCTTCGGCGGCAGCGACAACACCGTCCACCTGATCCGCGCCGACGGCACCGAATCCTGGCCCACCATGCCCAAGGACGCCGTCGCCGCCCAGCTGGCAGAGGCGGTGGCGGGGTATTTCGCCGGGAAGTAGCGTCTACCCGGTGCCTCCACCCGACAGTCAAACTCAGGAAATCGCCATGTCCCCCACCGTCGCCTTCCTCCGCCTGCCCGGCAACGACGACCTGCCGCTGCCCTCCTACGCCACCGAGGGCGCCGCCGGCTTCGACCTGCGCGCCGCGGTGCGGGCGGATGAGCCCGCCGTGCTGGCTCCTGGCAAGCGGATGCTGGTGCAGACCGGCTTCGCTGTCGGACTGCCGGCGGGATGGGAGATGCAGATCCGGCCGCGTTCCGGTCTGGCGGTGAAGAACGGCGTGACGGTGCTGAACACGCCGGGCACCGTCGACTGCGACTATCGCGGGCCGGTCGGCGTCTGCCTGATCAATCTGGGGGAAGAGCCCTTCACCATCGCCCGCGGCGACCGCATCGCCCAGGCGGTGATCGCCCCGGCCCTCCAGGCGGCGCTGATCGAAGTCACGTCGCTGGACGAGACCGCGCGCGGCACCGGCGGCTTCGGGTCCACCGGCGTCGCCTGAGAACTCCATCCCCCTTCGTTTCTGTGGCATGATCGCCGCGCCGGAAGGGGTATGACGCAGCGGGCGAAGCACCCCCTCCGGCACTGGCGGCGGGCGAGGGGGTGGTCATGCGGAGTCCCCGGCGGAGCGTGGCGTTCCGCATCCTGGCAGGATTGACGGTCATCGGCGGGCTGGCCGCGGCGACCAGCGTCGTCGCCGTCTCGCTGTTTTCCCGCTTCCACCAGGGCTACGAGCAGATCGCCACGGCCAAGGTGCCGGGGCTGGTCGCCGCCGCACAGTTGGTGCAGCAGAGCGGCGCCGTGGCCGCCATCGCCCCCGCCCTGGTCGCCGCCCAGGACCAGACCGCGCGCGAGGCGGTGATGGCGCGGATGGGCGACCAGATCGTCCGGCTGGAACAGCTGATGGCCCGGCTGATCGCACACGGCGGGCAAGGGAGCGGCGGCCAAGGCAGCGGTTCCCAGGCGAATGGCAGCCAGGGAAATGGCGGCCAAGGAAACGGTGGTCAGGCCGATCTGGGCGAACTCGACCGCCGCAAGAACGAGCTGGTCGGCACGCTGCTGACCCTGAACGCCCAGGTCCGGCAGCAACTGGCCCTGACTGCGGAGACCAACGCCCGCGCCCAGGCACTGGCCGCCCTGACCGGCCGGCTCGGCGCCGCCGAGTCGCGGGAGGAGGAGGCGCCCTGGCCGATGGAGACGCGCTCCGGCCTTCCGGATGCCGAGGCGGCGGAGCGCAGCCGCGACGCGCTGGAACGCTGGCGCCGGGACCTGACCGCGGCGGCCACCACGCTGCTGGCCGCCCTCCGCGCCGACCGCGACGGCCAGCTGGACGGATTCCAGGCCGAGACCCGCATGGCGCTGGACAATGCCGCCGCGGCGCTGGCCCTGCTGCCGCCGGACCGCGCCGCCCGGCTGCAGCCGCTGCAGCGCGAGGTGGAGGAAGCGGCCTTCGGGCGATCTCCCCTGTTCACCCTGCGCGCGGCGGAGCTGTCGTTGCAGCGGGCGGTCAAGCGGTCGGCTGCACGCAATCAGGCGGTGTCGGACCAGCTGGTCGGCATCGTGTCCGACTATTTCCTGGCGGTGGAGCAGGACGTCGCCCGCCGCTCATCCGAATTCGAGCGGGTGATCCGCGACGGCGAGCGGGCGGTCATCGCCATGGCGCTGCTGTCCATCCTGGGCGCCGCCGCGATTTTCGCCTACATCCACCGCAACGTGGTGGCGCGGCTGCGCCGGCTGCGCAGCGCCATGCAGGCGGTGGAGACGGTCGAGCCGGCGGCGATGCCCGACCTCGACCTGCCCCCCGCCACCCCGTCCGGCAGCCGGGACGAGATCGGCGAGATGGCCCGCGCGCTGGCTTATTTCGTCACCACCATCCGCGCCCGCGAAAGCGCGCTGGCCGACGGCGAGCGGCGGCTGCGCACCATCCTGGAGCAGAGCCCGGTCGGCGTCTCCATCGGCCGCACCGACGGCACCGTCGCTTTCGCCAACGCCCGCGCCGCCGAACTGGCTGGCCGGCCGCTGGACGCGTTCGTCGGCAGCCGCCACGCGCTGGCCCTGCCGGGCGCCAGCATCAGCCGGGGCGGAGCGGGGCAGGGGCAGGAGGTGGAGGCGGAAGCCGGCGGCGTGGTGGTCCGCGACGCGGAGGTCGCGGTCGACCGGCCGGACGGCAGCCGGGTCTGGGCCCTGCAGACGCTCCAGCACACCAGCTTCGAGGGCGAGCCGGCGGTGCTGGCCTGGAGCTACGACATCACCGCGCGCAAGCAGGCGGAGGAGGCGCTGCGCGCCGCCAAGGAACAGGCGGAGATCGCCGCCCGGTCGAAGGCGGAGTTCCTCGCCACCATGAGCCACGAGATCCGCACCCCGATGAACGGCGTGCTCGGCATGCTGGAGCTGATGGCGCTGACCCCGCTGGACGAGGAGCAGCGCACGCTGGTCTCCACCATGCGGGAGAGCGGGGCCGCACTGCTGCGGATCATCGACGACATCTTGGACCTGTCGAAGATCGAGGCCGGGAAGCTGGACCTGGAGGAACTCGACCTGCGCCCGGCCGAACTGGTGGAGGGGGTGGCCGACCTTCTGGCGCCCCAGGCCCATCAGAAGGGGCTGGCCCTGATCTGCGACATCGACCGGTCGGTGCCGGCGCGGCTGCGCGGCGATTCGGGCCGGCTGCGCCAGATCCTGTTCAACCTGACCGGCAATGCCATCAAATTCACCGACCGCGGCCGCGTGGTGCTGCGCGTCCATGCCGCCGGGTCCACGCGTCAGGATCATGTCAGCCTGCATGTGGCGGTGGAGGACACCGGCATCGGCATCGGGCCGGAGGGGCAGGCCCGCCTGTTCCAGCCCTTCAGTCAGGCCGACAGTTCCACCACCCGGCGCTTCGGCGGCACCGGGCTGGGGCTGGCGATCTGCACCCGCTTGATCGAACGGATGGGCGGACGGATCGGTCTTGAGTCGGTCCCCGGCCGAGGGTCGACCTTCTGGTTCATGGTGGACCTGCCGCAGGGGGAGGATCCCGTCTTGCCCGCCCCGGCGCCGTTGGCCGGACTGGCCGTGCTGGTCGCCGACGAGGATGACGTGCAGCGCGACGTGCTGGCCCGCTACCTGGAGCAGGGTGGGGCGACGGTGACCGCCGCCGCCACGGTGGCCGATGCGGCGTCCCGACTGGGGCGCGGCGGGGTGGGGCTGCTGGTCACCAGCGGGGCGATGGCCGGACGGCTGGAACCGCTTGCCGGCGCCTGCGGACCCGGACTGCCGCGGCTGCTGCTGGACGACGGACGGGGGAACGGGCCCGCGGTCGCTTCGCCCCACGGCGGGCCGGGCGGGCTGGCGCAGCCGGTCCACCGCGCCGCCCTGATCCGCGCCGCCGCCCTCCTGACCGGCCGCGCCGCACCCGACGCGGACCGGGCCGGCGCCGTCGATACCGAAATGGAGCGGTCCGCCCCGCCGTCCGCAATCCCGGCCGGCACGGGAGAGCGGGACAGTCAGCCGGCCCACGGCCCGGTCCTGGTGGCGGAGGACCATCCGACCAACCAACAGGTCGTTCTGCGCCAGTTGCGCCGCCTGGGCTGCGCGGTGGATCTGGCGGCCGATGGAGAACAGGCGCTGGCGGCATGGCGCACCGGCCGCCACCGGCTGGTCATCACGGACTGCCACATGCCGGTGATGGACGGCTACGAGCTTGCCCGCCGCATTCGGGCGGAGGAGGACGGGACCGGCCGGCGCACCGCCATCGTCGCCATGACCGCCAATGCGCTGTCCGGCGAGATGGAGCGCTGTCTGGCCGCCGGCATGGACGATTACCTCGCCAAGCCGGTGACGCTCGCCCAGCTGTCGCAGGTGCTGGCCCGGCGGCTCGACGCCCTTCCCCGCCCGCCGGAGGCGAAGGTGCCGCCGGGACCGCAATCCTCCCGCCCGCCCGACGACTCGGCCCTGCCGGTGCTCGACCTCGACCACCTGCGCGAGACCTTCGGCGGAGGCCGGGAGGACGGCATCGATGGCGGCACGCTGGACATGATGGACTTCTTCATCGAAACGACGCGGCCCACCCTGGACCGGGTGCGGCAGGCGCTCGACGCCGGGGAAATGGAGGAGGCGCGGGCGGCCGCCCATTCCGCCGCCGGGGCGGCACGCACCGCAGGTGCGCGGGTGCTGGCCGCCGCCTGCACCGCGCTGGAGCGCGCCATCGTGAACGCGCAGTTGGAAGAGGTGGAGCGCCACGCCCACGCGATGGCTGCAGCCTTCCCGGAGGCCGAAAAAGCGATTCACGAGCTCCGTCACACGAAAGAGACGGTGCCCCAGCCGGAAGAGAGCATGGCGTGACCGGACGTGTTGGGGCGAAATCTACCTGGACGGGAAGGGCAACCCGAAAAGGCGCACGGTGGACGCGAGTTGCTTGTCGGTGGGGTATGGCTGAACTACTCTGGATATCTTGATTCATTTCGACTGATTCAGCCGGGCCGTCGACAAGCCCGGCGATCCGGGGGTGGAAAGCGTGGTCGGTTTCGCTGGCTTCTTTTGGAACAAGGAAACCCGGCGCGAGGCCGAACATGCAGCCGCAGACCGCGACCGCTGGCGGGCGATGCTCGCCGCCTCTCCCTATCCCTGGTGCGCCTGGACCGAATCGGGCGGGTGCGCCTTGTCGGACGAGGCGGCGGCCCTGCTGGGCATCTCCAAGGCCGACGCGCTGGCGGATGCGGTGTCGTCGCCCGACTTCGCTGCCGCCCTTGCCCGCCTGCGCCGCGACGGCGAGCCTTTCCGGTGCGAAGGGCTGGCGCCCGACGGCCGGCGGCTGGTGCTGACCGGCCGGCGCGGCTGTGCCGGCGACAGCTGCTGCGACGTGGTGTGGATCGAGGACGTTACCGTCGCCCGCGACGCCGCGCAGGTCGCCACCCGCCGTCACGAGAAGGAAACCGGGGACGCCCGCTCCCGCCTTGCCGAGCTGCAGGCGATGGCAGACGCCCTGCCGATCCCGGTGTGGATGCGCGACCGCTCCTTACGGCTGTCCTGGTGCAACCGCGCCTATGCCCGCGCCGTCGACAGCGATCCGGACAACGTGGTGACGGAAGGACGGGAACTGACCGCCACCGGCCCGGCCCTGGCCGAACGGGCGCGCAGCGGCGGCTTCGCCCAGTCCGACCGCGCACCCGTGGTGATCGGCACCGAACGCCGTTTGCTGGAGGTGACGGAAGCGCCGCTGCCGCTGACCGACGGCGGCGGCACGCTGGTGGTCGGCTATGCCCTGGACCTGACCCCGCTGGAGGAACTGCGCGGCGAACTGGACCGCCACCTGACCGCCCATGCGGAGGTGCTGGAACGGCTCGGCACCGCCATCGCCATCTTCGGCCCCGACACCCGCCTGACCTTCTTCAACCAGGCCTATGCCCGGCTGTGGGACCTGGACGAGGCATGGCTGCGCACCGAACCCACCAACGCCGAGTTGCTGGAGGAGCTGCGCGCCCGCCGCCGCCTGCCGGAATATGCCGACTACCAGACCTTCAAGCGCGAGCGCCTGACCCGCTACACCCATCTGGTGGAACCGCTGGAGGAGATGCTGCACCTGCCCGACGGCACCACGCTGCGCCATCTGGCCGCGCCGCATCCGCAGGGCGGGCTGATCACCATCCTGGAGGACGTGACCAACACGCTGGCGCTGGAATCCTCCTACAACACGCTGATGGCCGTGCAGCAGGAGACGCTGGACAATCTGGCGGAGGGCATCGCGGTGTTCGGCGGCGACGGCCGGCTGAAGCTGTCCAACCCGGCCTTTGCCCGCATCTGGGATCTGGCGGATGGCGACCTGCACGGCGAACCGCACATCGCCGACGTCTTCGAACGCATGCGCCCGCTGCTGGAGATTGCGCCGCCGGACAAGGCCGGCGAGGCCGCCGCATCCGGCTGGGAAGCCCTGAAGGAGGAACTGATCGGCGCCACGCTGGAACGCAGCGTCCGCTCCGGCCGGGTGGAGCGCAGCGACGGGTCGGTGGTGGAGTTCTCCACCCTGCCGCTGCCCGACGGGGCGGTGCTGAACAGCTATCTGGACGTCACCGACGGTGCCCGGCTGGAGACGGCGCTGCGCGCCTCCAACGCCGCGCTGGAGGCCGCCGACCAGCTGAAGAGCGAGTTCATCGCCAACGTCTCCCACCATCTGCGCACGCCGCTGAACGGCATCATCGGCTTCGCCGAGGTGCTGGCGAACCAGTATTTCGGCGAACTCAACGCCCGGCAGATGGAGTATGTGCGCAGCATGCTGACGGCCGGGGAACGGCTGCTGGAACTGATCGACGACGTGGTCGACCTGACCAGCCTGGGGGCCGGCGTGACCACGCTGGAACGCGAGGCGGTCAGCCTGCCCGACCTGCTCGACTCGGTGGCCAGCCTCACCCGCGAATGGGCGAGGCGCGAAGGGCTGCGCATGGAGGTCGTGGCGCCGGAGGCGCTGGGCGAGATCGAGGGCGACGGCAAGCGGCTGAAGCAGGCGCTGTTCACCCTGGTGGTCGGCGCCATCCGCAACCCGCCGGCCGACCGCCGCATCCGGCTGGCCGGCGAACGGCTGAACGGCAGCATCACCCTGTCGGTCAGCGGCGCCGCTCCGCCGGACGCCGATCCGCAGGGTGCGGCCGCACTCGGCGTCTCGCTGGCGCGCAACGTGATGGAGCTGCATGGCGGCCGGCTGGAGCTGGACGAATCCGGCGGCACCGGCGTCTACCGTAGCGCCCATGTCCGCTGCATCATGCCGGTGCGCGCGCCCGCCAACGGCGTCAAGGCCGGGTGACCGGGACCCAAGACGCATCCCCGGCGTTATCCTTGTCCATCCGATCCCGTGCAGTGCGGAGCCGCCGACGATGCCCAAGCCCCTGACCCTGTCCATCCCCCATTCGCTCGGCCGGGCGGAGGCCAAGCGCCGGCTGGTCGACGGCATGGGCGAGGCGCGGGCCCGTCTCAGCGCCGTGGCGGCCAGCGTCGACGACAGCTGGACCGACGACCGCCTGAACTTCCGCGTCGTGGCCCTGGCCCAGACCATCGCCGGCCACATCGACGTGCTGGACGACAGCGTCGAGATGGAGGTTCAGCTGCCCTGGGCGCTGGCCCTGCTGGCCGACAAGATCAAGAACAAGGTGTCCCGCCAGGGCACGCTGATGCTGGAGAAGAAGTAAGGATCGGGGGAGGTGCGGGCTCCGATTGCCCCCACCCCGACCCTCCCCCGCTTCGCAGGAGAGGGAGTAAGTGCTTGATCTGGAAGGCGGCGGCAGTCCCTCCCCTGCGAAGCGGGGGAGGTTAGGAGGGGGCAATCGAAGCCCGCACCCCAACCCCATCCTTACCTCTACTACCCCTCAGACGGCTCCTCCACCCTGCGGCGGGCGAGCGGGTGGTGGTCGTGCATGACCTTCTTCAGCCGCTCCGTCACCACATGGGTGTAGATCTGCGTCGTCGCGATGTCGGCATGGCCCAGCATCTTCTGGACTGACCGCAAATCGGCGCCATGATCCAGCAGATGGGTGGCGAAGGCATGGCGCAGGACGTGCGGGCTGACCTTCTCCGGGTCGATGCCGGAATCAATGGCCAGCTGTTTCAGCAGCTGGGCAAAGCGCTGGCGCGTCAGGTGCCCTTCGGCGGAGCTGCGTGACGGGAACAGGAAGGGGCTGTGCCCGGCCTCGGCACCGGCGGCCGGCGGAATGAAATGGCCGCGCAAGGGGATGTAGGCGGCCAGCGCCGCCAGTGCCGGGTCGGACAACGGCACCATCCGCTCCTTGCCCCCCTTGCCGCGCACCAGCAGGCCGCGGCCGTCGCGCATGATGGCGGTCATCGGCAGGCCGACCAGTTCCGACACGCGCAGGCCGGTGGCATAGAGCACCTCCAGCAAAGCCACCAGCCGCAACCCTTCCGGCTCGCCGCGCGCCTCGGCGGTGGACAGCATGGCGCCGACCTCCGCCTCCGTCAGGATCTTGGGCAGCGGGCGGCCCTGCTTGGGGCTGTCGAGCGGCGAGGCGGGATCGTCGACCCGCCGGCCTTCCGACAGCAGGAACCGGTAGAACTGCCGCATCGCCGACAGCCGCCGCGCCACCGTGCGCGGGGCGCCGTCCTTGCTCTGCACCGCCAGATAGGCCCGCAGATCCTCGGTGCCGGCCGCTTCCAGCGCCACGCTGCGCTGGGCGAGCCAGCGTCCCAGATCGGCGAGGTCGCGCTCATAAGCCAGCCGCGTGTTCACCGCCGCCCCGCGCTCCGCCGTCAGCATGTCGAGGAAGGCGTCCAGATGCGGGGAGGTGGCGAGCGGGCGCGGCTTGCACGGCCGGCCGCGACGCTTGGCGGGACTCTTGGTGGCGGTCATCGTCGTGGCAGGCTTTCGGTGCATGAGGTCATTGCGCCCCCCGTTCGTAAAGGGCGGAATCGGGAGCGGCGGGTCCGGCGATGGCCGCCATCGCTTCGCGGGCGAGGGCGCGGGCGTCCGGCTCCAGTCCGACAGCCTTCAGGTTGGCCGCCACCCGCGCGGTGACCACCGGCGGCAGGCCGGCCGGCCCGGCTTCTCCCAGCAGGAGCAGGGCGGCGACCACCGTCTCGCCGACCCGCCCGCCGGCGGCGGCATCGCCCAGCCGCTGCCACAGCGCCGGATCGACCCCGGCATCGCTGCCGCTGGGCGGTCCGGCGCCGTCGGTGGCCTGCATCCAGGCCTCGTCCGGTACCATCACGCCCGTCGCCTGCAGAAGGGCCAGCTGCCCGGCGATGCGGCTGCGGGCCTGCGTATCGGCACCGCGCAAAGCCTCCTCCAGCCAGGCGGTCAGCGCGCGCGGATCCTCGGCGCCGCGCCCTGTCGCCACGACCGCCAGCGGCCACAGCCAGGCGGTGTCGGCGCTCCGCCCGCTGCGCAGGGCCAGATCATGCCAGCGCCGCGCCTGATCGAGGCGCCCTTGCGCGTAATAGAGCCGTGCCGCCGCCGGGGCCAGGGTCGCGGCGTCCCCGCCGGGCGACACGGTGTCGAGCAGCCCGGCCGCGGCGCCGCCGACCGGCCCGGCGCGCAGGCGCGGGTCGACCAGCTCCACGGCCAGGGACGCCAGAGCGACGCGGCGCTGCCCGTCCATCGCCGCCGCCATCGCCTGATGGACCAGGGCGCGGGTGCGGGCGCCACGGTCGCGCCGGGCGATGTCCCTCACCCGCAGCAGCTCATCGCCTGACGGCGGCACCTGGACATAGAGGTCGAGCAGTTGGCGGGCGTCGAGGAACAGGGAGGCCGCCGCCCGTTCCCCGGCAGCGGTGCGGGTGGCGGGATCGGTGGACGGGTTGGTGGCGATGGCGGCCAGAGCCGGCGGATTGTCCAGCGGAAGCCGGTCGGGCGGAATCCCGATCCGCGCCGTCCGCATGGCGGCCAGCGTCAGCGCCGGCCCGTCGGGATCGCCCTGCAGGATCAGCGAGCGGGCAGGGGGCGGCGCGGCGCCGGCCAGGGCGTCGGCCACCATCAGGAACGGGTCGGACCGCCGGCCGCCGCCGCTGCGCAGGCTCGCCAGCGCCTCGTCCGTGCCGGCGCGGTTGCCGACACGGGCGTGGCAGAACAGCGCCAGCCTGGTCCAGTAGGCGGAGGCGAAGCTCTTGCCGCGGGCAAGCGCGCGGGTGCAGTCCAGGCCGCCGCGCACCAGTTCCGCATCGGTCAGCGCCTTCGCCGCCGCCTCGTCCGCCGCCAGCGCCGCGGGCAGCAGCGCCGCGAGATCGGCCGCTCCGGCGGGATCGCCGATCCGCGCCAGCTTCTCGATGCGGAGCGCGCCGAAGCGGCGGGGCGGCGGCACCTCCCCTTCGGCCACGGCCGGCGACCCGGCGCTCAGCAGCAGCCGGCGTTCCAGCGCCTTGACGGCGGGGGAGGGGGTGTCGACCGGAAGGGCGGCGATCAGCGGCAGAAGCTCCACCCGGCCGATGCCGCGCCAGGGGTCGGCACCCAGCCCCTGCAGCCCGCTCAGCGTGCCCGCCCCGTCCGGATCGGGCGCACCCAGCGCCTCGCGCGCGACCGGCGCCGGCCGCGCCACCACGGGGGACACGGGCGGCGGCGGGACGACCGCGGGCGGGTAGGCCGGAACGACGGCGGGCGCAGCCGCAGGTGTTGCGGCAGGGGGCGGAGAGGGAGACTGGGAGGAAGCAGGCGCCTGCATCCCGGCGTCAGGCGTCAGCCGGATCGGCGGACCGACGACCTGCGCCGCGGCGGACGCCATCCAGCCGCTTGCCGTCCAGCCGGCCGCCAGCAATCCGGCCAGCAGCAGGGTGGCCGAAAACGGGGAGCCCGAATGCGGAACGGCCCCGGCCGATGGTCGGGGTTCAGCGCGGGAAGCGCTCATCCGGCAGAACCTTCTCCACCGTCTTCGATGGAGCCGGCAGGTCCCACGAGGCGAGGAAAACCATGCCACCGGCGATCACCAGCAACAGCAGGACGATGAGGATCGAGAGAAACCGGCTCATGGCACCAAGGACGCGTTGTGTCGGAAAACAGCGGATCGGAGCGGAGCTACCATGCCCGGCAGTCGCAGGGCTTGGGACAAGCAATGGCTTTTCTGCTAAAGCATCCGCACCCCGGCCGCGGCGGACCCGGCGACCGGGAGCACCGCCGACGGAGACACCGTTCGGCGGCGGCGCAGTGTAGCCACAGGTTGGACCGCCGCGCAACCCGCCCACCTGGCTTTTCAGGCCGGCTTTCCGGACGGGCTTTCCGGGCCAGCTTTCCGGGAGGGCGCCTGGGAGCGCGCTTGTGCCGGCCAGCTTTCGGCGGGTATGAGTGTTGTCTGTTTCAGCGGTATGACGGCTGTCCCGCTGGATCGGGCGGACAGCGGAGTTGCGGGTACGGGTGGCGGATCAGATGGATGTGACGGGATTGCACAAGGCGATGACGGCCCTGCTTCCGGAGACGGGGGGCGGAGCGGCGGAGGACAAGGCACCGCTGCTGCCGCGCACCGTGGTGCTGGTCGGGCTGATGGGCGCCGGCAAGAGCGCCATCGGGCGCAGGCTGGCGACACGGCTCCACCTGCCCTTCCGCGACGCCGACACCGAGATCGAGGCCGCAGCCGGCTGCACCATCGCCGAGATCTTCGCCCGCGACGGCGAACCGGTCTTCCGCTCCGTCGAGCGCCGCATCATCACCCGCCTGCTGAAGGACGAGCCGGTGCACATCCTGGCGACCGGCGGCGGCGCCTTCATGGACCCGGACACACGCGCCGCCATCCGGCAGTACGGCCTTTCGGTCTGGCTGCGCGCCGAACTGGACGTCCTGGTCGCCCGCACCGCGCGGCGCACCCACCGCCCCATCCTGAACCAGGGCGACCCGCGCGCCATCCTGGGCCGGCTGATGGAACAGCGCTATCCCGTCTATGCCGAGGCCGACCTGACCGTGGTCAGCGACGAACGCCCGCCCGACGTGACGGTCGAACTGGTGATCGACGCGCTGGAGGCCCATTTCGGCGTCCAGCTCCCCCACCGCCAGCCGCGCGGCGGCCGGACCGCCAAGGCCGACGCCCCCAAGGCCGATGCCCCCTGACGCCGGTCCAAACCCTTTCCTGAAACTCCAGCTTCGCGGACTGCCCCGATGACCTCCGTCTCCGCCACCACCCCGGCCGCACTCGACACCGTCCGCCTGGAGCTGGGCGCCCGCAGCTACGATATCCTGGTCGGCGACGGCGTGCTGGCCGATGCGGGCGAGCGCATCGCCGCCGTCACCCGCGGCCGGGCGCCCATCGTGGTGACCGACGCCAACGTGGCGCCGCTGCATCTGGACACGCTGAACGCCGCGATGCTGGCGCCCGGGATCGCGCCGCAGCCGGCCATCGTCCTGCCGGCCGGCGAGAAGACCAAGGACTTCGGCCATTTCCAGCAGCTGATGGACGACATCCTGGGCCGCGGGATCGAGCGGTCGACCGTCCTGCTGGCGCTGGGCGGCGGGGTGATCGGCGACATCACCGGCTTCGCCGCCGCGTCGGCCCTGCGCGGCATCGACTTCATCCAGGTGCCGACGACGCTGCTGTCCCAGGTCGACAGCTCGGTCGGCGGCAAGACCGGCATCAACAGCCGCCACGGCAAGAACCTGATCGGCGCCTTCCATCAGCCGCGGCTGGTCATCGCCGACACCGCCACGCTCGACACCCTGCCGCGGCGCGAGGTGCTGGCCGGCTATGCCGAGGTTGTGAAGTACGGCCTGATCCGCCAGCCCGACTTCTTCGCCTGGCTGGAGCGGAACGGCCGGCGGGTCGTCGACGGCGACAGCGACGCCCGGCGCCATGCCGTGACGGTCAGCTGCCGCGCCAAGGCCGACATCGTCGGCGTGGACGAGCGCGAGAGCGGCGACCGGGCATTGCTGAACCTGGGTCACACCTTCGGCCATGCGCTGGAGGCGGCGACCGGCTTCGGCCAGACCCTGCTGCATGGCGAGGCGGTTGCGATCGGCATGGTGCTCGCCTTCGACCTGTCGGTCCGGCTGGGGCTGTGCCCGGCGGAGGATGCGCGCCGCGCCCGCGCCCATCTGGCCGAAGTCGGGCTGCCGGTGCGCCCGGCCGACATCCCCGGCGTCGCCTGGGACGTGGACGGGCTGGTGCGGTCGATGGCCAAGGACAAGAAGGTGCAGGACGGACGCATCACCTTCATCCTGGCCGACCGCATCGGCAACGCCTTCACCCGCCGCGACGTCGATGCCGCCGCCGTCCGCTCCGTTCTGGAAGAGGCGGTGACCCCGGCCTGATCCCGGCGCCTCTTATTGGTGAATTTACGGATAGTCAGTCTTCCGCACAATAGCGGCGCTCGCCGTTGCCCGCCCATACTCCCGGCCAAGGCCGCGGCCGTCCCGTCGCGGCGGACAAGGGAGGATGGGCGATGAAGGCGATTCTTGGCATGTCGGCATTGGGTGCGGTGATGCTGGCGGCGACCGCGCCGGCCATGGCGCTGGAAGTGCGCGAGCAGGCGACGATCAAGGCGCCGATCGAGCAGGTGTGGAAACAGATCGCGCCCTTCTGCGCCATCGCCGACTGGCATCCGGCCGTGGAGGGCTGCACCCTGCGCAAGACCGGCGGCACGCAGGAGCGCGACCTCGCCCTGAAGGGCGGCGGCGCCATCCAGGAACGGCTGATGGCCGTCTCCGCCGCCAAGCACCGCCTGCGCTATACGCTGCTGAGCGGACCGCTGCCGGTGAAGAACTACAGTTCCACCATCCGGCTCAGCGCGGTGGACGCCCGCACCACCCGCATCACCTGGTCCTCCAGCTTCGAGGCCAGCGGCGCCCCCGATGCGGAGGCGCGCAAGACCATCGCCGGAATCTACACCAGTGGCTTCGAAGGCCTGCGCAAGCGGTTTGATTCCGCGCAGTAAAACCGGCGGAAGCGAAAACCAATCCGGAAACATGTATAGTTTTTAACAATCAGTTCTATTGACTATCAGAGCATCAAGCTGACAGGATCGGCATTACCGCGTTGCGAAATCGCGGTCGAGTGCATCGTTCGTCCACAAAACCTGCAATCACGAGGGAGATGGGACACATGCCGACACGCCGACTGATGCCGGACGTCATCAAGAACCAGGAGCTGTCCTGCCTGCCGTCGGGCGCCACCGTCCGCGATGCCGCCACCCTGATGGCAGCGAAGCGCATCGCTGCGGTGCTGGTCACCGAAGGGCGGACGCTGAAAGGCATCGTCACCGAACGCGACATGACCGTACGCGTGGTGGCCGCCGGCCTCGACCCCGACACCACGCCGCTGTCGGCCGTGATGACCGAGGATCCCGACACGCTGGAACCCTCGGCCACGGCACTCTCCGCGCTCGACCTGATGGAACAGCGCCGTTACCGCCACCTGCCCATCGCAGTCGATGGCGAGGTGGTCGGCATGGTGTCGATCCGCGACCTGTTCGCCGTCGTCCGCGCCCAACTGGAGGACGAGCTGCGCAGCCGCGAAGCCTACATGTTCGGCTCCGGCTATTCGGCGGAGGCCAGGCTCGGCTGAACGCAACGGTGACCGCAAGACTGACCTATAGGTAACGCTGCGTTGCGGCGGGGTCGGGTTGACCGGGCGCCCGGCCCCGCCGATAGTCGAGGGTGAGCCATCCTACCTGCTGAACTGGAAAGCCCGATGTCCGCGCCCTCGCTGTCCGCCCCCGCCGCGCGCGAGCCGATCCACACCCGCCGCGTCACCTGCCAGGGCTTCCGGCGCGCCGACGGGCTGTGGGACATCGAAGGGCACCTCACCGACGTCAAGAGCTATGGGTTCCATACCGAGGAGCGCGGGCATCTGGACCCGGGAACGCCGATTCACCAGATGTGGATGCGCCTGACCGTCGACGACAAGCTGACCGTCCAGGCGGTGGAGGCGGTCACCCAGGACAGCCCCTACAATGCCTGCGGCAGCATCACGCCGCAGTTCCAGAAGTTGGTCGGCCTGCGCATCGGTCCGGGCTGGACCCGTGCGGTCAAGGACCAGCTGGGCGGGCCGAAGGGCTGCACCCATCTGGTGGAGTTGCTGGGGCCGCTGGCGACCACCGCCTTCCAGACCGTTTACCCGATCCTGGCCCGCGAGGCGGCCGAACGGGCGAAGGCGGCCGGCAAGCCGACCCACGACGACGGCAAACGGCCGGTCCTGCTGAACATGTGCCACATCTTCGACAGCAACGGCGAAGTGGTGCGCAAGCATTGGCCCGCCCACTATACCGGGGATCAAAGCGAAGACTCGGCCCGCGAGGAAGCGGCGGAATAGGCATCGCCGCCACCGCAAACAATTGAGGGGCAGGCGGGCTGCCGCCGGTGGACCGGCCGCCGCGCCCCCTTATGCCTCCAGGTGGGTGGCCGGCAACGCGGATTGGCCGCCGGGGGTGGGAAAGTTGCCGCCCGCCGCGACCGCGGACTGGCCGCCGTCGGCGTCATCGACAACCGGCAGCTCGAAGGGCGTGCCAATGAACGGATCGCTGCCGCCGTGGCCGGCGCGCACGTGACCATCCTCCGTGCAAGCCCGCCGGTAGTAGGATGCGATGAAGACACGCACCGCGGAGGTCAGGGTGACGTCCGCCTCCTCCGGATTGATGCCGCGGCGGCGAGCTTGCTCCTCGATCCGTTCCTTGATCTGCGTGCAGAGACGATTGACGGTCAGTCCTTCCCGACGGCCGATATCCTCCAGAGCATCCCACATCGACGGTTCCAGCCGCATGCTCGTGCGATGACCGCCGATCATGATGTTCTGGCTTCTCAACGGTTCCACCCCCGCCTGTGGGGGGTTCACCCGCTTTTTCTTCGGCCCACGCTTCGCCATCCGCAGCCCCTTCCACGAAGCCGCCGGCGGACATGCGAAGTTTGTGTCCACCACGGCGCGATAAATGGTTGCATATATCGCACTTTACTAAACGCAGCGGGAATTGCAACCACGCACGCGCCTTCCATTCTTACAACATTTCCTAAAATCGACTCGTAGTTGCATTCATATGTATGCTATTTCAGCCCCTCAACCACGCGTTACTTGCGAGGCGGGAAACGTGTGTTGACGCGGAGGGAGGGGGGGCGACCCGGCGGTCAGGCTCCGGCTTCGCCGGGCGCGTGGGTGGTCAGGCCCAGCGCGTGCACCCGCTCGCGCAGTTCGTCGGCCAGCAGGGCATAGACCATGCGCTGGCGCTCCACCCGCGACTTGCCGGCGAAGGCGGCGGAGACGACGGTTACGTGGAAATGGGTCTCGCCCGCGGCGTCCGCACCGGCATGGCCGGCGTGCCGGGCGGAGTCGTCGACCACCTCCAGACGATCAGGCGCCAGTCCGGCGGTCAGCTTTTCGCGGATGCGGGTGGCGTATTCCATGGCGGGGTCCCGGTTTCTCTCGCATGAGCGGTGGAAGGGCGGCGACCGGAGGAGCGGCTCCCCCCGGCGATCCGCACCGGAAAGGAGAGGGCGCGATTCATCGTCTGTCAAGCGCCGCGACCCGCGCGTTGCGGATGACGGAAGCCCGATTCGGCATGCTTGCCAGAGGCATCGGCTCTTCCCATACTTGCCCGATGACCAGGAACCGCGCCCGCTCCAGTTACGACAGCTACGCCGCCCCGCGTGCGGCCACCCGTGTGTGCGACCACCCCGAGTGCGTCGCCGCGGGCGAATACCGTGCGCCGAAAAGCCGCAGCAGTCTCAACGAGTACTGGTGGTTCTGCCTGGACCATGTCCGGGAGTACAACCGCGCCTGGGACTATTACGCCGGCATGTCCACCGACCAGATCGAGGCGGAGGTGCGGCGCGACACCACCTGGCAGCGGCCGAGCTGGCCGCTCGGCAAATGGGCCACGCAGGAACGCTTCATCCGCGAGCGCGTGGTCAACGGCTTCAGCTTCGAATTCGGCCAGGACGCCGGCAAGACGAAGAACGAGGAAAAGGCGCACCGGCGGAGCCACGCCCGGACCGAAGAGGAAAAGGCGCTTGCCGTCCTGGAACTGACCCCGCCCGTGGACTTCACGCGCATCAAGGCACGCTATCGGGAGCTTGCGAAAAAGCACCATCCCGATGCCAACGGCGGCGACAAGGCTGCGGAAGAACGCCTGAAAGAAATCAATCAGGCCTACAATACGCTGAAAGCCTGTTATGCTGCCTGAACCTCCGTTGGCGGGCCGGGTCATCCCCGCGGCCGCTGGACAACCGACACTCGCTGGAACGTAAGAAACCACCCATGGCTTCCCAAGGAGCGACCCAGGCCAGCTCGGCCCTGTTCGACCACAAGCCCGACACTACCGTCTCGGTGCGCGAGGTCTTCGGAATCGACAGCGACATGCAGGTGCCGGCCTTCAGCCAGCGCTCGGAGCATGTGCCCGACCTCGACAGCGCCTACCGGTTCGACCGGGACACGACGCTGGCCATCCTCGCCGGCTTCGCCTACAACCGCCGCGTCATGGTCCAGGGCTATCACGGCACCGGCAAGTCGACCCACATCGAACAGGTGGCGTCGCGGCTGAACTGGCCCTGCATCCGCGTCAACCTGGACAGCCACATCAGCCGCATCGACCTGATGGGCAAGGACGCCATCGTCCTGCGCGACGGCGTGCAGGTCACCGAATATCGCGAGGGCATCCTGCCCTGGGCCCTGCAGCATGCCTGCGCCCTGGTGTTCGACGAATACGACGCCGGCCGTCCCGACGTGATGTTCGTGATCCAGCGCGTGCTGGAGGTGGAAGGCAAGCTGACGCTGCTCGACCAGAACCGCGTCATCCGCCCGCACCCGGCCTTCCGCCTGTTCGCCACCGCGAACACCGTCGGCCTGGGCGACACCACCGGCCTGTACCATGGCACGCAGCAGATCAACCAGGGCCAGATGGACCGCTGGAACATCGTGGCGACCCTGAACTACCTGCCGGTCGACGCCGAGATGAAGATCGTCCAGGCCAAGGTCGCGTCCTACGACGACGCCAAGGGCCGCGACACGGTGGCGTCGATGGTGCGTCTGGCCGACCTGACCCGCGCCGGCTTCATCAACGGCGACATCTCCACCGTCATGAGCCCGCGCACGGTCATCACCTGGGCCGAGAACGCGCGCATCTTCAACGACGTCGCCTTCGCCTTCCGCATCACCTTCCTCAACAAGTGCGACGAGGTGGAGCGGCCGACGGTGGCCGAATACTACCAGCGCTGCTTCGGCGTCGAGCTGCCGGAGACGGGAGTCCAGGCGAACCTCGTGTGAGGGGTCTGCCGGTAGACCGGGCGGAGGAGAGCGATGGGATACGCATGGATGGAACCGGACGGGAAACTCACGCTTCCGCAAAGCGTGCGTGACCGGCTTCGGCTCGGTTCTGGCCTATCCTTGCGCGTCGAGGTGAGCACCGACGACCATGGCCTCGCCCTTTCACCGGCTGATCCGCCTCTCGAACCCTACATGTGGGAAGCTCTTGAGGATATCGGCCGTCGGGAAGGCCTAACCGTCAACGGCATCTGCACGCAGATCAAGGAACGGATCGAGGAGCAGGCGCGCCGCAAGGGCATCAACCCGGAGGAGGTGGACGTCACCCTGACCTCCGCGGTGCGCGTCTTCATCGCATCCTATTACCGCCGAGCCTGCGAGGGAGGGGCGGGAACCGTCGCCGATCCGTTTGCCGGCACGCCGCTCGCCTTGCCCGAGGTTGCGGCAACCGCGACCTCTCCCGGCCCTGAATACCGGATCGAGGATCTGTTTGGCATCGTTGGCCGATCCAAGCGGGCGGTGTCGATTGAGGAGATGGACAAGGCCATCCAGGATGCCGCCGCCGAGAGATTCCGGCAGACATGATCGGACTGGACACGAACACGTTGGTCCGCCTGATTGTCGACGATGACCAGGAACAGGCCGCCCGCGCCCGCAGCGCCGTCAGCCGCGTGGTGGCGGACGGCAAGCGGCTGTTCGTGAACAGGATCGTCCTGGCGGAGGTCGTCTGGGTGATGGAGCGGGCCTACAAGCTCCCACGGGCGGAGATCTGCTCGGTTCTCGACCGCCTTCTGAACACCGTGGACCTGATCGTCGAAGACCGTGAGGTGGCGCTTGAAGCCCTGGAACGTTACCGTGCGGGCCCGGCCGGTTTCGCCGACGGGCTGATCGCCGTGGGCAATCGGGTTTCCGGCTGCGCCTGCACACTCACGTTCGACCGGAAGGCCGTGCGCCTGCCAGAATTCCAACATCCGGCTTGATGATATGACCACCCAGAACGACTCCCCCGTCGAGGCCTTCAAGCGGTCCACCACCGCCACGGTGCGCGCCATGTCCCGGCGGGCGGAGGTGCAGGTGGGCTTTTCGTCCGATCCGCCGGGGCTGTCGGGACAGCGGGTGCGGGTGCCGCTGCCGGCGCGCGACCTGAACCCGGTCGAGGTCGCCAAGCTGCGCGGGGCGGCCGATGCCGTGGCGCTGCGGCTGCGCTATCACGACGCCACGGTGCACGCCCACCGCATGCCGCTGGGCGATGCCGCGCGTCAGGCCTACGATGCACTGGAGCAGGCGCGCTGCGAGGCGCTGGGCAGCCGCGACATGGCCGGCGTCGCCCACAATCTCGAAGCGGCGCTGGACGACCGCTACACCCGCCAGGGTCTCGACCGCGTCGAGGATCGCGGGCAGGTGCCGCTGGCCGAGGCGCTGCGGCTGATGGCGCGCGAGGCGATGACCGGAGCGCCGCCGCCGCCCGCCGCCGCCCATGCGGTCGATCTCTGGCGCCCCTGGATCGAGGAGCGGCTGGGCCGCGACATGAAGGGGCTGGCGAGTTATGCCGGCGACCAGGAAGCCTACGCCAAGGCCGTGCGCCGGCTGCTCGCCGACCTCGACATGGAAGTCGGTCAGGAAGCCGACCAGGAAGAGGAGGAGGACCAGCAGACCCAGTCCTCCGAGGATGAGAATTCGCCCGAAAGCGGCCAGACCCGCGGCCAGGACGAGGACCAGTCCGAGTCCGAATCGATGGCCTCGTCCGAGATGCAGGACTCCTCGGAGGCCGGCGACAGCGCCGAGGAAGGCGCCGGCGAGGAAGGCGACATGGAGATGGGCGAGGGCGAGGGGGCGGAGGAGCCCGCCGGCCCCGGCCAGCCCTGGCGCAACGACCACAACCGCCGCAACGAGCCCGACCCCAACGCCTACAAGGCCTTCACCACCCAGTATGACGAGGTGGTCGACGCCGCCGACCTCTGCGATCCGGCGGAGCTGGAGCGGCTGCGCCATCTGCTGGACCAGCAGCTGCAGCATCTGCAGGGCGTGATCTCCAAGCTGGCGAACCGGCTGCAGCGCCGGCTGATGGCCAAGCAGCAGCGCTCGTGGAACTTCGACCTGGAGGAGGGCATCCTCGACGCCGCCCGGCTGGCCCGCGTCGTCGCCAACCCGGTGCTGCCGCTCTCCTTCAAGGCGGAGAAGGAGATGGACTTCCGCGACACGGTGGTGTCGCTGCTGATCGACAATTCCGGCTCGATGCGCGGGCGGCCGATCTCCATCGCCGCGATGAGCGCCGACATCCTCGCCCGCACGCTGGAGCGCTGCGCGGTGAAGGTGGAGGTGCTGGGCTTCACCACCCGCGCCTGGAAAGGCGGGCAGGCGCGCGAGGCCTGGGTCGCCGCCGGCAAGCCGCCGCATCCCGGCCGCCTGAACGACCTGCGCCATATCGTCTACAAGGCCGCAGACATGCCGTGGCGCCGCGCCCGCAAGAATCTGGGCCTGATGCTGCGCGAAGGCATCCTGAAGGAGAACATCGACGGCGAGGCGCTGCAGTGGGCGCACAACCGCCTGCTGGGCCGGCCGGAGCAGCGCCGCATCCTGATGGTGATCTCCGACGGTGCGCCGGTGGACGACTCCACCCTGTCGGTGAATGCCGGCAACTATCTGGAACGCCATCTGCGCCAAACCATCGAGCAGATCGAGACCCGCTCGCCGGTGGAACTGGTGGCGATCGGCATCGGCCACGACGTGACCCGCTACTACCGCCGCGCCGTCACCATCGTCGATGCGGAGCAGCTGGGCGGCACGATGATGAACAAGCTGGCCGAACTGTTCGACGAGGACGACCGCCGCGGCGGCCGGCGCGGCTGGCGTTGACGTAAGGATGGAGGGGAGGGCGTTTCCGGAGTTATCAATTACTTAGCTGGAAACACCAGCCCTGTTCAGGGCGTATCCTTACCTGCGAATGCCGGCTTGCTGCCCTCTTTGTCCTCAGGGGACAACGAGGGCGCCGCTGGTACGCCTGCCGCCGCCTTCGCGGCGTCCTTCCTTTCATCCTCCGGCACAAGGCGCCAGAGTTCGGTCATGCCGGTGCGGCCACGCAGGGAGCGGCCACCCTGGCGAACCAGCGGAACGGCGTCCTTGCCCTTGGCGGCGGTGACGCCGCTGGTCAGCACGATCACCTCGGCATCGCCCTGGAGGCCGCCCGACAGTTCCTCGATGCGGGCCGCGACGTTCACCGTGTCGCCGACGATGGTGTAGTTGATCCGGCTGTCGGAACCGATGTTGCCCACCACCACCGGGCCGCTGTGCAGGCCGACCCGGACATGGATCGGCGCCTGCCCGGCGGCGACGCGGCGGCGGTTGTCGGCGCGGATCGCGTGGTGGATGGCCAGCGAGGCGCGCAGCGCGCGGACGGCATGGTCCTCCTGCGCCTCCGGCGCGCCCCAGAAGGCCATCAGGGAATCGCCGATGAACTTGTCCACCGTGCCGCCTTCCGCCTCGATGCAGGCGGCGAGCAGGGTGAAATGCTCGTTCAGCAGGGCGGCGGTGTCGGCGGCGGCCATATGCTCGGCCATGCGCGAGAAGCCGCGGATGTCGGTGAACATCACCGTCACCTCGCGCTGCACGGAATCGAGCCCGCCCTCCGTCTCGCGCTGGCGCATCAGGCGCAGGACCAGCGCCTTCGGCACATAGGTCTCGAACCAACGCAACCCGGCGATCATGGCGTTGAAGGCGGCGGCGGCGCGCGCCATCTCGCGCAGGCGGGAATCCGGCAGATCGGGGATGGCGCGGAATTCGAAGGCGCGGACACGGTCGGCGGCCTCCGCCAGCCGCGCCACCTGCCGGCTGATCCGCCGCCCCACCAGCAGCGCCACCCCGACCGACACCAGCAGGATGGCGAGCCCCACGGCGCCGGTGATGTAGAGCCGGCGGATCTCGACGCCCATCTCGCCGTCGCGATAGCCGATGCCGATGATCCAGTCCTGTTGGCCGTATCCCGCCATGCTGCGGGTCAGGAACATGTAGTCGCTGCCCAGCACGCGCACGCCGCGCGCCTCCACCCGCTTCTTCAGCGACTGGACCGGGACGCCGCTGGTCCACAGCGCCGCCAGCGCCGGGTCATCCACCTGATCGATCCGCGGCAGCGGCGGTCCGTCGAGCTTGCCGGAAAAATCGAAGCTGCGGCCAACCAGCGCCGGATGGGCCAGCACATGGCCGTGGTCGTACAGCACGAAGGCGTTCAGCCCCTGCTCCACATACAGCACCGACAGGAAGCGCGACAGGTCGCCCAGCGAGACGCCGACCGCGACCTGCCCCAGATAGCGGCCGTCGCGCCGCACCGGCTGGTACAGGGTGAGGAAGCTGTTCTGCGCCTCCTTCAGCCAGCGCGGATCGGCCCAAGTGGCGGCACTGCGGTTGGGGCCGTCGAGGATTTCCGGCGGAATGTCGCTCTCGCCCTGCATGTCGAAGGGCTCGGCCACCAGCCCGCCGTTCAACCGACCGACGCGCACCCCGGTCAGGTCCGGCCGGATGAAGGCCAGTCCCGTCACGTCCGGCGCGCCGGCTAGCGCACCGCGCAGCGTGTCGGTCATCGCCGTGCCGTCGTTCGCCTGCAGGTCGCCGCGTTCGACCAGCCCGGCGACGAAGCGTGCCATCTCCCGCGCGGGGTCGAGCTGGTGGCGCACCCGCACCTCCACCCCCGCCAGCGCCAGATCGGCCTTGTCGTTCAGCAGGGCGAAGGTGTTGGTGCTGGCGCTGACCAGCCCCAGGACCAGCACGCTGGCGACTGCCGCCAGCATCAGCGACCCGAACCCGGCGACCAGCACCGCGGCGATCGGCAGCCGCAGCCGTCGCCGTCCGGCCGGTTCCGGGGCCAGCTTCGCCCGCGCCCTGCTGCCCGCCTGCCCGGCCGGCTTCACAGCCGGCGCCGGAGCGGGCAGAGGCAACTGTACGCGTGCTGAGGGGCTGTCGGGCATGCGCCGCAGCCTACCCGCCCGTACGTTCCGGAGCAACCCGCCGGGCTGTATCCTTACGCGGATTTCATGCGGCCAAGCTGATGTTTGCGGGCACCCTTGTCCGCTTCTATTCGCCCTTACTCGCCGACGATCACCTTCACCCGCTGTCCCGGCTGCAACGGCGTGCCGGGGGGCAGGTCGTTGATGATCCGGAACAATTCCTCGGCATAGGGCTCCTGCGGCATGCGGCGGACGAAGCCGGCAACGCTGTCGCCGGGCTGCACCGTCGCCACCTGGACGCGGCGCGGACGGTAGCGGGCGGCCTCCTGCGCGGTCAACTGATGGAAGCTGTTGGCCGTCGCCTGGAAATCGGCATCGAAACGAGTCAGCGATCCTGAGGGCGCCAGGAAGGTGAAGCGGTACATCCGCCCGTCCGGCATGCGGATCGCAACCAGCCGGATGTCCGCGCTCTCGCCCTCCGCCTCGCCGCGGGTGGTGGCGGTGGCGGCCGGCATGCCGCCGATGGTGATGCGCTGGAGGTTGGACAGGTTGGCCCCTTTTCCCCACACCCCGGTCAGGAAGGACGCCGGATCGGAGACGCCGGCCGCCGATCCGCCGTCGAAGGCCATGGCGGCGCCGTTCTGTCCCTTGGCGATCACCTGTTCCGCGCCGTTCAGCAGGGAATAGCCCTTCGGCACGGTGAAGGCGATGCCGAGCTGCGGGTGGGCGAAGTTGCGGTCGCGGACATAGCCGTTCTCCGGGCTGTCGCCATAGATCATGCCGTCGACCGCCGCCAGGTAAGGATCGCGCGGACGGGCGCCGCCCTGCGGGATGGCGCGGGCAAGCTCGGCGGCGCGGCGAACGCGCTCCTCGGTCGCCGGGTGGCTGGCGAAGAAGTCGAAGCCGCCCTCGCCCTTGTTGCCGGCGCGCAGGCCGCCATACTGGCTGTCGCGGCGCAGGGTCTCCAGGAAAGTCGCCATGGCGAACGGATCGTAGCCGGCGAGCCGCAGCGTCTCGACGCCGAGCTGGTCGGCCTCCAGCTCCTGCTCGCGCGAATAGCTGGCGACCACGGCGGTGCCGCCCAGCCCGGCCAGCTGTGCCAGCGTGTCGTTGCCGAACACCAGCCCGACCCCGGCGGCGAGGATGCCGGCGATGGTCTGCCGGGTCTGGCGCTGCGCCGAATGGCGGGCGGTGACGTGGCCGATCTCGTGCGCCAGTACGCCGGCCACCTCCGCCTCGTCCTTCGCCAGCGCCAGCAGGCCGCGGGTGACGTAGACATAGCCGCCGGGCACGGCGAAGGCGTTGACCACGTCGCTGTCCAGAACGGTGAAGGTCCAGGGTTCGCGAGCCCGCGCCGTGGTGGAGGCCAGCTTGCGGCCCAACTGCTCGACATAACCCTGCAGCCGCGCGTCCTTCACCGCCCCGCCGAACTGGGCCAGAATCTTGGGATGCTCCTGCGCGCCCAGCGCCGACTCGTCGCCACCGGACAGGACATTGTCCAGCAGCCCGGCCGTTGCCGGGGCGGGAGCAATCAGGGCGGGCGCCGTCACGGCCAGACAGAGGGCTGCCAGCAGGGCACGGAACGGCTTGCGGATGGGGTCGTGGATCGGCATACCGGTCAAAACCCCGCCCGGCGGCGGTTGTTCCGCAAAGACGGCGATCTCCATGCGACTTGTCCTGCTCCCGCTTGTGGGCCTGCCGGTTCTGCTGCTGACTTGGCTGTTGCTGGCCGGTTCCGCGTCGGCGGAGCCGTTGCGCGTCACCGCCGTGCTGGACGGGGACACGCTGGAACTGGAGGACGGCCGCCGCGTCCGGCTGGCGGGGATCGAAGCCGCCAAGCCGCCGCGCCACGCCAACCCGACCGACGGCCGCGTCTGGCCGCTGGCGGAGGCGGCGACCAGGGCGCTGTCCGAGCTGGCGCTCGGCCGCCGCGTCGCCCTGCATGGCCCGGCGCCGGTCGACCGCCATGGCCGGCTGCTCGCCCATCTGGTGCGGGAGGACGGCTTGTGGCTGCAATCGGCCCTGGTCGTCCGCGGGCTGGCCCGCGTCCACACCCGGCCCGACGCCCGCGCCTATGCCGCCGAACTGCTGGCCGGCGAGGATGCCGCGCGCACTGCCGGGCGGGGCCTGTGGCGCAGCCGGGTCTATGCGGTGCGCGACGCCGCCGATCCCGACGACCTCGCCCGCGACCGCGACGGCTTCCAACTGGTGGAAGGGGTGGTGCTGGCCATCTCCAAGAGCGGCGGCGAGGCCTGGCTGGATTTCGGCACCGACTGGCGGAGCGACGTCACCGTCCACATCGGCCGCGCCGCGATGCGCGAGGTCACCCGCGCCGGCATCGACCCGCTGTCCTTCGAAGGGCGGCGTGTGCGCGTGCGCGGCTGGATCACCCTGCGCAACGGCCCGATGATCGAGATCACCCACCCCGAGCAGATCGAGAAGCTGGAGCGGGAGGTGGTGAGCGCCCCTCCGGTGTCGCCGACGCCGGAGGGGGAGGAGGATGATTGGGAGGAGGAGTGAGGTGCTGTTGCCCCCTCCCTAACCCTCCCCCTCTTCGAGGGAGAGGGGACTGCCGCTGCTCCGCAAACTACTCCCTCTACCGCGATCGGACCGGCCTTTGGCCGGCCGAGGGCGGGGGAGGGAAGGGGCCCGTGCGCCAGCATGGGAAGGGAGGGGGCAGGGCGCCCCCACCCCTCACACCGTTGCGTTGAAGTCGTCCAGCAGCGTGGCGATCCGCCCGCTGTCGCTCTGGTCCATGATGACGCGGGCGCGGCGGCTCGCCTCCATCAGGTCGAGCGAACGGATGCGCTTCTTCACCGCCGGGACCGCCAGCGGCGCCATCGACAGCTCGCGCACGCCGAGCCCGAGCAGAAGCGCGGTGTAGCGCGGATCGCCGGCGATCTCGCCGCAGACCGACACCGTGATGCGGGCACGCAAGGCCGCCTCGATGGTGAACTGGATCAGCCGCAGAACCGCCGGATGCAGCGGGTCGTACAGCGTGGCGACCTGTTCGTCGGCCCGGTCGATCGCCAGCGTGTACTGGGTCAGGTCGTTGGTGCCGATGGCGAAGAAGTCGGCGGCATAGGCCAGCGCGTCGGCCGACAACGCCGCCCCCGGCACCTCCACCATCACCCCCACCGGCGGCAGCGGGTCGGCGATGGCGATGCCGCGGCGCCGCAGGCGGCGGGCGACCTGCCCCATCATCTCCCGTACCTTCTGCACCTCCGCCACCGATGCGATCATCGGCAGCAGGATGCGCAGCGGCCCGTGCGCCCCGGCACGCAGCATGGCGGCGAGCTGGGTTTCCAGCAGCTTCGGTTCGCGCAGGCCCAGCCGGATGGCGCGCAGGCCGAGCGCCGGGTTGGCCGGCTCGCCATAGCGGCCCGCCATCCAGCCGGCCAGCTTCTCGCCGCCCAGATCCATGGTGCGGGCGGTGACGGTGCGGCCGCCCATCCCCTCGATCATGGTGCGCAGCACGCCGTACTGCTCATCCTCGTCGGGCAGATGGTCGCGGTTCATGAACATGAACTCGGTCCGCAGCAGGCCGATGCCCTGGGCGCCGTGCTCCAGCGCCTGATCCAGGTCGCGGGGCAGTTCCAGGTTCGCCATCAGCGTGACCGCGGTGCCGTCGCGGGTGACGGCCGGCAGCTTGCGCAAGCTCTTCAGTCCCTGGCGCTCGCGTTCGCGCGCGGCGCGGCGCTCGCCATAGTCCGCCAGCACCTCGGCCGGCGGATCGATCAGCACGCGGCCCTGCAGGCCGTCGACGATCACCGTCACGCCGTTGCGCACACCCGCCAGCAGGCCGGGCGCGCCGAGCACCGCCGGCAGGCCGAGCGAGCGGGCGAGGATCGCCGTGTGCCCTTCCGCCCCGCCCAGCACGGTGGCGAAGCCGCCGACGACGGCGGGGTCGAGCAGGGCGGTGTCGGCAGGGGTCAGCTCCTCCGCCAGGATGATGCTGCCGGGGGGCAGGTTGCTGAAGGCCCGGTATTCCTGCTTCATCAGGTTGCGGGTCAGCCGCCGGCCGACCTCGCGGATGTCGTCGATGCGGCCGGCCAGATAAGCGTCGTCCATGCCGGCGAAGGTCGCGGCGATGGCGGTGATTTCCGCCTGGATGGCGGCCTCGGCATTGACGCGGTCCTGCTTGATGCGATGCTCCACCCCGCGGGTTAGGCGCGAGTTGGTGACCATCGACAGGTGGGCGTCCAGCAGGAAACCGATTTCCTCCGACGCCGAATCGGGCAGGACCAGCGCCTTGCTCTTCAGCTTCTTGATCTGGCGCCGCGCCTTGGCCGCCGCCTCGTTGAAGCGGGCGACCTCCGCCTCGACGGCGTCGGGCGCGACGGTGTATTCGGGAATGGCGACGGCGCCGCTTTCCACCACATGGGCCGGGCCGATGGCGATGCCGGGGGATACGCCCAGGCCGCGCAGGGCGCGTGCCGAACCGTTCCACGATTCGGACGAGGGGACGCCGCCGAAACCGCCGCCCGAGCCGCCGCGATCGGGACCGGCCACCGGGCCGTTGGCCGCGCCGGTGGAGGGCAGGTCACTCTTCATCGAACTTGCGGTTGATCAGGTCCAGGAGGGCGTCCATCGCCGCGTCTGCGTCCGTGCCGGTCGCGCGCAGTTCCACCGTGGTTCCGGGGCCGGCGGCCAGCATCATCAGCCCCATGATCGACTCGCCGGACACGACGGACTCGCCGCGGCGCACCGCGATTTCGGCGTCGAAGGTGGCGACCAGCTTCACGAATTTGGCCGAGGCGCGCGCGTGCAGGCCGCGCTGGTTGGTGATGGTGGCGGTGCGGCGGATTTCGCCGTCGGCGGGCGCCGTTTCGTCGGGGGGGCTCATCGCGGGCGGTTTCAGTCCGACAGGAGGGTGGAGGCGACGTTGATGTATTTCTGCCCGGCGTCGCGGGCGGCGATCACCGACTTGTCGAGCGGTTCGGTCTTCCGCACGCTGGCCAGCTTGATCAGCATCGGCAGATTGACGCCGGCGATCACCTCCACCTTCGCCTTGTCCATGATGGAGATGGCGAGGTTGGACGGCGTGCCGCCGAACATGTCGGTCAGCACCACGACACCCGACCCGTCGTCGACCTCCGCCACCGAGTTCAGGATGTCCTGGCGGCGCTGTTCCATGTCGTCGTCCGGGCCGATGCACACGGCACGCACCTGCTGCTGTTCGCCCACCACGTGGAACAGCGCGGCGATGAACTCCTCGGCCAGCCGTCCGTGGGTGACAAGAACCATACCGATCATGGGACATCCTTCAAGGTTGGGTCCTCCCCGGAGACCTGCGCGAGAACCGCTGCCGCACGGCAACCGCCCGCATCGCATCTGGATCGTTGGTTGGACGTATGGTCGTCAAGGCGCAATTTGCATCATCCCATGTTGCCGGTCTGGCTGCCGGCCGGGGTGCCGGTCTGGCCGGCGGTGCGCAGCCCCAGCCGGTCGAGTTCGCGGTGGCTCAGACTGACCCGCAGCCTCTGCTCCTTCAGCCAGGCGGCCAGCCGTTCGGCGATGAAGACCGACCGGTGCTTGCCGCCGGTGCAGCCGATGGCGATGGTCAGATAGCTCTTTCCTTCCTGGTTGTAGCGGGGCAGCAGCGGGCGCAGCAGCTCCGTCAGGTTCCGGAAGAAGGCGGGGAAGTCGGGGTCGCTTTCCACCCGTGCCGCGACGGCCGGGTTCAGGCCGGTGAGCGGCCGAAGCTCCGGGTCGTAATGCGGGTTGGTCAGGAACCGCACGTCGAAGACCAGATCGGCTTCGCGCGGAAGACCCTGGCGGAAGGAGAAGGAGGTCACGAACACCTGCAGGGCTGCCTGGGCGTCACGCCGGAAATGCCCCGACAGAATGCGCCGCAAATCGTGAATGGACAGTTGCGTCGTGTCGATCGTGACGTCGGCTTCCTCCTTCAGCGGGAACAGCAGGGCGCGTTCGCGCTGGATGCCGTCGGGGACCGTCCGGTCCTCCGCCAGCGGATGGCGGCGACGCGTCTCGGTGAAGCGGCGCTGCAGCACCTCGTCGCCGCAATCGAGGAAGACCAGACTGACGTCCAGGTCGTCGCGGCCGCGCAACTCCGCCAGTTCGTCCAGGAAGTTCTGCGCGGAAAAGTCGCGGGTCCGGCTGTCGATCACCAGCGCCAGCGGCCGGCGCTTCGGGTCGGCCTGCTGGATCAGGGCGGGAACCAGCGACAGGCGCAGATTGTCGACCGCCTCGTATCCCAGATCCTCCAGCGCCTTCAGCGCCACCGACATGCCGGCGCCCGACAGGCCGGTGACCAGCACGACGCGGCCGCGGGCCGTCGCAGGGTTGGCCGGCGCGCTGGTGGCGGGATCGGACGGCACGTCGGAAAGGCTCATGGCGCGACCGGGCTGGGCTGGGTCAGGCTGGGCTGGGTCAGGCTGGGTTGGGCCGGACCGGGCTGCGCCGACAGGCCGGCGGGCACCCGCTCCAGCCGTCCGTCACGCAGGCAGGCGGCGGCAAGACGGATCTTGGCGGGGGTGGAGGCGTCGAAGGCGTGCAGGCCCAGCCGGGGAAGGGCGATGCCCATCAGCATCTCGGTCTCCGCCTGCGGCAGGCGTTCCACCTCGTCGCGCGGCACCAGATCGACGACGAGCCCGACATCGGCCGACGCGACGGACGGAACCGGCAGGATGCCGACGCCCCGCACCTCCAGCAGCCCGGCCAGCGCCGGCGGGGCCGAAGCGGTCAGCCGTCCGGAGGCGGCGCGCAGCGCCACCCGGTCATCCGAGACCAGCCGGGCGCCACCGTCGATCAGTCGCAAGGCCAAATCCGATTTTCCGCGTCCGGACTCCCCGCGCAGCAGCACGCCGATCTCGGAGAGCAAGACGCAGGTGCCGTGAATCGTCACCATAGTCTGGCGAAGGTGAGACGTGGCGCGGGTTCTGTCAATGGAAACGGAACGGTGGCCCGACTGGTCAGGCGGGGAAACCTGACCGGGATCCCCCATCCGCTTCGGACCGTTCTTTCGGTGCGGATCACACCCTGCCGGAACACGGGAGGAGACGCCGGATGAAGAGCCGCGATCGCAGGATCGCCCCGCGTCCCGGCTCCACCCGCCCGGCTTCCGCATACGGAGCCGCTCAGTTGCCGGCGACCCCACGGGGGGTGCGGCGGATGGCCTCCAGTTCCAGGGCAAGGGCGTCGCGTCGGCGGATCATCTCGTCCAGATCCTCCAGCTCCGCCGCTTCCTGGCAGGCGTCGCGAAAGTCCTTTTCCCGCTGCAGCCGGACCAGCAGGACCTTGTAATTGTCGGCGATGCTGGCGAGATGGCGTTGCGCGCCCTGCAGTGCTTCCGCCAGCTGGTTCCGCTCCCGTGCGCCGTCCCGCATCAGCCGGGCCAATTCCCCCTGCTGCCGTCCGGCATCGCGGATCAGGCGGGCCAGCCGGTAGCGGCGGAGGTCGACGACCTCGGCCTCTCCCGGGACGGATCCACGGCAACGGGAACCCATTGGGGACAACCTGTTCGCGAGCGACTCGGGCGGAGCGGACTCAGGCACGGCAACCCCACATGTTTGTTCCGGGGGATGGCCACCCCTCGATCACCATATGGAGCGGAGGAAACAACCGGGCCGATAGGGACCGGCCGCCGCATCAGCCGGCAAGCGAGAACGACCACCGCCATGATCGGTCGATAAACCGGGCTTGTCCACCCGATAGTGCCGCAGATGTATGTATTTTAGTCGAAGGTCTCATAACAAAGGCAGGGTAACGGTGAAGTCGGCGCCGTCGACCGCTCCCTCCGATACCTGACGGTTTCGCGCGGATATCGCACCGTTGTGAGCGCTGACTATCTGCTTTGCTATCGAAAGTCCGAGACCGGAATGAGTCCCGAACTTCTCGCCCGCCGGACGTTCGGTGTAGAAGCGGTCGAAGATCGCCTCTTCCTTCCCGTCGGGGATGCCGGGCCCCTGGTCCGACACCACCACGGTCACGGTGCGTCCGGTGCGCCGGGCGGACAGCCGCACGACGCCGCCCGGCGGCGAGAAGGACAGGGCGTTGTCGATCAGGTTCTGGAACACCTGCGTCAACCGCCCCTCCAGCCCCGGCACCACCAGCCGCTCGCCCGCGGGAATGTCGATCACGACGCGGGGCGGCATGGGCCGGCCATCCTCCGCGCCGCCTTCTCCAGGCGCTTCGCCACCACCGGCCGCCACCGTCTCGTCCACGGTTTCGGCAACCGTCTGGCGCAGCTCGGCCAGCATGGTCAGCAGAAGGCCGATGTCGACCGGTTCCGGCTCCGCCCGCGACAGCTCGGCGTCGAGGCGCGAAGCGTTGGAGATGTCGCTGATCAGCCGGTCCAGCCGCTGCACGTCGTCGGCGATGATCGCCATCAGCCGGTCGCGGTGGCGCGGATCGCTGACGCGGCCGGCGGTTTCCACCGCGCTGCGCAGCGACGTCAGCGGGTTCTTGATCTCGTGGGCGACGTCGGCGGCGAAACGTTCGATGGCGTCCATCCGCGTCCACAGCGCGTCGGTCATCTCGCGCAGCACGCCGGACAGCTCGCCGATCTCGTCGCCGCGGCGGGTCAGGTCGGGGATCCCGGCATGGCGGCCGTGGCTGGTGCGCAGCCGGTCGGCGGCCTGGGCCAGCCGGCGGATCGGCCGGGCGATGGTGCCGGCAAGATAGAAGGACAAGGCGACCGTCACCAGCAGCGCCACGCCGAACACCCGCAGGATGTCGAAACGGACGGAGCGGATGGCCCGGTCGATCTCGCCGCCGTTGCGCGCCAGCAGCACCGCACCCAGCACCTCGCGGTAGCGCTGCACCGGCACCGCCACCGTCAGCAGCAGTTCCGGGTCGCCGCCCTCGCCGTCGACGCGCCAGACGGTGGCCGCCGCCTCGCCGCCGAGCGCCCGCTCCACGTCGGGGTTCGGCCGGCCGGGCGCTTCGCGGTAGGCCGGCAACCCCTCGCGGCTGGGCACCACGTCGATCAGCCGGGTGTAGAGGTCGTTGATCGCGCGGCTGACCGGATCGCCGGCGGGCGGAGTGGGCAGCTCGCGGATCTCGATGCGCCCCTGCGAGCCGACCAGCACACGGCTGTCGGACAGCATGTGCCCGTCGATGTCGTACAGGCGGGTGCGGGTCGCCGTCGCCTCCGCCAGGCGGCGGACCATCGGCCGGGCCAGTTCGGGGGCCAGTTCGAACCGCTCGCCCCCCTCGTCGGTGGTGGATGCGCCGGTGGGGGAGGGAGCGGTCAGGATGCGGTTCACCGCGCCCTCGCCCAGCGCGGAGGCGAAGATGCGCGCCTCGGTGGTCAGCGCCTCGGTCTCCGCCTGGATCAGCCGGTCCTGGTAGCGGCCGAGATAGAGCAGGCCCGCCGCCAGCACCAGCAGCGCCAGCACGTTCACCGCCAGGATGCGCAGGGTCAGCGGCGACACGCCGCGCCGCTGCACCGGCCTCTCCTTGGGCCGCACTCCGCCCGTCGCGGACACCGGTCTACTCCTTGTACCGGTAGCCGACGCCATAGAGCGTTTCGATCTGGGAGAAGTCGGCGTCGACCGCCTTGAACTTCTTGCGCAGCCGCTTGATGTGGCTGTCGATGGTGCGGTCGTCGACGTAGACATGCTCGCCATAGGCCGCGTCCATCAGCTGGTCGCGGTTCTTCACATGGCCCGGCCGCTGGGCCAGCGCCCGGACCAGCAGGAACTCGGTCACCGTCAGGTCGATCGGCTGGCCCTTCCAGCTGCAGGCATGGCGGGCGCCGTCGAGCAGAAGCGGCCCGCGGGTGATCATCTGGCCGGGATCGGCGTCGGCGGTCTCCCCGCGCAGCGCCTCGCGCCGCAGCAGAGCCCGGATGCGCTCGATCAGCAGGCGTTGCGAGAAGGGCTTCTTGATGTAGTCGTCCGCCCCCATGCGCAGGCCCATCAGCTCGTCCAGCTCGTCGTCCTTGCTGGTCAGGAAGATGACGGGGATGTGGCTGGTCTGACGCAGACGTTGCAGCAACTCCATGCCGTCCATGCGCGGCATCTTGATGTCGAGCACGGCGAGGTCGGGCGGGCGCTGGGTCAGGCCGCGCAGCGCCTCGGCGCCGTCGGTATAGGTGCGCACGTCGAAACCTTCGGCCTCCAGGGCGATGGAGACGGAAGCCAGGATGTTGCGATCGTCATCCACCAGGGCGACGGTGTGGGCCATGGTCGTAACAGCTTCCCAATCGGTCAGAACGGAACGGTCGAGCGGGGCGGGACCTGAAATGTTAGCGGAAACATCAGGCATAGGCCGGGTGGTCATCCCAATACTTTATGCCAGAGTCCAGGTACCAGCGGCAGTTTTCTCTTTTCCCGCAGCATTTGTATGGTCCAATATGGCGGCAATGCGGCGCCGAACAACGGTGCCGCGCGGGAGAACGCACTCGTTTTGGAATGAGTTTTCTGAACGCCCTTTCGGCGTCCTCTCCGGCCGGCACCGCTCCGGATGTGAGGGAGGGCGCGATGCCTCCCGGCGACCGCCCGGGCGGCACGGCTCCGGCCACCAGTGCCCGGCGCCTGATGCGCGCCTGCGACCGCGCCGCGCTGGCCACCGCCCAACGGCCCGACGGCACCGGCAGCGCCGAGGCCGGCGGCGCGGACACGGGCGGCTGGCCCTACCCCTCGCTGGTGCTGGTGGCGTTCGACCATGACGGCAGCCCGCTGCTTCTGCTTTCCACACTGGCCGACCACACCCGCAATCTGCTGGCCGACAGCCGGGTCGGACTGCTGTTCGACGGCACCGCCGGGTTGGCGCAGCCGCTGACCGGTGCGCGCCTGTCGGTCCTGGGCCGCGCGGAGCGGTCGGACGACCCTGCCCACCGGGCGCGTTACTTGCGCCGCCATCCCGATGCCGATTTCTATGCCGGCTTCGCCGATTTCGCCATCTACCGCGTGACGGTGGAGCGCGCTCATCTGGTCGCCGGCTTCGGCCGCATCCACTGGCTGTCCGCCGCCGAGCTGGACCTGCCCACCTCCGCTCCCGCACTGGCGGCGGGGGAGACGGAATTGCTCGACCGCCTGAACGGCGAGGGGTACGGCCCCCGGCTGGCTCCCTCCACGGATGGGGACGGCACCGGGCAAGGGGCAAGCTGGAGCTTGACCGGGGTGGACCCGGAGGGATGCGATCTGCGACGCGGGGGGTACGTCGCCCGCGTCGATTTTGAGCAGAGAATCCACGACCCGGAATCGGCTAGACTGATGCTGGATGCACTGATCCGGCCGCAGGACGGGACCGGACCGCCAGGACATGCGACAACCGGCAAAGGGGGCGCCTGACGGACCCCGAAGCCCAAGAAGGGACGCCCGACCAACAGGGACGCCCGGATAAAGGGCCATTGAAAAGAGCCCGACCACAACAGCCAAAGAAGCCGAAGGCGGAACAAGCCAAAAGGCGCGATCACAGACCGAGAGAGACGAGAAGCCAACCGTCAGCCCGAACGACCAGCCGAGAGGTCGCTTCGACACGACCGGGCGCCGCACCAATAACAAGAAGGCGGCGCTCGGGCATGCGCAACCAGGAGAACACTTCAGTGGACCATAACGGATCGACCCGTTTCCCGTCCGGGCCAATGGCCCCCAGACCTGTCGCCTCAGGGCCGCCCTTTGCACCGTTTCGTCGCCGCGCCTGCGCGGTGCCGCTGATCCCGGCGGGCCTCCGGCCCTGCCGCCCGTTCGGACCGGCACACCGCTGATCCGGCGGACGCTTTCCATCTGACACGACAACGGACAAAGACGGCCGGACCGGCCGCGGGATCCCGGTGGGGGATGCCCGGCGCGGCGGTACCGGCCCAGCCTTCGAGAGGACGATATGACTGGCAATATGCGGACGCGGAACAAGAAGCTCCTGGCCTGGGTCGAGGAGATCGCGCTGAAATGCAAACCGGAACGCGTTCACTGGTGCGACGGGTCGCAGGAGGAATATGACCGTCTCTGCAACGAGATGGTGGAGGCCGGCACCTTCATCCGCCTGAACGAGGCCAAGCGCCAGAACTCCTTCCTCTGCCGCTCCGATCCGGGCGACGTCGCCCGTGTCGAGGACAGCACCTACATCTGCTCGCGCTCGCGCGAGGAAGCCGGTCCGACCAACAACTGGATGGACCCGGAGGAGATGAAGGCCAAGCTGGACGGCCTGTTCGAGGGCTGCATGCGCGGCCGCACCATGTATGTGGTGCCGTTCAGCATGGGGCCGCTGGGCTCCGACATCTCGCACATCGGCGTGCAGATTTCCGACAGCCCCTATGTCGCCGTCAACATGCGCCTGATGACCCGCATGGGCCAGAAGGTGCTGGACATCCTGGGCGACGGCGACTTCGTCCCCTGCCTGCACTCCATCGGCGCGCCGCTGGAGCCGGGCCAGCAGGACGTGGCGTGGCCCTGCAACGCCGACAACAAGTACATCGTCCACTTCCCGGAGGAGCACCGCATCGTCTCCTACGGCTCCGGCTATGGCGGCAACGCGCTGCTGGGCAAGAAGTGCTTCGCACTGCGCATCGCGTCCTCCATGGGCCGCGAGCAGGGCTGGCTGGCCGAGCACATGCTGATCCTGGGCGTGGAAAGCCCGACCGGCGAGAAGACCTATGTCGGCGCCGCCTTCCCGTCGGCCTGCGGCAAGACCAACTTCGCCATGCTGGTCCCGCCGAAGGAGTTCGAGGGCTGGAAGGTCCGCACCATCGGTGACGACATCGCCTGGATCAAGCCGCAGCCCGACGGCACGCTGCGCGCCATCAACCCGGAGGCCGGCTTCTTCGGTGTCGCCCCCGGCACCAGCGTGAAGTCGAACCCGAACGCGCTGAAGACGCTGGACCACAACGTCATCTTCACCAACGTCGCGCTGACCGACGACGGCGACGTCTGGTGGGAAGGCCTGACCGACGAGGCGCCGGCGCACCTGATCGACTGGCAGGGCAAGGACTGGACCCCGGGCTGCGGCCGCGTCGCCGCCCACCCGAACAGCCGCTTCACCGCCCCGGCGGCGCAGTGCCCGTCGATCGACCCGGCCTGGGAGGATCCGGCCGGCGTTCCGATCAGCGCCTTCATCTTCGGCGGCCGCCTGTCGAAGACCTTCCCGCTGGTGTTCGAGGCCTACAACTGGCGCGAAGGCGTCTATTGGGCCGCGACCATGGGCTCGGAAGCCACCGCCGCCGCCGTCGGCCAGGCCGCCATCCGCCGCGACCCGTTCGCCATGCTGCCCTTCTGCGGCTACAACATGGCCGATTACTGGAACCACTGGCTGTCGATGGAAGGCAAGGTGGAAAGCCTGCCGCGCATCTACCGCGTCAACTGGTTCCGCAAGGACGAGAACGGCAAGTTCGTCTGGCCGGGCTTCGGCGACAACATGCGCGTGCTGAAGTGGATCGTCGACCGCGTCCGCGGCCGCGCCACCGACGTGGCGGAATCGCCCTTCGGCTACTCCCCGCGCTACCAGGATCTGAACTGGTCCGGCCTGAACTTCCCGGCCGACAAGTTCGCCAAGATCATGGACATCGACCGCAAGGAGGCCGAGGCCGAGGCGAAGGACCAGGAGGAACTGTTCAACCGCTTCGGCGACCGCCTGCCCAGCGAGATCGAGCAGCAGCGGATCGCCCTGCTGAAGCGGCTGGAGAACAGCCCGGAGGTCTGGCGCATCGGCTGACCGGCCGAAACGCCGCACAGGTAAGGATGGGGGCTGCCGCAAGGCGGCCCCTTTTCCTTATGCGGCGGATAAGGATGAACCGCCTGTCATCTTGGCTCCGCCGAGGCGGCAGCCGGTCGTGCCTCATGCCGCGGCAAGTCTCCAGCCGTTGCAATGGCTCCCGCTCTTTGCCGGATCTTCCGATCTTTCAGCGATTTAACCGGCTTGTCGCAATGGTCGGGCATAAAGTCGGTCACCCCGGTCCGCGCATTCGAGGGAGGGCGACATCATGACCGATCATCAGCTTCCACCGGAGGACGGCGACGAGTCGGCAGTGCCGAACCTTACCGCCGCGGAGCAGGAGGATGCCGCCTTGCTGGCGTCCAGGCGCCAGCCCTGCGCCATCAGCGGAAAGCGCCGGCCCAAGCGCGACCTGATCGCACTGGACGCGCTGCGCCCCAACCTCGCCGACCGCATCCGGCAGGACCACCCGCATCTGGAGCCGGACTCGCAGATCAGCCGACAGGAACTGGCGCGCTACCGCTCGCTCTATGTGGCGGAGCTGCTGCAGGCCGAACATGGCGAGCTGAGCGAACTGGACCGCGAGGTCGCCGAAAGCCTCGCCCGCCACGAGACGCTGGCCGAGAACCCGGAGGAGGAATACGACGACCGCCGCACGCTGGGCGAACGCCTGTCGGACGGATTGGCCAGCTTCGGCGGCAGCTGGGCCTTCCTGATCTCCTTCGCCGTCTTCCTGGGCGTGTGGATGATCATCAACATCCTCGAAGGCGATCCGAAGGCCTTCGATCCCTACCCCTTCATCCTGCTGAACCTGCTGCTGTCCTGCCTGGCCGCCATCCAGGCCCCGGTCATCATGATGAGCCAGAAGCGGCAGGAGGCGAAGGACAGGCTGCGCTCCGAGAACGACTACCGGGTCAACCTGAAGGCCGAGCTGGAAATCCGGCACCTGCACGAGAAGATGGATTACCTGATCCAGCGCCAATGGCAGCGCCTGACCGAAATCCAGCAGCTGCAGCTGGAGATCATGCAGGAAAAGCGCCTGCGCAAGTGATCGCTTGCCGACAGGACGGCAGTCGCGTCAGCGCTTGCGCTTGCCGTCCAGTTCCAGCATGCCGCGCAGTGCCGCGATGGTCTTGCTGAGCGGCGTCGGATCGACCGCCTTGGGAGCGGCCTGCTTGGCAGCCGGTTCCGCGGGCTCTGCCTCTTCCGCCGGAGGAGCGGGCGGCTCGATGCGGGACGGCGGGCGCGGCTTGCCGGCGCGCGGCTTCGGCGGCGGGGCGGGTGCCGGAGGAGGCTCGGGCGTCACCTCCTCCTCGATCAGGCCGCGCAAGGCCTTCATCGCCTCTTCGATCTCGCGTTCCTGGGCAGAGCGGCGCCCCGCCGGCGCCGGATCCCGGTCGGGATCGGGGTCCATCTCCGGATCGGGCGCCGGATCGGCATCGAAGCGGGAAAGCGGATCGTCCCGGCTCGCGTCCTCATCCTCCCAACTGGCCGCCGTGCCGGGGTTCCTGTCGGCGTTCCTGCCGGGGTTCCCGTCGGGGCCTCTGCCGATGCCCCTTTCCCTCGCGGCAGGTGACTTCCGCGGCGGGGGCGGAGCGTCGTCGTCCGTGTCGTTGGCCGCGTCCTCGATCATCGACCGCAGAGCGGCGAGGGTGCGGTCAAAGCCTTCCTCATCCTCCGGCGGCGGGGGCGGTCGCTGGGCACGGCGTTCGGCCCGGTGCTGGTCGAAATCGAGCGGTTCATCGGCCGGCGGCGGTGCGGCGGGCTTCGAAGACTTGACCGCCGGCCGGACGGCCGGTCGGGCAGCCGGCTTTTCCGGGTCGCGGATCGCGAAGGACAGGATCTCCTCGTCCGATGGCTCCTCATCCTCATCGAAGCCGTCCGCCGCGTCGCGGTCGTCGTCGTCGTCGTCGTTGTCGTCCTGCCAGCGGTCGGAGTCAGGATCGGCCCAATCCTCATCGAAATCCCTGCGCACCAGGACCTTATGGGAGAAGACCGGCGGCCGATCCTCTTTCGCTTGCCCGTCGAGGTCCGGTTCGGATTCCGGCTGCTCGAAACGGCGGGCAGGCGCCGGCTTGCGGTCGTCCGGTTCGTCGTCCTCGCTCCAGTGGGCCTGGGCCAGCAGGCGATGCATCGCCGCCAGTGTCTCATCCCCGCCCTCGTCGGGATCGGAGTTCAGCGCCGTGTTGCGGGCGATCTCTTCCCCCGCGGAGGCCGGCGGTGCCGGATCGTCCCATTCCGCATCGACCGGTTCGCCGCCATCCAACTCGCCGTCGCGGTCGGGCTCATCGTCGCCCGGCCTGATCGCACCCAGCCGTGCCGCCATGTCCGCCAGCGAAACCGGCTCCCACAGCGGAGCGGCGCCGTCATCCCCCGGACCATCGGCCACCAGATCGGACAGCGGCAGCTCCGACAGCGGCTTGCCGCGCATCGGGGCAGTGGGAGGCGGTGGGGGAGGCGGTGGGGGAGGCGGTGGGGGGGGAGGCGGAGACGAGGTCTGCGCTCCCACCACCGGACCGCCGCCGCGCAACGAGGCGAGCAGGCCGTTCAGCGCCGCCAGCGGGGCGTCGAAGGACGGCTCCTCGTTCGCGGCCTCGAATGAAGCGGCCGGCGGTGCCGCCAGGATCGGCCGGCTCTCGATGTCGCGGGAATCGCAGCGCGAGCAGCGGTAATGCGGTGCGATCGACAGCACCGGATAGTTCGGGCCGAAGCGCCGTTCCAGCATGGCACGGGGAAGCACGCCGCCATGCCCGCAGGCGCGGCAGCGCAGTTGCACGTCGGCGTCGATGTCGCGGAGGAACAGCATGCGGGCCATGCCGCGCAGTATAGCGGCGGGCCTGCGGCTTTCCCATCCCATTCGGGAGACGTGGCTTGCGCAACGCACCGCTTGCCGCGATGCAGCGGCCTTGGCACAGTCGCGCCATGACGCAAGCGACCCGCGACGATCAGGTTCCATCCCCCTGCATCCGGCTCTGCACGCTGGACGAGCGGGAGGTCTGCGTCGGCTGTTACCGGACGCTGAACGACATCATCGTCTGGAGGGATCTCGATCCCGCCGGGCGCCTCGCGGTGCTGGACGCGGCGGACCGGCGTCGTGCGGCGGCGGCGGGGACCGGGATATCGGGGCAGGCGCCTGCTGTGGCGCCCGGCCGGGTCACATCGCGCTGGTGACGGTCAGCCCCTGTTCGGACAGGCTGTCGAAGACATCCTTGAACTTCCGCAGATAGCGGGAGCGGTAGGCGTCGAAATCGGCGGCGATGGCCGCCTCGGCATTCTTGGACTTCTTGAATTCGGCCACGCGGTGGGCGTTCTCGGCGTGGTAGAGGGCGAAAGCGCCCTTGGTGACCAGATCGTTGCCGGACTGGTCTGCTTTCTGTTTGTCGCTGTTCATCAATCCATGTCCAGGTGGAGCCGACATCCGGCCACCATAAGCCGGATGATCGGCGGGGCAGTTGGTCCGGCCAGCGGGCTGGACCACGGACGGAAAGCCTACGCCCGCTCCGGCGCCCCCGCAATGCTGCGACGCACCATCATGCCACCACCCCGCGCAACGCCGCCATGCGGTCACGGTCGACGCGGATGCGGTCCAGATGCTGGGCGATGACGGCGGTGATGGGCAGGGGAAGCTCCTTCGCCATGGCTTCGTCGAAGCGGCGCAGGCATTCGGTTTCGCCGCGTTCGACCTCCGCGATGATGGCGGCGCAGTCGTGGCCCATCACGGCGGATTTCAGTTCCAGGAAGAAGCGGTGGGCACCGCCCATCATGGTGCCGCCCATGTCGGGCGCCCCGCCCTGTTCGGCGACCAGCCTCTGGATCTCGCGGACGATGGCGCCGCGCTGGGCGGCCAGATCGTTGAACAGGGCCTTCAGATCCTCGTCCTCGGCGGTTTCGGCGGCCTGCCGGTAACCTTCGTGACTGTCCTCGACGATGCGGATCAGGTCGTTGAGCGTATCGACGATCTGGTCTTTTTCCATGACGGCAGGTCCTCCCAAACATCCCCTTCGTTGCCACAACCCTGCCGTAGGGCTGAATGTTCCCGCGCCGCACCGGGAGCAATCGGGGGTGCACCGGTGGGGTGCGCTGACGGATTTAGGCAGCCGCCCCGGAAACGGCGGGCACGGCGGACCGGCGGCCGAACAGCCCCCGGAAGGTCCCGGCGCGCCACAGGGCGAGGCCATGCCCGGTCAGCGCCATCGCGTCCGACACCAGTCCGAAGACCGACCCGGCCAGCAGATTGTGACCCGACCCGACCAGCGTCGCGCCGACGAAGAACAGCCGCATCCGCCCGACCGCGCCCTGCCAGCGGCCGAGCGTCGCCAGCAGGAAGCCGGTTGCCGACAGCGCCGACATCGGCCCCTGCCAGGTCAGCGCCGCCACCGCCAGGGCCGCCGGCACGGTCAGCGCATAGAGCAGCCCCAGCACCCGTCCCGGTTGCAGCCGGCAGCGCACGGCCATCTGCACCAGCCCCAGCGCGCACATCAGCATGCCGGTCCAGGCCCCCAGCAACAGGAAGTGAAGCAGAAAAAGCGTGGACGCCATCGCCTGCGCCAACAGGATCGCCCGCCGGTCGCCGAGCAGCGTCGACAGGGTTCCGGCCAGCAGTCCGGCAATGCCGGTCGCCGCAATGGGAGAAATGGCGGTAAGGGTGGGAAGATAATCCAGTAGAAATGCCGTCATGGAGTGCCTTCGCATGAAGAACATGCCGCAATGCAGCGAAGGCAGCGGACGCTAGTCTCCGACGGTTAACTGGTTATGAACGGCAGTGTGACCGGAAACAGACCAAAAGATGACCGCTCCATGGCCCCAGACAATTGGCGGAGGCAATCATGTGAAGCACGCCGAACTCTGTAGTGACTATTGTGTATTCTCTGCACAGCCGTTCGACAACAAAGAGTTTCGAGCCGCCTTCCCCACGGAAGAGCAACGATTTCGGGTTGGAACCTGTCCATCCTTGTTGTTGGCAATGCAGCGCAACGACGGCATTCTCGCTCCGCCACGACCGCGTTGTTATCGACGCCTATCGACGCGGTACGGCCGTGATCGGGGGATCATCGCAAATCAGGGGAAAGACCATGGCGCAGTACGGACGGCATCCCGCGTCGCTGGGATGGGAACCGAAGCCGAAATCGGCCAAGACCGGCGCCACGCGCGCCCAATCCGGGCGTACGACGCGCAACGGTCCGCTGTGCTGCGCCTGCGGGCGGCCGATCCGCACGGGCGATCCGCATTGGGCCGGTCATGGCGACCAGCGCCCCTGGCATTACGCATGCGCCGAGCGGGCGGGCCTCACATGGTCATGGGCCTCCCGCCCGGCCATGTCCCCTCTTCCCGCCGCGGAGATGGATTGACCGCGGCTTTCCGGTCCTCTGTGCTCACCGGAACTGCGGCGCCGCCCGATCCGGCAAGGGCCTCCTCGCGCCCCCGACGATAGGCGTCGCGCTCCGCCTCCAGGATGGTTTCCGCCAGCCGCCGTTCGAACTCGCGCTCCACCAGGGCGGAGAACAGGTCGATGCGGAAGCGCGCTTGCAGGGACCGGCTGAGGCGGCGTGCTCGTTCGATCGGCTGCATGGGCGTTCCCCTTCTGGCAAACGGACGACACCGCCCAGCCTCAGGGATCGCCGCCAGCCCGGCAATCACGCCATCGGCGAACCGCCAACGCAAAAGAGAGCGCCCATCCGTACCCACCGGCACAGACCGTTCAGCCATCACGATCAAATTTTCAAAAGGGAATTTTCGAACCGCAACCGGTGCGGCGTTTGGAGCGGGTGAAGGGAATCGAACCCTCGTCGTAAGCTTGGGAATGATTCCTGTTCTCCACTGTGCCACCCCGTGGTCCCGGAACCCCTTCTGGATCAATTGCTTCCGTCACGTGGCTGCATGATG
>Ga0196970_1000326_pt1 | contig 62598 bp, 53 predicted proteins | sample S1v_513CmetaG_FD_148672 | JGI IMG/M metagenome (GOLD analysis project Ga0196970, IMG submission 148672) | Soil microbial communities from Anza Borrego desert, Southern California, United States - S1+v_5-13C | ecosystem: Environmental > Terrestrial > Soil > Desert | place: USA: California...
ACGTCGACAGCCAGTGGCTGAACTGGGGCAACATGTACGAGATCGCGCCCTTCTACGTCCTGATCGCGATCCTCATGGTCAAGCCCTACGGCCTCTTCGGCACCAAAGACATCGAGCGCGTGTAAGGGAGCCGCCGAACCATGGCCAACATCAGCCTCATCCCGTGCGGCGACTTCAAGACCGCGTACGGCGCCGACACCACCATCTTCCCCACCGTCACCAGCCGCAACTTCGCCATCGCCGGCGTCCTGCTGCTGGCGCTGTGCCCGCTGTTCATGGACCGCTACTGGCTCAGCCTGCTGATCCAGATCGGCTATCTGGGCATCGCGGCGCTGGGCCTGAACATCCTGGTGGGCTTCACCGGGCAGATCTCCATCGGCCATTCCGCCTTCTTCGGCTTCGGCGCCTTCTCGTCGGCGTGGCTGTCGAACAACTACGGCGTTCCGGTGGCGCTGGCGATCCCGCTGGCCGGCGTGATGACCACGGCGATCGGCATGATCTTCGGCGTGCCGGCGGCCCGCCTGAAGGGCCTGTACCTCGCCATCGCCACGCTGGCGGCGCAGTACATCCTGCAGGACTTCTTCGCCCGCGCCGACTGGTTCACCGGCGGTGTGGCCGGCACGATCGCCGAGCCGTTCTCGCTGTTCGGCTTCGCCTTCGACACCGACGGGAAGTTCTTCTACGTGGCGCTGGTCTACATGGTGATCATGTACGTGCTGGCGACCAACCTGATGCGCACGCGCGACGGCCGCGCCCTGGTGGCCGTGCGCGACCATTATCTCTCCGCCGAGATCATGGGCATCAACCTGACCAAGTACCGGACGATGTCCTTCGGCATCTCGGCCTTCTACGCCGGCATCGGCGGGGCGCTGTACGCGCACTACCTGCAGTTCGTGTCGGTGGAAGGCTTCACGATCCTGTTCTCGATCCAGTTCCTGGGCATGATCATCATCGGGGGGCTGGGGTCGATCATGGGCACGCTGATGGGCACCGCCTTCATGGTGCTGCTGCCGGAGGCGATGCAGTTCATCACCACCAGCCTGTCGGGCACGGCGATCGACACCGCGCTGAACCTGAAGGATGCGATTGCCTTCTTGCGCGAAATGGCGATCGGTGTCGTGATCATCCTCTTCCTGGTGTTCGAGCCCGACGGGCTGGCGCACCGCTGGAAGCAGATCAAGGCGTACTGGAAGCTCTATCCCTTCTCGCACTGACGTCTGGCACCAACCGTTCAATCAATACATAGGGGGAAACGCGATATGTCGATGAAGACTGCTCTTCTCGCCGCCACCGCCGTCCTGGCGTTCAGCACCGGTGCCTTCGCCCAGGCGAAGATCCCGGTCGGCCATCTGGCCGACCAGTCGGGCGCCACGTCGGACGTGGGCGTGCCGTTCGGCCAGGGCGTGGCCGACGCGCTGGCGTGGGTGAACAAGAACGGCGGCATCAACGGCACGCCGATGGCGGTCGAGACCGTCGACTACGGCTACCAGGCGCCGCGCGCCATCAGCCAGTACAAGAAGTGGTCGGGCGGCGACAAGGTCGCGGCCATCCAGGGCTGGGGCACGGCCGACACCGAGGCGCTGACCGGCTTCGTCGGCAAGGACGAGATCCCGTACTACTCCGGCTCCTACTCGGGGCACCTGACCGACCCGACCGGCAAGGGCACGCACGGCTCCAAGCCGGCGCCGTACAACTTCTTCTACGGCCCGTCCTACTCCGACGCGCTGCGCGCCATGCTGATGTGGGCGGCCGACGACTGGCAGAAGAAGGGCGGCAAGGGCAAGCCCAAGTACGTCCACATGGGCGCCAACCACCCGTACCCGAACGCCCCGAAGGAAGCCGGCGAGTCGCTGGCCAAGGAGCTGGGCTTCGACGTGCTGCCGGCCGTGCAGTTCGCGCTGACCCCGGGCGACTACACCGCGCAGTGCCTGACGCTGAAGGAATCGGGCGCCAACTACGCCTACCTCGGCAACACCGCGGGCTCCAACATCTCGGTCCTGAAGGCCTGCCAGACGGTCGGCACGCAGGTGCAGTTCATGGGCAATGTCTGGGGCATGGACGAGAACGCCGCCAAGGCCGCGGGTGCCGCCGCCAACGGCGTGGTGTTCCCGGTGCGCACCTACTCCATCTGGGGCGGCGACACGCCGGGCATCAAGACGGTGAAGGAAATCTCCAAGATGTCCGACGCGTCGGGCAACGCCTACCGCCCCGTGCACTACATCGCCGGCGTCTGCTCGGCGCTGTACATGAAGGAGGCGATGGACTGGGCGCAGAAGAACGGCGGCGTCACCGGCCCGAACATCCGCAAGGGCATGTACCAGAAGAAGGACTGGGTGCCGGCCGGCATGGACGGCGTCTGCGCGCCCTCGACCTGGACCGAGGTGGACCACCGCGGCACCACCGCCGTGAACCTCTACCGCGCCAACGTCAAGGGTGACACCGGCGGCACGGTCGAGGAGCTGGTGAAGAGCGGGGCGATCAAGATGGAGAAGATCGCCACCGTCGACGTTCCGCGCAAGCCCGAGTGGCTGGGCTGGTAAGCAGCCCGGTCCGAGCGCGCCCCCGCCGGTTTCCCGCCACCCCCGCTTGCGGGGTTCCGGCGGGGGTGCTGCTCCCCTTCTCCATTCTTCGCGATTCAGGTGCCGCATGACCACTGCCGCCCCGGCCACCGTTCCCGCCGCCGTGTCGAGCGCCGCCGCGCTGGCCGCCAAGCCGGCCAAGGCGCCGCTCTTGTCCGTCAACAACATCGAGGTCGTCTACAACGACGTCATCCTCGTGCTCCGCGGCCTCAGCCTGGAGGTGCCGGAAGGTGAGATCGTGGCGCTGCTGGGCGCCAACGGCGCCGGCAAGTCGACCACGCTGAAGGCGATCTCCGGCCTCCTCAAGACCGAGGACGGCGAGGTGACGCGCGGCGACATCGTCTTCAACGGCGAGCGCATCAACGGCATCGACCCCGACCAGATCGTGCGCCGCGGCATCTTCCAGGTGATGGAAGGGCGCCGCATCATCGCCGACATGACCTGCCAGGAGAACCTGCGCCTGGGCGCCTTCACCCGCCGCGACGGCGGCGTGAAGGACGACATGGAGATGGTCTACCACTACTTCCCGCGCCTGAAGGAGCGCACGGGCCTGGCCGGCTACCTGTCGGGCGGCGAGCAGCAGATGCTGGCCATCGGCCGCGCCATGATGGCCCGCCCGAAGCTGATCCTGATGGACGAGCCCTCGATGGGCCTGTCGCCGCTGATGGTGAAGGAGGTGTTCTCCATCATCCAGCAGATCAACAAGGACCTGGGCGTCACCATCCTGCTGGTCGAGCAGAACGCCCGCATGGCGCTGCAGGCCGCCAACGCCGGCTACATCATGGAGAACGGCAAGGTGGTGCTGGACGGCACGGCGGACGAGCTGAAGAACAACGAGGACGTGAAGGAATTCTACCTCGGCGGCGGCAACGACGAGCGCAAGAGCTTCAAGAACCTCAAGAGCTTCAAGCGCCGCAAGCGGTGGATTTGAACAAACCAATCCCTCCCCCTGCTCCGCAGGGGGAGGGAGGGCCCCGCGCACAGCGCGGGAGGGTGGGGGCAAGGTCTGTCCGGGAGACCGGAAGCGTCCCGACGTTGGGTTTTCGGCTTCGCCTCAACCCAACCTACGACGCACCGGTAGGTTGGGTTGAGCGTCAGCGAAAACCCAACGTCCGAATCTCCCGGGCAAACCTTGCCCCCACCCCGACCCTCCCCCGCCGGGGGCAGGGGAGGGAGAAAGGGACGCCATGACCGACTTCTACGACACCCTGGAAACCCGCAGCCCCGACCAGCGCGAGGCGGAGCTGTTCGCGGCACTGCCGGCGCACGTCGCGCACGCCAAGGCGAACGCGCCGTACTTCGGCCGGCTGCTCGCCGACGTGGACCCGGCGTCCATCCGCGACCGCGCGGCACTGGCCGCCCTGCCGGTCACGCGCAAGTCCGACCTGATCGCGCTGCAAAAGGACGAGCCGCCCTTCGGCGGCCTCGCCGCCGTCGCCATCGGCAGCCTCGCCCGCGTCTTCGCCTCGCCCGGCCCGATCCACGATCCGGAGCCGCATGGGCCCGACCCCTGGCGCACCGCGCGCGGGCTGTATGCCGCCGGCTTCCGCGCCGGCCACGTGGCGCACAACTGCTTCGCCTACCACCTCACCCCCGCCGGCTCCATGTTCGAGACCGGCGCGCACGCCGTCGGCTGCGCGGTGATCCCGGCCGGCACCGGCAACACGGAGCAGCAGGCGCAGGTGATCGCCGCGCTGAAGCCGCAGGGCTACATCGGCACGCCGGACTTCCTGAAGATCATCCTGGAGAAGGCGGACGCCCTGGGCCTGGACTGCTCGTCGGTGAAGTTCGCGCACGTCACCGGCGGCCCCTACCTGCCGGACGCGCGCGCCTTCTACGAAGGGCGCGGCATCGACGTGTACCAGGGCTACGGCACCGCCGACCTGGGCCTCGTCGCCTACGAGACGCCGGCCCGCCAGGGACTGGTGGTCGAGGAGGGCTGCATCGTCGAGATCGTCCGCCCCGGCACCGGCGACCCCGTGCCGGAGGGTGAGGTGGGCGAGGTGGTGGTGACCATCTTCAACGCGGCCTACCCGCTGATCCGCTTCGGCACCGGCGATTTGTCGGCGCTTCTGCCCGGCACCAGCCCGTGCGGGCGCACCAACATGCGCCTGAAGGGCTGGATGGGCCGCGCCGACCAGACCACCAAGGTCAAGGGCATGTTCGTCCACCCGCAGCAGGTGGCCGAGGTGGTGCGCCGCCACCCGCAACTGAAGAAGGCCCGGCTGGTCGTCGGCCGGCAGGACGCCAGCGACACCATGACCCTGCGCTGCGAGAGCGAGGAGACCGGCGACGCGCTCGTGGCAGCCGTGCGTGAGACGCTGGCCTCCGTCACCAAACTGAAGGGTACGGTGGAGCTCGTCGCCCCAGGCGCGCTGCCCAACGACGGCAAAGTCATCGAAGACGCCCGCAGCTGACCCAGAATCCAGAGGACCCAAGAGACATGTCGACCATCGCCCCGCAGCTCGATCCCTTCGCGCTCGCCAAGGAACTGTCCGGCAAGCACTTCATCGACGGCGCGTTCCGCCCAGCCGCCAGCGGCAAGACCTTCCCGGTCGTCAACCCCGCCACCGGCGAGCAGGTGGCCGAGGCCGCCTACGGCGAGGCGGCCGACGTGGACGCCGCGGTGGCCGCCGCCAAGAAGGCGCAGAAGGAGTGGGCCAAGCGCCCGGCGCGCGAGCGCGGCAAGCTGGTGGCCGAGTGCGGCCGCGTCCTGGACGCGCACAAGGAAGAGATCGCGCGACTGGTGGCGCTGGAGACCGGCAAGGCGCTGCGCACCGAGAGCCGCGTCGAGGCCGGCGTGCTGTCCGACGCCTTCACCTTCTTCGGCGGCCTGGGCGGCGAGCTGAAGGGCGAGACGGTGCCCTTCAACCCGACCATGCTGACCATGACCGTGCGCGAGCCGGTGGGCGTGGTGGGCGCCATCATCCCGTGGAACGTGCCGCTGATGCTGATGGCGCTGAAGATCGCGCCGGCTATGGTCGCGGGCAACGCGGTCGTCGTGAAGTCGGCCGAGGAGGCGCCGCTGGCCGTGCTGCGCGCCATCCAGCTGATCAGCACCATCCTGCCGCCGGGCGTCATCAACATGCTGTCCGGCTACGGCCCGGAATGCGGCGCCCCGCTGGTGGCCCACCCGGACGTGCACAAGGTGACCTTCACCGGCTCGGTCGAGACCGGCAAGATCGTCTACAAGACGGCGGCCGAGAAGCTGATCCCAGTGACGTTGGAGCTGGGTGGCAAGAGCCCGATGATCGTCTGCAGCGACGCCGACCTCGATCAGGCGCTGGCCGGCGCCATCGCCGGCATGCGCTTCACCCGCCAGGGCCAGAGCTGCACCGCCGCGTCGCGCATCTTCGTCCATGACAGCATCCACGACGTGTTCGTGGAGAAGCTGAAGGAGAAGGTGAACGCCATGAAGATGGGCGACCCGCTGGACGAGTCGACCGACATCGGCACCATCGTCTCGCGCCAGCAGATGGACCGCGTGCAGAGCTACATCGCACTGGGCAAGGAGGCCGGCGGCACGGCGCACGTCTGCTCCGCCATGCCCACCGATGCCAAGCTGACCAAGGGCCTGTACGTGCAGCCGCACATCTTCACCGGCGTGAAGAACACCGACCGCATCGCCAAGGAGGAGATCTTCGGCCCGGTCTGCTGCGTCATCCGCTGGACCGACTACGAGGACGTGATCGCGCAGGCCAACGACACCGAATACGGCCTCGCCGCCACCATCTGGACGCGCGACATCAAGCTGGCCATGGACGCGGTGACGCGGCTTGAGGCGGGCTTCGTGCAGGTCAACCAGAACCTGGTGGTGCAGCCGAACCTCAGCTACGGCGGCGTGAAGACGTCGGGCCTGGGCAAGGAAGCCACGCTGGAGTCGATGCTGGAGCACTTCACGCACAAGAAGACGATCATCATCAACATGAAGTGACGTTTGCTCCCTCCCCCGGCTCCGGCTCTCAGCGGATGCCAGAGGCATCCGCCTGACGCCGTCAGCGCTGGCCTCTGGCCAGCGCGAGAGGCGGGGGAGGGAGGGGCTACGGCCTTTCCGAGGATCGGAACCTCGTAGGTTGGGTTGAGCGCCAGCGAAAACCCAACGTTCCCGGCCATGCGAACGATGTTGGGTCCAGACCCAACCTACGTTGGCGGGCTGCTGATCCTCGGACAGGCCACTGTTTCTTTCTCCCCCAGCGGGGCTGGGGGAGGGGCTTGAAATGACCCGAACCATACGCTACCGTATGGCCCAGACAAAAACGCCCTTCGACGGGGGAGGATCCGCATGCTCTCGAACCAATACCCGACGCTGAACTTCGATCTGGGCGAGACCGCCGACATGCTGCGCGACAGCGTGCGCAACTTCGCCCAGGACGAGATCGCGCCGCGCGCCGCCGACATCGACCGCGAGAACGAGTTCCCGGCCGACCTCTGGCGCAAGATGGGCGACCTCGGCATCCTCGGCATCACGGCGGAGGAGGAGTACGGCGGCGCCGGCATGGGCTATCTGGAGCATGTCGTGGCGATGGAGGAGATCTCCCGCGCCTCGGCCTCGGTGGGCCTCAGCTACGGCGCGCACTCCAACCTGTGCGTCAACCAGATCCGCAAGAACGGCAACGAGGCGCAGAAGAAGAAGTACCTGCCGAAGCTGATCAGCGGCGAGCACGTGGGTGCGCTGGCGATGTCGGAGCCGGGGGCCGGGTCCGACGTCGTGTCGATGAAGCTGCGCGCCGAGAAGCAGGGCGACCGCTACGTCCTCAACGGCACCAAGATGTGGATCACCAACGGCCCGGACGCCGACACGCTGGTGGTCTACGCCAAGACCGACGTCAACGCCGGCCCGCGCGGTATCACCGCCTTCCTGATCGAGAAGGGCTTCAAGGGCTTCTCGGTGGCGCAGAAGCTGGACAAGCTGGGCATGCGCGGCTCCAACACCGGCGAGCTGGTGTTCGAGGACTGCGAGGTGCCGGAGGAGAACGTGCTGGGCACCGTCGGCAAGGGCGTCAACGTCCTGATGTCCGGCCTGGACTACGAGCGCGCGGTGCTGTCCGGCGGGCCGCTGGGCATCATGCAGGCGTGCATGGACGTGGTCATCCCCTATGTCCACGACCGCAAGCAGTTCGGCCAGTCGATCGGCGAGTTCCAGCTGATGCAGGGCAAGCTCGCCGACATGTACACCATCATGAACGCCGCCAAGGCGTACGTGTACGCCGTCGCCAAGGCCTGCGACCGTGGCGAGACGACGCGCAAGGACGCGGCGGCCGCGATCCTGTACTCTGCCGAGAAGGCGACCTGGATGGCGCTGGAGGCGATCCAGACGCTGGGCGGCAACGGCTACATCAACGAATACCCGACGGGCCGCCTGCTGCGGGACGCCAAGCTGTACGAGATCGGCGCCGGCACGTCGGAAATCCGCCGCATGCTGATCGGCCGCGAGCTGTTCAACGAGACGAAGTGAACGGGAAGGGACAGAAGACCATGACCGACACCATCGTGATCGCCGGCGCCGCCCGCACGCCGATGGGCGGCTTCCAGGGCGACCTGCTGCCGCTGACCGCCTCGCAGCTTGGCGCAGCCGCCATCAAGGCCGCCGTCGAGCGCGCCCGCATTTCGCCGGAGGACGTGGGCGAGGTGATCATGGGCTGCGTGCTGCCGGCCGGGCAGGGGCAGGCCCCGGCCCGTCAGGCGGCGCTGGGCGCCGGCCTGCCGCAGGCGGCGGGCGCCACCACCGTCAACAAGATGTGCGGCTCGGGCATGAAGGCCGCCATGCTGGCGCATGACCTGATCAAGGCGGGAGCGGCCGACATCATCGTGGCCGGCGGCATGGAGAGCATGTCGAACGCGCCCTACCTGCTGGACCGCGCGCGCGGCGGCTACCGCATGGGGCACGGCCGGGTGCTGGACCACATGTTCCTCGACGGGCTGGAGGACGCCTACGACAAGGGTCGCCTGATGGGCACCTTCGCCGAGGACTGCGCCCAGCATTACCAGTTCACCCGCGAGGCGCAGGACGCCTACGCCATCGAGAGCCTGACCCGGGCGCGCCGCGCCATCGAGGACGGCAGCTTCGTCGGCGAGATCACGCCGGTGACGGTCAAGGGCCGCAAGGGTGACACGCAGATCGCCATCGACGAGCAGCCGGGCAAGGCGACGCCGGAGAAGATCCCCGGCCTGAAGCCGGCCTTCCGCCCGGACGGCACGGTGACGGCGGCGAACGCGTCCTCCATCTCCGACGGCGGTGCGGCGCTGGTGCTGACCACGCGCGCGCTGGCCGAGAAGCGCGGCCTGCCGGTGCTGGCGACGGTGACGGCGCACGCCACCCACGCCCAGGCCCCGGCGTGGTTCACCACCGCCCCGGTCTACGCCATCCAGAAGGTGCTGGAGAAGGCCGGCTGGAGCGCCAAGGACGTCGACCTCTTCGAGATCAACGAGGCGTTCGCGGTGGTCGCCATGGCGGCGATGCGCGAGTTGGACCTGCCGCACGACAAGGTGAACGTGCACGGCGGTGCCACGGCGCTGGGCCACCCCATTGGTGCGTCGGGTGCGCGCATCCTGGTGACGCTGCTGGCGGCGCTGGAGAAGAACGGGCTGAAGCGCGGCGTGGCCAGCCTGTGCATCGGCGGCGGCGAAGCCACCGCCATGGCGGTCGAGCGGGTGGGGTAAGGAAGAGTAAGTCCCTCCCCCTGCTCCGCAGGGGGAGGGAAGGGTGGGGGCAACGGTCTTTCCGAGGATCCACGCGTAGGTTGGGTTGAGCGCCAGCGAAAACCCAACACCGTCCGCGGTGCAGGAACGTTGGGTTTTCGCCTTCGGCTCAACCCAACCTACGGGTCACGGATCCTTGGCAACGCCGTTGCCCCCACCCACCCCAAGCGGAGCTTGGGGCCCCTCCCTCCCCCGCCGGGGGCGGGGGAGGGCAAGAAAACGTAGGGAGCGAAACACATGCGCCTCACCGAAGAGCAGCAGATGGTGCGCGACATGGCGCGGGCCTTCGCGCGGGACCGGCTGGCGCCGACCGCGGCGGAGCGCGACCGCACGCACGCCTTCCCGAAGGACGAGCTGGCCGAGATGGGCAAGCTCGGCCTCATGGGCATGCTGGTGCCGGAACAGTTCGACGGCGCCGGGGCCGACCACGTCGCCTACGCGCTGGCCATCGAGGAGATCGCGTCGGGCGACGGCGCCATCTCCACCATCATGAGCGTGCACAACTCGGTCGGCTGCATGCCCATCCTGAAGTTCGGCTCGGCTGAACAGAAGCAGGAAATCCTCAAGCCCATGGCGCGCGGTGAGAAGCTGGGCGCCTTCTGCCTGACGGAGCCGCAGGCGGGGTCCGACGCCGCCGCGATCAAGACCCGCGCGCGCCGCGACGGCAACCACTGGGTGCTGAACGGCACCAAGCAGTTCATCACGTCGGGCAAGAACGCCGACTACGCCATCGTCTTCGCCGTCTCCGACCCGGACAAGGGCAAGAAGGGCATCACCGCCTTCATCGTGCCCACGAACACTCCCGGCTATTCCGTGGCGCGGGTCGAGGAGAAGCTGGGCCAGAACTGCTCCGACACCTGCCAGATCAACTTCGACGACGTGCGCATCCCGGCCGACCTGATGCTGGGCAACGAGGGCGAGGGCTACAAGGTGGCGCTCGCCAACCTGGAGGGCGGGCGCATCGGCATCGCCGCGCAGTCGGTCGGCATGGCCCGCGCAGCACTGGAGCACGCCATCGCCTACGCGCAGGAGCGGCAGAGCATGGGCGTGCCCATCGTCCAGCACCAGGCGGTCAGCTTCCGCCTCGCCGACATGGCGACGCAGGTGGAGGCGGCGCACCAGCTGGTGCTGCACGCGGCGTCCTTGCGCGACGCCGGGGAGCCGTGCCTGAAGGAAGCGGCGATGGCGAAGCTGTTCGCCTCGGAAATGGCGGAGCGCGTCTGCTCCGACGCCATCCAGATCCACGGCGGCTACGGCTACCTGAACGATTTCCCGGTCGAGCGGATCTACCGCGACGTCCGGGTCTGCCAGATCTACGAAGGCACCAGCGACATCCAGCGGCTCGTCATCAGCCGTGCGCTGGTGTCGTGACGCCCCACTTAGACGACCGAAGGGGAGGACGACGGCAATGACCGTCCTGAAGAGCGCCGTCAACCCGCGCTCGGCCGATTTCCAGGCCAACGCCGATGCCATGTCCGGCCTTGTGGCCGACCTGCGCGAGAAGGTCGCAACCATCAAGCAGGGCGGCGGGGCGAAGGCCCGCGACAAGCACCTCGCCCGTGGCAAGCTGCTGCCGCGCGAGCGCGTGCGCCAGCTGCTCGACGTCGGCTCGCCGTTCCTCGAACTCAGCCAGATGGCCGCCTACAAGGTGTACGAGGATGACGTGCCGGCCGCCGGCATCATCACCGGCATCGGCTCGGTGGCGGGGCAGGAGTGCATGGTCGTCGTCAACGACGCCACGGTGAAGGGCGGCACCTACTACCCCCTCACCGTCAAGAAGCACCTGCGCGCGCAGGAGATCGCTGAAGCGAACAACCTGCCGTGCATCTATCTGGTGGATTCGGGCGGCGCCAACCTGCCCAACCAGGACGAGGTCTTCCCCGACCGCGACCACTTCGGCCGCATCTTCTTCAACCAGGCCAACATGTCGGCCCAGGGCATCCCGCAGGTCGCGGTGGTGATGGGCAGCTGCACGGCCGGCGGCGCCTACGTGCCCGCCATGTCGGACGAGGCGGTCATCGTCCGCAACCAGGGCACCATCTTCCTGGGCGGCCCGCCGCTGGTGAAGGCCGCGACGGGCGAGGTGGTGTCGGCCGAAGATCTGGGCGGTGCCGACGTGCACTCCCGCACCTCCGGCGTCACCGACCATTACGCCATGAACGACGGGCACGCGCTGGCCATCGCGCGGCGCATCGTCGGCAACCTGAACCGCCGCAAGCCGGTCGGCCTGGACATCCGGGAGCCGGAGGCGCCGCTGTACGATCCGCGCGAGCTGTACGGCATCATCCCGGCCGACCCGCGCAAGCCCTTCGACGTGCGCGAGGTGATCGCCCGCGTGGTGGACGGCAGCCGCTTCGACGAGTTCAAGCCGCTGTACGGCACGACGCTGGTCACCGGCTTCGCCCACATCTTCGGCTACCCGGTCGGCATCATCGCCAACAACGGCATCCTGTTCTCGGAGAGCGCGCTCAAGGGCGCGCACTTCGTCGAGCTGTGCTGCCAGCGCGGCATCCCGCTGGTCTTCCTCCAAAACATCACCGGCTTCATGGTCGGCCGCAAGTACGAGTCCGGCGGCATCGCCAAGGACGGGGCCAAGCTGGTGACGGCGGTGGCCTGCGCCCAGGTGCCGAAGTTCACCATGATCATCGGCGGCAGCTTCGGCGCCGGCAACTACGGCATGTGCGGCCGGGCCTACAGCCCGCGCTTCCTGTGGATGTGGCCGAACAGCCGCATCTCCGTCATGGGCGGCGAGCAGGCGGCCGGCGTGCTGGCGCAGGTCAAGCGCGACAACATCGAGGCCCAGGGCAAGAACTGGCCGGCGGAGGAGGAGGAGGCGTTCAAGGCGCCGATCCGCGCCCAGTACGAGCACCAGGGGCATCCCTACTACGCCTCCGCGCGGCTGTGGGACGACGGCATCGTCGATCCGGCCGACACGCGCATGGTGCTGGGCCTCGGCCTGTCCGCGTCGCTGAACGCACCCATCCCGCCGACGCGCTTCGGCGTCTTCCGCATGTGAGGTGGCGACCATGACCGACAACGTCCTTCTTTCCGTCGCCAACGGCATCGCCACCGTCACGCTGAACCGCCCGGAGCGGCACAACGTCTTCGACGACGCGCTGATCGCCGAGTTGACCGCGCTGTTCACAAGGGTGGGCGAGGACCCGGCGGTGCGCGCCGTGGTTCTGGAATCCACCGGCCGCAGCTTCTCGGCCGGCGCCGACCTCGGCTGGATGAAGCGCATGGCCGGCAACGACCATGACGCCAACCTGCGCGACGCCGAGGCGCTGGGTGCGCTGATGAAGACCATCGACCGCTGCCCGAAGCCGGTGATCGGCGTGGTGCAGGGGGCATGCTACGGCGGCGGCGTCGGGCTGGTGGCCTGCTGCGACATCGCCGTGGCGTCGGATGCCGCGACCTTCTCCCTGTCGGAGGTCAAGCTGGGCATCCTGCCGGCGGTGATCTCGCCGTACGTGGTGGCGGCGATGGGCGAGCGCGCCTGCCGGCGCTACTTCCTGACGGCCGAGCGCTTCTCGGCGGCGGAGGCGCATCGCCTCGGCCTGCTGCACGAGGTGGTGCCGGCGGATGACCTGCACGCCGCGCGCGACCGCATCATCGAGGCGCTGTGGCAGTGCGGCCCGGCGGCGCAGGCGGCGGCCAAGGACCTGATCTTCGCCGTGGCGCGCAAACCGACCGACGCGGCCGTGATCCGCGACACCGCCGAGCGCATCGCCGCCATCCGCGCGTCGGATGAGGGGCGCGAGGGCCTGAGCGCCTTCCTTGAGAAACGCAAGCCCCGCTGGCTGAGCGCGGCGAAGGAGTGAGGGGCATGTTCGACAAGATCCTCATCGCCAACCGCGGCGAAATCGCCTGCCGCGTCATCCGCACCGCCCGCCGCATGGGCATCAAGACGGTGGCCGTCTATTCCGAGGCCGACGCCGGTGCGCGGCACGTGGAGATGGCCGACGAGGCCGTGTGCATCGGCCCGGCCCCCGCATCCGAGTCCTACCTGAAGGGCGACGTGGTGCTGGAGGTGGCGAAGCGCACCGGCGCCCAGGCCATCCACCCCGGCTACGGCTTCCTGTCGGAAAACGCCGGCTTCGCCGCCGCCTGTGCGGAAGCGGGTGTCGTCTTCATCGGCCCGCCGATCGAGGCGATCCGGGTCATGGGCTCCAAGGCCGAGTCGAAGCGCGTGATGGCGGACGCGGCGGTGCCGCTGGTGCCCGGCTACCACGGCACGGCGCAGGACTTCGACACGCTGTCGAACGAGGCGGCGCGCATCGGCTATCCGGTGCTGGTCAAGGCCTCGGCCGGCGGCGGCGGCAAGGGCATGCGCGTGGTGCGCGAGGCCTCCGAACTGGCCGACGCCGTGGCGGGCGCCCAGCGCGAGGCCAAGGCGGCCTTCGGCGACGACAGCCTGCTGCTGGAAAAGTACCTGACCAAGCCGCGCCACGTGGAGATCCAGGTCTTCGCGGACACGCACGGCAACTGCGTCTACCTGTTCGAGCGCGACTGCTCCCTCCAGCGCCGCCACCAGAAGGTGATCGAGGAGGCGCCGGCCCCCAATCTGGCCGATGACCTGCGCGTGCGCATCGGCGAGGCGGCGGTGGCGGCGGCCAAGGCCGTCGGCTACGTCGGCGCCGGCACGGTGGAGTTCCTGTACGAGGACGGCGGGTTCTACTTCATCGAGATGAACACCCGCCTGCAGGTCGAGCACCCGGTGACCGAGATGATCACCGGCCAGGACCTCGTGGAGTGGCAGATCCGCGTGGCCGGCGGCGAGCGGCTGCCGCTGTTGCAGGACCAGTTGGTCCGCCGCGGCCATGCCTTCGAGGCGCGGCTCTACGCCGAGGATCCGCAGCGCGAGTTCCTGCCGGCCATCGGCACGCTGGTCCACCTGCGCCCGCCGGAGGAGAACGCGCACGTGCGCGTCGACACCGGTGTGCGCCAGGGCGACGCGGTGACCATGTATTACGACCCGATGATCGCCAAGCTGATCGTCTGGGACGAGAGCCGCGACGCGGCGCTGCGCCGCCTGCGCAACGCGCTGAAGGATTACGAGGTGGTGGGCGTCACCACCAACGTGAACTTCCTGGGCGCCATCGCCGGCCACCCGGCGTTCCAGGCCGTGGAGATCGACACCGGCTTCATCGAGCGCCACCGCGCCGACCTGCTGCCGCCTCCGGCCCCGGTGCCGGCCAAGGGGCTGGTGCTGGGCGCGCTGGCCGTGCTGCTGCGCCGCCATGCGGAGAACCACGCGGCGCTGCGGGCGAAGTCCGACCCGTTCTCGCCCTGGCACATCGCCAGCGGCTGGCGCCTCAACGACGACAACCACCACGACCTGCGCCTGAAGGACGGCGACACGCTGCGCGAGGTGACCGTCCACTTCCGCGCCGAGGGGTACGAGGTGGAACTGCCGGGTTCCGCACCCATCGCCGTGACCCGCGCGTCGCTGGAGAACGGGGCGCTGTCCGCCGTCATCGACGGCGTGCGGGTGCGCGCCACGGTGGTCTGCCAGGGGGCCGACCTGACCATCCTCAGCGACGGCGCCGTCTGGCGCCTGCAGCTGGACGACCCCATGGCCCGCGCGGCGGAGCAGGAGGGCGGCTCGGGCCGCCTGACGGCGCCGATGCCCGGCACGGTGGTGCGCGTGCTGGTCGAGGCGGGACAGGCGGTGGAGCGCGGCGCGCCGCTGATGCTCCTTGAAGCCATGAAGATGGAGCACACCATCAAGGCGCCGGCCTCCGGCACCGTGTCGGCCGTCCACTTCGCGGTGGGCGACCAGGTGTCGGAAGGCATGGAGCTGCTGGTCCTCGACGTGGAAGAGGCGTGAGATGGCGGCATGGACGCCCGTAGGTTGGGTTGAGCGCCAGCGAAAACCCAACAACGCCGGCACCGCGAAGACGTTGGGTTTCAACCCAACCTACGAAGCATCGGAGGTCTGACATGCGCCTGCCGCCGAACGTCCGTCTGGTCGAAATGGGGCCGCGGGACGGCCTGCAGAACGAAAAACAGGTCGTCCCCACCGCCACCAAGGTCGAGCTGATCCACCGCCTTGCCGACGCCGGGCTGACGGTGATCGAGTCCGGCAGCTTCGTGTCGCCCAAGTGGGTGCCGCAGATGGCCGACACGCCGGACGTCTTCGCCGGCATCCGGCGCAAGCCGGGCGTGCGCTACACCGCGCTGACCCCCAACGCCAAGGGCCTGGAAGGGGCGCTGGCGGCCGGGGCGGACGAGGTGGCGGTGTTCGGGGCGGCGTCCGAAAGCTTCTCGCAGAAGAACATCAACTGCTCGATCGCCGAGAGCCTGGAGCGCTTCGCCCCGGTGATGGCGGAGGCGAAGGCCAGGGGCGTGCCCGTGCGCGGCTATGTCAGCTGCGTGCTGGGCTGCCCGTACGAGGGCGAGATCGCGCCGGCGGCGGTGGCCGAGGTGGCGGCGAAGCTGTTCGAGATGGGCTGCTACGAGGTGTCGCTGGGCGACACCATCGGCACCGGCACGCCGGCCAAGGCGCAGGCGATGCTGGCCGCGGTGATGGAGCGCGTGCCGGTGGAGAAGCTGGCCGTGCACTTCCACGATACCTACGGGCAGGCGCTGGCCAACATCCTGGCGTCGCTGGAGATGGGCGTGGCGGTGGTCGACAGCTCGGTCGCGGGCCTGGGCGGCTGCCCCTACGCCAAGGGCGCTTCGGGCAACGTGGCGAGCGAGGATGTGCTATACATGCTCAACGGGCTCGGCATCGGAACCGGTGTCGACCTCGACCGCCTGATCGCCGCGGGGGCGTTCATCAGCGAGGCGATCGGCCGGCCGACGGCGTCCAAGGTGGCGCGCGCCCGCGGCTGCGCATAAGACGCAGCGGACCGCGAAGGGAGTGAAAAAACATGACCTACAAGAACCTGCTGGTCCAACTGGACGACGGCGAGCGGTCGAACGCGCGCCTGGACATCGCGATCAACCTCGCCAAGGACTACGGCGCCAAGCTGGTCGGCCTGTTCGCCAAGAGCGAGCAGTCCGGACCCAGCCTCGTGGCGCGGCGCGCCAGCGAGCACCTGACCCAGGCCGGCGAGGCGGTGCGCGCCGTCTTCGAGGAGAAGGTCAAGGCGGCCGGCGTGGAGGCCAAGTGGTGGCAGCTCAGCCACGGCGAATACGCGCACGTGGTGGGCGAGACGGCGATCTGCTCGCGCTATAGCGACCTCGTCGTGCTGGGCCAGCACGAGCCGGAGGACGCCCGCGTCCCGCAGGAGCTGATCGAGGAGGTCGTGCTGAACTCCGGCCGGCCGGTCCTGGTCATCCCCTACATCCGCACCTCCCCGCACGTGGGCGAGCGCGTGGTCGTCGCCTGGAACGCCTCGCGCGAGGCTGCCCGCGCCATCAACGATGCGCTGCCGCTGATGCGCCGGGCCAAGTCGGTTCTGGTGCTGGCGCTGCACCCGCCGCGCCCGGAGATCGACATCGGCGGCGTGCCGCCGGTGGACATCATCGAACACCTGGCCGACCACGGCGTCACCGCCCAGCTCGACCGCATGTCGGTGGAGAGCATCCTTCCCATGGACGCGGTGCTGTCGCGCGTGTCGGACGAGGCGGCGGACCTGCTGGTGATGGGCGGCTTCGGCGGCTATGGCAGCCACCCGTTCCCGTGGCTGAACCGCGGCTCGAACACCCGGCACATCCTGCGCCAGATGACCGTGCCCGTGCTGCTGTCGCATTGAGGATCATGTATCTCCCTCCCCGCCTCCGGCGGGGGAGGGAAGGGGCCCAAGCGAAGCTTGGGAAGGGTGGGGGCAATGCCCTGCCCGAGGATCCATGCGTAGGTTGGGTTGAGCGCCAGCGAAAACCCAACGTGTCCCCGGTGCAAGGGATGTTGGGTCTCGACCCAACCTACGTGGGCATGCCGCTGATCCTTGCGAACAACTTGCCCCCACCCTGCCCGCTGACGCGGGCTTCCCTCCCCCGCCGGAGGCGAGGGAGGGATTGAGGATCAAATACACCGTCCCCCATCAACCTCCATGCAGACGCCGGTGAGGAACTCGGCCTCGTCGGAGCACAGGAAGAGGGCGGCGTTGGCGATGTCCTGGGGCAGGGACAGGCGGCCCAGCGGGATCGTCGCCTTGAACTGGGCGCGCTTCTCCGGCGTGTCCTCGCCCATGAACAGGTGCAGCATGCCGGTCTCGCCGGCCACCGGGTTCAGCGCGCACACGCGGATCCGATCCGGCGCCAGCTCCACCGCCATGGACTTGGTCAGCGTGATGGCCGCCCCCTTGGAGCCGTTGTACCACGTCAGCCCCGGCCGCGGCCGCACGCCGGCCGTGGAGGCCACGTTCAGGATCACGCCGCCGCCCTGGCCCCGGAAAACGGGCACGGCGTGGATGGCGCTGAGATAGATGGACTTCACGTTCACGTCGTAGACGCGGTCGAACGTTTCCTCGTCCACATCCAGCATCGGCTGGTTGCGGTGGGTGTAGCCGGCGTTGTTGACGACGATGTCCAGGCGGCCGAAGGCGTCCACCGCCGCCTGCACCATGGCCTTCACGTCGGCCGAGACCGACACGTCGGCGCGCACGGCAATTGCGGCCGCACCCACTTCGCCGGCCACGCGCTTGGCGGCGTCCTCGTTGATGTCGGCGACGACGACCTTCGCCCCTTCGGCGGCGAAGCGCTTGACGATCCCTTCGCCGAAGCCCGATCCGCCCCCGGTGACGATGGCGACCTTGTTCTGCAGGCGCATGCTCTGTCCCTCCATGGTTCTTGAACGGCGAGGACCCGTAGGTTGGGTTGAGCCGCAGGCGAAAACCCAACGTTCCCGCCATGCGGGGCATGTTGGGTTTTCGCTGGCGCTCAACCCAACCTACGGGCCTCCACCCTCGATCAGTCGTGCTTGATGGCCACGGTCTTCACGGCGGAGAAGCCGTACAGCGCCTCGAAGCCCTTTTCGCGGTTGAAGCCGCTCTTCTTCATGCCGCCGAAGGGCAGCTCCACGCCGCCGCCGGCGCCGTAGTTGTTCACGAACACCTGGCCCGCGTGCAGCTTCTTCGCCATGCGCAGCTGCCGCCCGCCGTCGCGCGTCCAGACGCCGGCGACGAGGCCGAAGGGCGTGCCGTTGGCGATCCTCACCGCCTCCGCCTCGCCGTCGAAGGGGATGGCGGCGAGTGCCGGGCCGAACACCTCGTTCTGCTCGATGTGGCAGCCGGGCTTGACGTCGCCGAACAGCACCGGGGCCACGTAGAAGCCGCCCTTGGGCGCGCCGTCCACGATGCGCCCCTCGGCCAGCACGGGGAAGCCGCCGTCCTTGGCCGCGGCCACCATGCCGGCGACGCGGTCGCGCTGCTTGGCGTTGATCAGCGGGCCGACGTCGTGGTCGTCCAGCGCCGGGCCGACCGTCAGCGTCCGGAAGCGCTCCGCGATCATGGCGGTGAAGCGGTCGTAGATCGGCCGTTCGATCAGCACGCGGCTGCCGGCCGAGCAGGTCTGCCCGGCGTTCTGCACCGACGCGCGCACGACGAAGGCCAGCGCCTGGTCGAGGTCGGCGTCGGCGAACACCACCTGGGGCGACTTGCCGCCCAGCTCCAGCGTCACGGGCACGATGTTGACGGCCGCCGCCTGCTGCACCAGCACGCCCACCTCCTGGCTGCCGGTGAAGGAGACGTGGTTGATGCCGGGATGGGCGGCCAGCGCCGCCCCCGCCTCCTCGCCAAAGCCGGAGACGATGTTGACGGCGCCGGCCGGGAAGCCGGCCTCGTGCGCCAGCCGGCCGAGGTACAGCGTGGTCAGCGAGGCGTCCTCGCCCGCCTTGACCACGCAGGCGTTGCCCATGGCGAGTGCGGCGCCGACGCTGCGGCCGATGATCTGCAGCGGGTAGTTCCACGGGATGATGTGGGCGGTCACACCGTGCGGCTCGCGCAGCGTCATCACCGTGTAGCCGTTCAGGTACGGGATGGTGTCGCCGTGCACCTTGTCGGCCGCCCCGCCGTAGAACTCGAAATAGCGGGCGCAGGCGGTGACGTCCGCCCTGGCCTGGGCCAGCGGCTTGCCCACGTCGCGGCTCTCCAGCACCGCCAGTTCGTCGGCATGCTGCAGGATGAGGGCGGAGAGCCTGAACATCAGCCGCCCGCGCTCGGTCGCCGTCAGGGCGCCCCAGTCGCCCTCCAGCGCCGCGCGCGCGGCCTCCACGGCGCGGTCGACGTCGGCCGCCGTGCCGCGCGGGATGGCGGCGAAGGTCTCGCCGGTCGAGGGATCGACGCAGGGGATCGTGCCGCCGCCGACGGCGTCGACGAAGCGGCCGCCGATCAGGAGCTTGGTTTCCATCATCTCTCAATTCCTCAATAGACGAGGCTGCGGAAGAACAGCGGCACCTCGGGCACGTAGGTGATGACCATCAGGCAGGCGAGGATGACCAGGACGAACGGCACCAGCCGGCCGATGATCTGCTCCAGGCTCAGGCCCGCCACCTGGCAGGCGGCGAACAGGTTCACGCCGAAGGGCGGCGTCACCATGCCCAGCGCCAGGTTGACGATCATGACGATGCCGAAGTGCACGGGATCGATGCCGAAGTGCACGGCCACCGGCGCCAGGATCGGCGCCAGCACGATGATCGAGGCGGAGGTTTCGACGAACATCCCCACCACGAACAGGAACAGGTTGACCGCCAGCAGGAACAGCCACGGGCTTTCGATCGCCGCCGCGATCCAGGCGCCGATGGCCGCCGGCACGCCGGCCCGCGTGATCAGGAAGCTGAACAGCCCGGCGGCGGCGATGATGAACATGATGACGGCCGACGACAGCACCGATTTGCGCAGGATCGGCCCCACGTCGCGCCAGCCGATGGCGCGGTAGACGAACATGCCGACGATGAAGGCGTAGAACACCGCCACCACCGACGCCTCCGTCGGCGTGAAGACGCCCTGGTAGATGCCGCCGATGATGATCACCGGCATGATCAGCGCCAGCGCCGCGCGCTCGGTCGCCTTCAGGAAGCCGATGTTGCCCTCCGCGTCGTCCTTGCCCCAGCCGTTGATCTTGCAAGTGACGTAGGTGAACAGCGTCAGCGCCCCGCCGATCAGCAGGCCCGGCCCGATGCCGGCGATGAACATCTCGCCGATCGACACCTCGGCCGACACGCCGTAGAGGATCATCGGGATCGACGGCGGGATGATGACGCCCAGCTCCGCCGAGGTGGCCTGCAGCGCGGCGGCGAATTCCCTGGGGTAGCGGTGCTCGATCATCGCCGGGATGATGATGGCGCCGATGGCGAAGGTGGTCGCCACGCTGGACCCCGACACCGACGCGAAGATCATGCAGGTCAGCACGCAGGAACAGGCCAGCCCGCCCTGCACGTTGCCGACGATCGACTTGGCGAAGTCCACCAGCCGGCGGGAGATGCCGCCGGCCTCCATCAGGTTGCCGGCCAGGATGAAGAAGGGTACGGCCATCAGCGGGAAGCTGTCGATGGACGTCATCAGCTTCTGCGCCACGACGATCAGCGGCATCGGCGTGAAGAAGGCGATGCCGCCGACCGACGCCGCCACGATCGCCACCGCGATGGGCACCGACAGCGCGAAGAGCGCCACCATGACGATGAGCATGAAGCTGGTCATGGCCTTACACCTCGAAGATTTCCTGGGGGGCGGCCGGGGCGGTGCCGGTGCGGCGGACGGCGGCGATCTCCTCCGCCGCGCGCGCCACCACGCCGACCATGGACAGCACCGCCCCCACCGGGATCGCGGCGTAGACCATGGCGATGGAGATGCCTTCGCCGGTGAAGGGGTTTTCCACACCGGCCAGCATCTGGAACTTCACACGGCTCGCCATCTCCCACCCGGCCCAGGCGATCACCGCCAGCACCCCCAGCGACAGCCCGGAAATGGCGGCGACCAGCAGGATGCGGGCGGTGCCGTGCAGGCGCTGGTGCACGAACTCCACCGCCATCAGGGCGCCTTGGCGGAAGGCCACGGCCACGCCCAGGTAGACCATCCAGATGTCGAGCGAGCGGGCCGTCACCTCCGACCAGGTGGAGGGTTCGGAAAAGACGAAGCGCGTCACCACCTGCCACAGCGACACGCAGGCGGCCAGCACCAGCAGCGTCATGGCGGCGCGCATGGTCCAGCGCATCAGGAAACGTTCGATCGCCGACAGGGCGGTGAGCATGGGGGTCCTTTCACCCCTCTCCCGCCCCGGGAGAGGGTGGCCGGCGAAGCCGGCCGGGTGAGGGCAAAAGCAAGGATCCTTGCGCCTACCCTCACCCTCCCGCCCTATGGGCGGGCCCCTCCCTCTCCCGGGGCGGGAGAGGGAAATTTTCAGTACTGGTAGTTCTTGATCTCGTCGATCTTCGCCTGGCCGAACTTCTTGGCGTATTCGGCGTAGGCGGGCTTCAGCGCCTCCTGGAAGGCCTTCTGGTCGACGTCGGTCACCACCTGCATGCCCTGCTTCCTCAGCTCCTCGACACCGTTGGCGGCGTCGTCCTCGGCCTTCTGGCGCATGGCCTTGGCGCCGGCCATGGCCGCCTGCTTGAACCAGCCCTTCTCCTGGTCCGACAGCTTGTTCCAGACGGCCGGCGACAGGATGATGAGGGCGGGCGAGTAGACGTGCTGCGTCAGCGACAGGTGCTTTTGAACCTGGCTGAACTTGGCCGACAGGATCACGCCGATGGGATTCTCCTGCCCGTCCACGGTGCCCTGCTGCATGGCGGTGAACAGCTCGGGGAAGGCCATGGGGGTGGGCAGCACGCCGATGGTCTTGAAGGCCGTCATGTGCACCTGGTTTTCCATGGTGCGGATCTTCAGGCCCTTGGCGTCATCCGGCGTCTTCACCGGGTGCTTGGAGTTGGTCAGGTTGCGGAAGCCGTTCTCGCCCCAGGCCAGCGCGATCAGCCCGTGCTTGGGAAACTGGTCGAGGATGCGCTGGCCGATCGGCCCGTCCAGCACCGCGTGCGCGTGCTTGTAGTCCTTGAACAGGAACGGGATATCGGTGATCAGCGTGTCGGGCACGAAGTTGCCGACCGGGCCGGAGGAGGTGACGACGATGTCCACCGTGCCGATCTGCGCCCCTTCCACCATCTCGCGCTCGCCGCCCAGCGCGTTGGCGGGGAACTGCTTGATGGTCCACTTGCCGTTGGACAGGCGCGCCAGCTCCTCGCCCATCGCCGTGGCGCCGACACCGTAGTGCGAGGTGGGGGCCAGCGAGTAGCCGAGCTTCAGCTCCTCGGCCTGCGCGCCGGCGGCCGCGGTGGCGAGGCCGAGCGCGAAGGCGCTTCCCAGGACCAGCTTCTTCAAGAACATCTATTCCTCCCTCATTCCTTAGCGCGGTTTGTCTTCTTCGATGTAGGCGTGGACGACGGCGTCGATGTCGGCGTCACGGCGGAAGCCCAGGTGGTCGGCGCGCGTTGTCCGCATGCTGCCCGGCCAGCTTCCGACGATGGCGGCGATGCGCGCGTCCGGTGTGTGGTCGATCAGCGACGCGTCGCCGCCGGCCTTTTCCAGGGCGGCGATCATCGCCGCCACCGTCGCCGTGATGCCCGGCAGGTTCAGCGTGCGGTCATCCTCCCACGCCTCGGGCGGCAGGCCGTGCGCGTGCAGCAGATTGTCCACCACTGTGCGCGGCGAGGACAGCCAGAGGGGCAGTTCCACCGGCACCGGGCACACCGCACGCTCACCGTTCAGCGGCTCGCGGATGATGGAGCTGGCGAAGGAGGACGCCGCCATGTTGGGCTTGCCCGGCCGCACCACGACGGTGGGCAGGCGCAGGGCGCAGCCGCGCACGAAGCCCTTGCGGGCATAGTCGTTGACCAGCAGCTCGCCGATGGCCTTCTGGGCGCCGTACGAGGACTGCGGCCGGGCCGGCGTGTCGTCCTCCACCACCGGCGGGGCGTGGCCGAACACGGCGACGGAGCTGGCGAACACGAAGGTGGGCGGCTTGCGCAGCACGCGGCAGACGTCCAGCAATGCCCGCGTGCCGTCCACGTTCACGCGCATGCCGAGGTCGAAGTCCGCCTCGGCCGCCGAACTCACCACGGCGGCCAGGTGGAAGACGCTGTCGGGGGCGAGGTTGCGCACCTGCTCCTGCACGGCGGCGTCGGTCAGGTCGCCGAGGATGGCGGAGGCGCCGGCCGGCATCGGCCCGCCCGGCTGCACGTCGAGCAGCACCACGTCGTGGGCGCCCTCGGCCAGCAGCCGCTGCGCCAGCTTGCGCCCGAGGAACCCGTTGCCACCGGTGATGAGGGTTTTCACGGCATTGCCTCCCCAGGCATGGATTCAAGGGCGTCGTGGAAGAAGTCTTCGCCTCCGAAGTTGCCGGACTTCAGGGCCAGCGCCAGCGGTACAGCGCCCAGGCTGACGGTGGCCGGCACGCCCGGCGCGATCTCCGCGCCGATGCGCAGCGCCTTCACCCCCAGCGCCTCGACCACCGCGCCCGATGTCTCGCCGCCGGCCACCACGAAGCGGCGCGCGCCGGCCTGGGCCAGGGCGGCGGCCAAGCGGGCGAAGGCCTGCTCGACGGTGCGGCCGGCGTCCTCCCGGCCGAAGCGGTCCTGCACGGTGCGCACGGCGTCCGGCGGGGCGGAGGAGGCGACCAGCACCGGCGTCGTGCCCAGGTGTCCGCGCGCCGCCGCGACCAGATCCGGCACCACGTCCGTCCCGGCGAGCAGCGCGTCCACGTCCAGCCGCAGCACCGGGTAACGGCGTCCGGCTGCCTCCACCTGCGCCAGCGTGGCGGGGGAGCAACTGCCGGCCAGCAGCACCGCCGGGCCGGCGACGGCCGGCAGCGTGGTGGCGTTGCGCCCGTCCGCCAGACCGGCGCGGATGACGTTCGCCGCCAGACCGGCGGCAAGGCCGGACGCGCCGGTGACCAGCGGCAGATCCGCGCACGCCGCGCCGATGGCGGCCAAATCACCCAAGGTCAGCGCGTCCACCACCGCGGCGCCCACGCCCGCGCGTTGCAGAACGCCGAAGGCGGCGCGCACGGCGTCGGGGCCCTGCGTCACGGTCTGCCAGTCCACCAGCCCGACCTTGGCCCGGCTCTGCGCCTGCAGGACGCGCACGAGGTTGGCGTCGCGCATGGGGTTGAGCGGGTGGTCCTTGAGCGGGGATTCGTGCAGCGGCTGGCTCCACACGAACAGGTGCCCCTGGTAGACGGTGCGCCCGTTCTCCGGGAAGGTCGGACAGGCGACGGTGAAGGCGCTGCCGGTTTCCGCCAGCAGCGCGTCCGTCACCGGGCCGATATTGCCGCGTTCGGTCGAATCGAAGGTCGAACAGTACTTGAAATAGCACTGCCGGGCGCCGAGCGCCTTCAGCCGCCGCCACGCCTCCACCGACTGCCGCACGGCCTCGGCGGGTTCGATGGAGCGGCTCTTCAGCGCCACGACGATCGCCTCGGCGTCGTCGGACACCTGCGCCAGCCCGTCGATGCCGATGGCCTGCACGGTGTGCAGCCCCGCCTTCGCCAGCGTGTTGGCGAGGTCGGAGGCGCCCGTCACATCGTCGGCGACGCAGCCCAGAAGCACCCCGGCCATCAGGCCCCCTCCAGGTACCGTTGCGCCCAGCCCAGCCCGGCCAGCGTGCCGGCCTTCGGCCGGTATTCGCAGCCGACCCAGCCGGCGTAGCCGATGTCGTCCAGCACCTTCAGCAGGTAATGCGGGTCGCACTCGCCGCTGTCCGGCTCGTGCCGGTCGGGCACGCCGGCGATCTGCACGTGGCGGATCATGTCCTTCAGCCGGCGCAGCCGCATGGTGAGGTCGCCCTCCATGATCTGTGCGTGGTAGAGGTCGAACTGCAGGCCGAGGTTCGGCTTGCCGACGCGCGCGATCACCTCGGCCGCCTCGCTGGTGGTGCGCAGCGGGTAGCCGGGCATGTCGCGGTCGTTCAGCGGCTCGATCACCACCGTGCGGCCGTGGTCGGCGGCGCGGTGGGCGGCGTGGGCCAGACGTTCGGCGTACAGGTCCAGCGCCGCGCCGCGCGAAAGGCCGGCCGGCGGAAGGCCGGCCATCATGTGCAGCGTCGGGCAGTCCAGCGCCTGGGCGTAGATCAGCGCGCGCTCCACCGACTCCACGAAATCCGTTTCGCGGTCGGGCAGGCAGGCGAGGCCGCGTTCGCCCGCCGCCCAGTCGCCCGGCGACATGTTGAACAGCACCACCGTCACGCCGGCCGCCGTCGCGGCTTCGGCGACGGCTTCCGGCGGGTGGTCGTAGGGAAACAGGAACTCCACGGCCGTGAAGCCGGCCCGTGCCGCCGCGGCGAAGCGGTCGAGGAACGGGACCTCGTTGAACATCATGGTGAGATTGGCGGCGAGGCGCGGCATTCACGCCCCCGTCGTGCCGAACGCGGCCGGAATCCGGGCGCAGGCGGTCTCGTGCGTCATCGTCCTCCCCGGCGGGCGCTTGGTGTGCCCCGCTCTGGTCCTGTGCCGTCGTGGTCGCGGCGTTCGGCAGAGTGTCGGCACGAACGCGCGGAGCGTCAAGCGGTATCACCACTTGGCCCGCCGGCCTTCGCCCCGCCGCCATTTGCCGCGTCGCACAAAATTCACTGGACCCGCTCACAATGCATACGCCTTATGTCCAGGATCCTGAACGCCGTGTCGGATTTTCGGACAGGTTTCCCGGTTTTGAGCGGTCGGGTGTCCAGACAATCCGCCGGCTCCACAAAACGGCACGCGTCTTGCTGTGATGCAGCGAAACGGCCTGCGGACGGGCCGGCGGCCAACAAACGGAGACCATCACCCATGAGCTTTCGCGACCGGACGGACTTCACCGGCAAGCGCGCCATCGTCACCGGCGGCAGCCGCGGCCTCGGCCGCTGCATCGCCGACACGCTCGCCGAGCTGGGTGCGACCGTGCACGTCTTCGACTGGGCCGTGCCCACCGACGACAACTTCAAGCACGACTTCCAGCAGGTCGACATCTCCAGCTCGGCCAGCGTGAACGCCGCCGTGGCGGCGCTGCCGGCCCCGGCGACGCTGCTGGTCAACAACGCCGGCATCACCCGCGACACCACCATCCGCAAGATGTCGGACGAGGACTGGCAGGCGGTCATCAACGTCAACCTGACCGGCGCCTTCCACATGATCCGCGCCACCGCCCCGCTGATGGGCGAGCAGGGCGGCGGGCGCATCGTCAACATCTCCTCCATCAACGGCATCCACGGCATGTTCGGCCAGGCCAACTACGCCGCCGCCAAGGCCGGCCTGATCGGCCTGACCAAGACCGTGGCGCGCGAGTACGGCCAGAAGCGCATCACCTGCAACGCCATAGCACCCGGCCTCGTGCTGACCGAGATGGCGCTGAAGCTGCCGGAAGCCGCCATCGACGGCTACAAGCAGGAGGCGGTGATGAAGCAGCTGCCGATGCCGCAGGACATCGCCGACGCCGTCACCTTCCTGCTGTCGGACGCCGCGCGCTACGTCACCGCGCAGGTCATCAAGGTGGACGCCGGCCAGCGCGTCTGATCCGGGCGCGTCTGATCCGGGCGCGTCTTCATCCGGGTTCCGCCCGGCCGCCAAGCGGCGGCCGGGCTGGACTTGTCATAAGGCGCTCCGATATCGTCGTGCGGACGGCCCCGGCAGAGGGCCGCCGCGGGAGGGGACGGCCGATGATCGACGAGGGCGAGTACGAAGCCCTGCGCCAGCGCATGGTGCACTCGCTGTTCGACCAGATGGCGGGCCAGTGCGTGGGCACGGTCGCCGTGGACCGCGAGGCGCGCATCGTCTGGATGCACGAGAAGTACAAGCAACTGGTTGGGATCTCGCAGGACGTCCGCGGCAAGCCGGTCGAGGAGGTCATCCCCAACAGCCAGATGCGCCACGTCGTCGAGACGGGGCGGGCGATGTTCCTGGACATCATGCAGTTCGGCGAACGCTCGCTGGTCGTCACGCGCCTGCCCATGCGCGACGAGGCGGGCGCCGTCATCGGCGCCATCGCGTTTGCCATGTACGAGAGTGCGGAAGAGCTGAAGCCGCTGATCGCCAAGTACCAGCGCCTGCACGAGGAGCTGTCGCGCACCCGGCAGGAGCTGTCGAAGGCGCGCCGCGCCAAGCACACCTTCACCCAGATCGTCGGGTCCGGCGAATCCATCAAGGAGGTGAAGCGCCTGGCGCGCCGCGCCGCGCAGATGGACTCGACCGTCCTGCTGCTGGGCGAGACGGGCACGGGGAAGGAGCTGCTGGCGCACGCCATCCACGCGGCCAGCCCGCGCGTGAACAAGCCCTTCGTCGCCATCAACGCCGCCGCCATCCCCGAGACGCTGCTGGAGGGCGAGCTGTTCGGGGCGGCCGCCGGCGCCTACACCGGCGCCGACCGCCGCGGGCGCGAGGGCAAGTTCCAGATCGCCGACGGCGGCACCCTGTTCCTGGACGAGATCGGCGACATGCCGCTGGCGCTCCAGGCCAAGCTGCTGCGCGTGCTGCAGGAGCGCGAGATCGAGCCGCTGGGGTCCAACAAGGTGATCCGGGTGGACGTGCGCATCGTCGCCGCCACCAGCCGCGACCTGGGTGCGCTGGTGAAGCAGAACCAGTTCCGCGCCGACCTCTACTACCGCCTGAACGTCGTGCCGATCCGCCTGCCGCCGCTGCGCGAACGGCTGGAGGACGTGGAGGACATCGCGTCCAGCATCCTGGAGGACATGGCGATCCAGCGCGGCACGCCGCCGCGCGAGCTGACCGAATCGGCGGTGCGGGCGCTGACCTCCTACGACTGGCCGGGCAACGTGCGCGAGCTGTACAACATGCTGGAGCGCGTGGTGGCGCTGACCGACGAGCCGGTGCTGACCGCCGACATCATCCGCCGCGTCCTGCCCAAGCCGCCGGCCGCCGAGACGCCGGTTGCCGGGCCCGGCGGGGTCCGTCCGCTGGACGACGTGGTGAAGGAGGTGGAGCGCGCCGCCATCCTGGCCGCGCTGAAAGAGGCCGGCGGCATGAAGACCAAGGCCGCGCAGCTCCTGGGCATCTCCCGCGCCTCGCTGTACGAGCGCATGGCGGCGCACGGGTTGAGCGGGGACGGCGCGACCGCCTGACGTTGGGTTTTGCGGCTGGCGCCTCAACCCAACCTACCGGTGCGCCGTAGGCTGGGCCTGTAGGTTGGGTTGAGCGCAGCGAAAACCCAACATCGGAACGCCCCATGTGAACGCAAAAAGGCCCCGGCGCGCTGGGCGCGCCGGGGCCTTTTCGTGCGATGAAGCGCGTTACGCCGCCAACTTGGCGACGGCGTTCATGCGGGCGGCGACCGGGGCGGCGGCCTCGGTGGCGACCTTGACGCTCAGCTCGGTCAGGCTGTTGGCCTCGGCGATGGTGCTGTCGAGGGTGCGCTTGGCGAGCGCCAGCTGCAGGTTCGACAGCTCCTGGATCGACTTGACGCCCATCAGGCTCTTGCCGGTCGCCAGCTGGTCCTGGAACAGGGCCTGGGTGAAGGTGGCCAGACGCTTGGCGGCCTCTTCCGCACCCTTGGCGACGATGGTCGAGGACTGCACGGCGGCGTCCACGTTCGCCTTGGTGGCGGTGGTCAGCTCGTCGAACAGCTTGGTGGCCGGGGCGAAGTTCTTGAAGTCGGCGAAGGTCTTGAAATCGGTCATGGCGCGGATCTTTCCTGCTGCGGCCCCGGCGTCCCCGTCACGGCGGACGGCGCGGCCCAGTTGGCCAAATGTCCCCTTGCGGCGGACGGGTCATGCTGCAATGCAGCATGACCCCAATATACGCATCCGCACGGCCGGTTCAAGGGGTTTTTGTGCGGTGCACAAAAACCCTTCGCGCGTCAGCTTCCCTGGGTGCCGAACACGATGCCCTGGGCCAGCGGCAGGGCGTTGGAGTAGTTCACCGTGGCCGTCTGGCGGCGCATGTAGGCCTTCCAGCTGTCGGATCCGGACTCGCGCCCGCCGCCGGTCTCCTTCTCACCGCCGAAGGCGCCGCCGATCTCGGCGCCCGACGGGCCGATGTTGACGTTGGCGATGCCGCAGTCGGAACCGGAGGCGGCCAGGAACCGCTCCGCCTCGCGCAGGTCGGTGGTGAAGATGCAGGACGACAGGCCCTGCGGCACGTCGTTCTGGATCGCGATCGCCGCGTCCAGGTCGCCCGCGTAGCGCAGCACGTAGAGGATCGGCGCGAAGGTCTCGTGCCGCACCACGTCGGTCTGCGCCGGCATCTCGGCAATCGCCGGGCGGACGTAGAAGGCGTCCGGCCAGACGTCGGCCAGCACGCGCCCGCCGCCCGCCACATTGCCGCCGTCGGCGCGCGCGGCCTCCAGCGCCTTCTGCATGCCATCGAACGAATCGCGGTCGATCAGCGGGCCGAGCAGGTTGCCGGACTCCAGCGGGTTGCCGATGGTGACCTGCCCATAGGCGTCCTTCAGGCGCGGGACCAGCGTGTCGTAGACGCTTTCGTGCACGATCAGGCGGCGCAGCGTGGTGCAGCGCTGGCCGGCGGTGCCGACGGCGGCGAACAGGATGGCGCGCACGGCGAGGTCGAGGTCGGCCGAGGGCGCCACGATCATCGCGTTGTTGCCGCCCAGCTCCAGGATCGAGCGGCCGAAGCGCGCGGCCACGCGCGGTCCCACGGCGCGGCCCATGCGGGTGGAGCCGGTGGCGCTGACCACGGCCACGCGCGGGTCGTCCACCATGCGCTCGCCGATCGAGCGGTCGCCGACGATGACCTGCGACAGGCCGTCGGGCGCGGAACCGAAGCGGGCGGCGGCGCGCTCGAAGATGCGCTGGCAGGCGAGTGCGGTGAGCGGCGTCTTCTCCGACGGCTTCCACACCACGGGGTCGCCGCAGACGATGGCCAGCGCGAAGTTCCACGACCACACGGCGACCGGGAAGTTGAAGGCGCTGATCACGCCGCACACGCCCAGCGGATGCCACGTCTCGCGCATCGCATGCCCCGGCCGCTCCGACGCGATGGTCAGGCCGTAGAGCTGGCGCGACAGGCCGACGGCGAAGTCGCAGATGTCGATCATCTCCTGCACCTCGCCATAGCCTTCCTGCAGCGACTTGCCGCATTCCAGCGTGACGAGGCGGCCCAGCGCCTGCTTCTCCGCGCGCAGCTCCTCGCCCAGCAGGCGGATCAGCTCGCCGCGCTTGGGTGCCGGGACCGAGCGCCACTCCAGGAAGGCGGCGTGCGCGCGGGCGATCTTGGCGTCCACCGCGCCGGGGGTGTCGGAGGCGACGCGCCCCAGCAGTCGGCCGTCGATGGGCGAATGGACGGCGATGTCGCCGTCCCGCAGCGCCGCGGTGTCGAGCAGGTGGGCGACGCCATGCTCTTCGAGGATCATCGGTGTGGTCTCCCTGGCCGCGCTGCGTTGGTGCGCGCGGCGTCTGGTTGTCGTTGTGGGAAAATATAGGGATGCGGGGGCTCTTGAAACCCTCTCCCGCCCCGGGAGAGGGAGTCAGCGCCGCCAGCCTTCCAGCGCGCGCAGGGTGTCGGCGACGGCGCGGGCGAGGCGGGCGAGGTCGGCGTCCGCGTGGGTGGTGGCGGCGGCGCGCTCCACCGCGCACAGGCCGAAGTTGCCGGCAAGGCCCCGCAGGGCGTGCACGGCGCGGCGCATGCCCGCGTCGTCGCCACGGCCGGCGGCGGTGCGGGAGAGGTCGAGCTGGCGGGTCAGCTCGGCACGCACGTTGTCCAGCATGGCGTTCAGGTCCGCGTCGCCCAGGGTGGCGGCGATGGCCAGCAGGCGGGGCCGGTCGATGCCGTCCTCGCCGGCATCATTCCGGGCGACATCCGGTGGTGCGGCGTGGCTCTGGCCCAGGGTCACCAGGGGGATGAGGGCGCGCAGCCGGTCCCAGTCCACCGGCTTGGTCAGCAGGTCGGTCAGGCCGGCGGCCATGTAGCGCTGGCGGTTCTCCGGGGCCGCGTCGGCGGTCAGCGCCACCACGGGCACGGTGCAGCGCGGCGGCGGCAGGGCGCGGATGCGGCGCGTCGCCTCCACCCCGTCCAGGCCGGGCATCTGCATGTCCATGAGCACGACGTCGAACGCCTCGCCGGCCAGCGCCGCCACGGCGTCGGCGCCGTCCGGCACCGCGACCACCGCGTGGCCCATCCGCGTCAGCATGGCGGCGATCAGGTCGCGGCTGACCGGGTTGTCCTCCGCCAGCAGGATGCGGTGGCCGCCGGCCGGCATTTCGGCGGCAAGCGCCGGGGCGGGCGGCGGCGGGGCCTGCGGCACCGGGCCGTCGGCGGCCGCCACGCGCACGGTGAACCACACGGTGGTGCCGGCGCCCGGCGCGCTGGTCAGGCCGATCTCGCCGCCCATCGCCTGGACGAGGCGCCGGCAGATGGCCAGCCCCAGCCCGGTGCCGCCGTAGCGCCGCGCGATGGAGGTGTCGCCCTGCTCGAACGGACGGAACAGCAGCGCCTGCATCCCGGCGTCCATGCCGATGCCAGTGTCCTGCACCTCGAATCGCAGCACCGCGTGCGCGCCGTCGCGGCGGTGGGCGGCCAGCCGCATCTCCACCCGGCCGCGCTCGGTGAACTTCAGCGCGTTGCCGACGAGGTTGGCGAGCACCTGGCGCAGCCGCGTCGGGTCGCCCACCACGCCCAGGGGCGCGTCGGCGGGGATGGAGCGCTTGAGCAGGATGTCCTTCTCCGACGCCTGGACGGAGAACAGGCGCACCACGTCGTCCATGACGTCCTGCACGCTGAAGCCGACCTCCTCCAGGTGCAGGCCGCCGGCCTCGATCTTCGAGAAGTCGAGGATGTCGTTGAGCAGCCGCAGCAGCGACGCGGCGGAACCGCGCAGCGTGCGCACCCAGTCCGCCTGCTGCGCGGCCAGCGGCGAGGTCAGCAGCAGGTCGATCATCCCCATGATGCCGGTCATCGGCGTGCGCAGCTCGTGGCTCATCACCGCCAGGAAGCGGGACTTCGCCTCGTTGGCGGCCTCGGCCTTGGCGCGCAGCGCTTCGGCCTCCTGCCGGGCGCGCTCCAGGTCGCGGGCGAGGATGGCGAGCTTGGCCGCCTGATGCTCCAGCGCGACGCGGCCGCGCTCCAGCTCCTCGCGGGTGCGCACCTCCTCGGTGATGTCGGTGCCCACACCACGGTAGCCCTGGAAGGCGCCGTCGTGCCCGAACACCGGGGTGCCGGAGATGCGGAAGATGCGCGTCCCGCCGTCGGAGCGGCGGTGCGTGTAGACGAAGTCGCGGAAAGGGCGGTGGTTCTCCAGATCGTCCAGGTGCGCCTTCCAGAACTCCCGGTCCTCGGCGTTGGCGGCGATGTCCGTGCGCCGTTTGCCCAGGCCCTCCTCCGGCAGGGTGCCGGTGACGCGGGTCAGCCGCTCCGAGAAGTAGGAGAAGCGCAGGTCCGGCCCCATCTCCCAGAACCAGTCGGAGGCGGCGTTGGCGTAGTCGCGGAACCGCTCCATGGCGGTCGCCAGCTCCCGCTCGGCCCGCTTGCGGTCGGTGATGTCCTGCAGCACGCCGAACACGGCGGTGACGGTGCCGTCCGGCCCCACCTCCACCTGGCTGCGGCAGGCGACGTCGCGCACCTCGCCGTCGGCGCGGATGATGCGCAGCTCGTAGCCGTAGGGGCGCCGGTTGCGGACCGCGGCCTCGACGTACCGCACCACCGCCTCGCGGTCGTCGGGGTGGTAGGTGGCGATGGTGTTCTCGCGCGTCGGCACGTGCGTCGCCGGGTCGAGGCCGCGGATGCGGTACATCTCCTCCGACCAGGTGAGCGTCTCGTCCGGGATCGACAGGCGCCAGTGGCCGACGTGCGCGATCTGCTCGGCCAGCCGCAGCAGGCGGGCCTGCTCCTTGGCCTCGGCTTCCGTGCGGCGGCGCTCGGTGACGTCGTTCATGATCCAGATCTCGCCGCGCTCGGAGGTGTAGGCGGCGAACTCGACGGCGCGCTCCTCGCCGTCCTTGCGGCGCAGCCGCACCTCGCGCGGGGTGGGGAAGCCGGCGGCGCGGTCGGCCTCGTACAGCGCGCGCATGACCGTGACGCGGTCGCCGAACAGCGCCTTGCCCCAGGCCTCGAACGTCGTCAGCTCGTCGCGCCGGTAGCCGGTGATCGACTCGGCGGCGCGGTTCAGCGTGAGGACGCCGTCCTGCACGTGCACCGCCCCCACCGGCAGGTGGTCGACGAGGTGCGCCAGCCGCGCCTCCGCCCCGCGGACGGCCTGTTCGGCGTCCGGCCGGGAGTCGGGAGGGGTGGCGCCGCCATGGGCCATGCGTTGGGGACCTTATTTGTCACACCGATGGATCAGAGGCTAACGCGACTGGTAATACCGAAACCTTAACGGAACACGGTTTCACGACGCCCCGCTTGCCGCCGGGCTGCGGCTGAGCGACACTCGTGCCCGGCGCGGCCCGGCAAGAGGCTGGCGGGGAGGCACGATGACGCAGAGCATGAGCGATCGCCTGTTGCGGCTGATCGGCGAGCGCACCGACGAGCTGGTCGAACTGACCCGCGACCTCATTCGCATTCCCACCGTCAACCCGCCCGGCGACGCCTACACCGACTGCGCCGAATTGATCGGCGAGCGGCTGCGCAAGCGCGGTTTCCAGGTGGAGTACGTGCGCGCCGAAGGCGTGCGCGGCGACAGCGACACGTATCCGCGCACCAACGTGATCGCCCGTATCGAGGGGCGCGGGCCCGGCAAGTGCGTGCACTTCAACGGCCACACCGACGTGGTGCCGGCCGGCAAGAACTGGACCGTCGATCCCTTCGGGGGCGAGGTGCGCGACGGCAAGGTTTATGGCCGGGGTGCCTGCGACATGAAGGGCGGCATCGCCGCCTCCATCATCGCGGTGGAGGCGATCCTGGCATCGGGCATCCCCTTCGACGGCGCGCTGGAGATCTCCGGCACGGTGGACGAGGAGTCGGGCGGCTACGGCGGCGTCGGCTACATGGCGCGGAAGGGCTATTTCTCGAAGCCCCGCGTCGACCACGTGATCATCCCCGAGCCGCTGAACGTCGACCGCGTGTGCATCGGCCACCGCGGCGTCTGGTGGGCGGAGATCGAGACCAAGGGCCGCGTCGCGCACGGCTCCATGCCCTTCCTCGGCAACTGCGCGGTGCGCCACATGGGCGCCGTGCTGCACCGGATCGAGGAGGAGCTGATCCCGCGCCTGGCCGCCAAGCGCACCTCCATGCCCGTGGTGCCGGAGGGGGCGCGGCAGTCCACCATCAACATCAACTCCCTGCACGGCGGCCAGCGCGAGGACCGCGACGGCTGGCCCAGCCCCATGGTCCCCGATTCCTGCCGCATGGTCATCGACCGCCGCTACCTGATCGAGGAGGATCCGGAGGAGGTGAAGGGCGAGATCGTGGCGATCCTGGAGGATCTGCGCCGCACCCGCCCCGGCTTCGACTACGAGATGCGCGAGGTGCTGGCCTTCCTGCCCACCATGACCGACGCCGACGCGCCGGTGGTGCGGGCGGTGGAGGCGGCGATCGAGGCGGTGCTGGGCCGCAAGGCGCAGCAGGTGGTGTCGCCCGGCACCTACGACCAGAAGCACATCGTGCGCATCGGCAACCTGCGGGACTGCATCGCCTACGGCCCCGGCATCCTCGACCTCGCCCACCAGCCGGACGAGTATGTGGGGATCGCCGACATGGTGCATTCGGCGCAGGTGATGGCCATGGCGGCGCTGGACCTGCTGGGGGCGACCGAAGGATGAGGGTGGGGCCGCGCAACCGGATCACCGACGTGTCCGGCCTGTCGGTCGGCAACGCGGAGGATGCGCGGGCGCGCAGCGGCGTCACCGTCGTGCTGCCGGACGAGCCGGCGACGGCCGCCGTCGCCGTGCTGGGCGGGGCGCCGGGCACGCGGGAGACGGACGCGCTCGACCCCTCCTGCCTCGTGGACGCGGTGCACGGAGTGGTTCTGTCCGGCGGCTCGGCCTATGGGCTGTCGGCGGCGGACGGGCTGATGACGTGGTTGGCGGCGCGCGGGCGCGGTTTCCGCGTTGGGCCGGCGGTGGTGCCGGTGGTGCCGGCGGCCATCTGCTTCGACTTCCTGGTGGGCGGTGACCGCGACTGGGGGCACGAGCCGCCGTACCGCGACCTTGCCCGTGCGGCGGCGGACGCGGCGGGGGCGGACTTCGCGCTGGGCAACGCGGGCGCCGGGCTGGGGGCCAAGTGCGGCACGCTGAAGGGCGGGCTGGGCAGCGCGTCGGTGGTGCTGGGCGACGGCACCACGGTGGGGGCGCTGGTGGTGGTGAACGCCTTCGGCTCCGCCGTCCTGCCCGGCACGAACACCTTCTGGGCCTGGGCGCTGGAGCAGGACGGGGAAGTGGGCGGGCAGACGCCGCCCGTCCGGCCGCTCGGCCCCGAGGAGCTGGATTACAGCTTCGACCTGCCGGTGGGGGCCAACACCACCATCGCCGTGGTCGCCACCGACGCCACCCTGACCAAGGCGCAGGCGGCCCGCGTGGCGCTGATGGCGCACGACGGGATGGGCCGCGCGCTGCGCCCGGTGCACACGCCGGTGGACGGCGACAGCGTCTTCGCGCTCGCCACCGGAAAGCGGCCCTTGGCCGATCCGGTGGGCGGGCTGGCGCGCATCGGCATGGCCGCGGCGGATTGCCTGTCGCGCGCCATCATGCGCGGCGTGTACGAGGCGGAGGCGCTGGGCCCCTGGCCCGCCTACCGCGACCTTCACAAGACCGAACGGGGAGAGAGACGATCATGAGAGCAGCGCTGACCGCGGTGGCCGCCGCCGCCCTCACCGCCATGGCCGGCACGCCGGCCTTGGCCGCCAAGGACACGGTCGTGCTCGGCATGGTGCTGGAGCCGCCGCACCTCGACCCCACCGCCGGCGCCGCCGCGGCCATCGACGAGGTGACCTACCACAACGTCTTCGAGGGGCTGACGCGCATCGATCGCACCGGCGCGGTGCAGCCGGCCCTGGCCGAGACATGGACGGTGTCGCCGGACGGGCTGACCTACAGCTTCACCCTGCGCAAGGCGTCGTTCCACGACGGCACGGCCTTCGACTGCGCGGCCGTCAAGTTCTCCTACGAACGCGCCACGGCCGCCGACAGCGTCAACGCGCAGAAGCGCCTGTTCGAGCCGATCGCCTCGGTCGCCTGTCCGGACCCCGGCACGGCGGTGGTGACGCTGAAGCGGCCCACCGGCAGCTTCCTGTTCGACATGGGCTGGGGCGACGCGGTGATGGTGGCGCCGAACACGGCCGCCAACAACAAGACGGCCCCCGTCGGCACCGGCCCGTTCAAGCTGAAGCGCTGGGCCAAGGGCGACCGCATCGAGCTGGAACGCAACGACGCCTACTGGGGACCCAAGGTGGCGCTGAAGGCGGCGACCTTCCGCTTCATCGCCGACCCGGCCGCCGCCACCGCCGCCGTGCTGTCCGGCGACGTGGACGGCTTCCCGCAGTTCGGTGCGGCCGAGAGCATCGCGCAGTTCCGCGCCGACCCGCGCTTCGCCGTCGTCATCGGCCAGACGGAGGGCGAGACGATCCTGGCGCTGAACAACGCGAAGAAGCCCTTCGACGACCCGCGCGTGCGCCGCGCCCTGGCGCACGCCGTCGACCGCAAGGCGATCGTCGACGGGGCGATGTCCGGCTTCGGCACGGTCATCGGCACCCACTTCTCGCCGACGCATCCGGCCTATGTGGACCTTGCCGGCACCTACCCGCACGACCCGGCCAAGGCCAAGGCGCTGCTGGCGGAGGCCGGGGTGGCGCCGGGCACCAGGGTGACGCTGAAGCTGCCGCCGCCGCCCTACGCCCGCCGCTCGGGCGAGATCATCGCGGCACAGCTGGCCAAGGTGGGCGTGACGGCCGAGATCGTTCCCATGGAATGGGCGCAGTGGCTGGAGCAGGTGTTCCGCGGCTCCGACTTCGACATGACCATCGTGGCGCACACGGAGCCGATGGACATCGAGATCTACGCCCGCGACAAGTACTACTTCAACTATCAGGACGCGGCGTTCAAGGACCTGTACAAGCAGTGGCAGGCGACGCTGGACCCGGCCCAGGGCAAGGAACTGCTGGCCGCCATGCAGCGCAAGCTGGCGGCGGACGAACCGAACGTCTTCCTGTTCCAGCTGCCCAAGCTGGGCGTGTGGAACGCCAAGCTGAAGGGCCTGTGGGAGAACTTCCCGACCCAGGCCTACGACCTGACCGAGGTGTCGTGGGCGCCGTAAGACGGAGCGTAGGTTGGGTTGAGCCGCAGGCGAAAACCCAACGTCCTTGCCATGGCGGGAACGTTGGGTTTTCGCTGACGCTTAACCCAACCTACGGGCTACGGCCGGGGAAGGGGGCTAAATCATGACCCTCTTCCTGCTGCGCCGCACGGCGGCGCTGGTGGTGACGCTGCTGGTGGCGACGCTGGTGGTGTTCGTCGTGCTGGAGGTGCTGCCGGGCGACCCGGCCGCCGTCATGCTGGGCACCGGCGCCAGCGAGGAGACGCTGGCGGCGCTGCGCGCCCAGATGGGCCTGGACCGGCCGGCGCCGGAGCGCTACCTGCGCTGGCTGGGCGGCATGCTGACCGGCGACTTCGGGCGCAGCTACACCTACGACGTGCCGGTGGCCGGGCTGGTGCTGGAGCGGGCGCAGGTCAGCCTGCCGCTGGCGCTGCTGGCCATCGCGCTGTCCACCGCGGTCGCCATCCCGGTGGGCGTGTTCGCCGCCGCGCGCCGTGGCCGGCCGGCGGACGCCGCCGTCATGGGGCTGACGCAGGTCGGCGTGGCGGTGCCGAACTTCTGGCTGGGGCTGCTGCTGATCGTCGTGTTCTCGGTGCAGCTGGGCTGGCTGCCGGCGGGCGGCTTCGCAGGGTGGGACGCGGGGGTGTGGTCGGCCCTGCGCTCGCTGCTGCTGCCGGCGGTGGCGCTGGCGCTGCCGCAGGCGGCGATCCTGGCGCGCGTCACCCGCTCCACCGTGCTGGAGACGCTGAAGGAGGATTATGTCCGCACCGCGCGGGCCAAGGGGCTGGGGCCAGGCAGGGCGCTGTGGCGGCACGCGGTGCCGAACGCGCTGATCCCGGTGGTCACCATCATGGGCCTGCAGTTCTCCTTCCTGCTGGCCGGGACCATCGTCATCGAGAACGTCTTCGCGCTGCCCGGCATCGGCCGGCTGATCTTCCAGTCGATCGCCCAGCGCGACCTGATCGTGGTGAAGGACGTCGTCGTGCTGCTGGCCGCCACGGTGGTGACCGTCAACTTCCTGGTCGACGTCGCCTACGCCCTGCTCGACCCGCGCCTGCGGCTGGGAGGCGGACATGGGTAGGTTGCTGCGCTCCCCCGGCCTGATCCTCGGTGCCGCGCTCACGGCGGCGCTGGTCGGCATGGCGCTCTTGTCGCTGGGGTGGACGCCGTACCCGCCGGCCGAGATGAACATCGCGCAGCGCCTGGCCGCCCCCTCGGTGGCGCACCCGCTGGGCACCGACCAGTTCGGGCGCGACGTGCTGTCCATGGTGATGGGGGGCGCGTGGAACTCCATCGTCGTGGCGCTGGTGGCGGTCGCCATCGGGGCCGGCGTCGGCGTGCCGCTGGGGGCGCTGGCGGCGGCGCGGCGCGGGTGGGTGGACGAGGCGGTGATGCGCTTCAACGACTTCGCCTTCGCCTTTCCGGCCCTGCTGTCGGCGGTGATGATCACGGCGCTGGCCGGGCCGGGGGCGGTGAACGCCATCATCGCCATCGGCATCTTCAACATCCCCGTCTTCGCGCGCCTGACGCGCGGCGCGGCGCTGGCGCTGTGGCAGCGCGACTTCGTGCTGGCGGCGCGCGTGGCGGCCAAGGGCGACGCGGCCATCACGGTGGAGCACATCCTGCCCAACCTCGCCGGGCTGCTGATCGTGCAGGCGACCATCCAGTTCGCGCTGGGCATCCTGGCGGAGGCCAGCCTGTCCTACCTGGGTCTGGGCGTGCAGCCGCCGGCCCCGTCCTGGGGCAAGATGCTGAACGAGGCGCAGACCTACATCTACAGCGCACCCCGCCTCGCCATCTTCCCCGGCCTCGCCATCGCGCTGTCGGTGCTGGGCCTCAACCTGCTGGGCGACGGGCTGCGCGACCTGCTCGACCCGCGCCTGCGGCGGGAGCGCTGACGATGCCGCTCCTGGAGGTGCGGGAGTTGAGCGTGTCCATCGGCGGCGTCCGTCTGCTGGACGGCGTGTCCTTCGCGGTGGAGCGCGGCGACAGCCTGGGCGTGGTCGGTGAGTCCGGCTGCGGCAAATCGCTGACCGCGCTGGCGGTGATGGGCCTGCTGCCGGCCGGCGCCACCGCCATGGGCTCCATCCGCCTGGACGGGCAGGAGTTGCTGGGTGCCCCGGAACGTCGCTGGCAGGCGGTGCGCGGCCGGCGCGTCGCCATGGTGTTCCAGGAACCGATGACGGCGCTGAACCCCGTGCGCAGCATCGGCGCGCAGGTGGCGGAGGGGCCGCGCCTGCATCTGGGCCTGTCGCGCCCGGATGCCGAGCGGCGCGCCGTGCAGGCGCTGGACCGCGTCGGATTGCCCACCCACCGCTTCCCGCCGACGCTGTACCCGCACCAGTTGTCGGGCGGGCAGCGGCAGCGGGTGGTGATCGCCACGGCGCTGGCCTGCGACCCCGACCTGCTGATCGCCGACGAGCCGACCACGGCGCTGGACGTCACCATCCAGGCGCAGATCCTCGACCTGCTGGCCGATCTGGCGGGGGAACGGGGCCCAGGGAAGCAGGGTATGGCGCTGATGATGATCACCCACGACCTGGGCGTGGTGGCGGAGACGACGGACCGCATGCTGGTCATGTACGCCGGCCGCGTGGCGGAGCGCGGGCCGACGGCGGAGGTGTTCCGGCGCATGGCGCACCCCTACACGCGCGGCCTGCTCGCCGCCTCGCCGCACGCGGCGGCCGCGCGCATGGGTGAAGCACCGCCGGGCTTGCGCCTGCCGACCATTCCGGGGCAGGTGCCCGACCCGGCGCACCGGCCACTGGGGTGCCCCTTCGCCGATCGTTGCGCCTTCGTCACCGACGGCTGCCGCGCCGCCCCGCCGCCGGAGATCGCCGTGGGGCCGGAGCACACGGCCGCCTGCATCCACCCGCGCGCGGAGCCGGCGCCATGACGCCGCCGCTGCTGGGGCCCCTGCTGGAGGTGACCGGCCTCGTGCGCGACTACGCGCTGCCGCGCCGCCGCCTGTTCGAACGGCCGGGCAGCATACGGGCGCTGCACGGCGTGTCCTTCGCGGTGATGGCCGGGGAGAGCTTCGGCATCGTCGGCGAGTCCGGCTGCGGCAAATCCACGCTGGCCCGCGCCGTCCTGGCGCTGGAGCGGCCGACCACCGGCACCGTGCGCCTGCTGGGCCGCGACCTGACGGCGCTGCGCCCGCGCGATCTCAAGGCGATGCGCCGGCACATGTCCATGGTGTTCCAGGACCCCTACGGCTCGCTCGACCCGCGCCACCGCGTCGCCCGCATCGTGGCCGAGCCGATGGCCTCCCTGATGCCGGAGGTCGGCCGGGCGGAGCGGGCCGAGCGGGTGCGCGAGGCGCTGTCGGAGGTGGGCCTGGGTGCCGCGGCGGCCGAACGCTACCCGCACGAGTTCTCCGGCGGGCAGCGCCAGCGCATCGCCATCGCCCGCGCGCTGATCACCCGCCCCGAACTGGTGGTGGCGGACGAGCCGGTGTCGGCGCTGGACGTCTCCGTCCAGGCGCAGGTGCTGAACCTGATGCTGGACCTGCGCGAGCGGCTGGGGCTGTCGTACCTGTTCATCAGCCACGACCTCAGCGTCGTGCGCTGCGTCACCGACCGTGTCGCCGTGATGTACCTGGGCCGCATCGTCGAGACCGGTCCGACGGCGGAGGTCTTCGCCCGCCCGCGGCATCCCTACACGCAAGCACTGCTGGACGCCGTCCCGCGCCCCGACCCGTCGCGCCGCGGCCACCGCCACGCGCGCGGCGAGCCGGCCGGGGGCGGGCAGGGCGGATGCCCCTACGCGGCGCGCTGCCCCCGCGCGGCGGCCGTGTGCGCCCAGGCGCCGGAACTGGCGGAGAAGGCCCCCGGCCACGCAGCGGCGTGTCACTTCGCGTGAGGGCGCGGCGTTGGGTTTTCGCTGCGCTCAACCCAACCTACGAGGCACGTGCGGGTAGGTTGGGTTGAGCGCAGCGAAAACCCAACGTCAACGCTTGCGCCCGTGCCTGCGCGCGGCTACCAAGCGCGCAGCGTTCACGAACCTCCCGAAGGAGACAGGCATGTCGATCCAGCGCTTCCACAGCGGCCCGCGCATGAGCCAGATGGTCGTCCACAACGGCACGGTCTACCTTGCCGGCCAGGTCGCCGACGACACCTCCGGCGGCGTCGAGGAGCAGACCCGGCAGGTGCTGAAGCAGATCGACGCCCTGTTGGCCGAGGCCGGCACCGACAAGAGCAAGATCCTGTCGGCCACCATCTACCTCGTCGACATCGCCACCTTCGCCGACATGAACAAGGCCTGGGAGGCCTGGGTCGACACGGCCAACACCCCGGCCCGCGCCACCGTCGAGGCCAAGCTGGCCGCACCCAAGTACCTCGTCGAGATCCAGGTCGTCGCGGCCAAGTAAGCCGCCCGCACCTTTTCCGAACCGGTCCCGTCCGCAGCCGTCCGGCGCGCCTTCGCGCGTCCGGCGGCTTGCGCGCGTCCGCATACCTGTGAATTCTGGCCTGTGAATTCCGAGCAACGGAATTTTATTTCGTTTTTGTTGACGCAATCGTCAACCGCTGGCAGGATGTGTGGATAAGGAAACGCGGCCCCGGCCGAACCGGCGCCGGATATCGGAAAGGGAGAGGAAATGCGCAGGAGGGAGGAGGTTCCGAACGGCGACGTGCTCACTCCGGACGAGGAGCGCGACCCGAAGTTCGTCAGCGCGCTGGCCCGCGGGCTGGAGGTGCTGCGCGCCTACCGGCGCGGCGACGCCACGCTGGGCAACCTGGAACTGGCGGAGCGGACGGGCCTGCCCAAGCCCACCATCTCGCGCCTGACCTACACGCTGTCCAAGCTGGGCTACCTGGACTACGAGCCGCTCAGCGGCAAGTACCGGCTGGGCACGCCGGTGCTGGCGCTGGGCTACACCTGCCTTGCCGGCATGGGCGTGCGGCAGGTCGCGCGGCCCTTCATGCAGGAGCTGGCCGACTACAGCACGCTGCAGGTGGCGCTGGGCGGGCGCGACCGCATGAGCATCGTCTACCTGGAAAGCTGCCGCGGCGACGCGCCGGTCATCCTGGCGCTCGACGTCGGCTCGCACATCAAGCTCTCCACCTCCGCCATGGGCCGCGCCTACATCGCGGCCTTGGGCGAGACGGAGCGCGCCGCGCTGTTCGAGCGGCTGGAGGAGCACGAGGGCGAGCGCTGGCCGCGCGTGCGCGAGGGGCTTCAGCAGGCCATCGAGGACTACCGGACCAAGGGCTATTGCACCTCGATCGGCTCGTGGAAGGCGGAGGTGAACGCCGTGGGCGTGCCGCTGGTGCCGCGCGACGGCGGCCCGGTGGTGGCCTTCAACCTGGGTGGGCCGGCCTTCCTGGTGGACCCCGTCCGGCTGGAGCAGGACTTCGCCCCCCGTCTGGTCGAGATGGTGCGCCGCATCGACGCCGCGCTCTACAACGTCTGAACCGGAACGTCTGAGACGCGCGAAGGTTTGACAGACAGCGTGGGCTGCACCAGATGGGGCGGACGACACCTTCCCCACGGGACCGCTCCCCATGCCCAAACTCCGCCCCCTGGCCGCCGGCCTGCTGGCCCTCTCCCTCGCCGCGCACCCCGCCATCGCCTGGGCGGAGGACGCGAAGCCCGAGAAGCAGGAGTCCCAGAAACCCGACAGGCCGGGGGCCTTCGACGCCCAGCGCTCGGTCACCCGGCACACGCTGAAGCTGCCCTCAGGGCCGCTGGCCTACACGGCGACGGCGGAGTTCCTGCCGCTGCGCGAGGCCGGCAAGGACGAACCGGCGGCGCGCATCTTCACCGTCACCTACACCCAGGACGGCGCCGACCCGGCCCGCCGGCCGGTCTTCTTCCTGTTCAACGGGGGGCCGGGCGCCGCGTCGGCCTACCTGCACCTGGGCACGGCGGGGCCGCGCATGGTGGCGTTCAACCCGGACGGCACCATGCTGCGCCCGCCCGCCGCCCTGGCCGACAACCCGGACACCTGGCTGGCCTTCGCCGACCTCGTGTTCATCGATCCGGTGGGGGCGGGCTACAGCCGTGTCCTCAAAGGCGACGGCGATGCCGAGAAGCGCTTCTGGAAGGTCGACGCCGACGCCCGCGCCATGGCGGAGATCGTGCGGCTCTGGCTGGTCCGCCAGGGGCGCTGGGAATCGCCCAAGTTCCTGTCCGGCGAGAGCTATGGCGGCTTCCGCATCGCCAAGATGGCGCGCGAGCTGCTGCGCACCGACGGCGTGGCGCTCAACGGCCTCGTCATGGTGTCGCCGGTCATCGACTTCGGCACCATCCATGACGGCGAGACGGCGCTGCTCACCGCCGCGTTCAAGCTGCCGGCCATGGCCGCGGCGGCGGCGGCGCACGGCCGCGCCCCCGGCACCCCGGCGGACGCGTCGGCGGCGGCGGAGCGCTTCGCGCTGACCGGCTACCTGTCCGGCCTCGCCACGCTCGACGTCGGCCGGCTCGCCGCCTCGCGCGACCTGTTCGCCGAGGTGGCGCGGCTGACCGGGCTGCCGGCGGATCTGGTGACGCGCCACCGGGGCCGGGTACCGGCCCGCGTCTTCGCGCGCGAGCTGCTGCGCGACCGTGGGCTGGTGGTCAGCACCTACGACGGCGTCTTCACCGGGCCGGACCCCGACCCGGCCTCGCCGCGCGGGGGCGAGGACCCGTACCTGATCGGCACGCTGCCGGCCTATTCCAGCGCCTTCACCGGCTATGCCCAGCGCGAACTGGGCGTGACGGTGGAGACGCCCTACCGGCTGTTGAGCGAGACGGTGAACCGCGGCTGGGAATGGCCGCGCGACGGCAGCCCCAGCGCGCTCGACGATCTGCAGACGGTGATGTCGCTGACGCCGGGCCTGCGCCTGCTGGTGGCGCACGGGCGCACCGACCTGGTGACGCCGTACCTCGCCTCGCACTGGGTGGCGGGGCGGCTGGAATTGCCGGAGGCGGAGCGCGGCCGCATCGTGCTGCCGGTGTACGACGGCGGGCACATGATGTACGCCAACGCCGCCTCGCGCGCGGCGCTGGCCGGCGACGTGCGGGCGATGGTGGACGCGGCGCTGCGGTAGGCCCGGACCGGAAAAGGGGCGCACAAAGAAAAGGGGCGCACCCTGGGGGTGCGCCCGCTTTTGTCTTGGGTGTCCTGGTGCCGCTTAGAAGAGGCGCAGGATCGACTGCTGCGACTGGTTGGCCAGCGAGAGGGCGATGGTGCCCAGCTGCTGCCGGGTTTGCAGCATCAGCAGGCTCGCACCTTCCTCGTTCTGGTCGGCCAGCGTCAGCTTGTTGGCGCCCTCGACCAGCACGTCGCTGAACTCCTTGGTGAAGCTTTCGCGGGTCGTGATGATGTTGAGGTTCGTCGACAGCGTCTGCGAGGACGACCGCAGCTTGGACTTGGCGAAGTCGATGCTGGCCACCGCCTTGTCGATGTCGGAGCGGTCGGTCCAGTCGTTCTGCGCGTAGTCGAGCCGCAGGCCCTGGCCCGAGGTGCTGAGGTTCTGCGCGTTCACCGTGATCGAGTTGGTGTTGCGCTCGTTCAGCTGGACGGTCAGGTCGTTCGAGGTGTTGGCGTTGGTCACCTGCACGGTCACCAGGTTCGCCGCCGAACCGGCCGAGGCGGCCTGCCTCAGGGTCTTGGCGTCCACGGCCATGCGGACCGTGCCGCTGTCGAAGGAGAACGCCTGCTCGCCGCCGCTCAGCTTGCCTTCGCCGCGGTTGGAGGTGGCGTCACGGGTGACGACGGTGCCCTGCAGGTTGGAGACGGAGATCTGCAGGTCGACCTTCTTCTCGATGACCGACACGCCGTTGCCGCTGTTGGCCGCCGCTTCGAGCAGCTTGCGGTCGACCGTGAACGACACCACGGTGCCCGACGAGAAGCTCTCGGAGATGTGCTTGCTCAGCGCGTTGGTGGTCGACGCGCTGATGGTCATCTCGCGCGCCTGGCTGGCGTTGGTGGCACCGGTCAGCGTCAGGTCGCCGTTCGCGGCCACGGTCGCCGAGGCGATGTCGTAGGTGGTGCCCGACAGGCGGCCGCTCTGGATCGCGGTGCTGATCGACGCCTGCAGCTTCGAGGCGATTGACATCTTGGCGGTGGTGGTCATGTTCACGTCGGCCGTCGTGGCCGTGTACGTGAAGGTCTGGCCTTCCACCGTGATCGCGAAGATGTCGCCGGCTTCGATCGTGCCGCCGATGGCGACCGTCGACACCTGCGCCACACCCGACTTGGCGGCGGTCGACAGGTTGGCGGCGATCGTCTGGTTGTCGTCGAAGTAGCTGATGGTGCGCGATTCGTTGCCGTCGCTCACGATGAAGGTGCGCTGGCGGCCAGCGGCGCCGCGGACCTCGATGCTGACGTCGGAGAAGTTGCCGAGCGTCGAGGACATCGTGCCCGACATCTTCAGGCCGGTCAGGCCGTGCGCCATTTCGGCGTTGGCGATGTCGCCGGCCTGGGCGTCGATGTTGCCGGTGCCCTTGACGCGGACCGTGTAGGTGTCGGTGGAGACGACGTTGGTGACGCGGGCGTTCTCGAGGCCGGTGATGGTGTTCACCGCGACGCGGGACGCGCTGGTCGAGTCGAGGCGCAGGCCGTTGCCGTTCAGCAGGTTCTTGCCCTGGTAGCCGGAGTCCTCGGCCAGCTTGTCGATCTGCTGCTTCAGCGAGTTGAACTGGGCGGCCAGCGTCTTGCGGGTGGCAACCGAGCCGGCGTCGTTGCCCAGCGCCGAGTAGGCGGCGGTCGTCAGACCGCGGGCCTGTTCGACGAGGCTCTCGATGGAGGTCAGGCCCTTGTCGGCCGCCTTGATGGTGCTGACGGCCTGGCCCATCGAGTCCTTGAGGGCCGAGAGGTCGCCTGCGCGCTGCGTCAGACCTTTTGCCGCGAAGTAGGCCGTCGGGCCGTCCAGCGCCGAGTTGATCTTGTTGCCGGTCGCCAGAATGTTCTGCTTCTGCGAGATCTTCGTTTCGGTGCCCTGCAGCTGCAGCAGGTTGGCACGCATTGCACCCGTCAGGGCGACGTCGTTGATGGCCATGGCTCCTAGTCTCCTTCTGAGGCCGGCCTCGCGGCCGGTGAGGGGGCCAGGCGAGGCGACGTTGTTGATCGTCGCCCTCCCATAATCAAACGCCGTGCCAACTCGTCTGGCACGACGTCAACCACTTGAAATTCCTCAATTCCCGTTTTGGCACGGGTGTGGAGGGGAGGGGGCGGCGAATGATGCCCGGCCGCTTGTGGAAAACTTTGCCGGGTCGGAAGCGCAAGCGTGCCCGGCAGCGGTGGATAAAATTTTCCACATGCGGGCGTCCCGGCCTATCCCGGCTGGCCCCTTGGCCGCACCGTGCGCGCCCGTTATCGTCCAGGACGGGCCCGGAACAGGGTAACAAGGGAGGGACATCATGGCCGGACGCATCGAGGCGCGACTGAAGGAACTGGGCATCGAATTGCCGCAGCCGGCGGCCCCGGTGGCCGCCTACGTGCCCTACACCATCTCCGGCAAGACGCTCTACGTCTCCGGCCAGGTCACGGTGTGGAACGGGGAGCGGCGCTTCCTCGGCAAGGTGGGCAAGGATTTCTCGGTGGAGGAGGGCAAGCAGGCGGCGCGCCTGTGCGGGCTGAACCTGCTGGCCCAGGCCCGGGCGGCCTGCGACGGCGACCTGGACCGCGTGGTGCGCTGCCTGAAGCTGGGCGGGTTCGTCAACGCCGGCCCCGACTTCCACGACCACCCGCAGGTCATCAACGGTGCGTCCGAGCTGATGGTGGAGGTGCTGGGCGACGCCGGCCGGCACGCCCGCTTCGCCGTGGGCGCCTCGTCGCTGCCGCTCAACGTGGCGGTCGAGGTGGACGCGGTGTTCGAGTTGGCGTGATGGGCGCTTGCCGCGCTGCGGCATCGGGCCTACCTCCCTCGGGCGGTAGACGCGGAGGACCGATATGCCCGACGGCGGCGACGCCATCACCGTGAAGATCCTGACCGGCATCGGCGAGGCGGACCCGGCCCAGTGGGACGCTTGCGCCGGGCCGGACAACCCGTTCCTGCGCCACGCCTTCCTGGCGGCGCTGGAGGAGTCCGGCTCGGCCGCGGCGCCCACGGGCTGGCAGCCCATGCACCTGACGGCGCTGGACGCCGAAGGGCGCATCGCCGGGGCGGCGCCGATGTACGTGAAGTCGCATTCCTACGGTGAATACGTCTTCGACCATTCCTGGGCGCACGCCTACGAAAGGGCGGGCGGCAAATATTACCCGAAGCTCCAGGTCGCCGTGCCGTTCACGCCGGTGCCGGGGCCGCGCCTGCTGGTGCGGCCCGACGCGGGGGAAGGGGTGGCGCCAGCGCTCATCCAGGCGATGGAGGAGGTGGCGCGGCGTTCCGGCGTGTCCTCCGTGCACGTCACCTTCCCGCGCGAGGCGGAGTGGGACCGGCTGGGCGAGGCGGGCTGGCTGCGGCGGCTGGGCGTGCAGTACCACTGGCACAACCGCGGCTACGGCAGCTTCGACGATTTCCTGGGGGCGCTCAGCTCACGCAAGCGCAAGTCCATCCGCAAGGAGCGGCGCGAGGTGGCGGAGAGCGGCGTGCGCATCCACGCCCTGTCCGGCGGCGACATCAAACCGGTGCACTGGGACGCCTTTTACCGCTTCTACATGGACACCACCGACCGCAAGTGGGGCGGCGGCTACCTGACGCGCGGCTTCTTCCACCGCCTGGGCGCCACCATGGCCGACGACGTCGTGCTGGTGATGTGCGAGGACGGCGGGGAGTGGGTGGCCGGGGCGCTGAACCTCAAGGGGACGGACGCGCTGTACGGGCGCAACTGGGGCTCCGACGGGCGCTACCGCTTCCTGCACTTCGAGGCGTGCTACTACACGGCGCTGGACTACGCCATCGCGCACGGGCTGGCGCGCGTCGAGGCCGGGGCGCAGGGCGAGCACAAGATCCAGCGCGGCTACCTGCCGGTGCCCACCTACAGCGCCCACTGGATCCGCGACGCCGGCTTCCGCCGCGTGCTGGCCAACCACCTGGAGCAGGAGCGCGCCGGTGTGCGCGCCGAGATCGAGGCGCTGGGCGAGTTGTCCCCCTACCGCAAGGACGGCGAGGCGTAGGGGCGCGCCGTCGGGCGCCGCGCCGCAAGCGTTGGCGGTGCAATAATTATCATGCCAGGATCCCCATCCCCGCGCCCCGAGACGGCGCGCGGGGCAACGAGAGATAGGGGAGTTCCGAACCATCATGCGTACCTTTGTCCTGGCCGCCGCTGCGGCGCTGGCGCTCGGCGCCTGCGCGTCCGACCCCGCCGCCACCCAGACCACCGTGGCGTCCGGTGCGCCGGCGGCCGTCGAGCCGACCCGGATCATCGCCCCCGGCATTACCGAGGCGTGGCGGGTCGGCGGCTTCCAGCTGCCGGAGAGCGTGACGCTCGACCCGCGGCGCAACGTCCTCTACGTGTCGAACATCGCCGGGGAGCCGACCGGCAAGGACGGGGTAGGCTACATCTCGCGCCTGGGCTTCGACGGCAAGGTCCTGCAGGAGCAGTGGGTGACCGGCCTGAACGCGCCCAAGGGCATGGCGGTGCGCGGCAACACGCTGTACGTCTCCGACATCGACGCGCTGGCCGTCATCGACATTCCCTCGGGCAAGGTGACGGCGCGCTACGATGCGCCGGGCGCCAAGTTCCTCAACGACATCGCCGTCGACCGCCAGGGCCGCGTCTACGTCTCCGACCTGCTGGACAACGCCGTCTGGCGCCTGGAGGGCAAGCGCTTCACCCAATGGCTGAAGGACGAGAACCTGTTGTCGCCGAACGGCCTGCAGGTGCGCGGCGACGAGCTGATCGTGGCGTCGTGGGGCGTGTTCTCCGGCCAGGGCCTCGCCACCACGACGGCCGGCCACATGAAGGCGGTGTCGCTGAAGACGAAGGCCATCCGCTCCATCGGCAGCGGCGCCGCGGTGGGCAACCTGGACGGGCTGGAGTTCCTGCGCGACGGCAGCTTCCTGGTGACCGACTGGATCAGTGGCGGCCTGATGCGCATCGACCGCACCGGCAAGGCCACGCAGCTCGTCGACCTGCCCCAGGGCAGCGCCGACCACGCCTGGCTGCCGCGCCAGCGGCTGGCGGTGGTGCCGATGATGCTGCAGGGCGAGGTGGTGGCGTTCCGGCTGAAGTAAGGGTGCCGGGGCGCGGCGCCCGGCCGCGCCCCGTTCAGTACGGGATCCGGTCCGCCTTCTCCACCCATTCGCCGAAGACGGCGCGGGCTTCGTCGGAGAGCTGGCAGACCATGGGCAGGCGGCGTTCGGCGATGGGCAGCGCCACCTCGCCGTAGATGTGGGCGTCGTCGAAGCCGGCCGCCGCCGCGTCCTCGCGCGAGGCGGCGTAGACGATGCGCTCCACCCGCGCCCAATAGGCGGCGGCGAGGCACATCGGGCAGGGCTCGCAGCTGGTGTAGAGCGTGGCGCCGGCCAGATGGTAGGCGTTCTCGTGCCGGCAGGCGTCGCGGATCGCCACCACTTCGGCATGCGCCGTGGGGTCGTTGGTGGAGGTGACGCGGTTCCAGCCCTCGCCCACCACGCGGCCGTCGCGCACCACCACCGCCCCGAAGGGGCCGCCTTCGCCGGCCAGCATGTTGGTGCGGCTGAGCGCGATGGCGCGGCGCAGGAACGCCACATCGCCAGTCGTCTGGCCAGTCGCTTGGCCGGTCGTCTCGGTGCTCATGCCTTTCCACCCTGCGTTGTTGCCGGTCAGGTTGCGCTTTGTGACAATTTGTCGCAACAGTTCAATTGAAATCCCAGGATTCCGGGGTACCCTTTTCGGATTGGAGAAGCAATCGCGGCGGGGAGGAGGCTCCATGTCCGACAAGACCCTGGACTTTCTCAAGCGCGTGCGCGACCATCTCCTCTACCTTAAGCTGCAACCCGGCGGTGTCCGCCTGCAGGCCAAGGCGATGGACCTGTCGGGCCTGCACCTGAAGGGCTTCAATCTCAAGAACGCGGTGCTGACGCAGTGTGACTTCTCTTCCAGCCGCCTGGAAGAGGTGAGTTTCGCCATGACCGACCTGTTCGGCGCCGACTTCAGCCGCTCGTCCCTGGTGGGGTCCTCCTTCGCGCGGGCGGACCTGCGCGGCGCCAACTTCCTGAAGGCCATCCTGCGCCAGACCGATTTCGAGGGCGCCGACCTGCGCCCCGGCCAGGTGATGACCTACAGCAACGGTCGCAAGACCGAGGAATCGCAGCGCACCACGCTGAAGGACGCCAAGCTGGACGGCGTGCGTTTCAAGGACGCCGACCTGTCCAACGCCGACCTGTCGCTGTCCTCGCTGGCGCGCGGCGATTTTTCCAACGCCAACCTGTTCGCCGCCAACCTGTCGGGAGCCGACCTGTCGGACGCCAACTTCAGCGGCGCGAAGATGAAGCAGGCGATCCTCAGCGGTGCCACCCTGACGCGCTGCTGCCTGCGCAACGCCGACCTGCGCGACGCGGTGCTGCGCAACTGCGACCTCAGCGGGGCCGACATCAGCGGTGCCAACCTCAACGGCGCCGTCTACCTGCGCAACCCCGGCGCCCTGCCGCCGGAGGTGCGCGGCATGCTGGACACCCACCGGGTGTGGATCAACACCAGCGGCCGGCGCGGCGTGCGGGCGGACTTCACCGGCATGGACCTGAGCGGCGTCGACCTCACCGCCTGCGACCTCAGCGGCGGCGTGTTCCGCGACGCCACGCTGGACGGTGCGGTGCTGTCGCACGCCTATCTGGCGCTGGCCGACTTCGCCGGGGCCAGCCTGCGCGGTGCCGCGCTGGACCACGCGATCCTCACGGGTACCAACCTGGAGGGCGCCGACCTGACCGGCGTGCAGGCGCCCGACGCGGATTTCGGCATGATGGAGCTGCGCAACCCGGACGGCACGCCCAGCGGCCGGCTGTGGCCGGCCAACCTGGGCGGTGCCACGCTGTCGCGCGCCGACCTGCGCGGCGCCCGGCTGGTGGGGGCGAAGCTGGCGGCCGCGGTGTTCGACCACGCCAACCTCGCCGCCACCGACCTGCGCGGCTGCGACGAGACGCAGTTCGACCTGTCGCACGCCGTCACCACCGGCCTGCGCCGCGGCGCCATGACCCGCCCCGGCGCGCCGGAACCCCAGGCGGCGCTGATCAGCGTGTAGGGGACGACGTTGGGTTTTGCGGCTGGCGCCTCAACCCAACCTACAGGTACGCCGTAGGTTGGGTTGAGCGCAGCGAAAACCCAACGTCGGAAACGCCTCACCCCCAGCGCGCCAGCACGGCCTCCGCCGTCGCTTCGGCCACCGGGGCGCGGGACGGGGGGGCGGCGCCGTCGGCGCGCACGCCCAGCAGCGTCTCCACCAGCGGCTCCGGCCCGCCGTGCACCTTCACCTGCCCGCGCGCCGCAATGTGCGGGTGGCTCGCCACCTCGGACAGGTGCGGCAGCGCCTCGAAGCAGCAGTCGACGGGATCCAGCAGCTCCTTCCATTCGGCCAGCGTGCGGCTGGCGAACAGGGCGGCGACCGCGCGCTTCAGGTCGTCCTGCGGCAGCGGCTCGTTCTGCCGGGCGACCCACTCCGGATGGCCGACGGCGTGGCAGAAGCCGTGCCAGAACTTGGCCTCCAGCGCCCCCAGCGTGACGAAGCGCCCGTCGCTGGTGGGATAGATGCCGTAGCAGGCGGCCCCGCCGGACAGCAGCGCCTCGCCACGTTCCGGCATCACGCCGCGCGCCACGTCGGTGAGCGTCAGCCCCTGCCAGCCCAGCACCGATTCCATGATGGAGAGGTCGAGGAAGGCGCCCTTGCCGTTGCGCTCCCGCCCCAGCAGCGCCGCAACGACGGACAGCGCCGTGTGCTGGGCCGAGGCGAAGTCGGCCACCGGCGGGTAGGCCATCACCGGCGTCTCCGTCAGGCCCGAGGCGGCCAGCCCGCCGCCGATGGCCATGTAGTTGATGTCGTGCCCGGCGCGCGTGGCGTAGGGGCCGGTGCAGCCCCAGCCCGACAGGCTGGCGTGCACGAGATGCGGGTTCAGCGTGCGCAGCCGCTCCGGCCCCAGGCCCAGCTTCGCCATCACGCCGGGGCGGTAGCTCTCCACCAGCGCGTCGGCGCGCTCGACCAGCCGTTCGAAGGCGTGGCGGCCGGCCTCGCTCTTCAGGTCCATGCGGACCACGGTCTTGCCGGCGTTGATCAGCTTGTACACGCCGGTGGTGCCGTCGGCGTCCGCCGGGCCCAGGCGGCGCAGCGGGTCGCCGTCGGGCGGCTCCACCTTCACCACCTCCGCGCCGAAGTCGCCGAGCATCTGCGCCGCGAACGGGCCGGGCAGGTATTGGCCCAGGTCGATGACGCGGACACCGGAGAGGAAGGGCAGGGGCATGGCGGGCCTCGGTTGTTGAGGGGCCGGATATTAGCCGCTGCCCACGGTTTCCCCAAGCCCCTCCATGCGCCACCGTATGGCCGGCACACTCCGCCGTTCCCGGTGTTTACCGTCTGAGCACCGCAACGGGGGAACGAAGACCATGGACAGCCGGAACCGAATGCAGGGCCGGTCGGGGCTCTGGTGGGTGCTGGGCGCCACGGGCCTGATGGCCGGCGCCGCCGCCTATGCCTGGAGCCGCAGCCGCGCCCGCTACCAATGGCCGCGCAGCCTGCCGCAGCCGCCCGCGCACCAGCACGCCCCGGCCTTCCGCGACGCCGAGCCGCAGGGCCCGACCGACCCGCACTGCCACCAGCAGGTCCGCCACGCCGGGCCGGAGCACATGCGCGACGACACCCGCCGCCCGTGGGAACTGGTGGACGAGGCCGCCGACGAATCCTTCCCGGCCAGCGACCCGCCCAGCTACTCGCCGGGCAAGGCCTGAGCCGCCGTCAGCCGATGCGGGCGGCGATCTGGTTGATGTCGAACTCCGGGTCCTCGGGCGGCTTTTCGGGCGGGTTGGGGATGCCGTTCATCGTGTTGGCGATCCGGTCGGCCTGCTGGCGCACGTGCGCGGCGACGTCCGCCTCGGCCATCGACCGCACGGCGCGGTCGAAGCTGGCGGAGGCGAAGCCGCTGGCGGTCAGCTTTTCGCCCGCCGCCTTTTCCGCCGTCGTCTGGGTGAAGCGCGGATCCACCAGGGAGCGGCCGAAGGGCGAGACGATGCGGAGGCCGGGATGGTGGTCCATCCGATCGCCGCGGCGCCGCGTGCCGCCGTCGATCGCCGCCGCCGGCTCCTCCGCGCCCGGCTCGGCCTGCCCGATCAGCGTTCGGATCGTCGCCGCGTAGTCGTCGGAGCCGACCTTCCCGGCCTTCTCCAACGCCTCCAGCTGGCCGAGGAGCTGTTTGCGGCGGTCGAGATGGGCGCCGACGCCCCGTTGAAGCTCGTCGGCGCGGATGTCGTCCGGCTGCTTGGCGAAACGCGGGTTCTCTTGGAAGAACTGGGCGGAGCTTTGCCAGAACGCCGCGTTGCGCGCCTGCTTCACGCGGTCCTTGAGCGCGGCGTGCACGTCCTCGGCCGACATGATGCCATTCGTCACGAGGCTGTCGAGCGCCTTGCGGTCGTCGGTCTCCAGCGTGTTGAACAGGTCGAGCGAGGTGCCGCGCAACGTGCCGGCCAGCGGGCTCAGCGTCACGCTGTCGGTGGCCGGGGCGGTGGCCGGGGCGGTGGACGTCGCCGCCGCCTCCTTCGGTGCCGCCTTGGATGTCGCCGTGGCCGGCGCCGTGTAGGCGGCCGCACCCGCCGTCACGCTGTCGATCGTCATGCTTCGCTCCCCTCGCGCGTGTTCATTGCGGGAAGGGTAAGAAGCTTTCGGCAAACCGATCGTTAATTCCAACGCGAGAATGGGTGCGGCAACGCGTCTCCCGGTTTCACCGGTGCTTCCGGTACCACCCGATCAGCCCGCTGGTGGAGGCGTCGTGCGTGGTGGGCGGGGCGGCGCCCTCGGCCAGTTCGGGCAGGATCTTGTTGGCCAGCTGCTTGCCCAGCTCCACGCCCCACTGGTCGAAGCTGTTGATGCTCCACACGATGCCCTGCACGAACACCTTGTGCTCGTACAGCGCGATCAGGGCGCCCAGCGTGTGCGGGTCGATGCGTTCGAACAGGATGGTGTTGGTCGGCTTGTTGCCGGGGAAGGTGCGGTGCGGCACCAGCTCCTCCACCCGCTCCGGCGGCAGGCCGCCCTTGGCCATCTCGGCGCGCACCTCGTCGGCCGTCTTGCCGCGCATCAGCGCTTCCGGTTGGGCGAAGACGTTGGACAGCAGGATGCGGTGGTGATCGCCCACCGGGTTGTGAGTCTGCGCGGGCGCGATGAAGTCGCAGGGGATCAGCTCGGTCCCCTGGTGGATCAGCTGGTAGAAGGCGTGCTGGCCGTTGGTGCCCGGCTCGCCGAACACCACGGGGCCGGTGGCGTAGTCCACGGGGTTGCCCTGCCGGTCCACCCGCTTGCCGTTGCTCTCCATGTCCAGCTGCTGGAGGTAGGCGGGGAAGCGGTGCAGGTACTGGTCGTAGGGCAGCACGGCGTGCGCCTTGGCGTCCCAGAAGTTGCCGTACCACACGCCCAGCATGGCCATCAGCACGGGCATGTTGCGCTCCAGCGGTGCCGTGCGGAAATGCTCGTCCATGGCGTGCGCGCCGGCCAGCAGGTCCTCGAACCGCTCCATGCCGATGCCCAGCGCGATGGGCAGGCCGATGGCCGACCACAGGGAATAGCGGCCGCCCACCCAGTCCCAGAAGCCGAACATGTTCTCCGGGTCGATGCCGAACCTGCGCACCTCCGCCTCGTTGGTGGAGACGGCGACGAAGTGCTTGGCGATGTGGGCCTCGTCGCCCGCGCTCTCCAGGAACCAGTCGCGGGCGGTGTGGGCGTTGGTCAGCGTCTCCTGCGTGGTGAAGGTCTTGGACGCGATGACGAACAGCGTCGTCTCGGGGTCCAGCCACTCCAGCGTTTCGGAGATGTGGGTGCCGTCCACGTTGGAGACGAAGTGGATGCCCAGTTCCGGGTGCAGGAAGGGGGTTAGCGCCTCCGTCGCCATCACGGGGCCGAGGTCGGAGCCGCCGATGCCGATGTTGACGATGTCGGTGATCTGCTCGCCCGTGTAGCCGGTCCACGCCCCCTCGCGCACCGCCTTGACGAAGCGGCCCATGCGCTTCAGCACGCCGGTGACATCGGGCATGACGTCCTTGCCGTCCACCGTCACCGGCCGCTTGGAGCGGTTGCGCAGCGCCGTGTGCAGCACCGCGCGGTCCTCGGTGGTGTTGATCCGCTCGCCCGCGAACATCCGGTCGCGCCAGCCCTCCACGTCCTGCTGGCGGGCGAGGTCGAGCAGCAGGCGCACGGTGTCTTCGGTGATTCGATTCTTCGAATAATCGAACAGCAGGCCGCACGCCTCCAGCGAGAAGCGCTCGAACCGGCCGGCGTCGACGGCGAACAGGTCGCGCATGTGGACGCCGTCCATCGCCGCGCGGTGGGTCGACAGGGCCTGCCAGGCGGGGGACTGGGTGAGAGCGGACATCGGCGCGGATCTCCTCAAGGCGTCGGGCGCGGGAGGGGTTTCACCAGACGGTCTGAACCGGGTACTTGCCAAAATGGCCATCGGGCGTGGCGATCGGAACCCCCTCGACCATCGATTGCGCGATCAGCATGCGGTCGAAGGGATCGCGATGATGAAGCGGCAAGCCGGCCGCGGTCAGGGCATGGTCGAACGTGACGGGAAGGACCGACAGTGAATACCGAATGACGGCTCCGGCAAAGTATGCTTTTGGGTCATCGGTCAGGTCCAGCCGCCCTTGGTTCCGTTTGATGCCCATTTCCCATATGGACGACACGCTCAGCAGAATCGTGTTGTCGGGATCCGCCAGCATTGCTCTTACGGCGGACGGCAGGTTTTCTGGCTGGCTTGCCATCCAAAGGAAGGTGCAGGTGTCGATGATCAGTCGCACCCGAACGCCTCCCGCAGGTCGTCGGGCAGCGGATCGTCGAAATTGTCGTGGATCTTGATCCTGCCGGCGTCAGCCCCAAGCGGGCGGAGCGGGCGCTTCGAAGCACCCTGCGTCGCCTGCTCGACGGGATCGATACGCCCCACCGGCGTGCCGTTCTCGGTCAGCACGACCTCCTCGCCGTCGCGTGCGCGGGCGCACAGCTCGGCGAGAATCGCCTTGGCTTCGTCGATCGGCACGAGAATGGTCATGGCAAGCTCCCGGCGCCTGGATGCCCGCCCTTAATGTGACGCGCGGGCCGGGCGCCGTCCAGCCCCGGCCCGCGGCACCACGCGTGCCTTATCGCCGCGCCGTCAGCGCCGGGCCGGGGCCTGCTGGGGCAGGTCCTCTTCCAGGATGACCATGTGCAGCGCGTAGGAGACCTCGTCGTCCTCCACGTCGCGGTGCAGGGTGGCGACGAACTCGCCGTTGATGGTCACCTCGGCCGATTCCCCGGCCTTGGCCTGCGGCTCGATCTTGATCTTGTCGTTGCCGAAGGTGGCGCGGAGGTAGGCCTGCACGCGGGCGATCTCGCCCTCGGACATCTTGGCGGCGGCTTTGGAGCTGGTCTTGGGAGGCATGGCGGTTCCAAAGGGATGGCAAGGGTGGCGACTATAGGGATTTCACGGCGGGAGGGAAGCCCCTCAGCCGCCGTCCTCGACGGTGCGCGTCGGCGTCACCCCCTCGGGCCGGCCGACCAGCACGGTGAGCAGCGCCGCCGGATCCAGCAGGCGCCTGGCCACCCGCTGCACGTCGGCGCGCGTCACCGCGTTGATGTAGGCGTCGCGCTTGTCCAGGTAGTCGATGCCCAGGTCGTCGCGCTTCACCTGCAACAGGATGCGGGCGATGGCCGAGGTGGAGTTGAACTGCAGGGGGAAGGAGCCGGTGAGGTACGTCTTGGCGTCGGCCAGTTCCTGCTCCGTCAGGCCCTCGTCGGCCATGCGTCTCCATTCCTGGCGCATGATGGACAGCGCCTCGCCGGCCTTGGCGTTGACGGTGGAGCCGCTGGCCAGAACCAGGGCCGCGTGGTCGAGGGGTACCAGGTAGCTGTAGACGCCGTAGGACAGGCCGCGCTTCTCGCGCACCTCCTCCATCAGGCGGGAGCCGAAGCCGCCGCCGCCCAGCACGTAGTTCATGACGCTGGCGGCGTACCAGTCGGGGTCGTCGCGCTTCACGCCCGGCTGGCCCATCAGCATGACCGTCTGCCCCATCGGTCGCGGCACCAGGATGGTCTGCCCCGTCCCCTTGGGCGTGGTGTCGGCCAGCGGCGCCCCCGCGGCCTTGGCCGGCAGGCCGCCGAAGATGGCGTCCAGCGCCTTGCCCAGGTCGGCCGGCGTGATGGCGCCGGACGCCGCCACCACCAGCCGGTCGCGGCCCAGCTGCCCCTTGGCGAAGGCGCGCAGGTCGTCGGCGCCGATTCGCGGCAGGCTGGCGAAGGTGCCGCGCACCTCCCCGCCGTAGGGGTGGTCGGGGAAGGCGGCCGAGTAGAAGGCGCGCCGCGCCACATAGTTGGGATCGGCGAGGTCGCGGCGCAGGCTGGCCAGGATGGCGCCGCGCACGCGGTCGATGGCGTCCTGGTCGAAGCGCGGCTCGGTCATGGCGAGGCGGGCCAGCTCGAACGCGTCGGCGGCGTTGTCCTTCAGCGTGCGCAGGCTGCCGAAGAAGCCGTCGCGCGCCGCGTCGAAGCTGAGCGAGGTGGCGATGTCCTGCAGCCGGCCCTGGAAGGCCTGCGAATCCAGCGGCCCGGCCCCTTCGTCCAGCGTGCTGGCGGCGAGGTTGGCGAGGCCCTCCTTGCCCTCCGGGTCGGTGGCGCCGGCCCCTTCGAAGGCCCATTCCAGGCCGATGACGGGGTTCTTGTGGTCCTCGATCAGCCACGCCTCGATCCCGCCGGGGCTGACCACCCGCTTCACCTCGATGGCCTGGGCGGGCAGGGCGAAGAGGAGGAGGGCGAGGATGGTGAAGACGTATCGCGCGCTCATCCTCAGCTCTCCTTTCCGGCCGGCGGCAGCAGGAGGCCGGTGACGTGGTTGGGCTTGCTCAGCACGCTGCGGGCGGCGGCGTTGACCTGATCGGCGGTCACCGCGTCGATGCGCACCGGCCAGTTCTCCACGTCGTCGACGCTCTGCCCGGTGGCCAGCGCGGCGCCCAGCGCCTGCGCCGGGCCGGTCAGGCTGTCGCGGGCATAGGCCGCCTCGGCCAGCATGCGGCGCTTGGCGGTGGCAACCTCCTCGGCCGTCACGCCGCCCTCCAGCAGCTTGGCGACCTCGCGCTCCAGCGCCGCCTCCAGCTTGTCCATGGAGACCCCGGCGGCCGGCGAGGCGCCGACCGACAGCGCGGTGGCGTCCCAGGCGGTGGGCGAGTAGCCGAGCCAGGCGGAGGTGGCGATCTTCTGCTCCACCACCAGCGAGCGGTAGAGCCGCCCGGTGGCGCCGCTGCTCATCACCTCGGCCAGGACCTGGAGCGCGTAGGCGTGCCCGTCCGGATCACGGCGGTAAGAGGGGGCGACCCAGGCGCGGTGCATGGCCGGCTGGCGCACCTCGGCGTCGCGCAGGATGACGCGGCGCGCGGCGGACAGCGGCGGTTCCTCCACCCGCTTGCGCTCGGGCACGGCGCGCGGGGCGACGGGGCCGTAGTATTTTTCGGCCAGCGGCTTCAGCTCCTCGGCCGTCACGTCGCCGGCGACCACGAGGATGGCGTTGTTGGGCGTGTACCACGCCTTGTACCAGGCCTCGGCGTCGGCGCGCGTCAGCTTCGCGATCTCCTGCGGCCAGCCGATGATGGGAATGCCGTAGGGGTGGTGGACGTAGAGCGTGGCGTTCATCTGCTCGCTCAGGCGGCTGGCCGGCTCGTTGTCGGTGCGCTGGCGGCGCTCCTCCAGGACCACGTCGCGCTCGGGCAGCACCACCTCGTCGGTGAGGCGGAGGTTGGCCATGCGGTCCGCCTCCATGGACATCACCAGCTCCAGCCGGTCGCGCGCGACGTTCTGGTAGTAGGCGGTGTAGTCCCAGGAGGTGAAGGCGTTGTCCCGCCCGCCGTTCTTGGCGACGATGCGCGAGAAGGCGCCGGGCGCCAGCTTCTCCGTGCCCTTGAACATCAGGTGTTCGAGGAAGTGGGCGATGCCCGACGTGCCGCGCTCCTCGTCCGCGGCACCCACGCGGTACCAGACCATGTGCGTGACCACCGGCACGCGGCGGTTGGTGACGACCACCACCTGCATGCCGTTGGCGAGCGTGAAGGTTTCGGGGAAGAACACCCCCTTCTCGACGGTCTTCGTCTGGGCGGCGGCGGGGACGGGCGGCGCCAGGGCCACGGGTGCGGCGAGCAGCAAAGCGCCGGCCAGGACGAAGCGGCGGGCCAGACGAGACGAAATCATCACCACCTCGGCTTTCCGATGCAAACAAGTGTCCGAAACGAAAAAGGGGCGCTCCCTTGTGGGAGGCGCCCCTTGATCTGGGTGCTGGCGGGGCTCAGAACAATCCTTCCAGCGGCCCCTTGCGCTTGCGCGAGATCGTCGGGACGGTGCCCTCGTTCACCGGCTTGCCCTGGGCCTGGGCTTCGCGCAGGCGCTGGCTTTCCTTCTGCGGGTCGATGACCGTGTAGGGCTGCTCCTGCTTCTGCCAGAACAGCAGGGTGTCGATCCACTGGCGGTCGGCGACGATCAGCGCCGTCGTCTCCTGGTCGACCGTGTTGCGGATGCCCGGCTCGGCCCGCTCGGCCCCGGCCTTCGACAGCAGGGCCGCCTCGCCGCGCGATTCGGCGGTGGGACGGGCGGAGCCGCGCGAAGCGCCGCCGGCCGGGGTGGCGCCCAGGACGGTGGCGGCGGCCACCTGCGACGGCATGGCGTCCTGCGGGCGCATGGCGCCGGGGCGCGGCGCCGGCAGGCGCAGGTCCGGCGGCATGCTGAGCGGAGCGCGCGAGACGACCGAGAACTCGTCCGGGCTGGCGCGGTCCAGGCCGATGGAACGGCGGACGTCGGAGCATCCGGAGACCGCCAGCGCGGCGAGCGCCAGTCCCATGAGGGGCGCGGCGAGGCGGCGCCGCGGGGTCGATGAGGCAGTAAGCTTGCTGTGCACGGCTCGTTGGTCCCGTCGTCAGTCACCGCCGCGCGGCCGAGTGCATCTCGGGTGCGGCTCCGTCGGATGATCTATTACGACTTTTCAGGGGTGTTGAACAACCCATCGATGACGAGCAGCGCCACTCCCACGCTGATCCCGCTGTCGGCGATGTTGAAGACCCAGAAATGCCACCCCATCGCGTGCACGTCCAGGAAGTCGACCACCGCGCCGAAGCGCAGCCGGTCGACGATGTTGCCGATGGCGCCGCCGATCACCATGCCCAGCGCCAGCGCCACGAACCAGCGGTCGGCGCGCCTGAGCCAGGACAGCAGCACGCCCGCGATGCCCAGCGCCACGGCGCTCAGCACATAGGGCATGATCTCCGCCTCGTGGCTGAACAGGCCGAAGCTGACGCCCTGGTTCCACACCAGCACGAGGTTGAAGAACGGCAGCACCTCGATGACGTGCGGCGGCTGCATGATGGACAGGATCCACCACTTGCTGACCTGGTCGAGGATCACGACCAGGGCCGCGACCGCCAGCCCGAGGCCGAGGTAGGACCGTTCCTGGCGTGCGAAGGTGGTGGACATGCTTCTCCCTCTCCCCCTGGGGTGAACGGGGGGCGGGGAGAGGGGGGCCGGCATCTGCCGGACGTACCCGTCCACCGTGGACCCCCTCACCCTGACCCTCTCCCCAGGGGGGAGAGGGGATTTGGTTGATTACCCCACCGCGTCGGCGCAGCGGGTGCACAGCGTCGGGTGGTCGGTGACGGTGCCCACCTCGGGCAGCACCTTCCAGCAGCGCTCGCACTTCTCGCCGTCGGCGAGGCCGGGCGCCACCGCGATGCCGGCCACGTCGGGCAGCGTGAAGGCACCCTCCGGCGCCGCACCCTCGACAAGCGCGATCTGCGAGGTGATGCAGACGTCGGCGAAGTCCACGCCGGCCAGCAGGGCCTTGGTGGCGCCGTCGATGTAGACGGTGGGCTCGGCCTGCAGGGAAGAGCCGATCTTCTTGTTGGCCCGCTCCAGCTCCAGCGCACCCGTCACCACGCGGCGCACGTCGCGGATCTTGCCCCACTTCTCGGCCAACGCCTCATCCTGCCAGGACGCCGGGATGTCGGGGAAGACGCGCAGGTGCACGCTCTCCTCGGTCCAGCCGTCGCCCGATTGCAGGCCCTCCGGCCGGGCCAGCCACGCCTCCTCGGCGGTGAAGCACAGCACCGGGGCGAACCACGCGGTCAGGCACGACAGCAGGTGCTCCATCACCGTGCGCACGGAGCGGCGGCGGACGGAATCGACGCGGTCGCAGTACAGGCTGTCCTTGCGGACGTCGAAGTAGAAGGCCGACAGGTCGACCGCGCAGAAGTCGTGCAGCGCGCGGTACAGGCCGTGGAAGTCGTACGCCTCGATCTCGCCGCGCACGTGCTTGTCCAGCTCATGGAGGCGGTGCAGGACCCAGCGCTCCAGCTCCGGCATCTCGGCCACCGCGATGCGCTCGGCGTCCGAATAGTCGGCCAAGGCGCCCAGCAGGTAGCGCAGCGTGTTGCGCAGGCGGCGGTAGAGGTCGGCCTGGTACTTCAGGATCTCCGGGCCGATGCGCTGGTCCTCGGTGTAGTCGGTGCCGACCACCCACAGACGCAGGATGTCGGCGCCGTACTTGTCGCAGACCTCCTGCGGGGCCACCACGTTGCCCAGCGACTTGGACATCTTGCGGCCCTGCTCGTCCAGCGTGAAGCCGTGCGTCAGCACCGCGTCGTACGGCGCCCGGCCGCGCGTGCCGCAGCTTTCCAGCAGCGAGGAGTGGAACCAGCCGCGGTGCTGGTCGGAGCCTTCCAGGTACAGCGACGCCGGCCACTTCAGCTCCGGCCGCTGCTCCAGCACGAAGGAGTGGGTCGAGCCGGACTCGAACCACACGTCGACGATGTCCTTCACCTGCTCGAAGTCGGCCGCCGCGTAGGCGTTGCCCAGGAAGTCCTGCGGGTCGCGGGCGAACCACGCATCCGACCCTTCCTGCTCGAACACGGCGGCGATGCGCTCGAACACCGCGGGGTCGCGCAGGATCTGGCCGTCCGACTTGCGCACGAACAGCGCGATGGGCACGCCCCAGGCGCGCTGGCGGCTGATGCACCAGTCCGGGCGCTGCTCGATCATGGCGCGGATGCGGTTCTCGCCCTGCGGCGGCACCCAGCGCGTGTCGCCGATGGCCTTCAGCGCCACCTGACGCAGCTCGTTCGTCTCCATGGAGATGAACCACTGCGGCGTGGTGCGGAAGATCAGCGGCGCCTTGGACCGCCAGGAGTGCGGGTAGCTGTGCTTGATGCGGCCCTTGGCCAG